>ERZ1645187.3643-NODE-3643-length-12842-cov-10.170251_pt1 | contig 12842 bp, 8 predicted proteins | sample MGYA00575352_ERZ1645187 | MGnify/ENA primary metagenome ERZ1645187 (study PRJEB40837, sample SAMN11349314) | freshwater sediment metagenome | isolation source: river sediment | host: Sediment | place: India: Wazaribad , New Delhi | collected 2017-02-21 ... | reverse complement strand
TCGTCGTCGTCGGCGATGAAGCCGAAACGCTCTTCCATGCCGGTGATCAGCCCGACGACCGCCATGGAATCCAGTTCGGGAATGGCACCGAGCAGCGCGGTGTCCTTGGTGAATGTCGCCGCCCGGCCATTGAGGCTAAGGATTTCGTCGAGCAGGGATAGCACTTCTTGCAGGGTATTCAACTGGAACTCCGGTCAGGGTTGGGCCGAAACGTCGGCGATTATAGGTGAAACGTGCTTGATCGCTATGCGATACTGCTCATCGGTCTGAACTATGAGGTTTCGCGATGCGAGATTCGGTCCTTCTTCCGGAACTGATCGCCTTCTCTGCCGAACGGGATCCCGGTGCCGTGGCACTCAAGTATGGCAAGCAGTCCCTCGCGTATGGCGAACTGCACGAGGCTGTCCAGCGCTTTTCCGGCGGTTTGGTATCCCTCGGCGTGGCCCGTGCGGAACGTGTTGCCATCTACCTCGAAAAGCGCTTCGAGACGGTGATTGCCAGCTTCGGCGCACCGGCGGCGGGCGGCGTGTTCGTGCCGCTCAACCCGCTGCTCAAGCCTGAGCAGGTTGGTTACATCCTGCGCGACTGCAACGTGCGCGTGTTGGTGACCTCGGCCGACCGCCTGGCACTGCTGGCGCCGGTATTGGCCGCCTGCCACGACTTGCGGCAGGTGGTGGTGCTGGATTCCGAGCAACCATTGCCGGCGGCGGGCGGCATGGGCTACCGCCGCTGGAGCGAACTGCTGGCCTCGCCGCCGCGGTCGGGCCACCGGGTTATCGACGACGACATGGTGGCGATCCTCTATACGTCTGGCAGCACGGGCAAGCCGAAAGGCGTGGTGCTGTCCCATCGCAACATGGTGGCCGGCGCCAAGAGCGTGGCCTCGTATCTGGAGAACCGCGCGAGCGACACGCTGCTGGCGGCACTGCCGTTGTCGTTCGACGCCGGTTTCAGCCAGTTGACCACGGCATTCCATGCCGGCGCCCGCGTGGTGCTGCTCAACTACCTGTTGCCGCGCGATGTACTGAAGGTGCTGGAACGCGAGCGGGTGACCGGGCTGACGGCCGTGCCGCCGCTCTACATCCAGCTTGCGCAGCTGGAATGGCCGGCCTCGATCACCGAGCATTTGCGCTATTTCGCCAACACCGGCGGCCGCATGCCGGGCGAAACGCTGGCGGCGCTGCGCCAGCGCCTGCCGAAGACGAGGCCTTACCTGATGTACGGCCTGACCGAAGCTTTCCGTTCCACCTTCCTGCCGCCGGAGCAAGTCGATCGCCGGCCCGATTCCATCGGCAAGGCCATCCCCAATGCCGAAATCCTGGTGCTGCGCGAGGACGGCACGCCTTGCGCGCCCAACGAACCGGGCGAACTGGTGCATCGCGGCGCGCTGGTCGGCATGGGCTACTGGAACGATCCCGAGAAAACCGCCGAGCGCTACAAGCCGCTGCCGCCGCACGCGCCTGGGCGGGAAGCGGGGCTGGTGCTGCCGGAGTTGGCGGTGTATTCGGGCGATACCGTGCGCATGGACGACGAGGGCTTCCTCTATTTCGTCGGCCGGCGCGACGAGATGATGAAGACGTCCGGCTATCGCGTCAGCCCCACCGAGGTGGAGGAAATCCTCTACGCGACGAAGCTGGTCGGCGAATGTGTGGCGTTTGGCGTCGATCATCCGACGCTCGGCCAGGCGATCCAGGTGATCGCCACGCCGCCCGCGGGCGGCGCGCTGGATGTCGATGCGCTGCTGGCCGAGTGCAAGGCCCGCATGCCGGCCTACATGGTGCCGGCGGGCATCGCAGTGCGCGACGGCCCGCTGCCGCGCAATCCGAACGGCAAGATCGACCGGAAAACCTTATCGACGGAATGGAAGGAAGCCCATGAGCGCTGAGAAATCCGCTCCCGTTCACGCGCCCATGAGCCAGTTCGCGGTCGTGGCCGGCGAGTTGTCGCTGGGAGGCCTGCCGCTTTCCCGCCTCGCCGCCCGGGTCGGCCGCACGCCGTTCTACGCCTGCGACCGGGGCTTGCTGAGCCGCCGGGTCGGGGAACTGCGGGCCGCGCTGCCGGCCTCGGTAAAGCTGCACTACGCGATGAAGGCGAATCCGATGCCGGCGCTGGTCGGCCACATGGCCGGGCTGGTCGATGGCATCGACGTGGCTTCCGGCGGGGAATTGAAGGTGGCGCTCGATGCCGGCGCCGACCCGCGCGAGATCAGCTTCGCCGGGCCGGGCAAGAGTGTCGGCGAGTTGCGGCAGGCGGTGGCGGCGGGCATTCTGGTCAATGTCGAGTCGTTCCGGGAGATCGGCGAGCTGGCGGCCATTGCACAGGAATTGGGGCTGCCGGCACGGGTGGCGGTGCGCGTGAATCCCGATTTCGAGCTGAAGTCGTCCGGCATGAAGATGGGCGGCGGGCCGAAGCAGTTCGGCATCGATGCCGAGCGGGTGCCGGAGGCGCTCGCCGAAATCGGCCGGCAGGGTCTGGCTTTCGAGGGCTTCCACCTGTTCGCCGGGTCGCAGAACCTCAAGGCCGAGGCGATCGTCGATGCCCAGCAAAAGTCAGTCGCGGCGGCACGCCGCTTCATGGCGGACGCGCCGTCGCCGGTGCGTTTCCTCAATCTCGGCGGCGGCTTCGGCATTCCGTATTTCCCGGGCGAACAGCGGCTGGACCTGGCGCCGATCGGCGCCAATCTTGCCGAGCTGGCGGCAAGCATCGGGGCCGACATGCCGGAAGCCTCGATCGTCATCGAGCTTGGCCGCTACCTGGTCGGCGAAGCCGGCGTTTATGTCACCCGCGTGGTCGACCGCAAGGTCTCGCGCGGCCAGGTGTTCCTGGTCACCGACGGCGGACTGAATCACCATCTGTCGGCCTCGGGCAACTTCGGGCAGGTGATCCGCAAGAATTATCCCGTCATGATCGGCAACCGCATGGATACCGCGGAAAGGGAAATGGTTTCGGTCGTCGGCCCGCTATGCACGCCGCTCGACCTGCTGGCGGACAAGATGGAACTGGCCAGGGCCGAGCCGGGCGATCTGGTGGTCGTCTTCCAGTCGGGCGCCTATGGCGCCAGCGCCAGCCCGCAGGCATTTCTCGGGCACCCGCCGGTCGTCGAGGTGCTGGTCTGATCATGGGCTTGCCAGCGGCGGCGTGGCTCGCCGCCGGGGGAATTGGCACTGAAGTTGCGGCGGATGCTGCCGTTATGTGTGCGACAATTCACAAAGAATATTCTGTGAGGCAGCAGTAGATGCCCCGGCAGCTCAACTTCTGGATCCATTGGCGAACCCTGATCGAGGTTCTCGCCGACTTTTCCTTCATTGTCATTGTCATCGTCACGGCGGTGAAGTGGGTGGGTGCGGGCTTGCCCGTCGATCTGAAGGCGGTGCTGGCGTATGCGCTTCTGCTTTCCTTGATCATGCTGCCGATCAACGCCTGGCTGGGGCTTTATCAGCGCATCCACTACCGGACGCTGCACGACAGCCGGGCGCGGGCGGTGCTTTCGCTGCACCTGGCGATTCCGATCGCCGCGCTCGTCTTCACCGTGCTGAAAATCACCGACGTCAACCGGGAATTTCTCGAAATCGCCGCCATGACCGGCCTGTTCGGGGTGCTGACCAACCGCGTGCGCATGGCCCACGCGCGCAACCGGCCGATTCCGCGCAACCGCGTGCTGGTCTATGGCATCGGCGAGCGGGCCGCGATGGTCAAGGAAGCCCTGGACAAGCAGGACGACGTGGTGGAGATCGTCGGTTTCTTCCCCAGTCCGGCGGAGCGCGTCGCCAAGGTGCCGGAAAGCAAGTTGACGCCGCGCGACGGCGCGCTGATGGATGTCGTGCATCGCCTGAAGGCCAACGAGATCGTCGTCGCGGTCACCGAGCGGCGCGGCGGGGCGATGCCCCTGCGCGAACTGCTCGACTGCAAGCTGCAGGGCATCCGCGTCTACGACCTGGCCAGCTATTTCGAGCAGACCCTCGGGCAGATCCGGCTCGACGCCTTGTATGCCGGCTGGCTGATCTTCGGCGACGGTTTTGCCCAGGGCGGGCTGCGTACCGTGGTCAAACAGATTTTCGACATCCTCTGCGCATTGATCCTGCTCATCCTGGCGGCGCCCGTGATGCTGGTCGCGGCGGTGGCCATCGTCATCGAGAGCGGTTTCCCGATCCTTTACCGCCAGGAACGCGTGGGCCTGCACGGCCGCCTGTTCAACGTCGTCAAGTTCCGCAGCATGCGCACCGACGCCGAGAAGGATGGCACGCCGCGCTGGGCGACGGCCAAGGACGACCGGGTGACCCGGGTCGGGCGCATCATGCGCAAGACGCGGATCGACGAGTTGCCGCAACTGTTCAGCATCCTGTCCGGCGAGATGAGCCTCGTCGGCCCGCGTCCCGAGCGGCCGTTCTTCGTCGATCAACTGACCAAGCAGATACCTTTCTATTCGGTTCGCCACAGCGTCAAGCCCGGTGTGACCGGATGGGCGCAGGTGCGGTACCACTATGGCGCCTCGGTGGAAGGTTCTGCCGAAAAGCTCCAGTACGACCTGTATTACGTCAAGAATCACACGCTGATACTCGATCTGGTGGTGCTGTTCGAGACCGTCGGCGTCGTGCTCATGGCCAAGGGCGCCCGCTAGGCGGCGGCCCCCCTTTACTCGCCATATCCCCGCGCGGACGACATGGAGGGCGACCTCGGCACCCTGACGGTCTGGAGCTACGGCCTCGCCGCCGCGGCCTACGCCTTGCTGGCCGCCTACGTGGCGCCGGTGGCGCGCGCCGGGCTCCGCAGCCTGCCGAATGCGGTGATGCTGGCGGCGGTGGTGTTCACCATCGTCTGGAGCCTGCTGTCGTGGGGTTATGGCATGACGGGCAGCGCCGGCCTCTATGCCATCGCCGTCGAGGCCGACATCCTGCGCTATGGCGCTTGGTATGCCTTTGTCCTGGTGGCGCTGCGGTCGGGCGAGGTTCCGCGCGAGGGCGGGCAGGGCGGGCAGGGCGGCTTCGGCTGGGTGGCGGCGGCGATCGCCCTGGTGGTGGTCGGCGGCATCGTGGTGCAGGGCCTGCTGGCCAGCGGCATCGCCGTCGCGGTGCCGGTCAAGTGGTTGATGTTCCATCCGCTGCTGCTGGCGGTGATCGGCCTCTTCCTGCTCGAGCAACTGCTGCGCAATGTCGCGGCCGATTCGCGCTGGAACATCAAGCCGTTGTGTCTCGGCCTGGCGGGCGCTTTCCTGTTCGATCTTTATGTCTATTCGGATGCCATGCTGTTCGGCAAGCTGGACGCCGATGCGCTGGGCATCCGCGGGCTCGTCCATGCGCTGGTGATGCCGCTGATCTGGCTGTCCTCGGCGCGCAGCCGCGACTGGGCACGACGGGTGCACCTGTCGCGCAAGGTGGTGATGCATACCACCGGCCTGCTCGCCGTCGGCGCCTACCTGCTGTTCATGGCGGCGGTGGGTTACTACGTGCGCTTCTTCGGCGGCGACTGGGGGCGGGCATTCCAGATGGCGCTGGGCTTCGCCGCGCTGCTCGGCCTGGCCGTGCTGGCATTCTCGGGCGCCATGCGGGCCAAGCTGCGGGTGCTGGTCGGCAAGCATTTCTTCCGCTATCGCTACGACTACCGCGAGGAATGGCTGAAAGTGACACGGGCCCTGTCGGCGCAGAACGCGCCGCAGGCACTGGGCGAGCAAGTGATCCGCGGCCTCGCCGACATGGTCGAGAGCCCCGGCGGCAGCTTGTGGCTCTGGGATGGCACGCGCCAGGGTTACCGGCAGTTCGCGCGCTGGAACATGTCCGAATCCGCGATCCTGGAATCCCGGGAATCCTCGCTGTGCCGCTTTCTCGTCCGCAGCGGCTGGGTGATCAATCTCGAGGAATTCCGCAGCCTGCCCAGCCGTTACGAGTCGCTGGAACTGCCGGCCTGGCTTTCGGCAATGGACAACGCCTGGCTGGTGGTGCCCCTGATGGTCGGCCACGACCTGACCGGCATGGTGGTGCTGGGCAGTTCGCGCACCCAGGTCGACGTCAATTGGGAGGTCAATGACCTGCTGCGCACCGCCGGCAGCCAGGCCGCCGGGTTCCTGGCGCAGATGCTGGCCACCGAGGCCCTGCTCGAGGCGCGCAAGTTCGAGGCCTTCAACCGCATGTCGGCCTTCGTGGTGCATGACCTGAAGAACATCGTCTCGCAGCTGTCGCTGATGCTCAAGAACGCCGAGCGGCACAAGGACAATCCGGAATTCCAGCAGGACATGCTGATGACGGTCGAGAACTCGGTCGAGCGCATGCGCCGCCTGATGCTGCAACTGCGCGAAGGCGCGGCGCCGGCCAGCGCCAGTTTCGGCGTGGAACTGGCCCGGTTGTTCGAGCGGGTGCGGGCGACCAAGCGGCAGACCGGACGCGAGGTCGAGGTCGAGATCGTCGAAGCGGTGGCCGTGCGCGGCGACGAAGAGCGCCTGGAGCGGGTGTTCGGCCACTTGGTACAGAATTCGCTGGACGCCACCGATCATGACGGCAGGGTTTGGGTTAAAGTGGACAAGGACGCCGGCCAGGCGAGGGTGGAAGTGGGCGACACGGGACGCGGCATGACACCCGAATTCGTGCGCGATCGGCTGTTCAAACCCTTCCAGACCACCAAGCAGGCCGGCATGGGCATCGGCGCCTTCGAGAGTTTCCAGTACATCCGCGAACTGGGAGGCGAGGTCGCCGTCGATAGCGTGTTGAATATGGGGACCAGAATCGTGGTGATGCTGCCGTTGTTTCAAGTCAGTCGCGGGTCGGATCTGGAGGCGGCATGAGCGAAGCCCAGCGGCCCCTGCTGATCGTCGAGGACGACCCGGCCCTGCAAAAGCAGATGCGCTGGTCGTTCGACCGCTATGAAACCCTGGCGGCAGGCGATCGCGAGAGTGCGCTGGCGCTGGTGCGCCGCCAGCAGCCGCCGGTCGTCACCATGGACCTGGGCTTGCCGCCCGATCCCGATTCGACGTCGGAAGGCTTCGCGCTGCTCGATCAGATCCTGGCCCTCGCCCCCGACACCAAGGTCATCGTCCTCACCGGCCAGAACGACCGGACCAACGCGCTGCGCGCCATCGGCATGGGCGCCTACGACTTCTTCGCCAAGCCTTTCGAGCCGGAGTTGCTGACGCTCACCATCGATCGGGCCTTCCGGCTGCACGACCTGCAACAGGAGAACAAGCGCCTGCAGGCGATGCGCCAGCCGGATGCCATGTCGGGCATCATCAGCCGCGACCCCGAGATGCTGCGCGTCTGCCGCATCATCGAGAAGGTGGCCAACACCAACGCCACCGTGCTGGTCCTGGGCGAGAGCGGCACCGGCAAGGAACTGCTGGCGCGCGGGCTGCACGATTCCTCGACCCGGCGCGGCCAGCGCTTCGTCGCCATCAATTGCGCGGCGATTCCGGAAAACCTGTTGGAAAGCGAGCTGTTCGGCTACGAGAAGGGCGCGTTCACCGGCGCGGCCAAGACCACGCCGGGCAAGATCGAGCTGGCCGACAAGGGCACGCTGTTCCTCGACGAGATCGGTGATTTGCCGCTGGCCTTGCAGGCCAAGCTGCTCCGCTTCCTGCAGGAACGCGTCTTCGAGCGCGTGGGCGGCCGGCAGGAGATCGCCATCGACGTGAGGATCGTCTGCGCCACGCACCAGAACCTGAAGGAACTGATCCAGGCCGGGCGCTTCCGCGAGGATCTTTACTACCGGCTGGCCGAGATCGTCACGGTGATTCCGCCGCTGCGTGCCCGCATCGGCGATGCCGTGCTGCTGGCCAACGCCTTCGCGCGCCGCTTCTCCCAGGAACACAACCGTGGCGCCATGGCGCTGACCACCGATGCCTTGCGCGCCATCGAGGCGCATGGCTGGCCGGGCAACGTGCGTGAACTGGAAAATTGCATCAAGCGCGCCGTGATCATGGCCGATAACGCCCAGATCACCGTCGACGACGTCGGGCTTGCGGCGGCGACGGACGAAGACCCGATGGTTTTCGACTTGCGCACCATCCGCGAGAAGGCGGAGAAGACAGCCGTGCTGGCGGTGATGGCGCGCGTGGACGGCAACGTCGCCAAGGCGGCGGAAATGCTCGGTGTCAGCCGGCCCACCTTGTACGACCTGATGCATCGTTTTGGCCTGAAATAGTGGCGCCGGTCGGCGTCGAACCGGGAGGAAGAACATGGCAAAGCAATATCGGTTTTCCCGCGGCGTGCTGCCGGCGCTGACTTTGGCGCTGCTGCTGGCGGCCTGCGGCGGCGACAAGCCGGAGGCGCTGCTGGCTTCGGCGCGCGACTATCTGGCCAAGGACGACGCCAAGGCGGCGGTCATCCAGATCAAGAACGCCCTGCAGAAGGCGCCGGAGTCCAGCGAGGCGCGCCTGCTGCTCGGGCAGGCGCTGCTCAGGACCGGGGACCCGGTCGGCGCCGAGGTGGAATTGCGCAAGGCGATGGACGCCGGGTATGCGCCCGACCAGGTGGTGCCGCAACTGGCGCAGGCGCTGCTGGCGATCGATCAGCCCAGGAAGGTATTGAGCGACTTGCAGAACGCGTCCTTGACCACCGCCGAGGCCAAGGCCGACGTGCAGTCCTCAGTGGCGCTGGCGCACGCGGCGCTGGGGCAGATGGACAAGGCACGCGGCGCCATCGACGCGGCGCTGGCCATCAAGGCCGACCACCCGCAGACTCTGCTGGTCAAGGCCCGCATGCTGCTGGCCGACGGCGATATCGCCGGCGGCACGGCCACGCTGGAAAAGGTGCTGGCCGGGGACGCCAGGAACCACGAGGCCTGGAAGCTCAAGGGCGATCTGCTGGGCCTCAAGGATGCCGAGGGTGCGCTGGCGGCCTATCGCAAGGCGGTGGAGGCGAAGCCGGATTTCGGCGCGGCCCACGCGGCGATCATCGAGAACCTGATCCGTCAGAACAAGGTGGAGGAGGCCGGAACCCACCTGGAGGCGATGAAGAAGGTGCTGCCCGGGAGTCCGCAGACCGTCTTGGTCGAGGCGGAACTCTTTTACCAGAAGAAGGACTTCAAGAAGGCGCTGGAATCGGTGCAGGCCGTGCTCGGGGTGGCGCCCGACCATCCGAAGGCGCTGCTCATCGCCGGCGCCACGCAGTATCAGCTCAATGCCTTCCCGCAGGCCGAGAATTACCTGACCAAGGTGCTCAAGCAGATGCCCGGCGCCACCATGGCGCGCCGCATGCTGGCGGTCATCCACCTGCGTTCGGCGCAGCCGGCCAAGGCCCTGGCCGCCATCGAGCCGATGCTGGAAGACGGGCAGGACGATGCGGCGCTGATGTCGCTGGCCGGCGATATCCACATGCAGAACGGCGATCCGAAAAAGGCCGAGGAATATTTCGCCAAGGCCGTGTCGCTCGATCCGCAGAATCCCGTCAAACAGACCAAGGTGGCGCTGTCCCACCTCGCCGGCGGCAAGGGCGAATCGGCGTTCAGCGAACTGGAGCGCATCGCCGCGGCCGATAGCGGCACCACGGCCGACATGGCCATGATCGCCGCCGCGGTCAGGAAGCGTGATTTCGCCAAGGCGATGACGGCGATCGACGGCTTCGAGAAGAAACAGCCGGACAATCCGCTGGCCCATGCCCTGCGCGGCACGGTGCTGGTGACCAAGGGCGATATCGCCGCCGGCCGCGCCAGCCTGGAAAAGGCGCTGGCGCTGAAGCCGGCCTATTTCCCCGCCGCCGCCGCGCTGGCCAGCCTCGACCTGCGCGACAAGAAGCCGGACGACGCCCGGAAGCGCTTCGAGTCGGTGCTGGCGGCCGATGCGAAGAATGTCCAGGCCGGCTTGGCGCTGGCCGAACTGAAGGGGAGGGCCGGCGGCAGCGCCGACGATGTGGCGGCGATGATCGCCAAGACCATCCAGGCGAATCCGTCCGAGCCGGCGCCGCGACTCGCCATGATCGGCCTGCACCTTAAGAACAAGGACGGCAAGAAGGCGGTGGCGGCGGCGCAGGAAGCCGTCACGGCGATGCCGGAGCGCATCGAGATGCTCGACGCCCTCGGCCGGGCCCAGCAGGCTGCCGGCGAGACCAATCAGGCGCTCGCCACCTACGGCAAGATGACGGCTGCGATGCCGGGTTCGCCGCAGCCCTATCTGCGCATGGCCGAGATCAATGTCGCGGCCAGGGACAACGAGGCGGCGATCCAGAACCTGAAGAAGGCGCTCGAACAGAAACCCGACCTGCTGGCCGCGCAGCGCGGCCTGGTCCGCCTGTTCCTCGAAACCAAGAACGTTGCCGAGGCGCAGAGGATCGTCAGGGACATCAAGCAGCAGCGGCCCAAGGATGCGGTCGGCTTCCTCTTCGAGGGCGACATCGCCGCCGCCGGCAAGGACTGGAAAGCCGCGCTCGCCGCCTACAAGGCGGGTCTGAAACAGGCGCCGTCGAGCGAACTGGCGGTCAAGACCTACGCCGTACTCCACGCCGATGGCTCGGGTGTCGAGGCCGAGAAATTCGCCAGCGGCTGGCTGAACGATCACGCCCAGGACGCGGCGTTCAGGATGGCCATGGCCGAGGCCGCGACCGGTCGCAAGGACTACGCGGTGGCGGTCAGGCACTATCAGACCTTGCTGCAAAAACAGACGGATAATCCCGTCCTGCTCAACAACCTGGCCTGGAACCTCGGCCAGTTGAAGGACGCCCGCGCGCTCGGCTATGCCGAAAAGGCCGACAAGTTGGCACCGAACAATCCGGCGATCATGGAAACCCTCGGCTCCCTGCTGTCCGAGAAGGGCGAGTCGGCGCGGGCGCTCGAATTGCTGACCAAGGCGGTCGAACTGGCCCCGCAATCGGGAGCGCTCAAGCTGAGTCTGGCGCGCGCACAGCTGAAAGCGGGCAGGAAGGACGAGGCACGAAAGCTGCTTGACGATCTGGTGAAGCTCGGCGACAAGTTTTCCGGGCAGGCCGAAGTGGCCGGATTGATCAAGGAGATCGGGAATTAGCGGAAACAAAAAAGCAGTTGGAACAATTGCTTGTCTGCTTCTAGCGTACTTGCCGGCATTCGCGGGGGCCACCCCGGTGGCGACGGCCGAAAGTGTCGACTTTTTTGCCACTCGGCGTGCCGAGGCGCAGACTTATGAGCATGGCGAGGGCGTAGTCCGCGACCCTCAGCGCGCGGCGGCGTTGTATTGCGACTGCGCCCGCGAAGGCGATGCCGAAGCCCAGTTCCGGTTGGGCTGGATGCATGCCAATGGCCGGGGCATGAAGCGCGACGATCGGCTGGCCGCCTACTTTTTCGGCCTGGCCGCCGCGCAGGGCCACGCCGATGCCGAACGCATGCTGCGCCGCGTCGATGGCGAGATGCCGCTGATGCCGCCTTGCATGGTCGTCGCGCCGCCCGAGCCGCCCGTCGCCGAGGTGATCGAGCCGGTCTGGGAGAATCCGACTCCCGCACAGCAGAAAGTGCTCGAACTGGTGCGCCGGCTGGCGCCCGACTACGGCGTGGCACCGCGTCTGGCCATGGCGGTGATTCGCGCCGAATCGAATTTCGATCCGCTCGCCGTGTCGGGCAAGAACGCCCAGGGCCTCATGCAACTGATTCCCGAGACGGCGGCGCGCTTCAATGTCAGGAAACCATTCGACCCCGAGCAGAACATCCGCGGCGGCTTGGCCTACCTGCGCTGGCTGCTGGCCTATTTCCAGGGTGACGTGGCGCTGGTGGCGGCCGCCTACAACGCCGGCGAGGGCGCCGTGAACCAGTATCGCGGCATCCCGCCCTATGCCGAGACCCGCGGCTACGTCAGGCGCATCCGCGAGCATTATCCCGGCGAGGCGCATCCCTACGATGCCAGCGTGGTCGACCCGTCGCCGGAACTGCCGCGCATCCGGAAGCGCCTGATGTGATCCGCCGCCGCTTCGTCGGCCTGCTCGCCGCCGTCGCGTTCGGCTGGAGCCAGCCGGCGCTTGCCGATCTGGTCGCCGCCATCGAGCGCGTCAAGCCGTCGGTGGTGATGGTCGGCATCTTCAACAAGCTCGGCGCGCCGCAATTCACGCTGCGCGGCACCGGTTTCGCCGTCGGCGACGGCCAGATCATCGCCACCAACGCCCATGTCGTCGCCGACCTCAACCTCGCCGCGGGCACCACGCTGGTGGTGCGCGCGGCGACGCCGATCGACAGGGCGCGGCCGGCGACGGTGCTGGCCATGGACAAGGCGCACGATCTGGCCCTGCTGCGCGTCGAGGGCGGCGCGTTGCCACCACTGACTTTGCGCGATTCCGATACCGTCAAGGAAGGCGCCGCCATCGCCTTTACCGGCTTCCCCATCGGCAGCGCGCTCGGTTTCTCGCCGGTCAGCCATCGCGGCATCGTCGCCGCCGTGACGCCGATAGCGATCCCCAGCGGCAATGCCCAGCAACTGAAAGGCAGCCTGCTCCGCCAACTGAAGGATGGCGGCTTCAACATTTTCCAGCTCGACGCCACCGCCTATCCGGGCAACAGCGGCGGCCCGATGTACGACGCCGAAACCGGGGAGGTGATCGGCATCATCAACATGGTCTTCGTCAAGGGCAGCAAGGAATCGGCCCTGAGCCAGCCCTCGGGCATCAGCTATGCCATTCCGGCCAACTACTTGCGCGCCTTGCTGGCGACCCGTCCGTGAACTGACGGAAACTGTCAGCTTTCTTTACAATCTTCGTCACCTGATCCTCGCAGCCCTGCCTTTGAATCTATAACGTGTTGTTTTTTATGGGGGCTTATGGCAAATCCATGGATGGCGCGAAAATTGCTAGCTATTGACTATTGAATCAGGACATTGAACCGATCTCTGAGGATCGGGCCAAAAGGAATTCAACCATGTCGGACAACGAACGAGAAAAGCTCAAGCAACGCCGCCGGGCCTTGATCAAGGC
>ERZ1645187.3639-NODE-3639-length-12843-cov-7.231780_pt1 | contig 12843 bp, 13 predicted proteins | sample MGYA00575352_ERZ1645187 | MGnify/ENA primary metagenome ERZ1645187 (study PRJEB40837, sample SAMN11349314) | freshwater sediment metagenome | isolation source: river sediment | host: Sediment | place: India: Wazaribad , New Delhi | collected 2017-02-21 ... | reverse complement strand
CTTCGTTTCAACCATTCCGAGCGCGATCTGATCCTGCGACATCTTCATGACCTCCCCGTACGATATGTATGCGATTATACCGGATGTTCCTTCGGCCCCGGAGCCGCGTCACGCGGCCGGACGACCGTTACGCCCTGTTCGTTTTCGTCAGTTCCCTGAAGACCTCCGCGACGATGGTCCGGACAAGCTCCTCTTCGGACGGAAGGGCCGGCGATTCCTCCTTCGCGGCGGTCCGCTTCCGCGCTTCGGGCGCAGACGCGGCGGCTCCGCCGAAGGACGTTCCCTTCAGGAGATCCTGCTTCAGTTCCTCGATGTCCCGCTGGCCGTAGGCGAGCCGCTTCCGGTTGATGAGGTGCAGCGGGCTCAGGTTGTCGGAGATGATGTTTCCGCCGTAGGTCCCGCACCCGAGCGTCAGCGCCGGGAAGAGTCCCGTCGTCCCGCCGACGCCGCCGAGCGACGACGCGGTGTTGACCAGGACGCGCATCGCGGGTTTGCGGAGCGCGAACTCCATGATGATCTTCTCGTCGCGCGAATGCATCGCCATCGTATGGCCGAGGCCGCCGAGTTCGAGCAGTTTCGTCGCGAGCGCGCACGCGTCCTCCCAGCCGTTCACGACGTAGAACGCGAGCACGGGGCTCAGCTTTTCGTGCGAGAGCGGGTAGCCCGCGCCGACGCCGTCCACATCGCCGATCAGGACCCGCGTGCCGCGCGGCGCGGCGAACCCGGCCATTTCCGCGAGGGCCTCCGCCGAACGGCCGACGGACGACGCCATCATTCCGTAGTCGGGCGTGAGGAGGACGCGCTCGAGCTTCTTCCGCTCGTCCTCGTTCATGAAGTAGCAGCCGTTCTTCCGGAGTTCCTCCCGAACCTGCGTTTCGATCGACGCGTCGCACAGGATGGACTGCTCCGAGGCGCAGATGGTGCTGTTGTCGAAGCTCTTGCTCGCCGCGACGATTCGCGCGGCGCGCTCCACGTCCGCGCTCTTTTCGATGTAGCACGGCGCGTTTCCCGCCCCCACGCCGAACGCGGGTTTGCCGGAGCTGTACGCGGCCCGGACGATTCCGGGGCCGCCCGTGGCGATGATGACGTCCACGCCCGCGTTCCGCATGAGTTCGTTCGTCGCCGCAATGCCCGGCTGGGTCACGCAGCCGATGCACCCCTCGGGGGCGCCCGCCGCGACGGCGGCCTTCCGGACGACCTCCACGGCCTCGCACGTGCACTTCCGGGCGCGCGGATGCGGGCTCACGACGATCGCGTTTCGCGCCTTCATCGAAATGATCGCGTTGTTCATCGCCGTTGACGTCGGGTTCGTCGTCGGCGTGACGGCGGCCGTCACGCCCATCGGAGCCGCGATCTCGACGAGGCCGTTCGCGCGGTCCTCCGATATGACCCCGACGGTCTTCATGTCGCGGATGCACTCGTAGAGCTTCTTCGTGGCGAAGAGGTTCTTGAGCGTCTTGTCCTCCGCCCGTCCTATTTCCGTCTCTTCGGCGGCCATCGCGGCGAGCCGCGCGGACGCTTCCGCCCCGGCCTCGCACATGGCGCGCACGATCGCGTCCGTTTCCTGCTGCGACATTTCACCCAAGAGTTTTTGCGCCTTTTCCGCGCTCCGGACCAGATCCCGGACCTCCTGGATCATCGCGAGATCTTTGTCGAGCGTCACGGGAGAGGCGCCTCCTTCATCGCGTGCATGTCACACCCGTCACTTTTCCAGGTGCGGCAGGATGTATTCCACGTCCGAATGCGGCCTCGGAATGACATGGACCGAGACGAGTTCCCCGATCCGCTTCGCCGCGGCGGATCCCGCATCCACGGCGGCCTTGACCGCGCCGACGTCGCCGCGCACCATGACGGTGACGAGTCCTCCGCCCACGAGCACCTTGCCGATCAGGCTCACGTTCGCGGCCTTCACCATCGCGTCCGCGGCCTCTATGGCCCCCACGAGTCCCTTCGTTTCGATCATTCCGAGCGCTATCTGATCCCTGTCCATACTCGTATCCTCCCCGTTCGGATTCTTCTATTTTTCGTCGGAACGGACGAACCGGATTCCGCGTTCCCGGGCTTCGTCCCGTGCAAGCGGCGTCAGAATCGCGGCCGCGTCCAGCGTTATTTCGGTCTTTCCGGCGCGGGCCGCATCCTGAACGACCGACGCCGTTATGACGGTTTTCTTTCCCTTCGCGGCCGGCTTTCGCGGCGGCTCCGGCGACACAGGCGCCGACGCAGGCGCGGAACATCCGCGCACCGCGGCTCCGAGATCGTTCGCGTCGCACAGCCCGACGCCGAACGCAACGAGCCTTTCGAGGATCGTCCGCAGCATCCCGGCGTACGCGCCACCCGCGCGTCCCGGACAGACGGAATCCCTCGCGGCGACGACGCGCCTTCCGGCAAGCAGCGCGCTCGCCATCAGTTCGCAGGCGAAGCCGTCGCGGATGCCCCATGCCGCCTTCGCGGCCGTGTTCTGCGAGAGCGTCGGGAAGACGACCGCGTCGAATCCGTCGACGCCGCACGCTTCCGCGGGATTCTCGGTCCCGTCGATCCACTCGTCCGCGGCGGCCGCGAGGCGGTCCTTCCCGAACATCCGGATCGCCGACGCCGACGCGGCGCCCGTGATCCGGTAGTTCTTCCGGAGCCCCTCGAGTTCCGTCAGGGCCGCTTCCGCGCCCTTCATGCCTCCCGTGAAGACCGCAAGGAGCTTCGGCCGGGCGTCGCACGGCCGCTCCGATTCACACGCCCCGCCGGGCTCGCGCGGGGGAAGTTTTCGTATCTCGCGCACGCACAGGTCCACGATCCGTCGGATCGTCGCTTCGTCCATTCCCGTCACCTCCCGCCGTTTCCGTAGAACGCGCCGCTCTTGAGGCGGCACATCATCACGTAGACGGCGCTGCTCAGTCTGTTCATGGAGCGGATGATATCCCCGCGCCCCGGCTCCCTTCCGCAGAACGCGTCGCACGCGGCCAGCTCCGCCGCGCGGACCTCGGTGCGCAGCAGGTTCAGGTGCGCCATGTCCTCGCCCATGCTCCGGTCGGGCATGAAGTGCCCGATCCCGAGCGCGCCCTTCGGGTCGTGGGAGATTTCCCGTATCCGCTCTTCCGTCATGCCCATGAGCGCAAACGGTTCGAGCGGGACGTCGAGGACTTCCGCGCGCAAAATCGTCCGGACGACCGCGAGAAGCTCGTCGAGGTCGCGGAGCAGCGCCGTCGCGTTCTTCGCGGCAAGCCGCGCCTGGACGATCAGGATCGTCGATTCGAGCGAGTCGAGCTTCCCCCGGAAGCGGATGCGCGCATCGGTCTTCGGAACGAGGAGGTTCCCCCGGAGGTGCGTGTAGTTCTCGGGCTTTTCGCGCACCGTGACGCCGAGCCCTTCGAGGACGAAGGTCGGTCCGTCCGCGTCGGCGCAAGCGGCGGTCTCCGTCGCGGGGGCCGACGCAGGCGTTTCGCAGCACGACCGCGTCACGAGGCGGATTCGTCGGTCGGCGAGGAACGTCCGCGCCGCGGGGGTCACGATCGTATCCGCGTCGATCTCGAAGGAATCGACCTCGCCCTTCAGCCGGATTGCGTCCCGCAGGGCCTCTTCGGTCAGCAGCCGCTTCTGTGGCATCGTTCCGTCACCACCGGACCGGCGCGCCGGCGACGGAAATCACGGCGTCGGCGAACGCGTCGCAGGCCGCCTGACAGTCCGCCTGCGTCCCGGTCAGGTGCGCCCCGGCGAAGTTCGTCTCGCTCGGGGGGCCGAAGAAGCTCGTCATACGGACGTTGGCCGCCTTGATCGCGACGTCGAGCGCGTACATGGCCTCGAGCGGCGGCGCGATGAGGTACGCGAGCGGCGCGCCCTCGGGGATGCCGTTCACGCCCGACAGATAGCTCCCCGTGCTCGAGACGCACTGCGCGAAAAAGGCCGTCGCGCCGTCCCTGTCGGCGGCCCAGAAACACGCGTCGTTCTCGACGAACGAGATCGCGGCGCGCAGGCCGCTCTCGACCTCCGCCGGGTCCGGCGCGGACAACATTCCGATGAACTCTCCCGACAGCGGCCCCGAGGCGTGCGACGCCCCCGCATAGAACGACTTCGCGTAGGCCACGCGGACGTTCGCCTTCTTCGTCGCCTCGTCGACCGCGGCGTAGCCGACGTCGTCGCTCGTGAGCGTGAGCATCCCGAGGCTCAGATGCGCGTCGGGAAGGTCGAGCTTTTCTTTCATGAACGGGTTCACGCGCGGGATGATCCGCACCGCGAGGACCGTCGCCCGGATCGGGCCGAAGCCGTACATCCGCCCCTCCCCCGTCAGGAGCCCGCGCCTTCGGAGAGCGCGCGGAGCTTCAGACCGCTCGCCTTCATGTCGAAGATGCGCTTCACGGTCTCCGCGACATGGGCGGCCGCCTCGACGGCGGGGATGCCTCCCCGGTGGATGTTGGCGACGAGCGTCCGCTCCGACTCGATCGTCTTCGCACTGGGCGCGTAGCACATGTACGCGCTCATGCTCGACGCGGTCACGAGCCCGGGCCGCTCTCCGATGAGCAGGAGGACGACCTTCGGGGCAAGGATCTCCCCGACCGCGTTGATGAGGCCGACGCGTCCGTAGCGGACGAAGAACTTCTTCCCGGTCGCGAGCCCGTACCCGCGAAGCATCTCCTCGAACGCGGGGATGAAGTCCGGGGCGTTCGCCGTGATCGCCGCGGAACTCAGGCCGTCGGCCATGACGAGCTGAACGTCCGCGCCCTTCGGGCACTCCTCGCGGACACGCGTCTCCCCTTCGGGCGAAAGCAGGCGTCCGAGATCCGGCCGCGTCAGGAATTCGTCCTTGCTCGACGCGCGCGACGCGACCGTGAAGAAACCGAGCCGTTCGACCATGTCGAGGTCCACCTCGCTGAGGACCGCGTCGTTCGCGGCCGCGTGATCGGCCCGGAAGCGCAGCCAGTGCTCCGTCTTCGGACGCGGCCCGGCGCGCCCGACGCCGATGCGCGCGGGCGTCGACGCGACCATCGCCGCGAGCCCGGCCTCGTCGGCGGGATGCGGCACGAGGATCCCCGACGCTTTGTCACGCTCCATCAGGTCGGGAAGCGTCTCTCCCGAATCGTCTCCGGGGTCCGGAAGCGACTCCGCCTGCTCCCGCGGCGGTTTCATCTCCGATATGATGCGTCGGACAAGAATCTCGATATCCTTCTCGTTCATCGTTTCCCCCTCCGGCCGGTCATGCCTTCAGAAAGACCGACGGATCTCCGGCCCGTTCCGTCAGGATTCCGTCGCGCATGAGCCCCATCCCCTCCAGCCACGCCTCGAACTCCGGCGCGGGGCGGAGTCCCAGATGGGCCCGCACGGTCGCCGCGTCGTGGTACGATGCCGACTGGTAGTTGAGCATCACGTCGTCCCCCATCGGAACCGTGACGAGGAAGTTGCACCCGGCCGACGCGAGAAGGACCTGGAGATTCTCGATGTCGTCCTGACTCGCCTTCATGTGGTTCGTGTAGCAGCAGTCGCACCCCATCGAAAGCCCCGTCAGCTTTCCCATGAAGTGGTCCTCGAGCCCGGCGCGGATGACCTGGCGGCTGTCGTAGAGGTACTCCGGCCCGATGAAGCCGACCACCGTATTCACGATGAACGGATCGTAGCGCTTCGCCAGCCCGTAGCACCGGGCCTCCATCGTCACCTGGTCCGAGCCGTGATGGGCCTCGGCGGACAGTTCCGATCCCTGTCCGGTCTCGAAGTACATGCAGTTCGGCCCGGCTCCGGTCCCGTACTTTTTCATCATCTCGTACGCCTCGTCGAGAAGGGACACGTCGATTCCGAAGGCCTCGCACCCCTTCTGGCTGCCCGAGAGGCTCTGGAACATCAGCCCCGTCGGCGCGCCCGCCTCGACCGCCTTCATCTGCGTCGTCACGTGCCCGAGAACGCACTGCTGCGCCGGGATCTTCCATCGGTCCATGAACTCCTGGAAGGTCCGCAGGAGCCGCCCGACGCTTTCGGGGTCGTCGATGCACGGGTTGAGCCCGATGACCGCGTCGCCGCACCCGTACGACAGCCCCTCCATCAGGGACGCGAGAACGCCCGTCACGTCGTCCACGGGGTGGTTCGGCTGAAGGCGCATGCAGAGCGTCCCGGGCAGGCCGACGGTCGTGTTGCACCGCTTGATCCTCCGGATCTTCTTCGCCCCGTAGAGCAGGTCGAGATTCGAGCAGATCTTCGCCACGGCCGCAACCATCTCGCTCGTCAGGCCGCGCGAGATCCATTCGATGCGTTCCGGCGTCGTCCCGTCGGACATGATCGTCTCCCGGAGTTCCGTCACCGTCCAGTTCCGGATCGCGGCGTACGACGTCTCGTTGACGCCGTCCTGGATGACCCGCGTGACCTCGTCTTCGTCGTAGGGAACGACGGGATTGTTCCGAAGCTCCTCGAGCGTCAGCGCGGCAACGACCTGCTTCGCCGCGATCCGCTCCTCCGCGCTCTCCGCGGCGACCCCCGCAAGGATGTCGCCCGATTTTTCCTCGTTCGCCTTCGCAAGGACGTCCTTCACGCCCCGGAATGAATAGAGGCGTCCGCCAAGCCGTGTTCGCAGTCGCATCTTCAGGAAATCCCCCCTTCTGACTCTCCGGTTCCCTCGTCGGGGAAAACAAGCGTCTTGACCGCCACGGGGACGACCGTTCCCCCGTGAAGCGGCTCTCCGATATCGATGTAATCCAGCTCTCTCGCGCTCACCTGATCGATCGAAACGATCGCGCGCGCGCGGCGAAGCCGGTTTTTCACGAGCCCGCCGACGATCTTGCCGATGTCGTCCGCGCAGAGGATCACGAGCGGTCCGTCGAGACCGCACGAATCCGCGGCCGCGGCGACGGCCGACGCGAGGCCCGAGACGTCGGCGAAGGACTTCGACCGCATCGCAGGCGCCGCAATCGCGGGCATCCGGCCGCGGTCCGCGCCGAACAGGCGGATCTTCGCCGATAGGTCCTCGCCGTTCCCGGCGTTTCCGATGGAGACGACCGGGATGTCGCGCAACGGGAGGACCGACGCGTCGGACAGGAAGATCGTCGACCCGCTGATATCCACCGTGTGGACGCCCGCTCCGATCACCGTGGCGTAGATCGTCTCCTCCGGAGCGATCACGGTCACGCCCCGTTCGGCGGTCCTGCGGCGCAGCTCGCGCGCGAGCGCCGCGCCCATGTCGTCGTAGCCGGGGACGCGTTCGCCTTCGTCCAGATAGAGCAGCCGCCCGACGCCGCCCGAGAAGCTCACGCAGTCGCACCGCGGAGCGAACCCCTCGCGGTTGTCGATCGCAAGCCTGCGGGCCGGCGCATCCGGCGAACCTTCGATCACGGAGAGCAGGGAACCGGCCATTGCGCCGGCAAACGCGAAGACGCCGCGTTCGTCGAGCGTCTTCCCCACAGCGACCGGCAGCCCCAGGCAGGACGCAACGATTCGTCCCGGATCGGTCACGTGCTCCACGACCGACGTCCCGGCAACAAACCGGACAAGCCGTCCTCCTATATCGAAACACAGGGTTCCGGCGAAAACTCCCCGGTCGAACACGGAGATATTCGTCGTTCCCCCGCCGATATCGAGATTCATGAGCCGGAGGTTCCTCTTTTTCGAGAGCGTCGCGGCGCCGGCGCCGAGGCCGCTGATGTACGCCTCGAGGTGCGCCCCGGCCGTCGCGACCACGAACGACCCGGAAAAACGCGAGACGGCCTGCGCGATCGCCCGGGCGTTCGCGGCGTGCGCGGCCTGCCCGGTCACGATCACGGCCCCGGTGCGGATATCCGCGGGACGGACCGAGCAGAGCCCGAACTGCCGGGAGAGAAACGCCTCGATGCGTTCGCCGTCGATGGCGCCATCCGTGGAAAATGGGGTGAACATCACGTCGCTCCGGAAGAGAATCCGCTTGTCGACGATCCGGACGCTCGGAACCCCGAAGCCCTTGGCGACGTTCTCGATGCGAAGGAGGCTGAGCACCATGGATGTCGTCGTCGTTCCGATGTCGATGCCGACGCTGCGGATCTCTTCCGTGTTCATATCCGTCCTCAGAGGACCCGGACCATGTCGCCCGTGGAGAGCCCCGCCGCGTTCGCCTCGTCCGTGTCGACGTGGAACTCGGAGAGCATGTTCGCCCCGACGCGGACCCAGACTCTCCGGAAGACGACGCTCCGGTCGCCCGTCGTCTCGACGTCGGTCTCGTCGCCGTCCGAAAGGCCGAAGATCTCGCCTTCGGCCGTGGAAAGATGCAGATGCCGCCACGCGACGCCGACGCCCCTGGAGCACGTCGCCGAACCGCGGGGGCCGATCAGGAGAACTTCCGGCGTCCCGGCGCCGCTGCCGCTCTTCATGAGCGGCAGCGCGAGCCCGAGCCTCCGGGCGTCGGACGCGGAAAGCTCCACCTGGGTTTCCGAACGGATCGGACCGAGCAGCCGGACCTTCTCGAGACAGCCGTCATGCGTCGCGATGGTGACGGTTTCCTTGCAGGCGTACTGTCCCGGTTGCCGGAGATCGCGAAACTTCTCCGGCTCGTACCCCGGGCCGAAGAGCCGGTCCGCGTGGTCGCGCGACAGGTGCAGATGCCGGTTGCTGACGCCGGCGATCACGAGCCGCTTCGGATCCATCGCGCGGACTATCCTTCGAACCACCGTTCCGACAAGAGCGTTGTCCGGATTCATATCATCACCCATTGAAAGGATACTACGAAGCCTTGATTCTATCTACATCGGCGTCCCGAGGACCACGTGCGGCAGCCACATCGAAAGTTGCGGGATATACGTCGTGATCGCAAGCGTCGGAATCCAGGCGAAGAGGATCATCCACAGCGTCGGTTTCAGCGTCTCGTTGATCGGCGAATTGTTGAGCCGCCCTCCCAGGTAAAGCATCGGCGCGCACGGCGGCGTGATGTTCCCGAGCCCTGTATTGACGCCCACGATGGCGGCGTAGTGAATCGGGCTGAACCCCAGGTGCAGAATGATCGGCAGCAGGATCGGCGTCGTCAGCATGACGGAGCTGATGTCGTCCATGAGCATTCCCATGATGATAAGGAAAATGTTGATCATGAACAGGATGACCCAGCGGTTCGTCGATATGGATTGGAGAAGAACCAGCACTTTGCCGGGAAGGTCTTCCAGAATGTACAGTTTGCTGAGCATCATGACCGCGTAGAGCATGACCATGATGACGCCCGTCGTGACCGCCGACTCAATCAGGGTCTTCAAGAGCCCCTTGACGGTGAGCCCCTTGTAGACGAAGAATCCGACGGGGATCGCGTAGAGGCATGCGACCGCGGCCGCTTCCGTCGGCGTCATGATCCCTCCGTAGATCCCTCCGAGGACGAGAACGGGCATCACCAGCGCCGGCAGGGCGATCTTTCCCTTCACCCCGGCCTGACGGAGCGTGACGGAAACGGGCTGCGGCTTTCCGATGATGATGTCCGTGTTGTTCCGGAGCAGAAAGACATTCACAATGGACAGGAGCGACGTGAGGATGATCCCGGGGACCACGGTCGAAAGGAACGACGCGAGCACGGACTGACCGCCGATCCACGCGTAGAGGATCATGATGGAGCTGGGCGGGATCAGCATTCCGAGGACCGCCGAATTGGCCATGAGCGCCGCCGAATGCCCTCTCGGGTACCCCGCCGCGTTGAGTCGGGGGAACATGATCGAGCCGATGCACGAGAGCGTCGCGCAGCCCGATCCGGTGATGGCTCCGAAAACGGCGCACGAGACGGTCGCGACGACGCCGAGCCCGCCCCGGATGCGCCCGACGAAGACGTCGACCACGTCGATCAGCTTCTCGCCGATGCGCCCCTTTTCCATGATGCCCCCCGCGATGATGAACAGCGCGATGGCGAGCAGGACGATGGAATTCATCTGGCTGAAGCCGTAGGGCAGCAGCATGGTTGTGGAGTACCCCTGCATGGCGTTTCCGCCGAAGAAGAGGAGCCACGCCGCCGACGACATGAAGCACATCGGCACGGGAACGCCGATCACGAGCGTGGCGAAAAGGATGACAAGTGCGATGTATATCATGACTTCTCCTCCGTGAGTTCGACATCGGGAGCGGGATCTCCCGTCACCAGCGGCGCGGCTCCGCCGAAGAACATAATGCGGATGTCCCGGACCAGGTTTCTTCCGAAGTAGGCCGACATCAGCGTCAGGCCCAGAAAGATCGCCGCATACGAGACCCACATCGGGATGCGCCACACCGGCGTTGTGGGGAGCGCGATGCCCGTTCCGAGGGGGCCCATGAAGCCGAACATGAAAAATTCGTAGCCGTACCAGGTGAAAAGAAGACTGATGCCGAATGTGACGCCGTCCTTTATGAGTGTGACCGTGTTTTTCAACACGCCATCTTTCAGATACACATTGACGAGGTCGGCCGAGATGTGTGTTCCCTCGTAGGCTCCGTACGCCCCGCCCATGAAGTAGACCCAGAACGCGAAAATCGTGACGATTTCCTCATAGCCGTACAGATTCGCCCGCAAAAAGTATCGCGCCACGACGGACGCGCAGATGATGAGCGTCAGCGCGACGCAGCCGATGATCATCACAGTTTTTTCGAACAGCAGAAAAGCCCTGGGGATAAAGAAACGCAGACTTCCGTTCACGTATGACCGCCTCCTGTCCCGGAGGACTCCCCGCCGCCTCGGTTTGACCGAACCGTTCTACTTCGCGTACTGTTTCTTGAATTCGTCGATGAGGTCCTTGCCCATCCGGGTGGCCATCTTGTCCCACGTGACGGCTCCGATGCGCTTGAAGAGGGGTTCGAGTTCCTTGTCGGTGTAGGTGAATACCTTGATTCCGGCCTTGCGCATGAGGTCCATGTACTTCTCGTCGTCCTTTTCGGACAGAACGATGCTCTCGGCCGCGACGCGGGCCGCGGCGGCCGCGATGATCTTCTGGTCTTCGGGCTTCAGTTTCTCCCAGGTTTTCTTGCTCATCAGGTAGGATTCGCTCTCAACGAAGTAATTCGTCTGGTAGTAGTACTTGAGAACGTCCTTCAGGATCGTGTAGCAGGCCACGGGCGGAAGGCCGTTGACGCCTTCGGCGACGCCGGTCTGGAGCGCCGTGTAGAGTTCCGCGTAGGGGATCGTGATCGTCCGGTAGCCGACATCCTCGGCCGCCAGCTTGAACGCGTCGATCGAGCAGACCCGGAGAAGGATGCCCTTGTCGACCGCAGGGTTCGTGGGCTCGGTCACGGGCTTCGTCGTTCCGATGCCGCCCATGCCCTCGACGTTGAATCCGAGGAACTTGACGCCGAGGCGGCTGTGGAACTCGTCCATCTTCTTCGAGAGCCAGCCATCGGGCTTGTAGACGTCCTTGACCTGCGCGTAGCTGCTGATATAGCCGTTGACGTAGGGGAGTTCGAGGCGTGGATCGAACTGGCTCGGAACGGAGATGAGCGCCATGTCGATGGTTCCGCGAATCAGCTCTTCATAGACGAGAACGTAATCTCCGACCTGGGATGCGGGGTATACCTTGATTTCTATCCGCCCGTTCGTCTTTGCCGCAACTTCCTTGGCGATGGAGTACATCGCCTGTGTGGCCTGGTGGTCGATGGGGTTCTGTCCCGCCAGCCGCAATGTCATCTCCGGCGCCGCAAAGGCCGCTGTCGCAAGAACGAACACGAAACACATCGAAACGAAGGTCTTCAGGGTCTTCCTCACTGATCCTCACTCCTTCCAGAATGTCGTTGCCAAAAAACCGGTGCGTTCCTTCCAACGGAGTTCCCGCGTCACCTCCCCTTCCCGATCATGCGCCCTTTCCGCATTTCCCCGTGCGCAGATACCGCCGAAGCTCTTCCACGCTCATGTTGTCGATTCCCATGCTCTTCAGGCTCCGTCCCTCGTTCCACATATCCCGTTCGATGACCGCGCCCTCGATCGTCGCGAACGCGTCCATGAGCGGCGTCGGAATCCCGGCCGCCTTGCCCAGCTGCGACCAGGGCACAAGCCCGTTCAGGCCGTCTTCGGTGAAGTAGCGGTTCTGGACGCTGGTCGGCCCCTTGATGTAACACAGGCCCGGGTTGCCGTTGGTTTCCTTGAACAGATCTCCGGGCTGTTCCAGTCCCGACAGAAGCTGTTCGATCGTCAGGGGGTGGTAGCCGTACGCCTTTGCGACGGCGATGCGTTCGTTGTCGAGCATCTTCGTGACGCGGCAGACCGTCGGGCCGAACGCTTCCTCGTAGAGGTAGAATTCGCCTTTGGACCGCTCGATGCGGCTGACGCTCATGATGCACGCGGGCGTGTGAATGACGGGATTGTGGCTGTGGAACGCCGCTTCAAGAATATCCTCCACCGGGACGAAGTTGTATATCCCCTGAAGCTTGTCGATCGCCTCTTTGGTCCGCGCCGCAGGAAAGACGCCGAGCTGAAGCGGCGCGTTGATCTTGTAGACGTAGGCGTACCCCGGCTCCAGGACTCTGGCGTCGTAGGAGTTCGTGTTCGTTTCCGCGATGATGACGTCCTTCGCGACACCCTTTTTCCGGAACGCCTCGACGAACACCAGCGTTCCGAGCGTTCCGGGAAGGAGCACGATGATCTGCCCGTCTTCGACGTAATCCGCGAGTTCCGCGGCGACCGCCGCATGGGCGAACGCGGGAAGGTGGCACAGGATGACGTCGGCGCCCTTGACCGCTTTCGCCATGTCGGACGTGACCATGCTCACGGTCGCGACGCCCTCCGCCCGGCATCCGCCCTTGACGTCGCGCCCGAGTTTGATCTTCTTCGTCTCGAAGACGCCCTTCATCTCGTCGACGAATTTCGGGTCCTGGTACAGGCGGCACTCGAAGCCCAGAAGACTGAGTTCCGCCGCGGACGACTGCCCCGCGTTTCCTCCTCCGAGAATCGCTATCTTTTGCTGCATACAAAAGACCTCCCAT
>ERZ1645187.3638-NODE-3638-length-12844-cov-15.175385_pt1 | contig 12844 bp, 13 predicted proteins | sample MGYA00575352_ERZ1645187 | MGnify/ENA primary metagenome ERZ1645187 (study PRJEB40837, sample SAMN11349314) | freshwater sediment metagenome | isolation source: river sediment | host: Sediment | place: India: Wazaribad , New Delhi | collected 2017-02-21 ... | reverse complement strand
CGCCGTCCCAGACCGCCGCCTGATCGCCCCGTCACCCAAATTCCCGCATAGCTCATCTGCATCCCGTACCCTCTCGTTCCATCGCTGCACGTCGCAGCAGATGTTCCAGCAGTCGGGGGCCGTGCCGTCTCGACGCATGCGAAGGGTGTCCCGGCTCTGTTCGCCTTCACCCCGGCATCCCACCGCCGCCGCTGGCGACGCGCTCGGCGGCCTTTTCTCGCATCAGGCGCAGAATGCCGCGGATGAACTCCGGATCCTCCCAGTCGTACTCGCAGCGCAGCGACGACCATGCATCCGCGACCGCCTCGGGCGGCGAGGCGATCAAATGGTCGAGCCAGTCGAGTAGTGCAGGGCACTGGCTCTGAGGCACGATCTCCACACCGAACCGAGCACAGTCCTCGACCGTGTGGCCACCATACTCCAGGGCGCCCTGATAAAAGCACTCGGATGCTCGTTGAAAGTAGGAGGGGATGTCCATTTTTCAATCCTCAGTCGAAGTTCATCGGATAAGCTGTATGGACTCTGAATCCGCGGAGGCGACCTGGATCGTGTATGAGGAAGACGCACAACCCGGTTGTCTTTCTCGTCGATATCTTGCCGTCCTTCGCCGAAATGACGACTTCTCTACCGGTGGCACGCCCCAGCTCGGCGTAGATCGGATATATTCGGGTCGCTCCGGAAGAGACATTGTGAACTCCCGCCTCATCAGAAGCGATCGCGGCATTGACGAACACATTGGCGCTCTCGATCGTATCGAACGTACCTGCTCGTGCCTCGCCTTTCTTACGAACCATGGCGGTCGACAATCTGGCGACAGCCTGCACTGCGAGCTGGTCGTCGGTCATGCCGACATGTAGTTTCATTGCGTGCCCGTTCTTGAAGTCCTCTTCATAACGCAGATCGATCGGCCCCCAGTCGAACGGTCCGGCAACCCGCACACGCCCATTGCGGGTGGGCTTCGTCCCAACCTGATCTGCGATCCGCGTCGATGAGCTCCCACCTCCATCACTCCATCGGCCGAGGTCGTCGCGCGGCTGCGCCGGGTCGTAATTTGCGCGGCGTTCGAGTGCAGCCATCAAGCGTAGACTGGCAACAATCACCTGCCCTGTTGAAATTCTCCAACGTAACACCGCAAGTGTTTGCGCGTCGTCAAATGGTTGAGGTCGGGTCACGGATCACCTCGATGTGAACATCAGTTGCATCTGATGATCGCACCGTTTTAGGGGGTGGGAATTAGTCCCTGTATTTCTCCATGTTGGATGTCGAAGAACCAACCGTCTGCAACCATCGATTCAGATCAGAATCGGATCATGGTCTCTTTTCGTCGGCTTCGCATACGCTGTCCGGTGCTTCGCTCATGAGGCACCGTCGGCGTCGGTGAATTTTGCAGACCCCTCACCGCGCCACATCCATTGGTGCGAGGAGAACAGCGCGCGCGCACCGCTCCATCCGCTCGATCGGTTCCGCGCTTTCTCGGGCGTCGCGCGAAGGGGATGACCGAGGAGGCGATCGCCACCGCCTTCTTCGTCGGCGTCGCCGTGGTGAAGCAGCGCCTGCGTCTCGCCACGGTGTCACTGAGGTTGCTCGACCTCGACGCCGAGGGCGCGATGACGCCCGCGCAGCTGATCGCCTTCACCGTCTCGTTCGTGCCCTCGGGCTCGACATGGTCGATGCCGGCTGGCGGCCGACCGTCGCCAACGACCTCGGCCGCGTCCCCGAAACACGCATCCTCGAGGCGGTGCGCGAGGGGGGCGGCGAGTGGGCGGTGCAGCTCATCGATCATCTGCAGAGGGGCGACATGGCGAAGGAGGTCGAACGCCTGCTCGCCGAGACCGGCTGGGCGCGGGAACCGCTGCGGCGGATGGCTCGCGGCGGCGCGGTCGTCGATCCCGAGGCCGTGCCGGGGGGTGCCGACGAGGGCGAATTGCCGGCCTTCCTCACCTCGGCCGACGAGGACGGTACGACGACCGACGAGGAGGAACTCTCGGCTGCGGCGGAGTGATCGCAGGACGCGGGGAGGGGCCTCGGCCACTCCCCGCTTGCATCACCGATCCGACGCCCGAGGGGCAACGCCGGGCGACCTCGTTTCAGGAGAGGTCTCCCCCGTGAGCATCCCCGGCGCCGCGCCCATCCGACCCGGCTGGTGCAGTCCGTCGCCATGGCCTCGGTCGCGCCGCCGAAGCAGAGCCATCGACCGAGGCTCCCTGCCGACATCCGCGATCGTCTCTCCGAAGCGCAGCTCGAGACGGTGATCTATGCCGAAGAAGCGCACACCGGTCATCTCGCCGGCCGGTGGACGTTCGTTCGTCTCTTCGACGACGCCCGTGGGCCGGCCGGCAAATGGCAGATGCCGCGACAGGCGAACATGGCGATCTCCTCGACGTCATCGGCGAGGCGCTCGGGCTCGCGAGCTTCACCGAAGTGATCGACGAGGCGCGGAGGTGTCTCGGGGATGCACGGGTCGAGCCTTCACACTCACCGAAGAGGCTGAATGCAGCGCGCTCATCCATGCGGTCGACGGAAGCCGCCCGCCGGCTCCTTCGCATGTCGCTGCCGATCGTCGGCTCTCTCGCCGAGACAACCTGCACGCCCGCGGCCTCACCGATCTCTCCGGCAGCGACTGCCTGCGCTTCCATCCTTGCTGCTGGCGGCGCCCCGATGTCGACCCGACGGAAGCATGACCGGCGCTGTTCGCTGCCGTCGCCCATCACGACGTCGCGCATCCGGCGCAGGTTGTTCTCGATCGACCGGTGGCCACGCACCACGGCGAGCGCACGTTCCGGGCCGAGGCACGTGGACAGCAGGTCGAGCCGGCGTTCGGGGGGGGGGCGCCGCGTCGGCTGGTGATCTCGGCGACCGCCGCCGCGCCGGTGAAGCCGCCGTCGGCGCCGAACTCTGGGGTCGGGACGAGCCGGATCGACCGCGATTCCTGCCGGCCATGGGCCGACTCCAGGGTTTCCGCCCGCTCGACCGGCGCCTCCGCCTCGAGCGACGCCCGTGCCTGGCACTGGAGCTTCGACTGATGGCCCTTCAGGCACAGGGCCTAGTCGCCGCCAACGTCGGCCGTGCCCGGCTCGCCCAGGCGGCCACCATCGACGGTGGACTGGCCGTCAGCCCCGCTTCGTAGGCCTGCCGAGGCGCCGATCTACGGAAAAGACCCGTCTCGAGGGCGCGGACGGATCGGCGCGCCGGGTGGCTTCAGCGCAGCAGCAGCTTGAGGCCGACGGCGGCGAGGACGGTGGCGAGGACGAAGCGCAGCACCGGCTCGGGCAGGCGCGGGCCGATCAGCGAGCCGGCGACGACGCCGGGGATCGAGCCGATCAGCAGCGTGGCGAGCAGCGCGAAGTCGACCGATCCGATCAGCCAGTGACCGAGGCCGGCGATCAGGGTCAGCGGCACGGCGTGGACGATGTCGGCGCCGATCAGGCGGGCGATCGGGCGATCGGAATGGAGGAGCAGCAGCGCCGTCATGCCGATGGCGCCGGCGCCGACCGACGAGATCGAGACGACGACGCCGAGCACGGCGCCGAGCACCACGGTGAGGACGGCGCGGGTGCGGCGGTCGGGCTCGGTGCCGGCGCGGGCGTGTTCGATCAGGCGGCGCAGCCAGCGGCGGCCGAGGAGTGCGGCCGAGGTGACCAGCAGCATGGCGCCGAGGACGGCGGAGATCAGCGGCGCCGAGGCCCCGGTCGAGGCCTGAACCCGGGCGAGCGCCCACAGGGTGAGCCCGGTCGCCGGGATCGAGCCGAGGGCGAGCAGGCCGGTGACGGTCCAGTCGACGGTGCGGTTGACGCCGTGGACGATCATGCCGGCGGTCTTGGTCACCGCGGCGAAGAGCAGATCGGTTCCGACCGCGGTCGCCGGGTGGACGCCGAACAGGAGGACGAGCAGCGGCGTCATCAGCGAGCCGCCGCCGACGCCGGTCATGCCGACGAGCAGGCCGACGCCGAGGCCGGAGACGACCCAGGCCGGTTCGATCACGGACAGAAGACTCACCCGAAACGCTCCACGGGCGAGCCTGCGCGCCCCTCGCCTGCCCCGATCGGCCGGGGCGCGACCGGCGCATCGCGGTGCCGTCGTCGCGGCAGAAATATCGGCCGACGCGGCTCCGGCGACAAGCAAGCGGGCGGCCGCGGCGACCGCCACGAGCGGAACGGATTGCTCAGAGCGCCGGCCGGCGCGCAACGTCGGCGCCGGAAGGGGCGGCGCCGGTCAGCCGGCGGGCGCAGGGTCGGTCGCCGTCGCCGCCGTCGTCTCGCCGTCGGCGAAGGCGAGGACGAAGGCGGCGAGGGCGTCGCAGGCATGGGCGACGTTGCCCTTCAGCGTCGCCGGCGAACCGCCGCGCGGCCCGAAGTCGTGGCTGCCGTCGGCGATCCACTCGAAGCGGGCGTGCGGGCCGACGTCGAGCGTCTCGACCTCGGCGCGGGAACCGAATTCGTCGCGTTCGCCCTGGAGGATCAGGGTCGGCAGGCGGCCGTTCTGCAACGGCGCGAGGCGGATCTCGTCGGGGCGGCCGGGGCCGTGGAAGGGATAGCCGAGGCAGGCGAGCCCGGCGACGCGCGGGTCGAGCGGCTCGCCGGCGGCGATGGCCGCGACGCGGCCGCCCATCGACTTGCCGGCGATCACCACCGGGCCGACGCAGTCGGGGGCGGCGAGGACGGCGGCGATCGCCTCGCGCCATTCGCCGGTCAGCTTCTCGGCCTTCGGCGGCGGATACTTGCGGCCGGTGGTGCGCCGCTTGGCCATGTAGGCGAATTCGAAGCGGGCGACGGCGAGACCGCGCTCGGCGAGGCCTTCGGCGATGCGGTTCATGAAACTCGCGTCCATCGGCGCGCCGGCGCCGTGGGCGAGGATCAGGGTGGCGCGCGGAGCGTCGCCACGGGTCCAGAGGAGGTCGGTCATCGCGGGGCGGGTCTCAATACCAGTTGCGGGGGAACCAGCGCAGCCACAGCTCGCCGAGGCGGCCGTCGACGGCGGCCTTGCGCAGGGCGTAGTCGAGATTGCGGCGCAGGCGCTGGTTGGCGGCGGGAACGACGATGCGCAGGCCCTCGCCGAAGACCGAGGGCTCGAGGAAAGCGCCGCCGGCGAAGTCGCAACAGCCGCGGGCGGCGGTGCCGTCGAGCCAGAAGGCGAGGCCGATGGCGTCGCCGAAATGCAGATCGACGCGACCGTCGCGCAGGGCGTCGCGGGCGGCGGTCTCGTCGGGCCAGGCGGCGACGCGGGCCTTGGGGAAGTGATCGAGGACGAAGCTCTCGTGCACCGAGCCGGAGACGACCGAGACCCAGCGGCCGGCAAGGGCCTCCGGGGTCGGCTCGACCAGGGCGTCGCGGCGGCCGACGAAGCGGCCGGGCGTGGTCAGATAGGCGTCGGTGGCGTCGAGACGGGCGCGATCGGCGGCGCGGACGACGAGGCCGGCGATCACCGCATCGCCGCGCTTGTCGGCGAGGGCGGCGACGAGGTCGTCGAAGGGGCGCATCTGAATGGTGCAGGTGGCGGCGAGTTCCTCGCACAGCACGCGGGCGAGGTCGACGTGATAGCCGACGAGGCGGCCGTCGGCGTCGAGGAAGGAGAAGGGCGGAAAGTCGCCGGTGGTGAGGAAGCGGATCGAGGCGACGTCGCCGACCGGCTTCTGGGGGCGGGCGGCGCGATCGAAGAACAGCGGCTGGAACACGCCGGCGGTGGCCGCCGCGGCCGCGGTCGCGGGATCGTCCTCGGCGCGGGCGGCGGGCGAGGCTGCGACGAAGAGCGATGCGGCGAGCGCCGCCGCCGTCGAGACAGATCGCAGGAAAGATGCAATCATCGGCTGTCCGGGCGTGTGGTCCGAAGGCGGCGCCGCGAAGGGATTCGCCGCCGCCTCCGACCCTAGACCGGGGAAGGCCGGGGAGAAAGCACCATTCCGTCGGCAGTGTCGGTTGCGTACGAGTCGAGGCGTCGGGCACCCGGGGGGGCGGCCGCGACGCGACGGGAGCGCCGGGCGGCGGGGTCGCGATCGGTGCCGGAGGCGGATTCGCCGCCGCCGTATGGCGACGAGGCGGGCGAGTGGCGGGCTCTGGCGCGGCAGCTCGGCCTGCGGTTCTTCGACACGGTGACGGTCGCGGCGGCAGGGGCGCGCGAGGAGCCGCCGGCGCCGGCGGTGTTCCACCGGGCCGAGGCGATCCGCATCGGTGCGGATCGCGACGCGGTGTTGGTGTCGGCGCCGCAGGGCGTGCATCGAGCGGCACTCGCCGCCTTCCTCGCCGCCCATCCCGAGCAACGCGACCGGGTGGCGATCGCGACGCCGCGGACGATCCGGCAGGCGCTGATCGCCCGGTGGGGGCCGGCGCTGACGCGGCGGGCGCGGCGCACGGTTCTCGACCGCGATCGCAGCCAATCGGCGGTCGGCACGCCGACGCCGTGGCAGATGTTCCTGGCGCTCGCCGCCGCGCTCGTCTGGCTGCTCGCCACCTTCGGGGTGTTCACGCCGATGGTGATCGGCTGGACGGCGCTGTTTCTGGTGATCGGCCTGTTCCGCACGCTGATCTCCGACCGGATCACCGATCCGCCGCCCTATCGGCCGGTCGCCGAGGCCGATCTGCCGAGCTGGGCGGTGCTGGTGCCGCTGCATCGGGAGGCCGACGTGGTGGCGGATCTGGTCGCCGCACTCGGGCGCATCGACTATCCGGCCGATCGGCTGAGCATCCGGCTGGTGGTGGAGGCCGACGACGCGGCGACGCGGCGGGCGGCCGAGCGGGCGACGGCGAGCGGGCCGATCGAGGTGATCGCGGTGCCGCCGTCGCGGCCGCGCACCAAGCCGAAGGCGCTCGACTTCGCGCTGGCGACGATCGACACCGCCTTCGTCACCGTCTACGACGCCGAGGATCGACCCGACCCGGACCAGCTGCGGCGGGCGGCGGCGGCGTTCCGCGACGGCTCGGCCGATCTCGCGGTGGTGCAGGCGGCGCTGGAGATCGACCACGCCGAGGCCGATCGATCGTGGCTCGTCCGCCAGTTCGAACTGGAATATGCGATGCTGTTCCATGGGTTGCTGCCGTGGCTGGCCGAGCGGCGGCTGTTCCTGCCGCTCGGCGGGACGTCGAACCATTTCCGGCGGGCGGCGCTCGACGCGGTCGGGGCGTGGGACCCGCACAACGTCACCGAGGATGCCGACATCGCGGTGCGGCTGCGGCGGGGCGGCTGGACCTCCGGCGTCATCGCCTCGGTGACGCTCGAGGAGGCGCCGACCGATGCGCGGACGTGGCAGTTGCAGCGGGTGCGCTGGCTGAAGGGTTGGATGCAGACTTGGCTCGCCCACATGCGGCGGCCGATCCGGATGCACCGCGAGCTCGGTTGGGCGGATGCACTGACCGTCCACATCATTCTGGCCGGGCAGTTGATCTCGGCCTTCGCCTTCGCGCCGAGTTTCGTGCTGCTGGCGCTGCAGACGGTCGGGCTGGTGCCGCTGTTCGGCGACCGCTTCCTCGACGGCGACGTCGTGCTGATGACCGGGCTCGTCGGCTATGCCAGCGGCATCGTCGGCTCGTGGATCCTGGCGCTGACGATCGGCGAGGAGATGCGGCGCAAGCCGCGGCTCTTCGACGTGATCACCATGCCGCTCTACTGGTGCGGGGTGTCGGTGGCGGCCTATCGGGCGGCGGTGGAACTGGTGCTGGCGCCGTCGCAATGGAACAAGACCCGCCACGGGGTGGCGCGACGCGGCGCAGCGATCCCCGACGAATCCCCCTCTTGCACCAGCCCCCCCGGCGAGGCTATGAGGGAGAGCCTCGAGCGGGTGTAGTTCAGGGGTAGAACGTCAGCTTCCCAAGCTGAATGTCGTGGGTTCGATTCCCATCGCCCGCTCCAGGCCAAATCTCTGGACAATCGACGGATTTTCGACGGTCGGGCGCGAGCTCGCCGGGCTCGGCGACGCGTGCCTCAGCGCGGCGGGCGATTCGCGGCGTGCTCGGCCGCGAGCCCGTCGAGGAGGGCGCGGGCGGCGGCGGTGACGTCGTTCCAGGTGACCTCGAAGCCTTCCGGGCCGCCGTAATAGGGGTCGGCGACGTCTTCGCCGGCGCGGCCGGGGAGGTGGTCGAGGAGGAGCGACAGGCGGGCGGTGGCGTCGGCCGGAGCGAGGCGGGAAAGATCGGCGAGATTGGCACGATCGAGGGCGACGACGTGATCGAAGCGGCGGAAGTCGTCGGCCGTCACCCGTCGGGCGCGGTAGGCGTCGATGTCGACGCCGTGACGGCGGGCGACGGCACGGGCGCGGCGATCGGGCGGCTCACCGACGTGCCAGCCGCCGGTCCCGGCGCTGTCGACGTCGACTGCGACCCCGCGCGCCGCCGCCTCCGCCCGCAAGGCGGCTTCGGCCAGCGGCGAGCGACAGATGTTGCCGAGGCAGACGAAGAGGATCTTCAAAGCACTCGCCTCTCATGGGCTCTGGCGCCCCTTTCTGGGTTTAATATGCTCCAAGTCCTTTTGAATTAATGGCGCCTCAGAAAGCTCTGTTCTAATATTATTAATTTCAATAATATTGCGCATCACAACATGTTCGCCATACCTGGCATCAAATGCGTATAAATATTCTTTATTTAGATTTCCAATTCGCGATATAATTTCATCGTATGTCGATGACTTCAGTACTATATCCTCGATTTTATCGATTATTTCATCGTCGATAGAGGAAAATAGATCTAACGTCTCGAATATTGAGCTATCTTTAAATAATTCCCTGAATTTTCTTTTCTTTATTCTGGTATTTTCTTTTTCTATTATGGTGTTTGATTTGTCTGGCTCGTTGAATTTTATGATCGCCTCTAGGTAGCTCTTTAGTGTATCATTAACAGACTTCAGGTCGCGTACTTGGTCGGACAGCGCCGAAAGCTGCTGCCGCTGACTCCTCGACCTAAGCAACTCACGAAACAATCCCGCCCACTGCTCTCTCAGCCAAAACTCTATCTGTGATGATTTTTCGAAATAAAAGACCGGATTATTCCTCAGCTTTCGCATGACGCCGTCTATTAGTCGGAATACATTGGCCGAATCGACATGGGCATAATTAATATCGCTTCTTTCCTTGTTCTTTGAAAAAGTTTTATACTCCGCGTAAACATGGCTCTCAATTAATATGTAAATTGGAACTCCAGACAATTCGGCCGATTCATATTCCTTTGCTGTAATGCTGTCATATCTCTCGTAAAACTCTCTCTGTTTTATTCCCCCATCCGAACTGGCTTCTGATCCATACCTTCCGCCAATAATCAAAACGAAAATATCAGCCGATGAGGCCTCCTTATAACAGGACTCATCGAGTGGCAGATCTGGATGGTATGCGATCGATCCCTTTTCCGACAAAACCGGATCATACCCGAGAGAATCGACAAATGCCTCCAACGATGCGCGAATATGCCGGAGATCATAATAGGTTGAGCTAATGAAGACACGAGGCCGCGCCATCGAAGTTCCTCGAAGGTGTATGTCCAGACCGAGGAACGAACGTACACGCCAAAAGTGCCAACGAGAAGCGACTCCCTCTCAATAATCCACCTTCACCAGACACAACCCCGCGGCCGGGGCGACGGGGCCGCAGCGGGTGCGGTCGGCGGCGTCGAGGGCGGCGCGGAGGTCTTGCGCGGTCCATTTGCCGTCGCCGACCAGTTTCAGCGAGCCGACCATCGAGCGGACCTGATTGTGCAGGAAGGAGCGCGACGAGGCGCGGATCTCGACGACGTCGCCGCTGCGGGCGACGTCGAGGCGATCGAGGGTCTTCATCGGGCTCTTCGACTGGCAGTGGGTGGCGCGGAAGGTGGTGAAGTCGTGGTGGCCGAGCAGGACCTTGGCGGCGGCGTCCATGGCGGCGGCGTCGAGGCGGGTCTTGACGTGCCAAGCGCGGTTCTGCTCGAGGGCGAGGGGCGCGCGGCGGTCGACGATACGGTAGAGGTAGTGGCGGGCCTTGGCGGAGAAGCGGGAATCGAAGTCGGCGGCGGCGATCGCCACTTCCGTCGCGGCGACCGGGGCCGGTTTCAGGTGAAAGTTGAGGGCGTCCATCAGCTTCAGCGCGGTCCAATCGCGCGGGAAGTCGATGTGGATCACCTGTCCGGTGGCGTGGACGCCGGTGTCGGTGCGGCCGGCGGCGCGCACGGTGATCGGGCCGGCGCCGAGCTTTTCGAGCGCATCCTCGATGGTGCTCTGGACGGAGACGCCGTTGGCCTGACGCTGCCAGCCGACATAGGGCGTGCCGTCGTATTCGATGGTGAGGCGGAAACGGGGCATGGGGGTCAGCCGAGCCGGTCGCCGGCGGCGAGCTTCATGCCGCGCAGGGCGAGATCGGCGGCCATCGGGCGACCGCCGGCGCGCTGGACCTCGACGAGGCGCAGGGCGCCGGAGCCGCAGGCGATCACGCCCGCCGCATCGAGGATCTCGCCGGGGGCGCCGGCGCCGTCGGCGAGGCGGGTGCGCAGGATCTTCAGCCGTTCCGGGCGGCCGGCCACCGTCGCCTCGCACCAGGCGCCGGGGAAGGGCGACAGGCCGCGGGCGCGGTCGTGCAGGGTCGCGGCCGGCGCCGACCAGTCGATACGGGCTTCGGCCTTGTCGATCTTGTGGGCGTAGGTGACGCCGTCGGCGGGCTGCGGGGTGGTGGCGAAGGAGCCGTCCTCGAGGGCGGCGAGGGCCTTCACCATCAGATCGGCGCCGAGGGCGGCGAGGCGGTCGTGGAGATCGCCGGTGGTCTCGTCGGGGCCGATGGCGGTCGCGGCGGACAGCGCCACCGGGCCGGTGTCGAGGCCCTTTTCCATCTGCATGACCTCGACGGCGGTCGCGGCATCGCCGGCGATGATCGCGCGATGGATCGGCGCGGCGCCGCGCCAGCGCGGCAGGGCCGAGCCGTGGAGATTGAGACAGCCGAAGCGCGGGATCTCCAGGATCGACGGCGGCAGCAGCAGGCCGTAGGCGACGACCACGGCGACGTCGGCGCCGTGGGCGGCGAAGGCTTCGGCCGCCGCCTCGCCCTTGAGCGAGGTCGGGGTGAAGACCGGCACGCCGAGATCCTCGGCGGCGCGATGGACCGGCGAGGGGGTCAGCGCCATGCCGCGGCCGGCGGGGCGCGGCGGCTGCGAATAGGCGGCGACCACCGCGTGACCGGCGGCGGCGATCGCCCGCAGGGTCGGCACGGCGAAATCGGGGGTCCCCATGAAGACGATGCGCAGGGCCACGGGCGGATTTCCTCGGGTGACGGATCGAGATGGGATGCCGCGCCGGTCGGCCGCGGTCAAGCCCGGGCGGCCGGCGGAGGGGCTCGACGCCGGTCTCAGCGCGGGGCGACGACGGTCTGGATCTGCTCGCCGAGGCCGGCGACCGAGAGGCGGACGACGTTGCCGGGGCGCAGGAAGATCGGTTCGGGCTTGTGGCCCATGCCGACGCCGGGCGGGGTGCCGGTGGTGATCACGTCGCCGGGGCGCAGGGTGAGGAAGCGCGAGACGTAGGAAACGATCTCGGCGACCGAGAAGATCATGGTGCGGGTCGAGCCGCGCTGGCGGGTGACACCGTCGACCGAGAGGTGGAGCGCGAGGTCGGACGGGTCGGGGATCTCGTCGCGGGTGACGAGCCAAGGGCCGATCGGGCCGAAGGTGTCGCAGCCCTTGCCCTTGTCCCAGGTGCCGCCGCGCTCCAGCTGGAACGCGCGTTCGGAGACGTCGTTGACGACGCACCAGCCGGCGACATGGTCGAGGGCGGTCGCGACGGCGACGTTGCGGGCTGTCGTGCCGATCACCACGCCGAGTTCGACCTCCCAATCGAGTTTGGTCGAGCCGACCGGGGTGACGATGTCGTCGTTCGGGCCGCAGATGCAGGAGGTCGCCTTGAGGAAGACGATCGGCTCGGCAGGGATGGCCATGCCCGATTCGGCGGCGTGATCGGCATAGTTGAGGCCGATGCCGACGAAGGTGCCGACGGCGCCGACGCAAGCGCCGAGGCGGGTGGCGTCGGCGACGAGCGGCAGCGTCGCCGGATCGAGGGCGGCGAGGCGGGCGAGCTCGGCGGGGGCGAGCGCGGCGCCGGCGATGTCGGCGACATGGGCGGAGAGATCGCGAATGCGGCCGTCGGCATCGAGAAGACCGGGCTTTTCGGCGCCGGGCGCGCCATGGCGGAGCAGCTTCATCGCGAGGTCTCCTCGGGAAACGGGGATCGGCGCGGCCGATCGATCGGTGGTGATCCTGCTTAGCACCGGGGGGCGGCGATCGGCGAGAGCGATCGTCACTCCATCGGTTCCACCTATGGAAAAAACAGAAACAATCTATTTGAACGATCCACGACGGAAGGTTAGCTTCCCCTTGCTCGGTGAGGCCGACAGCAGCGCCGAGACGGGAATTCTGCGGTTCAGAGGGAGCCGCTCCACCGCAGCGCCGACCCCGATCGGGGTCGGGCCGGACCGGGTCGACGGCGATGCCGCGGCCGGCCGGAGGCGGGGGGCGGATCCACGGTTCGCTCAACCAGGAGAGATGAGATGTCCCTGATCAACACCGAAGTGAAGCCGTTCAAGGCCACCGTCTATCACAACGGCGCCTTCTCCGAGATCACCGAGGCCAACCTGAAGGGCAAGTGGTCGGTGGTGTTCTTCTACCCGGCCGACTTCACCTTCGTGTGCCCGACCGAGCTCGGCGACCTCGCGGACCTGTATCCGGAGTTCCAGAAGATCGGCGTCGAGTGCTACTCGGTGTCGACCGACACGCACTTCACCCACAAGGCGTGGCACGACGCCTCCGACACCATCAAGAAGATCAAGTATCCGATGGTCGGCGACCCGACCGGCACGATCAGCCGCAACTTCGACGTGATGATCGAAGAGGCCGGCCTCGCCCTGCGCGGCACCTTC
>ERZ1645187.3637-NODE-3637-length-12845-cov-17.348788_pt1 | contig 12845 bp, 18 predicted proteins | sample MGYA00575352_ERZ1645187 | MGnify/ENA primary metagenome ERZ1645187 (study PRJEB40837, sample SAMN11349314) | freshwater sediment metagenome | isolation source: river sediment | host: Sediment | place: India: Wazaribad , New Delhi | collected 2017-02-21 ... | reverse complement strand
GCGAATTTAGCAGCGAAGACCTGCTGGAGCGGATATTTACCAGCTTTTGCATTGGAAAGTAGCTTGGCTTCTACAGTCTTCCTATAAGGGTTTTTAACCCCCTTGCCTGACAGGCAGTTAGCCTCTGGTTATTCCGATATAGTCTGTTGCAGTCCGGGTTAATCCGGCTTATTTTGTGTCCATGAACGTGACCATGGACACAGGCATTCCCCCCTCATGGACACAGGTTTCTGTGTCCATGGCACCCCCGCCGTGTCCATGGCCCCTCGCCGGCCGCGCCGCCCCCAGCGGAACAATGGACGCCGAATTAGCCCGTTACGCTCCCAGCGTCCCATCCGTCAGGTTTCAGCGTGGCCCTGGTCCATGGACACTGTGTCCATGGCTGTGTCCATCCGCCCCGGGAGACCTGGCCAATGCTTTCCGACGTGGCAATCAAAGCCGCCAAGCCGCGTGACAAAACCTACACCCTGCCGGATGGCGGGGGCCTGACCCTGGAGGTCCTGGCCACCGGCACCAAAGTCTGGCGGTTACGGTATCGGCTGCTGGGCAAGCTGGAAAAGGCGACCCTTGGCCAGTACCCGTCGTACGGCCTGGCTGAAGCACGCCAGTGGCGGGAGGATGGCAAGTGGCTGGCCAGCCGCGGCGCCTCCCCCGCCGCGCTGAAGCAAGGCGCCCCCCTCCCCGCCGACCTGCCGGCCGTGGTCAAGGAACGGGCTGAGGCATTCATCCGGTCCTGGTGCCAGGAAGCCCGCGCCAAGGCCCAGGCTCAGGCAGCGGCGGCCGCGCAGGCGGCGACCACGGCCAAGCAAGTGGCTACCGTGGCCTGGGAGTGGTATGACGAGGTGGTGGTGGCCCGGAACAAGTCACCGCGCACCATCCAGCGGGTGATCGAGAAAGACCTCGTGCCGGCGATTGGCGACAAGGCGGTGGACGCCGTGACCGTGCTGAACGCGCAGGCCATCACCGACGCCATCAAGAAGCGCGGCAGCGACCAGATGGCCCTGGTGACCCGCAACATCGGTGCCCGCCTGTTTCGTTACGCCATCGCCCGGCAACTCTGCACCTTCAACCCATTCGCCGCCCTAGACGCCGCTTTCATCGCCCAGGCCCGGTCGCGGGACGTGGCCTTGACCCTGGACGAGGTTGGCCGGCTGCTGCGCGCCGTCTATCAAGGGTCCATGCGTCGCAGCCACAAACTGGCGGTCCATCTCCTCATTTTGACCCTGGCGCGTAAGGGCGAGGTCATCGCGGCGCGCTGGTCGGAAATCAGCTTCGAGGAGAAGCTGTGGTCGGTGCCCAACACCCGCATGAAGATGGGCAAGCCGCACCTGGTGCCCCTGGCTCCCGAAGCCCTCGCGCTGCTGGAGGAATTACGCCACCTGGCGGGTGATTCGCCCTTTGTCGTGCCCAGCTCCCATGGCCTAAACAGGCCCATCGCCGCCAGCACCCTCAACGCTGCCCTCCGGTCCCTGGACCACGACGTGCGGGATTTCGTAATTCACGATTTCCGGCGCACGGCCTCAACCCTGCTGCATGAAGCGGGCTATCCCTCTGACTGGATTGAAAAAGCCCTGGCCCACGAGACCGGCGGCATCCGTGGGGTTTACAACAAGGCGCAATACCTTGACCAGCGCCGGACGATGCTCGCCGAGTGGGCCACCCTGGTGGACCGTCAATTACGCGAGGGCGGAAAAATTCTCATCGGGGCTACTGGGAGGGCCTTTCACGCCAATCCGTGAGCGTAGGAACGCCATTCTACAATGCCGTTTGTAGGGTTATTTCAGCCAACGGAATTCTATTATATAGACGTTACAAACGTTACAACGTTACATCATTGTTCTATAAGGCAAAATCTGTAACGTCTGGTGTAACCGCTGACGTTACAGACGTTACATCAATGGAATCAATTACTTGGAGTCACTTACGCAACCCTATTTGCATCAAGGAAATGTCGTGACGGCACAATTCCGGGCGCTACCGGGAGTTTCCGGGGCGATACACGAGATTTTCAGGAGTTCCACATGAAGACGGCCATCACGATCACCCCAATTTCACGGCGCATCATCCGCCGCCGGGAATTGGAGAAAAAGACCAACCTCAGCCGTAGCTCCATCTACGCCAAGATGAAGGAAAACCCAAGGCGGCCGGCCGATTACGACCCGACGTTTCCGACACCCATCCCATTGGGCGCCCGGGCGGTCGGCTGGATCGAGGAGGAAGTTGATTTGTGGCTGGACCAGCAGGCAGCCAAGCGCGGCCGGCAGGCGGGAGGGGGACGATGAGGGGGCACACGAAAAAGCCGCAACCGTTCGCGGCGGTTGCGGCTCTGGGGACGTTACACGTTACACGTTACACGGCCCTGGAGGGCTCTTGGACTTTCCTCGCCGGCAGCCCCAGGACGGGCCGCCACACTCACCCGGACGACGGGAAACCGTGACTGACGTTAGGCACCAAGACACGGTTCCCGCTGTAATCACCCTTCAACTAGGGGCTAACCGTTACCGCAGCGAGCAAGTGAATTGTCGCATTACCAAGCGTTTCGCGCAATTTTACTTGCCAGCAGCCAGGTAATTGGTCAGCTCACATGAGATATGACCATGGACATCAATTCCGCCTTCGCCGACGCCATCCAGGCCGCCGGCATCACACCGCCACCGGACATTCAGGCCGATGGCACCCTGCACCGATTCAGCGCCGATGGGCGCCCGGGTGATACCGCTGGCTACTACATTTTGCATCCCGATGGCGTGCCCGCCGGCTGTTTCGGCGATTGGCGCCAGGGCATCGAGCAAACGTGGCGCGCGGATCTCGGGCGGCCCCTGAGCACCGAGGAACACCGCCAAGCCCGCGCCCGGACCGCCGCCATGCGGGCGCAGCGTCAGCAGGACCAGGCCGAGGGCCATGACCTCGCCAGCCACCAGGCCCAGGCCATGTGGGAGCGCGCGCGACCGGCGCCAACCGACCACCCCTATCTGCGGCGCAAGGGGATTGAAGCCCACGGCGCCCGGGTGCGTGGCGACGGCTGGCTCCTGGTGCCGATGACCGACATCGCCGGCAAGCTCTGGAACCTGGAGCAGATCGCCCCGACCCCGCCCGCGACGGGACCGGCGAAAAAAGGGTTGTTCCGTGGCCGGCGCGCTCGCCTCCTGTGCCTTTTGGGTGATCGCCGCGCCACCAGCCACATCCTCGTCGCCGAAGGGTTCGCCACCGCCGCGACCTTGCACGAAGCCACGGGCCTACCCGTCGCCTGCGCCTTCAGTGCCAGCAACCTCGAGTCCGTCGCCAAGGCCCTGGCCGCTGACTTGCCGAACACGCAACTGATTCTGTGCGCCGACGATGACGTGGCGACCCCCGGTAATCCCGGGCTGACCAAGGCCAAAGCCGCCGCCCTGGCCGTGGGCGGGCTGGTCGCGGTTCCCGACTTCGGCGCCGACCGCCCTGCCGGGGCCAGCGACTTTAACGACCTGGCCCAGGCCCGTGGCCAGGATGTGGTCGCGGAGCAGATCGCGGCCCTGGTGACGGTCATCCCCGAGGAAACGCCCCCGGACCCGCCCCGCGCCGCCGATCCCGCCAGCGGCGAGGGCAACCTGTTCCCCGACCTCGGAGACCGCCCCGCTTTTATCGTTGTCGATGATTGGTCGGTGGACGGCAAGCGCAAAATCCGTCCGGGTACCTACTACTGCTACGCGGCGCGGACCAAGGATGAGGGCGATGTGCCGGTCAACTTGCGCTTTGCTGGACCCCTGCACATCGAAGCCGTGACGCATGACGGAGCCGGGTTCAATTTCGGCCGGTTGCTGCGTTTCAAAAGTTGCCTCAACAAGTGGCGCGAGTGGGCCATGCCGATGGCCCTCCTAGCCGGCAGCGGTGAGGAGATGCGCGCCGCTTTGCTGGACATGGGCCTGGAACTCGACCCCGAGGGCGCCCGGCGCTACTTGGCCAACTACCTGCAACACCGGGTGCCCCCGCGGCGCCTGACCTGCGCCACCAAGGCGGGCTGGTTAGGAGACAGCTTTGTCCTGACAGACAACACCGTTATCGGCCCCTCGGCCAACACCATCACCTTCCAGTCCGCCGAGATCGGCCGCGACGAGTACGCCCAGGCCGGGACCCTCGCCGGCTGGCAGGAGCACATCGCCGCCCTGGCGCCCGGGAACACGCTCCTCATCCTTGTCATTAGCCTGGCCTTCGCTGGCCCCGTCTTGGCCAAGGTCAACCTGGACGGCGGCGGGCTTCACCTCACCGCCGACTCCAGCACCGGCAAAACCAGCCTAGAACGGGGCGCGACCTCGGTGTGGGGTGGGAAGGAATTTGGCCGGAGTTGGCGCGCCACCGCCAGCGGCCTGGAGGGCGCCGCGGCAACGTATAACGACAACCTCCTCTCCCTCGACGAGATCAGCGAATGTGACCCCCGCGAAATCGGGGCCATCGTTTACTCCTTGGCCAACGGCACCGGCAAGCAGCGCGCCAACCGGAGCGGATCAGCCCGCAGCGTGACGCGGTGGCGCTGTGTGATCTTGAGCACGGGCGAACGCACCCTGGCCACCGCGATGGAAGAGGGGGGCAAGCGCCCCAAGGCTGGCCAGGAGGTGCGGCTAATGTCGATCCCCGCGACCCGTACCTATGGCTGCTGGGACGACCTCAAGGGCTTTGAGTCCGGCGCGGCCCTGTCGGACGCCCTGAAAGCCGCGGCCACTCAACACCACGGGACCGCCGGGCGCGCCTTTCTCGAGCGGCTGACCCGCGACCCCACGGACTTCCGGGCGGCCCTGACCAAGCTGGTGGCAGCGCAATTTACCTTCCCCGGCGCCGCGGGCCAGGAGAAACGCGCGGCGAGCCGCTTTGCCGTGATTGCCTTGGCGGGTGAACTGGCGACGCAGTACGGCATCACCGGCTGGCCCCCAGGGTCCGCCATCGCCGCCGCGCGTGAAGCCTTCGACCTGTGGCGGGGCTTCCGCGGCCAGGGCGGCAATAGCGAAATCGCGCAAATCCGCGACCAAGTGGCGGCCTTCCTCGACCGCCACGGTGACGCCCGCTTCAGTAACGCCGATCTGTCCGATACCCAAGCGGGGTTGCTGGTCCGTGACCGTGCTGGCTGGTGGCGCGACAGCGCCAACGGCCGCGAGTTCCTGTTCACGGCCCAGGGGATGCGCGAGGCCCTGCATGGTTTCGACTATAAGCGCGGCCTGGCGGTGCTGGAGGAGCTGGGCGCCCTGCTCCCCAGCGGGAGCAGTGAACGCTCCAAGGCCGTGCGCCTGGGCGGCCGCCCCGTGAAAGTCTACGTTCTCGACCCGGCACGCTTGGAGGGTGACAGTCATGTGGCTGGATGACCTGCTCAAGCAGTTGGAACCCACGACGACCATACCCATCCCGCCGGTCGGCGCGGTCTTTCACCCCCGTAGTGCTGATGCGCTACAGGCAACGGCGACGAGCGACGGACCATTCACGGCAGCCGGTACGGACGCCCCCCCCACCCCGGCGGGACTGGCTGTTCTCGCCGCCCAGGCGGCCACTGCCCGGCCGATCATCCTCACCGATCCCCCACGGCACGCCCGCGAGATCGCCGCGGATGACGCCCTCGCTGGCGCGCCACCGGCACCCCCGGCCGCTTCTGGCTGGCCAGATTGGTACCCGGCAGATGACCGCATCACCTGCGCCGCCTGCGCCCGCTTCGCACCGCCCGGGTGCCGGGCTTGTCGCCAGGGATTATTCACCTTCCGCAGCCGCGACCATCACCCGGACCCCGAGCGGTTGCATCGTTGCCTGATGTTCGCGCCCCTGGCGGAAGACCTGGATCAACGACCCGGTACCGCGCGCTGGCCGGAGTTGGCGTGGCAAGGGAGGGCAGGGCGATGATGCGGCAATGCGAAAAATGCGGGACCTGGTTCGTCGCCAAGTTAGATTACGTCAAGCTCTGCTATCCATGTTGGCAGCGACGCAAGGACGCGGAGACCTTGGTTGACGAACTGGAGGAGGAAGTGGCCCAACTGCGTGCCACCAATAGTCAGCTACATCGCCAACTGGACGCGCGGGGTGATTGCCGGCCGAGCAAATCATCCGCAATCCCGGCCGAGATGGTGAAACTTCTGCTGCAACTGAGTCACCCCGACCGCCACGGCAACAGCGCGGCCGCCAACAAAGCCACCTCCTGGTTGCTCACGCAACGTCCACCACGATAAGACCCAACTCGGCCAAGGATGGCCTGGTGACCGTTACGATCCTGGCCCCGCCAGCCGTCCCCAAGGCCCAGGGCGGGGCCTATCCCTATCCAATGCCCGTCGTCGCGCCCTGGAAGCGCCTGGGCGGCCCTGGGGCGGCGCGGTGATGGTCGGGACAAGACAATCCAAGGCGTCTTCCCCCTCAGGAGAGCGCCTTGGAACCGAGCAATCTGATCTTGTTCGAGTGCCCGTCACCCAGCTACAACGGCCTGCGCCTCACCCCCGCCGCCTGCGCCCAGAACTGGCAGCGCGCCCGCACTGCCCAGCCGTGGGACCGATGTTTCCCGTGCCGCGGTTGCGAGATCGGTGCTGGTCATGCCGGCGAGACCCCCAGCCTGGCTCCTGGTGATGATGGTCGGAAATGCTGCTTTTGCGAGCGAACCGGCCAGCGATTGGTTGCCAAAACAATTTGCGTGTCCTGCGCCAACCGAGTTTTCGAACTGCTACGCGGGCGCTACCGCCGCGACGCTCCGCCTGGACTGGGCGCCCGATTGCGATGTTTCATCGTCCACCTTGATGAGGAAACGCCACCATGACCCTGACGATTTACGCTCCCTCCCCCGAGGCCGCCGCCCTGCTGGCCAAGCGGGTTCGGCCTCGCGCCCGAATTGGCGAGATCGTGGAGCTGCCCTTTCCCGTTACCCAAGAAAGCCTGTCAGCGTTCTGGGGGGAAGTGAAGCGATTGACCGCCCGCTCAGCCACCGAAATCCGCCGTACCGGCATCACCGTCAGGAACCCCCGCACATGAAGATCGTACCCCCCAGCCGCGGTGAAATTCTCGCCAAGGCCATGCTAAAGACCTTTTTTGGCGTGGACCCCCAACCACAACCCAGGCCACTTGCCCGTCAGCCCCGGCCCAAGGAAGACCTGCTGCTACCTCTCCGGCCCGACCCCGCGTACCCGGAGATGCTGAAGTGCCACTTGCCCGTCTGGGGGCGCCGCGACCCGGATGCTCCCCAGGTGCGATCAGCCAGCATCAGCGCCAAGCTGGCCAGGGAGCGCCCCCGGCGGACCCGAGTTATCTGGCTGCGCAAGTCCGCCCCCGACGATTGGCGCCGTGACTTGCTGCGCCTGGTGGACGACTACGAGGCCGGCAGGGCGCAGTTCCACCCCGCGGGGCTTTTATGCGATGGCGATTTTTGCTGGCACTCACAACTGGCCATGTCGGGACGGTAACTTAGCCTCAACTTCACGCAACCCCGGACAACCTCATGACCGACCCGACCGCCCGCTTACTCGAACAAGCCCAGCACGCCGTTATTGACGCCGAGGAGAACTTGGCCGCCGCCGCCGAGGCTGGCGAGGATACCAAGGCTCATCGTGAGCGCCTGGTAGCGGCCCAGGACCGGCTGAAGGCCGTCGAGGAGGCCCGCCAGGGGGACGCCGCCCAGGCCGAGGCCGACCGCCAGGCTGCTATGCGCGAGGAGGCCGACCGGCTGGTGCGGGAGGCTCAGGCCGAGGTCAAGGCCGCCATCGCCAAGTTTGCCGAGCTCCTGGTCCCCGAGGTGCCCGTCCTGCACGGCGCGACGGCCCTGAACGCGGTGGCGGAACGCTTGGCCAACGAGGACCGCGCCACCGCGGTTCGGGCCTATGACGAGCGCCTGGCCCGGCTGCGCGGGCGCCTGGCAGACCTGGCCGCCCGCAAGCAGGCCATCCTCGACCGCCGGGCTCAGGGCGACGAGCGCGACGGGGACGCCGCCGAGGTTGCCCTGCTGGCGATGGACCATGAGGTGCTGCGGGAACTGGAAACCAAGCTCCAATCCGAGGCCCCCGCCCGCGAGGCCGAGACCGCATGGGCCAAACGCTGGCAGGCCGAGGTGGACGACACCAAGCGCCAGGCTTATGGCGCCATGGCCGCGATTCTGGACGACCGCCTGGCCAAACTTATCACCGAGGCCCGCCGCGGTTACGGCCGGTTGACCGTCAGCATCAGCTCCAAGTTGCAGACCGCCCTGGCCGGGGTCGGGGTGAAAGTCTGACATGCCCGCCGTCGCCCGCATCGACCGGGGCGGACCCAGCCCCAACTTGAGCCGCGAGGCCAAGCAGCTCCTTCGCCGCCGGGGTAAAGCCTGGCTTCAGGAACTTGCCAGGCTGGCGGACATGGGCGACGCCGCTTCCATCGCGGCGATTGCCGAGATCGCCCGCCAGGAGCCGCCTGGTCGGTCACGGCCACCAGCCACCTAATTCCCGTCGCGGGGATTGCGAGGCGCCCGCACGTAACTCTCCGAGACCGCCATCGGAGGCGCCAGGCGGGAAAACTTCGAGATCGCCGGAGCACGGACCCCTCGCCGCCGGGGGAGCGATCAGGCGGCACCTATTGTTTTTTCGTTGTAAAGGTCAGGTAACAGTGCCATTCAAGCCCGGAACAAGCGGCAACCCCAAAGGCCGGCCCCGACTCAAGGGGACGACCAACGAGGAGTTCCGCGCCCACCTTCGCGCCCGCCTGCCCGAGGTGCTGGCGGTCCTGATCGAGAAGTCTCTCGCTGGCGATCTCAACGCCATCAAGGTCCTGGTCGGTCTCACCCTGCCCAGCCTCAAGGCCGAGGACGCGCCAGCGACCATCGCCCTTGGGACTGACCTGGCCGAAGCCCCCCGGCGCATCCTGGCCGCCGTGGAGGCCGGTACGCTGACCCCCAGCCAGGCCGCCAGCCTCTCGACCGCCGTGGGCAATCTGGTACGGGCCAGCGAATCGCTCGATTTTGAGGCCCGTTTGCGCGCCCTGGAGGCTGACCATGCCAACCGCCGCCCAGCTTAACCGCCTGGCCGCCCTGGAGGCCAAGGCCCCCGCCAGTGCCGCCGGTCCCATGGCTGGCATGTCCGCGGGCTCGGTGCGCGAGGCCGTCATGAGCCTGATGAGCGCGATCGGTACCGGCCCGGACGATCCCATCCTCCGCTGGGCGCAGACCGCCCCCGACCGTGACTTCAACCAGTTCCGCGACGGGGTGAAGCCGGATCATGCCGATTGGGGTGTCTGGCCCTAAGCCCTTCTGACGCGCTACAAGCCCGCCTGACGCGCCCGCCCTGACAGTTAAAGGCCCCGACCCATCAGCGCCATGATGGACGCCATGATGGACGCCAGGAAGGGCTGAAAGTCGGTTGACACGGGGGCGAGAGAGGGGGGAAGATTGAGCCGTCCACCGGGAGACTGCGAATCCCCCGATGGCAAAGCCCGACCGCAGACACGGCCCGGCACCGGCAGGAATCATTCTAGCCCAATCATGGGCGCCATTGCGCATCCTGCCCACCCCGCCCCCAGCGGTCGGTCATCCATCCTCAACTGGAGACCGACACCATGACGAACATCGTCATCACCCCTTCTTCCCCGACCCTCGACTTGGCCGACTCCATCCGGCAGTTGAACAAGCGACTCGACTTCAACCTCCGCTATCGTTTCCTCCCGGACGCCCGGGACTGCGAAGCCGTGACGCGCTACCTGGCCAGAAAGGTCAAGAGCCCGGCCCTGCTGGCCCTGGCCCGTCGCGCCCGCGTTACCGTCCGCTTGTTGGAGGCCAGCCGCTATGCCTAAGCCCACCACCACCCAGGCCGCCTATGACGTGGCCCTCCGCGGACTGGACCACCTGCTGACCATCCGGCATCCCATCCCCCATGAGATCAGCGTTATCGGCTGGGAGATTCACGGCATGGACCGCCTACTGTTCGCCCTGGGCCAGGATGCCGCCAGCGGCGCCCTGTGCAAATTGGGCGACCAACTGCACAACCTTGCCAGCCTGCGGATGGACGACTACCACCCGCATTTGGCAACACTGAAATCCGAGCTCCTGGAGGAGGCCACCCATGTCTGACACCACCCCCCTGAACATCGCCCCCCTGGTCGATCAGGCCGCCCGCGACGGCATCTTGCCCCCGGAGGCCGCCGTCTTCGGTGCCCGGCCTGACCGTCGCGCCATCACCTGCTGGACCGACGAGGGCGAGCCGGTCTTGAGCTTGTTGCTCCCGGTCGGTGCCTGATTCCTGTCCCACCCCAGCCCCGGCGCCCACGGTGTCCGGGGCCTACCCCACCGATAACGCCAGCACCCCCACCCGGCACGACCGGGTTTTTTTATGCCCCGCGAGACTGCTCCGCACGGCTGCGGAGACCCCTAATCTCGCTGGGCCATTTCTTTGCCGAGCCGGAAGCCCGCCCGGTAGCGGCCCCGCCCCCTCCCCGGCCCGCGGTCTCGACCCCGGCGGCGACCGGACCAGCCACCTCCCTCAAGCAACTGCCGGTCAAGGTCATCACCCGCAAGGACGGGCATACCCAGACCTACCATGTAGCGCCGGAGGATGAGAGCGGTTCCTTTGGTCCTGTTTTTCGGCAGTTTCGCCATGGTGGCGACGGAGCGGGAGCTGACGTTGAGGAGGCTTGCGGCTTCGGATTGGGAAACCTTTTGCAAATTTGCAAAAGGTTGAATATCGGTACGCTCGCCCTGTGCCATATTCGCCAACTTCGCCGCGACCATCGCCCGCTGCGATTCGGAGAGATGGTGGCGACGGAGCGGGAGCTGACGTTGAGGAGGCTTGCGGCTTCTTTTCTGGTGGTTTCAAGATGCAAATTTGCATCTTGGTCACCACGCCTTCTACCGCCATGCGATAAGCCTTCCAACTTCGCCGCGACCATCGCCCGTTGCGATTCGGAGAGATGGCATGGTCAGGGTGCCGTCGCGCACCTGACAAAGATCAAGACCGGCGAGGCAGTCGCGGCCCTACATCACCCGGAGGTCGGTGATATTGATCTCGTGTGGGGGCAAGAGGGGACTGCGGCGAAAGGCTACGAAGACGGCTACGGGCTCGCCAAGATTGCCGTAAAACACCCGAACATTTTGAACAATCTGCAAGGAGTTCTGGATACCTTGCAGGAAGACAAGGAGAAAAGCACGGATGCTTACAAGATCCTGACCAGTCCAGACCATAAGGCCATCGTGCGCATGGACTGGGACCGGAAGGCGAAAACGTGGTTGCTGACGGCGTACAGCATTCAAGAGGCTCCCGGCGCTGGCACGAGGGCTGACGCTGCCAAGCCAGGTGAAGCGGCTCGCGCTTCAACCGGGAGTACCCAAAGTTTAGCCCCCTCTCCAGACCTTGGCAATCAGCCCCCACCCGACCGCCAGGAGCAGGGGTGATTGGCTCCTCACTGGTGAGGGGCGAGATAGGGGGCTATCCGCCAAGCCGGTGCCCAACGGCAACCCAACGGCAACCATCGGCGCCGTGGGCTCAATACCTGGCCTGGCTGGCGCGCCAACCCTTTGTCTCAACTGGCCAGCCAACGACAACCGAAGCCCTAACCTTATGATTACCAATCATACGCGCTACAATGCGCTACATTGTTGGCGGACGTATAATCCGCCGACATTGCGCGTAATGCTCTGAATACTTGTGTATTTAACAACCTCAGTCCTGGCCTGTCCCCCATTCAGTCCCCCACATGCGTTTCGTTGCCCCCTGGATTGCACTACACCTCCGCGCCCGGTAGTATGGCGACACTACACCGCGCTACAGGAACCCGACCATGACCCTCAAGCCGACCTCCTTCCGCCTGGCATCCGACACCCTCGCCCGCCTCAAGGCCCTGGCCCAGCCTCACGAACCCCTCGCACAGGTGATTGCCCGCGCCCTGATCGCCCTGGAGACCCAGGAGCAGGCTCAGGACGTGGCGGTAGTCCCGGTCTCTGTCCAGAACCTTATCGACCGCATGGATGGCCTGGAGGTCAGGCTTGACGCCCTGGAGGCATCCGGGGCCTTGACGCGCCTGGAAGCGTATTTCGCCGGTAGCTCGCCCGCGCTACAGAATAGTAGCGCAACGGTAGCTCAGGACTCGCTACAGGCCCCAGATAGCCGCGCTTCCGCTTCCGATGACACCAGCCGGAATGAAGACACCGGACGCGCTACAGGTAGCGCATACCCCCCCGAGGTACGCCGCATGGCGGTAACACTGGCCGATTCAGGCACCGCCCCGAGTGAGATTCGCCAGTGCATCTTGGGCGCCTGCGGTCGAGCGCCGCACCGTGCCAGCCTTGCCCGCTTACTGCGTCAATGGCGAGAGCAGGGGGCGGCCCAGGACGGGGCCAACGAGGGGTGAGGCCAAGGTCGGCCAGGCCAGTGGCACGGCTGGGTCAGTACCGGCCGACGACCTGGCCGCTGCACGCGGGAGGACGGTAACGGCGACGTTACACCCCCAGCCGTTACAGGTGCAACTCATTGATTTTGAATGTGTAACGTCTGTAACGTCACAAAAAAGGCCAGACGTTACAGAAAACTACTAATAAAATCAATCATGTAACGGCTGTTACGGCTGTAACGTCAAAATAACATAAAGGTGAAAGTAAAAACGAGCTGGAGATGGAGAGAAATGGTGGGGTGGCGACGGCTGACCAGCACCAAAATGCTGGTATGGCAGAGAGCAGCCAGAACCCGGTTGCCGGCGGTAACAAGCTGTGCCACCCGCCAATACCCCGTTCCGAGTAAGCCTGAATCAGGGGGTACTTGACGGATTTGTGCTCATATCTGTGACCATCGCCGGCTGGCCTGGATATTTTTTATAGTTACTACAGCTTGTTATGCGCGTTTATCGCTTCTGCATTGGCAAGTAGCCTTTCCAGGAAGATCGAGTTGAGTGTTGGGACGGGCGAC
>ERZ1645187.3635-NODE-3635-length-12847-cov-7.017198_pt1 | contig 12847 bp, 14 predicted proteins | sample MGYA00575352_ERZ1645187 | MGnify/ENA primary metagenome ERZ1645187 (study PRJEB40837, sample SAMN11349314) | freshwater sediment metagenome | isolation source: river sediment | host: Sediment | place: India: Wazaribad , New Delhi | collected 2017-02-21 ... | reverse complement strand
TGGCGCGGCGCCAGTGCAACACGCTGGATGCCGTTGTCGTGCCATCCAGCGCAATGCAGGACACGCTCGTCGATTATGGCGTCACTGCGCCTTTGCATCGCGTGCCGACCGGCATTCCCGTCGAGCATTTCGGTGCGCATTGCGATACAGGGTGCCGTCCCGCCAGCACCGACTTTCGCAAGCGTTTCGACATTCCGGCGGATGCGCCGGTCGCCCTGTTCGTCGGTCGCACGGCACATGAAAAGAACATCGGCTTCCTGCTCGACGCCTTGCCGCATGCTTTGCAGCGCACGCCTGCGCTGGTGCTCGTCATCGCCGGCGAAGGCCCGGCATTGCCCGCCCTGAAGCGCCAGGCGTCGACACTGGGCGTGGTGGCCAACGTGCGCTTCGTCGGCTATCTCGACCGGATGCTTGAATTGCCGGCCTGCTACGCCGCTGCCGACCTGTTCGTGTTCGCCTCGCGCACCGAAACGCAGGGCCTCGTGCTGCTCGAGGCGATGGCCGCCGGCCTGCCGGTGCTCGCTTTCGCCGCGCTCGGCACGCGCGAGATCGTCGAGCCACGGCGCGGTGCATTGCCGGCACCGCAGGAAGCGTCGGCTTTCGGTGCCGCCATGGCCGCGCTGATCGAGGATCCGCAACGCCGCAAGGCGATGTCGCTCTCCGCGCGTGCTTTCGCCGGCGAGTGGACCACCGAGGCTTGTGCCCGCCGGCTCGCCGGGGTGTATCACACGGTGAGGGAACACCATGCAAGTACGCAGCATCTTCCTCTCTGACATCCACCTCGGCACACGCGGCTGCCAGGCCGAGAGCCTGATCGGCTTCCTGCGCCACTACGAGGCCGAGCACCTGTTCCTGCTCGGCGACATCATCGATTTCTGGGCGATGAATCGCGGCATCCACTGGACGCCGGCGCAGAATACCGTGGTGCAGAAGATCCTGCGCCGCGCGCGCCACGGTGAGAAGGTGATGCTGATCCCCGGCAACCACGACGAGGCGCTGCGCGAATATGTCGGCGCCAGGTTCGGTGATATTCACGTGGCTGCCGAGCACGTCCATGAAACCGCGGACGGCCGCCGTCTGCTGCTGCTGCACGGCGACGAGTTCGACCAGGTGACGCAGCACCACCGCTGGATCGCCCTGCTCGGCGACATCGCCTACAACGCGCTGGTGCGCATCAATGCCTGGCTGTCGTGGGCGCGCCGCACGCTGCGCATCCCCGGCTACTGGTCGCTGGCCGGCTTCGCCAAGCGGCGGGTCAAGCGCGCCGTGTCGTTCATCTTCGATTTCGAGGACATCGTCATCCATACGGTACGCGAGCGCGGCCTCGATGGCATCGTCTGCGGGCATATCCACAGCGCCAGCCTGCGCCAGATGGACGGGGACGGCGTGCTTTACGTGAATTGCGGCGACTGGGTCGACAGTTGCACGGCGATCGTCGAGCATCTCAATGGCCGGCTCGAGCTGATCGAATGGCGCCACGCCGGCACGAACGTCGTGCCCATTCGTGCCATGGGCGCGGCGGCCTGAATGGCGATACGCAAGCTCAAGGTCGCACTCGTCACCGAAACTTATCCGCCTGAAGTCAATGGCGTGGCGATGACGCTGGGTCGGCTGGCGACGGGGCTCGCCGAGCGCGGCCATCGCCTGCGCGTCGTGCGGCCACGCCAGAAAGGTGAAGCCAGTGGCGTACAACCGGGCGGCGACCTGCTGACACCGGGCCTGCCCATCCCGCGCTATCCCGACCTGCGGTTCGGCTTTCCGGCTGCCGGAGAGCTGCAGCGCGTCTGGCGCGAGCAGCGCCCGGATGTCGTGCATGTCGCCACCGAAGGACCTCTGGGTTTTTCGGCACTGGCCGCTGCACGCCGGCTCGGCATTCCGGTGGTCTCCAGCTTCCACACCAACTTCCACAACTACAGCCGGCATTACGGGATCGGCTGGCTGCACGGCAGTATCGAGGTCTATCTGCGCTGGTTCCACAATCGCACGGCCGGGACGCTGGTGCCGACGGCCGCGCTCGCGACGGAACTCGGCGCACAGGGTTTTCGCGAGGTTCAGGTGCTGTCGCGCGGCGTCGATACGCAACTATTTTCGCCGACGCGCCGCTCGGCCGTGTTGCGCATGCAGTGGGAGGCGCAGCCGGAAGACCCGGTCTGCATCATCGTCAGCCGGCTCGCTCCCGAGAAGAACCTCGACCTCGCCTTCGCCGCCTTCGCGGCGATCCGCAGCGAACGACCGAACGCACGCATGGTCTGCGTCGGCGACGGTCCTTCTGCTGCCGCATTGGCGCGCCGTCATCCCGGCGTGCATTTCAGTGGCATGCGGCAGGGCGAGGACCTCGCCGCCCACTATGCGAGCGCCGACCTGTTCCTGTTTCCCAGCCTGACCGAAACCTTCGGCAACGTCGTCAGCGAGGCGCTGGCGAGCGGGCTGCCGGTCGTCGCCTACGACCGCGCCGCCGCCAGCCAGCTGATCGAGGATGGGCACAATGGCTGGCGTGTGCCGCCGGGCGACGCAGCCGGCTTCATCGCGACCAGCCGGCTGGCGGCCCGCAAGGTCGCGCAACGACAGATCGAGCGTGGCAACTGTGTGCAGAGCGTGCGTCACCTGAGCTGGGAGTGCATCCACGATGACTATGCGGCACTGCTGGAAGCTGTCGTGGCACGACAACCGCGGCCTGCAACCGCCACCCCCGAGATACGTTTCGCGCCTGATTAGGAATCAGGCGACGCCCGCGCCGTGCGCTTGCTGGTCGGCGTGATAACTCGACCTCACGAGCGGTGCGCTGGCGCAGTTGCTGAAGCCCATTTTCGTCGCTTCGTCTGCGTACATCTTGAAGATATCCGGATGGACGTAGCGCGTGACGGGCAAGTGATGGCCGGAGGGCGCGAGGTATTGGCCGATGGTCAACATCTCGACAGCATGGGCATGCAGGTCGCGCATCACGTCGAGAATCTCGTCGTCGGTTTCGCCGAGGCCGACCATCAGGCCGGACTTGGTCGGAATCTGCGGTAGCCGCTTGCGGAATTCCCGCAGCAGCTTGAGCGAATGTGCATAGTCGGCACCGGGGCGGGCCTGCCTGTAGAGGCGCGGTACGGTTTCGAGGTTGTGGTTCATCACGTCCGGCGGATCGGCGGCGAGGATGTCGAGGGCAATGTCGAGCCGGCCGCGGAAATCGGGCACGAGGATCTCGATGGTCGTCGCCGGTGACGCGGCGCGGATCGCGCGAATGCAGGCGGCGAAGTGGCCGGCACCGCCGTCGCGCAAATCATCACGGTCGACGCTGGTGATCACCACATACTTGAGCTTCATTGCGGCGATCGTTTCGGCGAGCTTGGCGGGTTCCTCGGGATCGGGCGGTAGCGGCACGCCGTGGCCGACGTCACAGAACGGACAGCGGCGCGTGCACAGATCTCCGAGAATCATGAAGGTCGCCGTGCCCTTGCCGAAGCATTCGCCGATGTTCGGGCAGGTGGCTTCCTCGCAGACGGTGTGCAGGCCGTGCTCGCGCAGGATGCCCTTCACCTCGCCGAAACGCGCTGCGGAGTTGCCGGCACGCACACGAATCCATTCCGGCTTCTTCAGCGTTGGTGCCGACACCACCTTGATCGGAATGCGCGCGGTCTTGGCTTCGCCCTTCTGTTTCTCGCTCATGAACTTTCCTGTGGTTAGCGCCAGGCGCGGGAGAAAAGCTCGTCCAGCGCGGCAATGATGGTGTCGCCCGCTTCATTCAGCGAGGTGACCTTATCGCCAAGTGCCTCGATGGGAATCGAGACAATTTCGAGTGGATTGAGTACCACTTCGGTGTCTTCAATACGGAAAACCGGGTTGATGGGGGAAACCGGCAATGAGGCGATCTTGCCGATTTCTCCCAACGCTACCAGCGGCACGACGACACGGCGGCGCGCTTTCTCGTAGTAGGAAGACTGGACGATGACGACATACGGAATGGTCGTCCGGTGCTTTCCCATATTGCGACAAACATCGAACTGGGTCATAGCGTTGAGTAGTCGTCGGCAAAGGCGCCATGCTCTGCATGGAAACGGTTCCAGACATCGGCGACCGAGTCGCCAAGCTGTTGGCGGGAAAGTTGCGCCTCGTTTTGACGCGCGATGTAATCGACCAGCAAACCGTCAACCGTGGCGGAAAGATTGTTCGTGAAGTTGCGTGCCTGACGCACGGTGTCTTCACTCAACAACAGATTGACCGGACGCTTCGTCAGGGGTGTTTGGGCAGCAGTTTTCATTTCTCACCTCCAGTGCGCATGGTATGCGCATCGGCCAAAAAAGGAAAGTCGGCGCTGGTGGGACGGCAAGCTTATAGGTGACGCTTCAACCGCTCGACCAGCCTGGTGCCAGCAGACTCAATGCTGACGGTCGGATCGAAGGCCGACAACTGCGTGACCGCCAAGCCGGCATAGCCGCAGGGGTTGATCGCGGCGAAGGGCGACAAATCCATCGCGACGTTGAGCGCGAGGCCGTGATAGCAGCAGTTGCGCTTTACCTTGAGTCCCAGCGCGGCGATCTTCGCGCCGCCGACATAGACACCGGGCGCACCGGCCAGCCGTTCCGCTCGCACGCCGTATTCGGCCAGCAGGTCGATGATGGCCTGCTCCATGCGATTGACGAGCGTCTTCACCGTGAGGCCGCGCCGCTTGAGGTCGAGCAGCAGGTAACAGACGACCTGGCCGGGGCCATGGTAGGTGATCTGTCCGCCACGGTCGATATTGACGACGGGAACGCCGATGTCGCGCAGCAGGTGCTCCGGCTTGCCGGCAAGGCCTTGCGTGAATACCGGCGGATGCTCGCAGAGCCAGAGTTCGTCGGGCGTGCTCTCATCCCGCGCGGAGGTGAAGGCCTGCATCGCGTGCCAGGTCGGTTCGTACACGACACGACCGAGTTGCCTGACGACTAGAGAACGATCTTGACCCACGGATGGCCGGTCAGTTCACGATAGAGCGCGTCGAGCTGCGGCTTCGAGGTCGCGCGGATCGTGCAGGTGAGCGAGAGGTAGTTGCCGGCCTTCGACGGACGCATCTCGACACCGGCTGCGTCGAAATCGGGCGCATGTTTCAGCACGATTTCAACGATGGCTTGCGCGAAGCCCTCGCGGGTTGCACCCATGATCTTGAGCGGGAAATCGCAGGGGAATTCGAGCAGCGATTCTTCAGCCACGCATCACCGTGTTCTTGAAGTCTTGGTACCAGCCGTACATCTTGCTGAACACGGGGCCCGGCTGGCCGGTGCCGATCTGCCGGTCATCGAGGCGCACGATCGGCAGCACTTCCTTGGTCGAGGAGGTCAGCCACAGTTCGTCAGCCGCACGCACCTCGGCGTCGGTGATGTCACGCACCTCGGTCGGCAGGCCATGCTGGGCGGCGAGTTCGAGCACGACGTCGTAGGTAATGCCGGTGAGCATCAGGTGGTTCTTCTGCGGGGCGAGCAGCGTAGCGTCCTTGATGACGAAGATGTTCGAGGCCGCGCCTTCGGAAAGAATGCCGTCGCGGAACATCAGCGTCTCGGCACAGCCGGCGTCGAAAGCCATTTGGCGCAGCAGGCAGTTGGCGAGCAGCGAAGTTGCCTTGACGTTGCAGCGCAGCCAGCGGAAATCAGCCGCGGAGACGGCAGCGACACCCTGCTCCACCTGGGATTGCGGCGGCGTGTGCAAGGCTTCGACGAGTCCGAACACGGTTGGCGTAACGGTCGCCGGGAAGGCATGGTTGCGCACTTCCATCGGTCCGCGCGTGACCTGCAGATAGACCGACTGGTCGTCCCATTCGGCGGCCGTGACCAGCCGCCCGACCAGCGCGCGCCACTCATCCAGCGGAAGCGGGTTGGCGAGGCGGATCGCATCGAGACTGCGCTGCAGGCGGCCGAGATGTTCATCCAGCCGGAATGCGCGGCGCGAGTAAACGGGAACGACTTCATACACGCCATCGCCGAACAGGAAGCCGCGATCCATCGGCGAGACAGCCGCCTCGGCCAGCGGCAGGAACTTGCCGTTGAGGTAACTGAGTGTCGTCATTGGAAATACAGCTTGAGCGAATCCCAGGCGCGGCCGAGGATGCCCGCGACCGGCACATCGGCGAGCGCGACCAGCGCATGTTCGCCATAGGGCTTGCCGTCGATCGTCAGCTTGAGCGTGGCGACGCGGTCGCCCTGCTTCACCGGCGCAAGCAACGGCTGCTTGCTATGCACCTCGACCTTGATGCGCTCCGGCTGGTTCGCCACGCCGCGCGGCAGCGAGAGGACGAAATCCGCAGCGAAGCCGGCGCCTACGGTGTTCTGCTGGCCCTTGAATACCTTGAGCTGGGAAAGCGCCTGCCCCTTGTCGTAAAGCTTCACCGCATCGAAGGCACGCGAGCCGTAGTGCAGCAGCGCGAGCGTTTCCTGCACGCGCGCGTTGTCCGACGGCGTGCCCACCACGACGGTCGTCAGGCGGCGTGCGCCGTCATGGCGCGAGGCGATCAGGCAGAAACCGGCCGTCTCGGTGTGGCCGGTCTTGACGCCGTCGATCGCGGGATCGAGCCACAGCAGGCGGTTGCGGTTGGGCTGCTTGATCTTGTTCCAGGTGTAATCCTTGACGGCGTAGCGCTTGTATTCCTCGGGGAAGTCGCGGATCAGCGCCGTCGTGAGCAGGGCGAGATCATTGACGGTGGTCATGTGCGCCGGATCGGGCAGGCCGGTGGCATTGACGAAGTGGGTATTGGCGAGGCCGAGCCGCCTGGCCTCGGCGTTCATCAGGTTCGCGAAGGCCTCCTCGCTGCCGGCCACCGCCTCGGCCAACGCCACGCTCGCATCGTTGCCCGACTGGATCACCATGCCGGAGAGCAACGCATCGACGGTGACCTGCTGGTCCGGCGCGATGAACATGCGCGAGCCGGGCGCCTTCCAGGCCTTCTCCGACACCGGCACGACCTGGTCGAGCTTGAGTTTGCCGTCGCGCAGGGCAGCATAGACAACGTAGGAGGTCATGATCTTGGTGAGCGAGGCTGGCTCGACCTTCTGCTCAGGGTTGACTGCGGCGAGCGTCTGGCCGGTGGTCTGGTCGATCAGCACCCAGGCGCGCGCGGCCAGCGGTGGCGGTGGTTCGATGGTCTGGGCGAAACTGTTCAGTGCAGCGAGAGATAACAGGAAAGCAAGGAAGCGCATGGAAACGGTCACGGGAAAAGGCTGAAGGAAGGAGTTACTTTACCAGCACGCTGGGCAGCTCGAAGGCGAGCTTCAGCTGCTCGGCGACACGACGCGCCTCGTTCGCATCGGGCCATGGGCCAAGCTGCAGGCGGTGGAGATTGCCTGCGCTACGAATCTGCAGGCGTTCGCCGAGGTTGCCAAGCGTACGCGCCAGCCTGGCTTTCAGCGACTCGGCGTTCTCGCGGCTGCCGAAGGCGCCGAGTTGCAGGTAGTGCCCGCCCTTTTCTTCGACGTCCCGCAGCACGCTGGGCTGGTTATCGGCAGAGGCGACCTGGATCGGCGCAGGCTGGGCCGGCGGAACAGACTCGCCGGGGAAGATGCTCTCGACGATCACCGTGCCGCTGCCGTTGTCGACGAGCCCCAATTTCCATGCGGCCGTGTAGGAGAGATCGATGACGCGCTCGTGCAGGAAGGGGCCGCGGTCATTGATGCGCACGACGACGGACCTGCCGGTCTCCGTGCCGCTGCTTACCCGGGTGACGCGTACATAGGAAGGAATCGGCAGCGTCGGATGCGCCGCAGTCATGCCGAACATGTCGTAGGGCTCGCCGCTCGAGGTGTTCTGGCCATGGAACTTGCGGCCGTACCAGCTCGCCACACCCTGCTGGCGGAAAGGCGTGCGTGCCTGCAGCGGCACGTAGTCACGGCCGAGGACATTGTAGGGACGGTTGGCGAAGCGGTGCAGCGGCTCGTCGCGCGGCACGGCATTGGGCACCGCGGCGAGGTCAGCCGGAACTATGTCGAGCGGGCCATCGTCCTGATAGTAGCCACCGCCTTTGGGGAAAGTCGGTGCTGGCGGGACGGCACTACGTGCCGGAGGCGTTTCGACTGGCTTCGCCGGCTGGCCGCCGCAGGCAGCCAGCAGCATGGCAAGCAGGAGTGGAATGGCTTTTTTCATTTCTGGACGAGCATGCGGTTCTTGTTGATCGACATCAGGATGCCGATACCGAGGCAGAGCGTGACGAGCGCCGTGCCGCCGTAGCTGACGAACGGCAGCGGCACGCCCACGACGGGCAGGATGCCCGACACCATGCCCATGTTGACGAAGGCATAGGTGAAGAAGATCAGGGTCACCGCGCCGGCCAGCAGCCGCGTGAACAGCGTCGCGGCCTGCGCGGCGATCAGCAGGCCACGACCGATCAGCAGCGCGTAGAGCACCAGCAGCACGAAATTGCCGGCCAGCCCGAACTCCTCGGAAAACACGGCGAAGATGAAGTCGGTGTGGCGCTCGGGGATGAACTCGAGCTGCGCCTGCGTGCCCTGCCCCCAACCCTTGCCGAGGATGCCACCGGAACCGATCGCGATCGTCGACTGGATGATGTGGAAGCCCTTGCCGAGCGGATCCTTTTCCGGATCGAGCAACGTCAGGATGCGCTGGCGCTGGTAGTCGTGCAGCAGGTTCCACGCGAAGGGTGCCGCCGCGCCGGCGGCGCCGGCCAACCCGATCATCACCTTCCACGGCAGGCCGGCGAAAAAAATGACGAAGAAGCCGGCAGCGAAGACGAGGATCGCCGTGCCGAGATCGGGCTGGCGCGCGATCAGCGCCACCGGCAGCAGCAGGATCAGCGTGGCGATCGCATATTCGCGCCAGCGCAGCATTGTCTCGTGCTTCTGGAAGTACCAGGCCAGCATCAGCGGCATCGCGATCTTCATCAGCTCGGACGGCTGGATGCGCATGAAGCCAAGGTTGAGCCAGCGCCGCGCGCCTTTTGAAATATCGCCGAACAGCGCGACGGCGACCAGCAGCAGCAGGCCGGCAACATACACCGGCAGGGCGAGGTGCATGAGCCGCTGCGGCGGAACCTGGGCGACCACGCGCATCACCACCAGCGCGACACCGAGATTGACGAAATGGGCGCTCATGCGCTCCGGCGAAGCGCTGGCCATGGCAACCGTAGCGACCAGCATGAGCAAGGCCGTGAAGCCCAGCAGCGGGCCGTCGATCGGCGTGACGAGTTTCAACCAGAGATTCCTGATCATTCCTCGTCGGCCTCCTTCGCCTCTTCGTCAGTCGGCGCCATACCCTTCGGCAGCTTGCCGACCAGATAGTAGTCGAGCACCTGGCGCGCGATCGGCGCGGCGGCCTGCGCGCCGAAACCGCCGTTCTCGACCAGCACCGCGAGCGCGATCTTCGGCGCATCGGCGGGCGCAAAGGCGATGTAGAGGGCATGGTCGCGCAGATGGGCCTTCATGGTCTCCGTCTTGTGTTCGACACCCTTGTAAGAGAACACCTGGGCAGTGCCGGTCTTGCCCGCGGCGACATACTCGGCGCCCTTGAAAGCGCGCGCGCCGGTGCCTTCGACGTTGACGCCGACCATCGCACGCTTGATGACGTCGATGTGCTCCTGTTTCCAGGGCAGGGTTTTGAGCGGCTGCGGCTCGATCAAGGTTTTTTCGCCCGTCTTCGTGTCGGTGATGTGTTTCACGAGGTGCGGGCGGAACATCACGCCGTTGTTGGCGAGCGTGGCGGTCGCCTGCGCCAGCTGGATCGGCGTGTAGGCGTTGTAGCCCTGGCCGATGCCGATCGAGATCGTCTCGCCGGCATACCACTTCTGCTGCTCGGGCTTCCTGAAGCGCTTCTTCTTCCATGCCTGCGAGGGCAGCACGCCTTCCGATTCGCCCTCGATGTCGATGCCGGTACGGCTACCCAGCCCCAGCTGGCCCATGAAGCTCGCGATGTTGTCGATCCCCATGTCGTTGGCGAGCATGTAGTAGTAGGTATCGCAGGAAACGACGATCGACTTGTACATGTCGACCATGCCGTGGCCACCCTTCTTGTCATCGCGGAAGAAATGGCCGCCGAAATTGAAGCCGCCGGGATCGGCGATCGCCTGTTCCGCCCGGCGCTTGCCGAGCGTCAGCGCACCGAGGGCCATGAAGGGCTTGAAGGTCGACCCCGGCGGATAGGCGCCGTTGAGGGCGCGGTTGACCATCGGCTTCTCGGGCGAATTGTTGAGCGCCTCCCAGTCCGCCGTGCCGATGCCGTCGACGAACAGGTTGGGATCGTAGTTCGGTACCGAGACGAGCGCGAGGATGCCGCCGGTCGACGGTTCGATCGCCACCAGTGAACCCCGGCGGTCGCCGAAGGCTTCCTCGGCGATCTGCTGCAATTTCGCGTCGACGGTCAGCGTCAGGTTGCTGCCCGGCACGGGGGCAACCCGCGACAGCGTGCGGATCGCCCGGCCGCCGGCGTCCACCTCGACCTGCTCGTAGCCGCTCGTACCGTGCAGGTCGAATTCGTAATGCTGCTCGAGGCCGGTCTTGCCGAAGTGGTCGGTGCCGCGATAGTTGGCATCCTGCTCGCGATCCTCGATCTTCGTCAGGTCACGCTCGGTGATGCGGCCGATGTAGCCGAGGATGTGAGAAGCAAAAGCACCTTGCGGATACTGGCGGAACAGGCGCGCCTTGATATCGACACCCGGGAAACGGAAGCGCCGCGCGATGAATTTCGCGACCTCCTCGTCGGTGAGGCGCGTACGGATCGGCAGCGACTCGAAGCGCTTGCTTTCCTCCATGAGCTTCTTGAAGCGCCGGCGATCCTTGGGCTCGATGGTGATGAACTCGGCCAGCCCGTCGATCGTCGCCTCGAGGTCGGGCACCTGCGTCGGCGTGATTTCCAGCGTGTAGGCGGAGTAGTTGCGCGCCAGTATCTCGCCGTTGCGATCGACGATCAGCCCGCGGTTGGGGACGATCGGCACCAGCGAAATACGGTTGTCCTCGGCACGCGTCTGGTAATAGTCGTGCTGGATCACCTGCAGCCAGAAGAAACGTCCGAACAGGACGGCGAAGCAGAGCAATACAAAGCCGCCGGCGATCGCGATGCGACGGTTGAACTGTTCCAGCCCTTCCTGGGCGTCCTTGAATTCCACGGCTAGATGGGGCGATTGTCGTCGCGCTCGACAGGCCGATACTGCGGCAGCAGCAGCACATAGTTGAGCGGATGCCAGAGCAGTGCGCCGATGAAGCTGGAGAGGAAATACAGCAGGCCGGGGAACTCTGCACCAGTCGCCATGCGGATCACCAGCATGACGAGCTGGGTGCCAAGCAACATGGGCAGGACGTGCAGTGCCTGCTCGGCGAGCGGGAACCAGAGCACGCGCCGCGACAGCCCCCCCGCCGTGAAAGCGAGCAACACGTAAGCGAAGGCATGCTGACCCATGACGCCGGCGTTGGCGACATCCATCGCCAGACCGAAAAGGAAACCGGCTGCCATGCCGACCTTCAACGGCTGATGGATGCACCAGAAGCACAGTACCAACGCCAGCCAGTCAGGCACGCCAGGCAAGTGTCCCAGCGGAATCAGGTTGAGCACGCCGGCTACCAGCAGCGAAAAATAGATGAACCAGGCACGGGCCGGCAACAGGATGCGACGCGAGGAATGGGTCGGCTGGATCACTGCTTGGTACCCCGGGCTTTCCTGCCCTTCGATTTCCTGGGTTGTTCCGGGGCATCTGCGGGCATGGGCGGCGCGACACGCTTGCCGAGCACCAGCACCTGGCCCTGACGCTCGACACCCGCCAGCGGCGCACACTCGATGCGGGCAAAGGAGAACGAGTTGTCACGATCGATGCTGGTCACGGTCGCCACCGGCAGGCCGGGCAGATAGATGCCGTCAAGCCCCGAAGTCACGAGCCTGTCGCCCGGCTGCACATCGGCGTTCGCCGGCAGGAATTTCAATTCCAGCGTGCCGTTGCCGGCTCCGGCGAGCACGGCGCGCAAGCCGCTGCGGGATACCTGCACCGGGATCGACTGGTTCTTGTCGGTCAGCAGCGTCACTTCACTGGTCAGCGGGAACACCCGCGTCACCTGACCGATCACGCCGATGTCGTCGATGACTGCCTGTCCGGTTTCGATGTCATGCGTCAGCCCGCGGTCGATGATGATGCGGCGCGAGAAGGGATCGCGTGCCGAGTAGAGTATCTCCGCCGCCTTGGCGGGAACGCCCAGCCGCTCCCCCATGTCGAGCAGGGCGCGCAGGCGGCGATTCTCGTTGTCGAGATGCGTCTGCCGCAGCAGGAGGTTGGCCTGCGCGAGCTGGCGCTCGCGCAATTCCTCGTTTTCCTTTTTCAGCCGCGCCAGATCGGAGAAATAGGTACCCGCCTCGCCCGCGCCCTCGACGGGCAGCATCACGGCCTTCTGCAACGGCCAGAGCAGTGCGGCGACCGCCACGCGCGCAGGTTCGAGGGTCTTGAAACGGAGATCGGCGACCATCAGCAGCACGGCAAGCGCGAGGAAGAACACCAGCCGGGCGAGCGGTGCCGGCCCGCGCTTGAAGAACGGTGGCGGAGTGTGTCCTGCGACAGACATCAAGGCAGCGTTTCTCCCCGGAAGAATGCTCGTGGCACTGACTGCGCACCACGTTGCAACTTACCGGGATAGGCTTTATTCGTTGGCGAAAATACTGCCGAGTTTGTCCATCTTTTCGAGCGCGATGCCCGAGCCGCGGACAACGCAGGTCAGCGGGTCGTCGGCGACCGTGACCGGCAGGCCGGTTTCTTCCATCAGCAGGCGATCGAGATCGCGCAGCAATGCGCCGCCGCCAGTGAGAACCATGCCGCGCTCGGCGATGTCGGCACCGAGTTCGGGCGGGGTCTGCTCGAGAGCGATCTTCACCGCGCCGACGATCTGGTTGAGCGGATCGGACAGTGCTTCGAGAA
>ERZ1645187.3634-NODE-3634-length-12854-cov-30.205563_pt1 | contig 12854 bp, 13 predicted proteins | sample MGYA00575352_ERZ1645187 | MGnify/ENA primary metagenome ERZ1645187 (study PRJEB40837, sample SAMN11349314) | freshwater sediment metagenome | isolation source: river sediment | host: Sediment | place: India: Wazaribad , New Delhi | collected 2017-02-21 ... | reverse complement strand
GTTGGCTCGGTCGCAAGACCCAGCGCGGCTTCTACGACTATCGCGGCGAGAAGCCCGTCCCGACCCGCTGAACCGCCGATCCCGGCGGAGGCTCGACGCGCCCGGGGAGACCCGGGCGCGTCTTGCTTTTTCCCCGCGCCCCCGCGACCCTCGCCACACCCCCGGCCCCTTCGTCCGAGACCGCGTCCCATGTCCCCCCGCGCCTCCGCCACCCTGATCGGCTTCACCGCCATTCTGATGTGGGCCTCGCTCGGCACCCTGGTCGCCGTGGCGGGGCGCCTGCCGGCGTTTCAGACCAATACGCTGACCTTCGGCGTCTCCGGCGGGCTCGGCTGCCTGTGGCTCGCCGCGACCGGGCGGCTGCATGTGCTGCGCCAGCCCGTGAAGGTGTGGGCGCTCGGCGTCGGCGGCCTGTTCGGCTACCACGCCCTCTACTTCGCCGCCCTGCGCCTCGCCCCGCCGGTCGAGGCGAGCCTCGTCAACTACCTGTGGCCGCTGCTGATCGTGCTGCTCTCCGGCCTCCTGCCGGGCGAGCACCTGAAGCGCCATCACGTCGTCGGCGCCGGCCTCGGCTTTCTCGGTGCCGCCGCCGTGGTCACCGGCGGCCGTGGCCTCGCCCTCGATCCCTCCGACGCCGCCGGCTATGCCTGCGCCGCCGCCGCCGCCTTCACCTGGGCGATCTATTCGGTCTCCTCGCGCCGCCTCGGCGAGGTGCCGACCGCCGTCGTCGCCGGCTTCTGCCTCGCGACCGCGCTCCTGTCGCTGCCCTGCCATCTCCTGTTCGAGACCTGGGTCTGGCCCGAAGGCACCACCGCCTGGGCCGCGTTGATCGGCCTCGGCCTCCTGCCAGTCGGCCTCGCCTTCTTCGTCTGGGACCACGGCATGAAGCGCGGCGACATCCAGGTGCTCGGCGCCGCCAGCTATCTGACGCCGATCCTGTCGACGCTGCTGCTCATCGCCGCCGGCGTCGGCGCGCTCACCCCCATGGTCGCCTTCGCGGCGGTGGCGGTGACCCTCGGCGCCCTGATCGCCTCCAAGGACGTCTTCCTGCGCCCGAAAACGCCGCGAGAAGCCCCCGAACCACCGTCGGCGACTTGACCCGCGCCGCGCTTTGCCGTTGGGATCACGGCAACGCGAAACACTCGAAATCATGAGGCGATCCCGTTGCGACCCGGTTCGAACCCGGGCTCGCCGGATGCCTCCGCCCCCTTCCCCGCCGCGAGGCGCCGAAGGCCGGGCTCCCGGAAAGGCAATTCCATGAAGTTTCTCGATCAGGCCAAGATCTTCATCGCCTCGGGCGCCGGTGGTGCCGGCTGCGTCTCGTTTCGGCGCGAGAAGTTCATCGAGTTCGGCGGCCCCGACGGCGGCGACGGCGGCCGCGGCGGCGACGTCTGGGTCGAGTGCGTCGAGGGACTCAACACCCTCATCGACTACCGCTACCAGCAGCACTTCAAGGCCAAGGTCGGCGGCCACGGCATGGGCCGCAACCGCGCCGGCGGCAAGGGCGACGACGTGCTGCTGAAGGTGCCCAAGGGCACCGAGATCCTGGAAGAGGACGGTGAGACCCTGGTCGCCGACATGACCGAGGTCGGCCAGCGCGTGTTGCTCGCCCGTGGCGGCAACGGCGGCTTCGGCAACGATCACTTCAAGTCCTCGACCAACCGGGCGCCGCGCCGCGCCAATCCGGGCGAGGAGGGCATCGAGCGCTGGCTGTGGCTGCGCCTGAAGCTCATCGCCGACGCCGGCCTCGTCGGGCTCCCCAACGCCGGCAAGTCGACCTTCCTGGCCTCGGTCACCTCCGCGAAGCCGAAGATCGCCGACTATCCCTTCACCACCCTCCACCCCGGCCTCGGCGTGGTCCGGGTCGACGGCCGCGAATTCGTGCTCGCCGACATCCCCGGCCTGATCGAGGGCGCCCACGAGGGCCTCGGCCTCGGCGACCGCTTCCTCGGCCACGTCGAGCGCTGCCGCGTGCTGCTCCATCTGGTCGACGGCACCCAGGACGACGTCGCCAAGGCCTACAAGACCATTCGCAAGGAACTGAAGGCCTATGGCGGCGGCCTCGCCGACAAGCCCGAGATCGTCGCCCTCTCCAAGGTCGACAGCCTCTCGGAGGAGGAGCGCGAGGAGAAGGCGGCGGCGCTGAAGAAGGCCGCCCGTCGCGTGCCGATCCAGCTCTCCGCCCCCACCGGCGAGAACGTCGAGAAGACCCTGCGCGCGCTGCGCCGTGCCATCGACAATGCCGACGTCGAGGAGGAGGAGACCTATCCGAAGTCCCCGGCGGAGCCGTGGCGACCGTGACGCTCGGTCGCGTTTCGCCGCCACCGGCCCGAAACGCTTGATCCGCCCCCGGTTCGCCGTTAAGGCCGACCGACCCGCGTCACCTCGCGTCACACGCGAGCCCCCGAGGATCTCGACATGATCCGCCGTCTGGAAGACTACCGCCGCATCGTCGTCAAGATCGGCTCCGCCCTGCTGGTCGACAAGACGACCGGCGACATTCACTGGGCTTGGCTCGAGAGCCTCGCCGCCGACGTCGCCCGCCTGATGAAGGACGGGCGCGAGGTGTTGCTGGTCTCCTCCGGCGCCATCGCGCTCGGCCGCGGCCGCCTCGGCCTGCCGCGCCGCCCGCTCGCCCTGGAGCAGAGCCAGGCCGCCGCCGCCGTCGGCCAGATCGCCCTCGCCCGCGCCTATTCCGAGATCCTCGGCGCCCACGGCTACATCGCCGCCCAGGTCCTCCTCACCCTCGACGACACCGAGGACCGCCGCCGCTATCTCAACGCCCGCGCCACCCTCGCCACCCTGCTCGAGCGTCGCGCCATCCCGATCATCAACGAGAACGACACCGTCGCCACCACCGAGATCCGCTACGGCGACAACGATCGCCTCGCCGCGCGCGTCGCCACCATGATCGGCGCCGACTGCCTCGTGCTGCTCTCCGACATCGACGGCCTCTACACGGCCCCGCCCAACCAGGACCCCGACGCCCGCCTCATCCCGGTGGTCGAGCGCATCACCCCCGAGATCGAGGCCATGGCCGGCGGCGCCGGCTCGGAACTGTCGCGCGGCGGCATGAAGACCAAGATCGACGCCGGCAAGATCGCCACCGACGGCGGCACCGCCATGGTGATCACGCTGGGCAAGCGCCTGTCGCCGCTCGCGGCGATCTCGGCCGGCGAGAAGGCGACGTGGTTCCTGCCCGCCGCCGATCCGGTCCAGGCCCGCAAGAAGTGGATCGCCGGCTCGCTCGACGCCCGCGGCCTCGTCCGCATCGATGCCGGCGCCGCCCGGGCCCTGCGCTCCGGCAAGTCGCTCCTGCCCGCCGGCTGCACCGCCGTCGAGGGCGCGTTCGAGCGTGGCGACACCGTCCGCGTCGTCGGCCCCGAGGGCGAGGATCTCGCCGTCGGCCTGATCGCCTTCGACGCCGACGACGCCCGCGCCATTCTCGGTCGCAAGACCCAGGAAATCGAAGACATTCTCGGCTATACCGGTCGCAAGGAGATGTTCCACCGCGACCATCTGGTGATGAGGGGCGAATGATGACCCACGCTGCCCGTACCCCCGTGGAGACCTCGGTCGAAACCGTCATGGCCGACCTCGGCCGCCGCGCCCGCGCGGCCGCCCGCGCCCTCGCCATCGCACCGACCGCCGCCAAGAACGCCGCGCTCGCCGCCATGGCCGCCGAGATCCGCGCCGCGACCCCGGCGATCCTCGCCGCCAACGCCGCCGACGTCGCCGATGGCAGGGTCAAGGGCCTCTCCGGCTCCTTCATCGATCGCCTGATCCTCGATGAAAAGCGCATCGACGCCATGGCCAAGGGCCTCGAGGACATCGCCGCGCTGCCCGATCCGGTCGGCCGCGTGCTCGCCGCCTGGGACCGCCCCAACGGCTTGCACATCGAGCGCGTCGCCACCCCTCTCGGCGTCATCGGCATCGTCTACGAGAGCCGGCCCAACGTCACCGCCGACGCCGGTGGCCTGTGCCTGAAGGCCGGCAACGCCGCCATCCTGCGCGGCGGCTCCGACGCCTTCCGCTCCTCGACCGTCATCGTCGCGGCGATGCGCCGCGGCCTCGCTGCCGCAGGCCTGCCCGAGGACGCCGTGCAGCTGGTGCCGACCGCCGATCGCGCCGCCGTCGGCCTGATGCTGACCGGCCTCGACGGCAACGTCGACGTCATCGTCCCCCGCGGCGGCAAGTCGCTGGTCGCCCGCGTCCAGACGGAAGCCCGCGTGCCGGTGTTCTCCCACCTCGAGGGCATCTGCCACGTCTACGTCGACGCCGCTGCCGATCTCGACATGGCGGTGAAGATCGTCGTCAACGCCAAGATGCGTCGCACCGGCATCTGCGGCTCGGCCGAGACCCTGCTGGTCGACCGCGCCTGCACCGCCACGCACCTCGTCCCCCTCGTCGCCGCCCTGCGCGACAAGGGCTGCGAGATCCGCGCCTCGAAAGAGGTCCTCGCCCTCGTCCCCGACGCCGTCCCGGCGACCGAGGCCGATTGGTCGACCGAATATCTCGACGCCATCATCTCCGTCGCCCTGGTCGACGGCGTCGCCGGCGCGATCGCGCACATCGAACGCTACGGCTCGCACCACACCGAGGCGATCGTCACCGACGACCCGGCCACCGCCGAGCGCTTCATGAACGAGATCGATTCGGCGATCCTCCTGTGGAACGCCTCGACCCAGTTCGCCGACGGCGGCGAGTTCGGCATGGGTGCCGAGATCGGCATCGCCACCGGCAAGATGCACGCGCGCGGGCCGGTCGGCGTCGATCAGCTCGTCTCCTTCAAGTACCGCGTCCGCGGCAACGGCCAGACCCGCCCCTGATGGATGACCGACCCGGATCCGCCGCTCCTCTCGGCCCCCGCGTCACGGCGGCGGATCTGCGCGTCCCGCCCTCCGAGCCCGGCCTGCGCATCGGCCTCTTCGGCGGCTCCTTCAACCCGCCCCACCTCGGCCACCTCCACGTCGCCGAGACCGCGCTCACGCGCCTGGGGCTGGACCGTCTGTGGGTGATGGTGACCCCCGGCAATCCGCTGAAGGACAGATCGGACCTGCCCGATCTCGCCCGCCGCCTCACCGCCACCCGCCGCCTGCTCGATCACCCCCGCATCACCGTGACCGCGCTCGAGGCCGAGTTCGGTTCGCCCTACACCTGGCGCACCGTCGAACGCCTCGTCGCCATGCGACCGAGCGTGCGTTTCGTCTGGGTGATGGGCGGCGACAATCTCGCCGGCTTTCATCGCTGGCAGCACTGGCGCCGCATCGCCGCGACCCTGCCAATCGCCGTGGTCGATCGCCCCGACGCCTCGCTGTCGCCGCTGCATTCGCGCGCCGCCCTGGCGCTCGCCCGCTGGCGCCGCCCCGAGCACGAGGCCCTGACCCTGGCGAGCACGCCGGCCCCGGCCTGGACCTTCCTCCACGCCCCCCGCGTCGCCCTCTCGTCGACGGATCTGCGCCGCCGCGGTCTGACCGTGTGAGCGGGAAAGATCATACCAACCCGATGAAGTATCGACTTTTTCAGATCGGAGCGGAGGTCCTTCGTGGTTCGAGGGCCGCGCACGCGGCTACCTCACCATGAAGAACCTCCTTCCAACGAGTCTGGATCAGGAGGCCGGCATCACTCCGCCTTCGCCACCGCGCTCACCGGCACCAGTGCCAGCCCCCGCGCCTCCAGCGCCTTGGCCCAGGATTCGACGGCGCGCAGGGTGATCGGCAGCGCCGACGCCGTGCCGATCGCCATGCCGCGCGACCGCGCCACCTGCTCGAGCTGCGCCAGCTTGGCCCGGATCTGCTCGTCGGTCGCCACCGCGTCGATCACCACGTCGCCGTGCGCGAACGGCGCCCGCACCCCCTTGGCCACCGTCTCGCCGGTCGACCGGCTCGACGAACCGTCGTCGACATACATCAGGCCGCGCCCGGCGATCTCCTTGACCACCGGCCCCAGCGCCCGATCGTCGGCGGTGAACTTGGCGCCCATGTAGTTGATGACCCCGACGTAGTTGGTGAGCCGCCCGAGCAGCGTCATCAGCTTCTCGGTGTTGGCCTCCGGCGTGCCGGCCGCCAGCAGCGTCTGCGGCCCCGGATCGTTGTCGGGATAATCGAACGGCTCCATCGGCAGCTGCAGCAGGATCTCGTGGCCGTCGTTGCGCGCCTTCTGCATCCAGCGGTCGAGGCTCGACCCGTAGGGCGCGAAGGCCAGCGTCACGTCGGGCGGCAGGACCCGCAGCGCCTCCTGCGTCGTCGTCTGCGAGATGCCGAGCCCGCCGACGATCAGCACCACCCGCGGCGTCGCCTGCGGCCGCCGCGGCACCGGCCGGGCATAGACGTCGAACGGCCGGCTGCCGTCGGGCGCGACCTTGGGCAGCACGCCCCACCGGCTCTTCTCCGACACCCGCTGGATCGGCGCCGTCGACAGAGGTTGCCCCTCCACCGCCTCCGGCACCCGCTTGGGCACGGCCTCGAGCCCACCGCTCGGCTTGGCCTCGGAGAGTCCCGGCGCCATGCCGATGTCGGCGCCGTCGCCGTTGGCCGGCTTGGCCGCCTCCGCCACCCCGACGTCGTTGCGCGGCACCCCGGTCTTGGAGCGATCGATCTTGACCACGGCCGTCGGCTCGCCGCCGCCGGGATCGCGCACGAAGGCGAGCCACACCCCGAGCACCACGCCGACCAGCCCGAGCACGCCACCGCCCACCAGCCCGAACGGCAACCGCCGCCACCACTGGCGCTTCGCCGGCCCCAGCCCGAGGGGGGCGCTCAGATCGTCCGCCATCTGCCTCTCCCCGTCGGCACGCCGCCGCCGCTCGGCCCCGTGCCCGGAATCGCGAAGGCCGCCGGATGTCGATCCGACGGCCTCGATGCTGTCTCACCCGTCAGTTCGGGACCGCCGCCTTCGGGTTCGGCGGGAAGGCCGCATTCTGCTTGACGCCGCGCAGCAGGTCGTAGGCGTAGTTGAGCGCCTTGTCGTCCTTGGCTTCCGGCGGCACGTAGGCCTGCGATCCGGTCTTCTCGTCGGTGGCGGCGGCGCCCTCGTTGGGGTTCTTCAGATGCCCCTTGAGGCTGGCCTCGCCCTTGGTGTCGTCCTTGCCCTTGAGATCTTCCGGCGTGTCCTGCAGGAGCTCGATGTCCGGCTCGATGCCCTTGGCCTGGATCGAGCGACCCGACGGCGTGTAGTAGCGCGCCGTGGTGAGTCGCAGCGCCCCGTTCTGACCGAGCGGGATGATGGTCTGCACCGAGCCCTTGCCGAACGAGCGCGAGCCGACCACCGTCGCCCGCTTGTGATCCTGCAGCGCACCGGCGACGATCTCCGAGGCCGAGGCCGACCCGCCGTTGACCAGCACCACCACCGGCTTGCCCTTGGTGAGATCGCCGGAACGGGCGTTGTAGCGCTGCGATTCGTCGGCGTTGCGCCCGCGGGTCGACACGATCTCGCCGCGCTCCAGGAATGCGTCGGAGACCGAGATCGCCTGATCGAGCAGACCGCCGGGATTGTTGCGCAGATCGAGCACGAAGCCCTTGAGCTTGTCGCCCGGCAGATCCTTGGCGATCTTCTCGATCGCGTCCTTGAGCCCGTCGAAGGTCTGCTCGTTGAACTGCGTGATGCGCAGATAGCCGATGTCGCCGCCCTCTTCGCGCGAGCGCACCGACTTGATGCGGATGATGTCGCGCACGATCTTGATCGACAGCGGCTCGGCCGCTCCCTCGCGCTTCACCGTCAGGGTGATCGGCGAGTTGACCGGGCCGCGCATCTTGTCGACCGCCTGATTGAGGCTGAGCCCCTGCACCTGCTCGCCGTCGAGCTGGACGATGATGTCGCCGGCCCGGATGCCGGCCCGCGCCGCCGGCGTCTCGTCGATCGGCGCCACGACCTTGACGAGGCCGTCCTCCATCGTCACCTCGATGCCGAGCCCACCGAACTCGCCGCGGGTCTGCACCTGCATGTCCTTGAAGGACTTGGGCGACATGTAGGAGGAGTGCGGATCGAGCGACGACAACATGCCGTTGATCGCCGATTCGATCAGCTTCGATTCTTCCGGCGCCTCGACGTAGTCGGCGCGCACACGCTCGAACACGTCGCCGAACAGATTGAGCTGACGATAGGTGTCGGCGGCGGCGGCGACCGCATTGCCGGCGATGAACTGCTTGCCCTGACCGATGCCGACGACGGCACCCGCCCCCATCAACGCGCCCACCACCAACAGCGAAACTCTGCGCATCATCCGCGAACCTTCTCGTCACGAGTACGCGCCCACCACGGAGTGGGATCTATGGACGCACTGTCTCTTCTGAATTCGACATAGAGCACCGGGCGCCCCTTGTCTCTGGGCTTCGAGTCTCTGGGCTTCGAGTCTCCGGGTTTCGTGTCTCCGGGTTTCGGGTCCTGCGACACGGTGTCGTCGGTTCCGGCCGTCGCGATCGCTCGCGCCCCCATTCTGCCGACCGGCTCCCCGGCGAGTACGAATTGCCCGAGTTCCACGTCGATCCGATCCATCCCGGCGAGGACGACATGATACCCACCGCCGCCGTTGATGATCAAGAGTTGGCCATAGGATCTGAACGGTCCGGCGAAGATCACCGACCCGTCGCACGGCGAGGTCACCCGCGCCTCCGCACCCGTCTGGATCGACACGCCCCTGGCGGTGCCGCCGCTGCCGTCGTCGTCGCCGAAGCGGCTCACCACCTCGCCGGCCACCGGCAGCGCGAATCGCCCCTTGGCCTCGGCGAAGGCGATCGCCGGCTGTAACCGGGCTACCGCCCCCGGCTGGGTCCGCGGATCGCTCGCCGCCGGCAGCTTGGCCGCCTCCGCCGCGATGCCGGCGATGAGATCGCGCAGGGAATTGGCCTTCTGCGCCAATTCCACCACCCGCCGCCGCTCGTCTTCGAGCCGCTTTTCCTGGTCGCCGCGCGCCTTCTGGCGCTCCGTCACCAGGAATTCGAGCCGCGTGCGCTCCGCCACCAGATCGCTCGCCTCGGCCCGGAACCGGTCGCGCTCGCGCGCCGCCGCACCCTTGAGGTCGTCGAGCTTCTGCAGATCGGCGAGGAGCCGCTCCGCCTCGCCGCGCAACTCCGGCAGCACCGCCCCGATCAGGATGGCGCTGCGCACCGAAGCGAGCGCGTCTTCGGGTCGCACCACCACTGCGGGCGGCGGCTTTCGCCCGATTCGCTGCAGCGCCGCCAATACGTCGGCCAGCACCCCGCGCCGCGCCTCCAGCGACGATCGCACCTTGTCGGCATCGCTCTCGATCGCCGCGAGCCGCGCCTCGCTCGCCGCCACACGGCTCTCCGCCGCCTTGATTCGCGTCCCCGCCGCCACCAGTTGCTCGGCGATTCGCACCCGATCACGATCGAGTGATTCGATCTCGCGACGGATCTCCGTCTGCCGCGCCTCGCCCAGATCGAGTTCGCGCACGATCGCATCGAGCTCCGCCCGACGCATCGCCTCGCTGCCCTCGCCCGTCCGCGCCGACGTCGCCTCGTCGCCCGCCGGCAGCGTCTGCCTGAGCTGTGCCGAGGCCGGCCCACCGGAGAGCGTCGGCGCCAGCCCGGCCGCGACGACGACGCGCACGAGCGCCGCCGCCGCCGTCGCCCCCCGCGTCCCGCTCTTCGCTCGCCTCTCGCCCATCGCCGACCCTACGGAGATCCTCATGCGCCCTCATCGCCGCCGAACATGGCCGCGTCGAGGCGCGGCGCCGACGATGGCACCGATCGACCCGCCGAGCGAGACCCGCCCCACGGTCTTCAACTGCGATGATAGGGATGTCCGGCCAGAATGGTGGTGGCGCGGTAGAGCTGTTCGGCCGCCAGAATGCGGACGATCTGATGCGGCCAGGTCATCGCCCCGAAGGCGAGCACCAGCTCGGCCCGCGCCCGCGCCGCCGCCCCGTGCCCGTCCGCCCCGCCGATCAGGATGGCGAGATCGCGCCCGGCATCGACCCGCTTGCCGACGAAGGCCGCGAAGGCCTCCGAGCCCATGGTCTCGCCGACCTCGTCGAGCACGATCACCGCCGCGGTGTCGGCGAGCCCGCCGATCAGCGCCGCCGCCTCTTCCGTCTTGCGGTCCTCGGCGCGTACGGCCCGTGATTCGGCCACCTCCCGCACCTCGACGCGGGTGATCCCCTGCGCGCGCCCCTGTTTGGCGGCACGCTCGACATAGCGGTCGAGCAGATCCCGCTCCGGTCCGGACTTCATCCGTCCGACCGCCGCGATCGTCACCCGCACGACCGTCTCCGTCTTTCCGAGCCCATCCGGCTCACGCCTTGGCCGCCGGCTTCTTCGGCGCCGCGGCCGGCTCCGCCGCCCACATCTTCTCGAGCGCGTAGAACCCGCGAACCTCCGGCCGGAACAGATGCACCAGCACGTCTCCGAGATCGATCAGAACCCAGTCGCAATGCGGCAGGCCTTCGATCCGCTCCTCGTGCACGCCGAGCTTGGCGAGATCGTCGACCAGACGATCGGCGATCGCGCCGACGTGACGATGCGACCGGCCCGACGCCACGATCATCAGATCGGCCAGCGACGACTTCTCGGCGATGTCTATGGTGACGATGTCCTCGGCCTTGGAGTCTTCCAGGCTGGTGACGACCGCTTCGGCGATCTGCGCGGCGGTGTGACCCGGGACGACGGAGACGACCACGGTCGCCGCCGCGGGAGCCTTGCTCCCGACTGCTTCGGTGATGGTCAGATGCGTGACCTCCTCTCGAGTACGGCTCACCCGGACGAGACGGAAATCCTGACGCGACGATCGAACTCCGCTGCCCTGCCCGTGAACCGCTCGGACCCACGGCCCGATGAAGAACCATAGAGAGTTTCCCGCGACGATTTCAAGTCGAGGCTCGTCACCGACGAGTTCTTTCTCGCCCCCGTGACGCCTGCGCCACGATCGGCTAAGGCTGTGGCGACGCATTTCACCGCGGAGACCGCCCGTGACCCCGAGCGAATTCGAGAACCTGCCCTATCGTCCCTGCGTCGGCATCTGCCTGTTCGACCCCGCCGGCCTCGTGTGGATCGGCCGCCGCGCCAACCAGAGCCTCGTCGAACACGTCGCCCCCGGCCACGAGTGGCAGATGCCGCAGGGCGGCATCGATGCCGGCGAGGACCCGCTGGAGGCGGCGCGCCGCGAGCTCTGGGAAGAGACCAACGTGAAGTCGGCCACCCTGATCGCCGAAGCGCCCGACTGGTACACCTACGACATCCCCCGCGACGTCGTCGGCGCGCGCTGGAAGAACAAGTGGCGCGGCCAGACCCAGAAGTGGTTCGCCTTCCGCTTCGACGGCGACGCCACCGAGATCGACATCGAGAACCCGCCGCACGGCGAGCGCGAATTCGCCGAATGGCGCTGGGAGCCGATCGCCAACCTGCCCGGTCTCATCATTCCCTTCAAACGCCCGGTCTACGAGAAGGTCGTCGCCGCCTTCCGCCATCTCGGCGCCTGAACCACCCCGGCACACCCGATCGCCGCACGTATGCCTCGAACTCCGGTCGATCGCCACGCGGCGATCGACGACGCCCTCGCGATGTCCACCCCACGAAACCGATGCCCCGGCCGGGTTCGGTCGGGCAGTCCCGTCCCTCGCAGGTCCACTCCGAACGGCAACACGGTGAACGATTCGCAGTGGATCGCCGTCGCCGTTAAGCCTTCCTAGACCATGTTGCGGCAAGCTTCCCTCAGTTGCGTAACCCGAGGGACGAACCCATGCCCACTCCGTCGAACACTCCCACCCCGGCCTCCTCCCTCTCCTTCCGTCAGCCGATCGACCGCACCCTGCGCCGCACCGCCGGCATCCTCGGTGCCGGCTTCGTCGGCACCGCCGTCCTGCTGATGGTCGCGGTCCGCCCCGGCCTGTTCGGCCTCGGCGACATGTTCGCCTGGATGGCCTGTGGCCTCTCCTTTGGCCTCGGCGTCTTCCTCGTGGCGGCATCGTTCTACGGCGTCGAGCGCGTCGTCACCATCGACCCCCGTGCCGCGACCCTCGACGAGGAATTCCGCACCTTCGGCGGCTTCAGCGCCCACGTGGTGCGCCCGCTCTGAGACGATCGCCTCCGACGATCGGGTCGCCCTCCCCGACCCGATCGCTCCGGGCCCACACCGGCAGAACCCCAGAAAAGCGAAAACCCCGGCCACCAGGACCGGGGTTTCACGTTTCGATGGAGATCGCTTCGAGCGAAGTCGCCGATCAGGCCGCCTGCGCGGCGCCGAGCACCGCCTTGAGCTGATCGAGACGCTCCTGCGCCACACGCTTGGCTTCGTCGCCCTGCGCATCGGCCAGATCCTCTTCGGCGTCCTTGATCTCCTTGGCGATCACGTCGGCCTTGAGTTCCTCCACCGGCATCGCCTGTTCGGCGAGGATGGTCAGGCCGGCCGGCGACGCGTCGGCGAACCCGCCGCGCACGAAGATCTTCGACACCTTGCCGGCGGCCGAGGTCGCCTCGACGACACCCGGACGGATGGTCGTCATGAACGGCGAATGGCCCTTCAGCATGGTGAAATCACCCTCGGCACCGGGGACGACCACCTGCGACACCTCCTCGGAGAGGAGCAGGCGCGCCGGAGAAACCAGTTCGAACTTGAACGCTTCGGCCATGTCTGCCTCGTCGAACGGCCCGCCGCGAGACGCGCGAGCCTTCGGGTTGGGAAGCGGAAGGAAGGCCCGAGCGGAGTTCGGCTCCGCTCGGGTCGATGTCTAGCCGATCACGCCGCTTCGGCGGCCAGCTTCTTGGCCTTCTCGACCGCCTCTTCGATGGTGCCGACCATGTAGAAGGCCGCCTCCGGGAGGTGATCGTAGTCGCCGTTGCACAGCCCCTTGAAGCCGCGGATGGTGTCCTTCAGGTCGACCAGCTTGCCGGGCGAACCGG
>ERZ1645187.3633-NODE-3633-length-12854-cov-60.978670_pt1 | contig 12854 bp, 6 predicted proteins | sample MGYA00575352_ERZ1645187 | MGnify/ENA primary metagenome ERZ1645187 (study PRJEB40837, sample SAMN11349314) | freshwater sediment metagenome | isolation source: river sediment | host: Sediment | place: India: Wazaribad , New Delhi | collected 2017-02-21 ... | reverse complement strand
GCGACGACAACATCACCGCCAACCTCACCGAGGCGCTGATCCGCGCCCAGCGCCTCGGCGGGCGCGACCCGGAGATCGCCTATGCCTGACGCGAGATCGGCCATGCCGGACGAGCACTCGGACCGGCCCGGCGAGAAATCGCCGGTGCCGGATGCGTCCTCGGAGGAACAGGACCCGATCGCCCGCCACCTGCGCATCCACGGTCGGGTCCAGGGCGTGTGGTATCGCGGCAGCGCGACCGCCGAGGCCAGCCGCCTCGGTCTCTCGGGCTGGGTGCGCAACCGCAGCGACGGGACCGTCGAAGCGATTGCGATCGGCCCGCTGACCGCGGTCGAAGCCTTCATCGCCTGGGCTCACCAGGGTCCATCGAACGCGCGGGTGTCGCGGGTGGAGGTGTTCGAGGCCGAGATCGAGCAGCTCGCTGGCTTCGAGCAACGCCCGACGGTTTAAGCGCAGCCCTGCCGTCACGGCTGGTGGTGACGTCGTGCGGATGCGGAGCGGCCGCCTTCGCGCCTCGCGGCGCTCCTGCAGGAACCATCGCGCTCCGATGCCTCTGCAGGAGCGGCGAAAGCCGCGAACCGGCGGCTCAGGGGTACACCACCTCGACGGCCTCGCCCGGCAGCCATTCGCGCAAGCTCTCGAGCAGCGCGTCGTCCAGGCGCACGCGCCACCCGTCGCCGAGCGGAAGCTCGGCCTCGGCGGCGGCATTGCGGTAGCGCACGCGGATCGGACAGCCTCCCTCGCGGAAGGGTTCGAGCAGGGTCTGCAGCTTGCCGGCCGCGCTCATCGCACCGCCACTGGCGGCGACCTCGCCATTGATGCGCAGCGACAGCGCGCGCGCGAAGCGGCTGCGCGCCTCGCCGAGCGTCAGCAGACGGTCGGCGTTGATGCGCAGGCCGCCGGAGAAGTCGTCGTTGCTCACCTTGGCCTCGACGACCAGCACCTCGTCGGTGACGATCTTGCCGCGGCTGGCCTCGAGCACTTCGGAATACACCGTGACCTCGCGCGGCTCGGTGCCGTCGTCGAGCAGCACGAAGGCCATCTTGCCGCGGTTGCCGACCTTGGTGCGCTGCTCCATGACCACCCCGGCGAGCATGGTGAGGTCACGCGAGGGCTCGAGCTGTGCCAGCGTGCGGCGCACGAAGCGGCGCACCTCGGGCTTGAAGGCGTTGAAGGGGTGGCCGGAGAGGAAGAAGCCGATCGCGAGCTTCTCTTCCTTGAGGCGCTCGCGCTCGGTCCACGCCCTCACCCTGGCGAACTCCGGCGCCGCGCCCGCGGCCTCGGGCATCAGGTCGAACAGCCCGCCCTGCATCGCGTTGGCCGCCGCCTGCTCGGCCGCCTCCATCGCCAGCGCCACGGTCGCCATCAGCTGCGCGCGGTCCAGGCCGGCGTGGCCGGCGAGCGTGTCCATCGCACCGGCGCGGATCAGCGCCTCGATGACGCGGCGGTTCACCATGCGCCGGTCCACCCGCTCGCAGAAGTCGAACAGATCGCGGAAGTCTCCGCCCTTCTGCCGCGCGGCGAGGATCGCCCGCACCGCCGGCTCGCCCACGCCCTTCACCGCGCCCAGGCCGTAGCGGATGGTCTTGCGATCGACCGGCACGAAGCGGTAGTCGGAGGTGTTCGCATCCGGCGGCAGCACCTTGATGCCGTTGGCGAGCGTGTCCTCGTAGAAGATCTTGACCGTGTCGGTGTTGTCCAGGTCGGACGACATGGTCGCCGCCATGAAGGCCGCGCAGTGGTGCGCCTTGAGCCAGGCGGTGTGGTAGGTGACGACCGCATAGGCCGCGGTGTGCGACTTGTTGAAGCCGTACTCCGCGAACTTGGTCATCAGGTCGAAGAGCTGCTCGGCGAGCGCCGGATCGTAGCCCTTCTGCTTCGCGCCCTCGGCGATGGTGGCGCGGTGCTTGGCCATCTCGTCGGCCTTCTTCTTGCCCATCGCGCGGCGCAGCATGTCGGCGCCGCCCAGGGTGTAGCCGCCGATGATCTGGCTGATCTGCATCACCTGTTCCTGGTACACGATCACGCCGTAAGTCGGCTCCAGGCAGGCCTTGAGGTCGGGGTGGAAGTAGTCGATCTCCTGCTGGCCCTTCTTGCGCAGGATGAAGTCGTCCACCATGCCCGAGCCGAGCGGACCGGGCCGGTAGAGCGCGAGCACCGCGATGATGTCCTCGAAGCGGTCGGGCGCGAGCTTCTTCAGGAGCTTCTTCATGCCGTCCGATTCGACCTGGAAGATCGCCGTGGTGTTGGCGTCCTTCAGGATCTGGTAGGCGGCGGGGTCCTCGAAGCCCAGGCTCATCAGGTCGGGCCGGCTGCCCTCCAGGCGCGCCACGTACTCGAGCGCGAGCTCGATGATGGTGAGGTTGCGCAGCCCGAGGAAGTCGAACTTCACCAGGCCCACGGCCTCGACGTCGTCCTTGTCGAACTGCGACACCGGCGTGGCGTCGTCGCCGTCGGCGATGTAGAGCGGGCAGAAGTCGGTGAGCTTGCCGGGCGCGATCAGCACGCCGCCGGCGTGCATGCCGACGTTGCGGCTCAAGCCCTCGAGCGGCTGCGCCAGGCTCCACAGGTCGCGCACCGACTCGCCGTCGTTGCCGTCGGCCATCATCTCGCCGATCTGCGGCTCCATCTCGTAGGCCTTGTTCAGCGAGACGGGCTTGGCGCCCTCGATCGGGATCAGCTTCGACAGCCGGTCGCACAGGCCGTAGGGCAGGTCGAGCACGCGGCCGACGTCGCGCACCACCGCCTTCGAGGCCATGGTGCCGAAGGTGGCGATCTGGCTCACCGCGTCCTTGCCGTAGCGCTCGCGCACGTACTCGATGACGCGGTAGCGGTTGTCCTGGCAGAAGTCGATGTCGAAGTCGGGCATCGACACGCGCTCGGGGTTGAGGAAGCGCTCGAACAGCAGCGCGTACTCGAGCGGGTCGATGTCGGTGATCTTGAGCGAATAGGCCACCAGCGAGCCCGCACCCGAGCCGCGCCCCGGACCGACCGGCACGCCGTTGTTCTTGCCCCACTGGATGAAGTCGGCCACGATCAGGAAGTAGCCGGGGAAGCCCATCTGGATGATGGTGTCGGTCTCGAACTTCAGCCGCTGCTCGTAGCGCGGGCGCTGCTGCTCGCGCTCCTCGGGGTGCGGGTAGAGCTGGACGAGGCGCTCCTCCAGGCCCTTCTTCGCCTCCGCGACCAGGAAGTCGTCGAGCGTCATGCCCTCGGGGGTCGGGAACAGCGGCAGGAAGTTCTTGCCGAGCTGCACGCTCAGCGAGCAGCGGCGCGCGATCTCGACCGCGTTCTCGAGCGCCTCGGGCAGGTCGGCGAAGAGCTCGCACATCTCCGCCTGGCTCTTGAGGTACTGCTCCTCGGTGAAGTCGCGCGGCCGGCGCTTGTCGGCGAGCACGTAGCCCTGGGCGATGCACACCCGCGCCTCGTGCGCCTTGAAGTCCTCGCGCTTGAGGAACTGCACCGGGTGGGTCGCCACCACCGGCAGGCCGAGGCGGCCGGCGAGGTCCACCGCGTTGCGGATGTAGCCCTCGGTGCCGGGGAGCCCGGCACGCTGGATCTCGATGTAGAAGGCGTCCGGGAACAGCCGCGCCCAGTCGGCGGCGAGTTGCTCGGCGAGCGCGAGGTTGCCGGCCGCGATCGCCGCACCGATGTCGCCGCTCATTGCACCCGACAGGCACAGCAGCGCGCTCGCCGCGCCGCCCTCGAACCACTCGCGGCGCATCTCGGCGCGGCCGCGGTGCTTGTTCTCGAGGTAGGCGCGGGTGAGCAGCTCGCACAGCTGGCCGTAGCCCGCACGGTTCCTGCAGATCAGCAGCACACGGTGGGGCTTGTCGCGCTCGGCCTCGTTCCGGATCCAGGCGTCCACGCCGACGATGGGCTTGATGCCCCTGCCGCGCGCGCCCTTGTAGAACTTGACCATGCCGAACAGGTTGGCGAGGTCGGAGACGCCGAGCGCCGGCATGCCGTCGTCCGCCGCGGCGGCGATCGCCTGGTCGAGCTGGACGATGCCGTCGGTGATCGAGTATTCGGAGTGGAGACGGAGATGGACGAAGCGCGGCTGGTGCGGCGCCAGGTCGGGGGTGTTCGGGTCGGCAGTCATGGGCCGGATTTTACCCGAGCTCGCCTCCCTCGACGTCCTGCCCTGCGACCGTCCGGGAGACGGCCGGCAGCCAGCGCAGCAGGGCGGCGTAGAGCTTCTCGGGGATCACCGGCTTGGCGATGTGGTCGTTCATGCCCGCGGCCAGGCAGGCCTCGCGGTCATCCTCGAAGGCGTTGGCGGTCATCGCGAGGATGGGCAAGGCATCGGCGCCACGGCCCGGCAGCGCACGGATCGCGCGCGTCGCCTCCAGCCCGTCCATCACCGGCATGCTGATGTCCATCAGCACCAGGTCGTAGTCGTGCTCGCGCACGCGCTCCAGCCCGAGCCGGCCGTTCTCGGCCACCTCGACCACCAGCCCGGCGCGCCGCAGCAAGGCCTTGGCCACCTCCTGGTTGATGCGATGATCCTCGACGAGCAGGATGCGGCGACCGGCGCGCGTCTCGCGCAGCACCCGATGTGCGCTCGGTGTCTCCGCCGGTCCCGCCACAGGTTTGTCGACCGCGCGCACGTCCACCTGCACGGCCTCGAGATGAACGCAGATCCAGAAGGTGCTGCCCAGCCCCGGGACGCTCTCCACACCGATCTCCCCACCCATCAGCTTCGTCAGGCGCTTGCTGATCGCCAGTCCGAGCCCGGTGCCACCGTATTTCTTCGTCACCGAACCGTCGGCCTGCTCGAAGGCCTTGAAGATGCGTGCCTGCTCCGCCGGGTCGATGCCGATGCCCTGGTCCGCCACCTCGAAGCGGACCTGCATCGCAGTCCTGTCCGTAGTCAGGCGGCGGGCCCGCACGACGATCTCACCGTGCTCCGAGAACTTCACCGCATTGGAAAGGAAATTGACCAGGATCTGGGTGAGGCGGACCGGGTCGCCACGCAGCCCGGCGGGAAGCGCGGGGTCGAGCTCGCTGCGCAGGCGCAGTCCCTTCTCCCGGGCGCGATCGGCAACCAGAGCGATGGCGTTGCCCACCACGCCGGCGACGGCGAACTCGACCTGCTCGATCTTGAGCTTGTCCGCCTCGATCTTCGACAGGTCGAGGATGTCGTTGATGATGCCGAGCAAATGATGGGCCGCACCGTTGATGTGGCCGAGGCGGTCACGGATGCGCTCGTTTCCGTCCTCGCGCAGAAGCAGTTCCGAAAGACCGATGATCGCATTCATCGGCGTGCGGATCTCGTGGCTCATGTTCGCCAGGAAGGCGCTCTTGGCAAGGCTGGCCGCCTCGGCCTGGTCGCGCGCCTCGGCGAGCGCGGCGGTGCGCTCGCGGACCATGCTCTCGAGATGGCCGCGGTGCCGCTCGAGCTCGGCCTCGACCTGCTTGCGCGCGGTGACGTCGCGCTCCATCGCCAGCACATAGGTCTCGCCGCCCCACTCCACCCGGCTGGACGACACCTCGGCGATGAAGCGGGTACCGTCCTTGCGCTCCTGCAGGGTCTCGAACAGGGTCGGCAGGCTCTCGCTGCGGTCCAGCATCACCAGCAGGGTGGCCCGCTCCATGCTGCGGTCCCAGTCCCACACGTGCAGGTGATGCACCTCTTCGCGCGTATAGCCGAGCATGGCGGCGAACTGCCGGTTGCAATCCCGCACCGCCCCGTTGCGGTCGATCAGGACGAGGCCGTCGCGCATGTTGTCGAAGAGGGCCTCACGGCGTGCCGTCTCCTCGGTGAGGGCGTCGAGCATGGCATCGAGCTGCGCCCCCAGCCGGCCGACCTCGTCGTCATGATCGGGTGCGCCGACGCGCGCGCGGAGGTCACCTGCCGCGGCGGCGCCGATCGTGCCCGTGATCCGCGTCAGCGGCCCGGTGATGCGGCGCGACCAAAGCACATAGAGCGCCGACAGCAGCAGCGCCAGCAGGAGCAGCAGTCCGCCCACCATGCCGAAGATCTGCAGCTTCTCGCGCTCGTAGGGTGCCTCTGGAAAGCCGGCGAAGAGCATCCCGATCCGCTCGCCATCACCGTCATGGATCGGCGCGTAGCCGGCGATCATCGGCTGGCCGAGCACGCTCGCGCGCGCCAGCCAGATGTTCCCCTGATCGAGGACGTGTGCCACCACGTCGGGCTCCGCGAAGCTGCCCACCGCATGCGTGCCATCGGCCAGGCGCAAGGTGGTGGCCACGCGCCGGCTCCCCAGCAGCAGGCTGGTCTGCCCCTCGGTGCCGTCCGGCAAGGTGCCGGCGGGAAAAACGATGTCGCGGACATGGCCGACGAGGGCCTCGTTGCCGCTCAACGCCAGTCCGCCGAACAGGATCAGCGGCTGCCCCCCGGGTACCGCCACGGGTGCGGCCACCGTGAGCAGAAGGCCCTGGTCCTCGATGCCCTCGAGTCCCTGGCGGCCCGCGCCGGGCGGAGTGACGACGCGGACCCGCGCGGGCAGTTCGGGATCGATCGCCGCGAGCTGCACCGGATCCAGCCGTTCAAAGGCTGCGGACGCCAGGCCCTGCCGCGCCTGACGGAGCGCGAGACTGCGCGGCAGGCGCCCACCGAGCGGCCGGCCGGCGGTGCCGACCAGCACCTCGCCCTCGGCACTCGCGATCACCAGGAAATCCAGCCCGGCGATCTCCGCGCGACTCGCCAGGATGACCGCGGCCTCGCTCGTGCCGCCCGCCTCGCCGAGCAGGCGCGCCATCAACCCGGACTCGGCAAGCTGCCCCACGCGCTCCTCGGTCTGCCGACGCACGTTCTCGAGATAGCGCTCGGCGCCGGCGAGGTGGCTCTTGGCGTTGGCCACCACGATGCGGTCGAAGTATGCCCCTCCCCAAAACACCAGAATCGCCATGATCATCGGGAATACCAGCAGCAGGGGGGTCAGTCCCATGACCAGCAGACGGGCGCGGATCGACCAGCGGACGACACCGTGCGCACGATCGGGCTTCATGCTCGCTCCTTGGTCACCGTCTCCCGTGCCGCCGACCGCGGCACGACCGCGAGCCCTCGCGGCCTCTCGCAGCCCCGGGATCGTCTGTCTTCGAAGGCGATCGCGCGGGGACACATCACTCGATTCGGGCTCGGCCGGCACGCGTGCCCCAAGCCGCTCCGGGAGAGGCGTGGGGTCGTTCGCTTGGGCTCGGCGATGCCTCGATCGCCCTGAGGAGATCCGCATATATGTTGTTTTTGTGTTTTACGGCTATATTTTTAATTATATACTTTCATCACCACGCACTCACGGCAATTCTCCTGCTGGAGCCTCCGATGACATGCCGTCTCCTCGTCCTCGCCCTGGCGGGCCTCGCCCTGCTCGGCTGCGAGCCGCCGCAGCCCATCCGCATCGGCTTCCTCGGCGGGCTGAGCGATCGTGCCTCCGATGTCGGCGAGGCCGGACGCAACGGGGTGCAGCTCGCGCTCGAGCAGCGCAACGCGGCCGGTGGCGTCCACGGCCGGCCGCTGGAGCTCGTGGCGCGTGACGACGCGCAGACGCGGGAGATCGCAGCGAAGGGCGCGAACGAGCTGATCGAGGCGAAGGTGGAGGCCATCGTCGGTCCCTTCGCCAGCGCGATGGCTGCGGCAGCGCTTCCGCACATCAACCGCAAGCAGGTGGTGATGGTGAGCCCGACCATCACGTCGATGGACTTCTACGGCAACGACGACTACCTGTTCCGGATCAACCGCACGACCCGTGACAACGCCCACGACTACGCAAGAAGACTGTTCGCGCAAGGCCAGCGCCGGGTCGCGGTGGCGTACGACCTGCGCAACCGCTCCTTCACCGAATCGTGGTTCAGGGAGTTCGAGTCCGCGTTCAGCGGCCTGGGCGGCAGGACGGTCGCCGCGGTGACCTTCGAGTCCCGGCCCGACGCCGACTTCGGCGAGGTCATGCGCACCATGCTGGCAGGCGAGCCGGACGGCCTGATGTTCGTCGCCGCGGCGATCGATCTCACCCGCCTGTGCCAGCAAGCCAAGCTGCAGGCGCCGCAGATGCCGATCGCGGCGGCGGAGTGGGCGGCAAGCGAGAAGCTGATCGAGCTCGGCGGCAAGGCACTGGAAGGGCTGGTGATCGTGCAGGCCTTCGACCGTGATGACCGGTCCGAGCACTACCAGGCCTTCCGTAGCGCCTATTTCAAGCGGTTCCAGCGCGAGCCCGGCTACAGCTCCGTGCTGGCGTACGATGCCGCGACCGCGCTGTTCGATGCCATGGAGCGACGCGGTGCCGACGAGACACTCAAGCAGGCCCTGGTCAGATACGCCCCCTTCCAGGGCCTGCAGCAGCAGATCGCCTTCGACGCCAACGGCGACACGCCGCGGACCGTGTATTTCACCCAGATCCGCGACGGCCGCTACGTATTGCTCGAATGAGGGTCGCCCCAGCCCTCGCTCAGGGCAGCAACACGCTGGACCCCGTGGTGCGGCGCGCCTCGAGGTCGCGGTGGGCCTGTGCAGCATCCTTCAGCGCATAGCGCTGCAGGATCTCGATCTTCACCTGGCCGCTGCGAACCACCTCGAACAGCGCCCCGGCGCGCTCGACGAGCTCCGTGCGGCTGGCGATGTAGTCGGGCAGGCCGGGGCGGGTGACGTACACCGAGCCTGCCTTGTGCAGCAGCGCGCAGTCGAAGGGCGCCACCGGGCCGGTGGCGTTGCCGTAGCTCACCATCGTGCCGCGCCGCTGCAGGCAGGCGACCGAGTCGAGGAAGGTGTCGCGACCCACCGAGTCATAGACCACCGCGACGCCCGCACCGCCGGTGAGCTCGCGCACGCGCTCGGGGAATTTCTCGCGCGAGTACACGATGACGTCGTCGCAGCCGAGCGCACGCGCACGCTGCGCCTTGTCGTCGTTGCCCACGGTGCCGATCACCCTTGCACCGAGCCGTTTCGCCCACTGCACCAGGATCGAGCCGACCCCGCCGGCGGCGGCATGCACCAGGATGGCTTCGCCCGCCCTGACCGGATAGGTCGCATGCAGCAGGTACTGCGCGGTGATGCCCTGCAGCATCATCGCCGCGCCCTGCTCGAAGGAGATGTCGTCCGGCAGCGGCACCAGGTGGCGCGCCTCGATGTTGCGCACCTCGGCATAGGCACCGAGCGGACCGCTGGTGTAGGCCACACGGTCGCCCGCCTTCAGCCCGGCAACCCCCTCGCCCACCGCCTCCACCACGCCCGCGCCCTCCATGCCGAGCCCGGACGGTAGCGACAGGGGATACAGCCCGCTGCGGTGATAGGTATCGATGAAGTTGAGCCCCACCGCATGGTGGCGGAGACGCACTTCGCCTGCCGCTGGCGGCGGCAGCTCGACGGCCTCCCACTGCAGGACTTCGGGACCGCCGGTATGGTGGATTCGGATCGCGTGGGTCATGGGATTTTCCTTTTGGTTCGTTGGCTGCGACGTCAGGGAGATTCAGCGTACCAGCGAGACGCCGATACGGTACTGCACCTCCTTGTTCTCGTCGTATTCGAGCAGGGTCTCGCCGTAACCCTTGAATGCCTGCAGATGGACGAAGGCGCCCACCCCGGAGAACACGCTGCGCCGGATCGGATAGGAGAGGTCGTACTGGGTGCCCATCTTGCCCTCGGTGCCACGTCGGATCAGCGTGGAGAACAGCCAGCCGTCGTCGCGGCCGAGGCGCACGCCCAGCTCGGCATGGCCGCGGAAGCGTGCGATGTCGGGGTTGTCCTCCCGATCGAGGTAGGTCCACGCCTTGGGCGCGATGCCCAGGTAGGCGCCGGACTCGCTCAGCCGCAGGCGCGCTTCGGCCCGCGCGAAGAGCGTGTCGATGCTGCGCGAGGGCATGTCCTCCTTGCCGTTCGACTCGTGCTCGTAGCCGCCGGAGAGGGCGAGCGAACCGCGCTTGTCGGGATCGTCGAGCGCGAAGCGGTAGAACAGCGAGGGGCGGAAGCTCGAGTCGCGGAAGGGCTTGGATTCGGACTGCAGGTCCCACAGCGAGGTCTGGGTGAAGCCGAAGTAGAGCCCGCTGGCCACCGGGATCGTCTCGGCCACCACCCCCTGTCCGTCGAAGACACGGTAGCGGAAGCTGAACTGGAAGCGCGCGGACACCGGATCGCGCCCCCCGATGAGGAAGTACATCGGTTCGTGGAAACCGAAGCCCGAAGGCTCCACCGGCGCAGCCTCTTCCGGAGCGACGGCCACCGGCGCCATCGGCGCCACGGCAGCCGGCACGGCGACGGGAGCCGCGACATGCGTCGCCGAGGGCCCGGCCGCCATTGCAGGAGCCGTGGGAGCCGCAGCGACGCTGGCCACCGCACCGGCGTCGAGCAGCACACGGGCCGACGGCTTCCCTGTGAGCGCGAGCGCCGCCACCCCGGTGAGTTCCATCGGCCAGCGCGCGAAATACCGCCGCTGGCTCGCGCCCGCCACGGGCTTGCCGATCGCCACCAGTTCGACCGCAATGCGCGGCCCGCCGGCGGGCAGCTCGATGCTTGCGGGCAGGCGCGGCGGCCAGTCCGCCGAGCGACCATCGCCGATCACGACCACCTCGAACCGCTGGCCGGGCACGACCTGCGGACTGGAGGAGGCGAGCAGCCAATCGGCGGCGACTGCGGCGGGGGCCGTCAGCGCAAGCGCGCCAGCGAGGAGCAGCGAGCGCGGGAAAGGAATTTTCGGCATGGCAAGCGCCTGTCGGGAACGAGGGAAACAACCGAAACGAAGCGGGGCAGCCCCTCGCAGGACTGCCCCGGGAACACGCCGCGCGCGCCTTCTCGCAAGAGGCTCGCACGGGAGCGGCGCCGAGCGGCACCGCCAGCGGACATCAGGACGCGGCGTTGCGCGACTCCTTGGCGTCGACCACCGCGAGCGCGGTCATGTTAACCAGTCGACGCACGGTGGCCGACGGCGTGACGATGTGCACCGGCTTGGCCGCGCCAAGCAGGATCGGACCCACCGACACCCCGTCGCCATTGGCCACCTTCATCAGGTTGAACGAGATGTTGGCGGCGTCGAGGTTGGGCATCACCAGCAGGTTGGCCTCGCCCCGGAGCGCCGAATCCGGATGAAGTTTCTCGCGGATTTCCTCGGAAAGCGCGGCGTCGCCGTGCATCTCGCCATCGACGTTGAGGTCGGGGGCGGTCTCGCGCAGGATCTCGCAGGCCCGGCGCATCTTGCGCGCCGAAGCCGAGTTCGAGCTGCCGAAGCTCGAATGCGACAGCAGCGCGACGCTCGGCTCGATGCCGAAGCGACGCAACTCGTCGGCGGCCATGCGCGCGATCTCGGCGACTTCCTCTGCGCTCGGATTCTCGTTCACATAGGTGTCGGTGATCGCCAGCATGCGCTTGGTCAGCAGCAGCAGGTTCATCGCCGCGAACTGCTTGGCGCCCGGCGCGAGACCGATCACGTCCGCCACCTGCTTGAGGTGGTAGTCGTAGGAACCGAAGGTTCCGCAGACCAGCGCGTCGGCGTCGCCGCGGCGAAGCATCATGACACCGATCAGCGTGGTGTCGCGGCGGATCTTGGCCTTGGCCAGTTCAGGCGTCACGCCGTCCCGGTTCATCAGCTTGTAGTACTCGGTCCACAGCTCGCGGTAGCGCGGATCGGACTCGGGGTTGACGATCTCGAAGTCGCGCCCCGGCACCAGGTTGAGGCCGATCTTCTTGATCCGCATCTCGATGACCTCGGGGCGGCCGATCAGGATCGGCGCGGCCAGGCCCTCGTCGAGCACCACGCGCACCGCGTGCAGCACGCGCTCGTCCTCGCCTTCGGCGTAGATCACGCGCTTCTGCTCCATCGGCACCGCCTTGGCAGCCGAGAACACCGGCTTCATGACGATGCCCGACTGGTAGACGAAGGCGTTGAGGCTCGACACGTAGGCGTCGAAATCCTCGATCGGCTTGGTCGCCACGCCCGAATCCATCGCCGCCTTCGCCACCGCCGGTGCGATCTTGACGATCAGGCGCGGATCGAAGGGCTTGGGAATGATGTACTCGGAGCCGAAGCTGAGCTCCTGGCCGCCATAGGCGCTGGCGACGATGTCGCTGGCCTCGGCCTCGGCCAGCTCGGCGATCGCCTTCACGCAGGCGAGCTTCATCTCCTCGTTGATCGTGGTCGCGCCGACGTCGAGCGCACCGCGGAAGATGAAGGGGAAGCACAGCACGTTGTTGACCTGGTTCGGGAAGTCCGAACGGCCGGTCGCGATGATGCAGTCGGGGCGCACGGCCTTGGCGTCGGCCGGCAGGATCTCGGGGTTCGGGTTGGCGAGCGCGAAGATCAGCGGCTTGTCGGCCATCTTCGCCACCATCTCGGGCTTGAGCACGCCCGCGGTCGACAGGCCGAGGAAGACGTCGGCGCCGGCGATCACGTCGCCCAGCGTGCGCCCTTCGGTCTTCTGCGCGTAGCGCGCCTTGGTCGGCTCCATGTTGGGCTCGCGGCCCTCGTAGATGACGCCCTTGGAGTCGCACACATAGATGTTCTCGCGGCGCAGGCCCACGCTGACCATCATGTCCAGGCAGGCGATCGCCGCCGCTCCTGCGCCCGAGCACACCAGCCTGACGTCGGCGATGTTCTTGCCGACCACCTTGAGGCCATTGACCAGGCCGGCGGCCGAGATGATCGCGGTGCCGTGCTGGTCGTCGTGGAAGACGGGGATCTTCATGCGCTCGCGCAGCTTCTTCTCGATGTAGAAGCACTCGGGCGCCTTGATGTCCTCGAGGTTGATGCCGCCCAGCGTGGGCTCGAGCGCGGCGATGATGTCGATGAGCTTGTCCGGGTCGTTCTCGGCCAGTTCGATGTCGAAGACGTCGATGTTGGCGAACTTCTTGAACAGGCAGCCCTTGCCTTCCATGACCGGCTTGGAGGCCAGCGGGCCGATGTTGCCCA
>ERZ1645187.3631-NODE-3631-length-12857-cov-16.523590_pt1 | contig 12857 bp, 11 predicted proteins | sample MGYA00575352_ERZ1645187 | MGnify/ENA primary metagenome ERZ1645187 (study PRJEB40837, sample SAMN11349314) | freshwater sediment metagenome | isolation source: river sediment | host: Sediment | place: India: Wazaribad , New Delhi | collected 2017-02-21 ... | reverse complement strand
GAGCGCCAGCGAAGGGTCTCGTTTTTCTACCGACGGGATGCACCGCTTGCAGCTAGGCACGATGAGCCAGCGCCATTACAAAAACAATCCCAGCCTCCATTGATTCCGCAGCCACATAAATGAAGCCTCAACCAAAAACAGCCCGGTGTTCCGGGCTGTTTTTGGTAATCAGCAGACAACTCTAAAAGAGGTGGAAAACCGCGATAATCGGCGCAAAAAGTGAAGCTACCAGCGACATCACCGTGATGAGCGTATTGAGCGACGGTCCCGCCGTATCTTTGAAAGGATCGCCAACCGTATCCCCGACCACCGCAGCCTTGTGCGCTTCCGAGCCTGGTCCGCCAAATTTGCCTGTCTCAATGTATTTCTTGGCGTTATCCCACAATCCGCCGGCGTTCGCCATCAACAGGGCAAAAATCACACCGGTGAAGATAGCGCCGCCCAAAAAGCCGCCCAGCGCGTCCGGACCAAGCACAAATCCGACAATTAGCGGAAAACCAACCGCCAGGAATGCAGGCAGCAGCAGCGAAGAAAGCGCGCCGTGCGCCGCCAAACCAACGCAGCGGTCGTAGTCCGGGTCTTCGGTTCCTGCCAGAATGCCCGGTTTTTCGTTGAATTGCCGGCGAATTTCTTCAATCATGTCAAAAGCGTTGTGCGTTACGGAAAGCATCAGCAGCGCGGAAAATAAAGGCGGGGTCATGGCGCCCAACAGCACGCCAGCGATAACAATCGGGTCGCGCAGGCTGATGTTCAGGTCAATCCCGTTCGCTTTTACAACTTCCGCGTAAGCGGCAAAGAGCGCCAGGACGGTCAGGGCAGCCGCGCTGATGGAGAAACCTTTGGTGATAGCTTTGGCAGTGTTGCCGGCTGAATCCAACACGTCCGCGCGTTCGATTACTTCCTGCCCCATGCCAGCCATTTCCGCGATTCCGCGCGCGTTATCCACAATCGGGCCGTACGCGTCCGCGGAGACAATCATGCCGCTGATGGAAAGCATGCCGACCGCTGCCACGCCAATGCCATAGATGCCCGGCAAGCCGTTGCCTACTGCGACGTAGTAAGACAGCAGAGTCGCAATCACCACGCCGATAATCGAAGGAACGATGGAAATCAAACCGTAACTAAAACCGGTAATAATCGTAATCGCAGAACCAGAGGTTGAAACACGCGCCGTCTCCTGCACAGGTTTGTATTGGTCATTCGTAAAGTAATCCGAAGTAAAGCCAATAACCACACCGGTGATAATTCCAACCGTCGCCGACCAAAAGATTCCGGGTTCAATCACTTCCGTGAGGCTCAGGACCAGAAGCGCGGCCACAAAGATGAGGCAGGTGATGATGGTGCCGCGGTTTAATGCCGCTCCGGGTTTTCCGCCTTCTTTAACTTTGACAAACTGAATCCCAAGCAAAGAAGCAAAGGTACCGAGGGTGCAAAGGATAAGCGGTATTACGGTGTATTTGTATTGCATCCCAACCGCAAAGCTGGCGCCCAGGAGCATCACGGCTACCGCGCTGGCGACGTAACTGTCAAAAATATCCGCGCCCATGCCCGCCACGTCACCCACGTTATCGCCCACGTTATCCGCGACCACAGCCGGGTTGCGGGGGTCGTCCTCCGGGATGCCAAGCTCAACTTTACCTACGAGATCGGCCGCGATATCAGCGGTCTTCGTGTATATGCCCCCGCCCGCTTTAGCAAGCAGCGCCAGGGTGCTGGCGCCAAAGCTAAACCCAAGCACAGCGTGCGCCTCTCCCGTGAGGATGAAGATCAGGCTCATCCCAATCACAGCCAGACCGACCATTGCCAAGCCCAGCACCGAACCGGCATAAAAGGAAAGCCGGAAAGCCTGCTGCAGGCTCTTCTGCGCGGCGGTCGCGGTACGCACGTTAGCCTCCACAGCTACGCGCATGCCCATGTACCCCGCTATTGCTGAACACAACGCGCCTACCACAAAACAAGCCGCCATAATCGCGCCGCTGCCGGGCTCAATCACGATGCCTGTGGTGGCGAGGTTTTCAAAATTGAAACTGAAGATAAGCGCAATAACAATCCCAAGAATCAAGGCAAGGCTGGCAAGCGCAGTATACAGGCGCTTAAGGTAGGTATTCGCGCCGCTGCGGATCCAGGACGCCACCTTCTGAGCTCGTTCAGAACCAGGGTCCTGCCGCATGACCCAAAAGTACAGATAAATCGCAACCGCGATTGAAATAACGCCGCCCGCGATGCCAACATACAACCAAGTTTGATAATCCATAATTACTGCTCCTCTTACAAAGCCTGATTTTGTTCTTTACATACTTGCGGATCGGAACCAGCGGTAGTTCTCCGCGCGCAGCACCTCTGCCGAAGGCATGGGATAGTAGCGCAGTTTATCCTGGTTTCCCACATAAAAGCCGTTCTTAATCGTGCGGTAAGGGATTACCGGCGAGTGGGTGCGATCAACCATCTTCGTGGACACGTATTTGGTCTTCACATCCGAGAGGCACTGGCGCAAGTGGTCCGGGTTGCTGTACGGCAGGTTGTTCAGCATGCCCATCTCCGGGTCGCTGGCAAGTTCGCCCAACTGGAGTTCCGTAAAAGTGATGGCTGGAACGCTTACCAAAGAGGTCGGGTTCTTCACAATCAGATCGTAGAAGCTGACGGGATCCAGCCGACTGACCACCAGCGGAGAGACTGGCACAATTTCCTGGTAAAGATGCAATCCATCCTCCCCAGCGGGAAGATTATCGGAAGCCTTCAGTGCCAGAGTGCGGCCGTCCTGCGTGGTGAGATGCAGATCCATCAATGCCGCCGGGTCAATATGTTCCAAAACGCGGTAAACCGAAACATAAATTGACGCTTTAGGTCGCCCATCTTCGTGCGGCACGCAGCGCTTGAGCGCTTCTTCCGTATGGAAATAGGGGTTCCTATAGCTGGGGTCAACCTCAAAGAACATCGCCTGACCCCGGGATTTTTTTGCTGAACCGACAGCGTAATAACTGCCAAATTCTTCCGGGCTTAGCATTGAGACAATCAAGGCTTCAGGGAGTAAAGATAGGTAAAAATGCGTTTCCATGCCTGCTCCAATCTATGAACTGATATTTTGCATCAAATGCCCATATAATGCCATAATAATTGTATCTCCAAACTTTGGTTTTGACAGTAATTCTTGCATTTTTCAGTTAAACGAAACAGCCCGCGTTAATGCGGGCTGTCCGGTGCAAGGTCAGGGATTAATGATTGATCAGGTAGTTAATCACCGCTGCTTTTTCCTGCTCGGTGAACGTAACGCCGTAATGGTCGCTTAACAGTTGGTCCCATTCCGCGTAAGTTTTTTCAAATGCCAGGACCCAATCCAATACATGGTGACCCCCTAATTTTTCCACCAGCAGAGCTTCCACTTCCGCATCGGTTAATGCAGCAGTCACGCCAGCCGGATAGGCAGAACTGGCTGATTGGACGGCTTCCCCGGCCGGATATGCGCCGGATGCCTGGTTCGGTGGCGCGCTCTCTTCAGCGCTCTCACCCACAGACACAGCCGGTAAGTTGATGGAGCTGCTTTCTTCTTTCGGACCGCAGGCGCTCAAGAGCAATGCCGCTGCCAATAAGATGCTTATGAAAAGCAGGTTTTTATTTTTCATGGATTTTTCCTTTCACTTTGTGCTGATATTTTACCTGAAACTGATGCTGATTTATTCTGGTCCGCAGACCAAAGTGAATTTTCAAGGTGATTTCTCAGCTACGTTTTTCCGGCTTCGCGCATACCTCTGAAAAAAACTCTTCGCTGACAGATTGCGCGCTTTCCACTGACGGCAGGCAAAGCTTGGAGCAAAATAGTGGGTGCGCCTCGACCGCCAGCTCAGCCATCCTCAGCGCCGCCCGTCGTATGGAAAAGTGTGCGTTTTCGCTGGCGCGCAGTTTGGTGAATTGGAACAGCTCACGCAAGTTCAGCCGGCATAGCACGCGCCGGTTGTATCCGTTCGGAACGACGTACGCCGCAGCTTCGGGGTGCAATTCGCGCAGCTCTTCATAAAGCTCGGATGCTGCGCTCATCGCCCGCCGGTAAAGCCCCTCTACGCCTGCCAGGCTCATCGCCTTTGGGATGGCATAACCAAGTCGTGTGGTCAGAGCCTGCGGGGTCTGGGTCATCATGCGGTGGCGTTTAAATTCAAAGTACGCGCCCTGGTCCATGACCAGCTCAAAGTCGTAGTGGGCGTATTCAAGTTCCCGCAAAGGCACGTCGAAATCGCCTAATTGCATGAACAGGTCCCCCACAAGAGCGGCTTTTTGCCGGTCATCCAGGCTTTGAATATGCGCAAGGCATTCGGCGTAACTCTTCTCGCTAAATCGCAGCAGCGCCGCAGCAAGCACCTGGTCCTCACCGGCAGGTTCCACCCCAAGCAGCCGGCACCAACTCCCGTCAGGCAGCGCTTCTATTCGGCGAGATTGCGCGCGTAGGCTTTCCCGAATTCCCGTCAGGCTTTCAATCGGATTGGCGTACTTGACGAGCGTGGGCAGCTCCTGGGTTGCGACCGCTTTAACTTCTGCCCCAATTTGGCGGACTTCTTCAAGCTCTGAGCTAAGCAGTTTCTTAATCGCGTATTCCAGCGCGCGCGCGTTAATGGTGACGCCCACATTGGCCATGGACGCGGCTGGCAGAAAGAACCTGGCAACGTCCACCGCTTGTACACGGGCGCGGTTTTGCCAGGCTTTTTCGCTCTCATCGGGCAAACGCTCGGTAGCGCTTTCGCTCCAGGAGCGCAGCGCGGTCATCGCGTGCGCGTATCCTTGAAAAAGCAGGCGCATCACGGCGCAATATTTTACCTCAAAGCGCGAGCCGGCAATCTCGGGCGGAAGCACCCACGCATCAGGGTTCCATTCCTGGTAGCGGGTGGATTTTTCAGTATAGGAAGCGAGGCGGTTGCTTTCGAGGGTTTCAATAGCCAGGCGGGAGATGTTCTCGAGCGCCAGGTGCAGGACAGCATGCTCCGCCACGCTGGAGTGCCCGTACCCGACAATCCATTTCTCGCTGAATTTTGAGGATTTTTCCGCGTCCAATTCCGCGGCTATCTTGTCAAATGGCTCCGGCGAGCGGGACGTTTTGGCGAAGGTGACCGCGATGGTTTCGGCGCTTAATTGGCTGGGACTAAGCCGATAAATTCTCCTGGAAAGATTCATGGGTCAGTATTCTCCTGGCTTCACGTTTGTCCTGCTCGATTTGCTGGATCAGGTCTTCCACATGCTTAAACTTAATCTCACCCCGCAAATGTTCGATGAATTCCACGGTGAGATCCTCGTGGTAGATATTATCATCAAAATCCAGGAGCAGGGTCTCGATATTCGCCTGGGTAGTATTCTCAAAAGTCGGACGGACCCCCACGCTGGTCACGCCCATCAGTTTTTCGCCATTAAAGCTGGCGCGCGTGGCGTAGACGCCGTACTTAGGCAGTATTTTCTGGGGATGGACGACCTGATTCGCGGTCGGAAAACCCAGCTTTGAGCCCAAACGCTTTCCTTCGACCACTTTACTCTTCACAAAATAGGGATGACCGAGCAAGCGCGCTGCCTCCCGCACGTCCCCAGCTTCCAGAGCCTCGCGTACCCTGCCCGAAGAGACCGGCTTTCCGTCCAAACAAAAAGGAGGAATGACATCCATAGCGATGGCGTTTTCAGCGCACAGATTACCGATTTGCCGGAGCGTTCCAGCCCGGTCTTTGCCCAGCGCGAAGTTCTCGCTGACGGTCAGGTTGCGCAGGTTAAGGTGTTCCAGCAGCAGCCCAAAGAATTGCCCGGCGCTCAGGTCCGCAAGCGTTTGGTCGAATGCTAACGTGAAAACAAAATCCAGGCCGCTTTGCGCCAGGAGTAACCTTTTTTCTTCCTCGCAGGTCAGATAGATGGGACCGCTGATATGTTGCAGCACAACCCGCGGGTGGGGATGGAAGGTTATCATTGCGGAGGCACACCCCTCGTTCACGGCGTGCTCTTCCAATCGTTTGAGAAGCGCCTGATGTCCACGGTGGAGCCCATCAAAGTTCCCGATGGTAATACATAAGGGGTCCTTATTCAGCGCAGGCCAGTTTTCAAAAAATTCGGTCAAATCATCCTCATTGTTTCACTCAAAAAAATAACCCTGTCTGGCAGCACACCAAGCAAGGGTTATTCTTTACATGCAATCAAAGTTTTAGAGGAAGAACACTTTTCGCGGCTGCCATTCGTTTGCCGCGCTATCGTATTCCACCAGAGCTACCAGTTCACCTTCCTGGCTGACTGCGCGCGCCCATTTGCCAGCTTCCACAACTTCCAGCGCTGGTACGCGGTGCCCGTGGCGAACCTCGTCCACTTGTTCAACCGTGAGTTCCACTGTGTACCAATCACCAAGCGCTTCGGCAGCCGGGATGAGGTATTGATACCAATCCCCGGCCGAAAAGGCTTCCTGCAACTTACGCAAGGAGACTGCATCGCGCAATCCGAAACGACCATTTTTCGTCCGGCGAAGACCGGTCAGCGTAGCGCCGCAGCCGAGCTTTTCGCCCAGATCATGAGCTAATGAACGCACATAGGTGCCCGAAGAACATTGAATGTCCACCACAGCCTCGGGCGGGTCCCAATCCAGCAGTTCCAGCTCGTGTACCTGGATCGTACGGGGTTCAAGGTCCACCTCCTCACCGCGCCGGGCGATTTCGTAGGCTTTCTCACCTTTGATTTTGATGGCGGAGTAAGCCGGAGGTTTCTGCTCAAATTCACCGATGAAGCCCTGCAGTGCCTCTTCAAATTCTTCGTAGGTGATTTCCACAGGGGAGCGGCGCGTAATTTGGCCTTCCATATCGTAGGTATCCGTGGTGATACCCAACTCGATGACAGCCTGATAGCGCTTTTCAGAGGCGGACACGTATTCACTTAGTCGCACTGCCGGACCCAGCAAAACGACCAGCACACCGCTGGCGCGCGGATCAAGCGTACCGGTGTGCCCGGCTCTGCGAATTTTGGTGCCGTTCCGGATGATTTGCACAACATCATGCGAGGATAAACCAACCGGCTTATCCACAACCAACACCCCGGATACATTGCTAGCCAGGTTTTCTCTACCACCCATCATTTCATCGGACATAATAATCTCGCTTAGTTATAGAATTTCCTGGATCAGGAAACTGCCAGGAGTTGTTTTGTTTTTGCCAAGACTTTTCCAACGACCTCGTCCAAAGAGCCTTCCACATCCGCTCCAGCGGCTGCGGCGTGCCCTCCGCCCCCAAATTCAAACGCAAGAGCAGATACATCAATTCCCTCTGCTGCGCGCCAGCTTACTTTCACCCGGTCCGGTGACTGCTGGATAAATAATACCACAACCAGAAGCCCGGAGACAGAAGAAAGCAAATTTATCAAATCAGCGTCATCATTTTCAGGATAGACAGCTTTAATTCTATCATCAAGTGTCAGTACAGACCAAAGTAATGGACCTTCGTATTGAATTTTCGTGAGACCCTGCCCCCAATAGCGCAGCTCAGGGATAGAACGCGAGAGCAAAGTCTGGCGATAGACCAGCGGTAAATTTGCGCCCTTATCCATAAGATCCGCAGCAACCCGCAGCGTTTTTGAGTCTGTGCCAGAAGTCCGGAAACCGATGGTATCGCCCAAAATACCAGCCAGCAGGCACTGCGCCGCGTCGGAATCCACCGCCAATCCCCAGCTTGGCAAGTGCTCTGCCAAGACGAGCGCGGTGGCGGAGGCTTCCGCTATGACCAGGTTTATTGCGGCAAAATTCAGGTTAGTCTGATGGTGGTCAATATTCAGGTCGGGTGCTGGCAGCCCATCCAGTACGCTGCCAGTGCGCCTGAGGTCGCTGCAATCCACCGTGACCAAAGTATCAAAGCCGCCCTCAATTGCCCGCGTGACCCTGTCGGCTCCGGGCAGGAAAGCGTACTTTTCGGGCAAACCATCCTGCAGCACAAGTTGAACCTGTTTGCCAGCCGCCAGCAGAGGCAGCCCCAAGCCCAGCAGCGAACCTACCGCATCCGCGTCCGGACGGATATGCGAAACAATCGCCACCGAGCGCGCGTTCTGCAGCAGCTGGCGGATTTCCAAGTCAATCGTTTCAGTCATCGCTGTCCTGGTCTTCCCCTTCATCAGTGCTCTCGCCAGTTGGTTCTGTTTCATCGCGCAGCTGTGCCAGAAGCGTGTCAATCCGATCCGCGCGTTCAGGGGTTGGATCCCAGAAAAAACGCAGTCTTGGCATCACCCGCAGGTCAATTTCGTTGGCAAGTTCGAACTTAAGAAAGCCGCGAGCGTGGTTGAGCGCCTGGAGAACTTCGCGTTCGCGGTCGCGCCCTTCCGGGGCGGATACATAAACATTCGCAAAGTCCAGCTCTCTGTCCACCTTGACATCGGTGATATTTACGCCCGCCAGGCGCGGGTCTTCGATTTTGTTGAGCAGCGTCAGCGATAGAATCTCCCTGACGCGGTCGTTAATACGTTTCATTCGCAGTGGTGTGGGCATCTTTCCTCCTGTGAAAGTGGTCTGGCGGTCTTATCCGCCAAATTTCTCCATAACAAAGCTTTCGATTGTATCGCCAATCTCGTAATCTTCAAAGTTTTTAATCGAAATGCCGCATTCCATACCCGCGCGCACGTCCCGTACATCTTCTTTTTCACGCTTAAGCGAGGATATTTCACCGGTAAAAACCTGCTCACCAGCACGCATCACGCGCACACTGGCATTGCGGCGGATTTCACCGTCAAGCACCCGGCAGCCAGCCGCTATACCAGCCTTGGAAACCTTAAAGGTCGCCAGCACTTGGGCAACACCGATGACTTTTTCCACCAGTTCCGGCTCGAGCAAACCCTTGAGCGCTTTCTCAACATCTTCCAGCATGCGGTAGATAATCTTGTAAACGCGGATAGAGACGCCTTCAGCCTCCGCCATATGGCGGGTATTCGGGTCTACGTCCACATTAAACCCAAGGATAACCGCGTTGGAGGCTGCCGCCAAAGCGACATCAGACTCGGTTATGTTCCCTGTTTCAGAGTGCAGCACCTGAATTGAGATATCTTTTTCTTTCTTTCCCAGGTCTTCCAGGGAATTCACAATGGGTTCTAATGAACCGCGCACATCCGCTTTCAAAATCAGGCACAGTTCTCTGGCTTGGCCGGATTTTACCTTGGCGAAGAGTTCTTCGAGGGTGGCGCGCTTAACATTGCGCTTGGCTTCGCGTTCCGCTTTGCGTCCTTCGACAATTTGACGCGCTTCCCGTTCATTTTCAACGACCTGGAACAAATCTCCGGCATCCGGCATATGATCCAGACCCATGACCACAACCGGGGTCGAGGGCGGAGCTTTTTCAATGCGTTTATTGCGCTGGTCGAACATGGCCTTTATCTTGCCGTAGGTCTCACCGGCAACCACCACGCTGCCCACCTTCAAAGTGCCGTTCTGCACAAGCAGAGTCGCCATCGGGCCGGTAGTTTTGTCCAGTTTTGCTTCTACTACGGTGCCGATACAGGCGCCTTTGGGGTTTGCTTTAATGACCATATTGTCAGTAACCAGCAGGATGGTTTCCAGCAGGTCTTCCAGCCCCTTGCGGGTCTTCGCGGAAACAGGCACCACAAAGGTGTCGCCTTCCCATTCATCAGGCTGCAGTCCGATATCAGCCAGCTGACGCATGACCAGTTCTGGGTTGGCATCCGGCTTGTCAATTTTGTTGAGCGCCACGACAATCGGCACTTGGGCTGCTTTGGCATGGTTGACCGCCTCTTTTGTCTGCGGCTGAACGCCGTCATCCGCTGCCACAACCAGGATGACGATATCCGCGCCTTTTGCGCCGCGCGCGCGCATGGACGAGAACGCCGCATGCCCGGGTGTGTCCAAAAAGGTAATCAGGCGGTTCTTGTGCATTACCTGGTACGCGCCGATGTGCTGGGTAATACCGCCTGCTTCGCCGCCAGCCACATTCGTGTGGCGCACAGCGTCCAGCAAGGTAGTCTTGCCGTGGTCAACATGTCCTAAAATGGTAATTACAGGAGGGCGATTTTCAAGTTTGGTGGGGTCCTCATCCATGATGACCTGCCGCCAGAGTGGAATCTCACCTGTTTCTTCTACTTGGATTTCTTCCTTTTGCAGTTGAGGCGTAAAACCCAATTCAGTCGCTACCACCGCGGCTGTGTCAAAGTCCACGGTCTGGTTAATGCTTGCCATCACACCGTTGGCCATCAGGATTTTAATAACCTGCACCGGGCTGGCATTTAACTGCGCAGCCAAATCCCGTACACTTAAACTATAAGGGAAGGTAACGTCTTTATTCCCGTCATTGCTCATAATCCACCTCCATGGTTAATTCTCAGGTTTGGAGCAGACCGCGTATGGTTTTCTGAGCCTGACAGGATTAAGCGTTACATAGGATGTTCCTTAATGAACGCTCTCTCGGTCAGCGGAGGCTGCTTTTTCATCAGTCTCCGCTGGCAGGGTTTCCATATAGGCGGTCAATGCGACCATATCTTGCTCAGAAAGCGCAGTCCGCAGCGCGTTGGCAAGCGGACCTTTCAGTCCTTTTACCCAGCAGGATTTCGCATCGTGAAGATACGCTCCTCTGCCGGCCAGCTTGCCGGTCGGATCCACCAGCACACCTTGTTCCGTGCGTACCAAACGAATCAAATTGCGTTTTGGCATTACTTCACGGCATCCTACACAGGTGCGCTGCGGGACATGCTTTGATTTGCGTTTGTTTTTTTCTGCCACCTTTATCTGCTTGGTCTAATAAATCTTGTCTACCAATCTTCGGTCCAATCACCGTCTTTTTTGTGCTTGTAACGAACGATTTCTTCTTCCTTATCAGGGTCGTACTCCACAGTATAACCCTTTTTCTTCTTGCCTTTGCCCTTCTTGTCCTGTTTCTGGTCAGCGCTGTCTTCGTCTTCCGATACAAGTTCGCGGGCTTTTTCTTCGCGGTGCAAAGATTCCAACTTGAATAGTTCTTCAAAGCTCTTTTCTTCAGCTGCGGGTTCTTCCACAATAGCCGGTGTTTCGACTGTTTCAACAGCTGGAGCTTCAACAGCTTCCGCTTCTACTTCGCTTACAACCGCTTCAGCGCCACCTTCAACAACAGCCGCTGTTGCAGGTTCCTCATGCGCCGGGGCTTCTTCCGACACCGGTTCGGGCACAGTTTCAAGGGCAGGGAACTGGTAAGTCTGTACCAGAGTCTGAATTTCTTCCATTGCCTTCGGGCCGATGCCGTTAAGAGAGAGAATCTTATCGGGATCCCGCTTTACCTGCAGCATAAGATCGCCAAAGTTTTCCATGCCGGCTTCCTGCAGAATAGCCAGAATGTGTTCTTTAAGCGGCACATCCAGAATGGGCATTTCGAACGCGCGCGGGTCGATGGACGCGCGCAGCGCCTTCAGTTCCGCCTGCGCAGCCGCGTCTTCCTGTTTGCGGTCAGCTTCGCCGCGTTTTTCCACGCGGTCCACAAAGCGGGCCATGAGGGTGTTATCCTCAGACGTCAGCGCTTTGCCGTCCTCTTTCTTCTTGAGAATATCAGTGATGCGGGTCATGATCTCGGCTTCTTCCGCAGCCATATCCTGCAGCGAGGGGTCTTCGCGCATTTTGATAAGCGCCCTTGAAGCCGCCTCGGGAACGCTCAAGATATCGATGCGCCAGCCGGTCAGCTTAGCCGCCAAACGCGCGTTCTGGCCCTCCTTACCGATGGCAAGGCTCAACTGGTCTTCCGGTACAACAACCGTAGCAGTCTTATTTTCTGAAGTAGTCTGGCTGAGATAAACGCCAATGACTGGTTTGGCAGGGCTAATGGCTTTTTCGATATACGCTGCCGGGTCGCTTTTCCACTCAATGATGTCAATTTTTTCGCCGTGCAATTCGTTGACAATCGCCTGGATGCGCACGCCTCTTTGGCCGACGCAAGCGCCCACCGGGTCAATCCCCATCTGGGTCGCGGAGACAGCCACTTTGGCGCGCTGCCCCGGCTCGCGGGCAATTGAACGGATTTCAACGATGCCGTGATAAATCTCGGGAACTTCGTTCTCGAGCAAACGGCGCAGGAAGTTCCGGTGCGTGTGGGAGAGCATAATCTGCAGTCCCTTAGGGGTGTCTTTCACTTCGTACACGTAAGCGCGAATGCGCTCGTGCATGCGGAAACGCTCGCCTGGGATCATGTCTTTGCGCAGCATGGTGCCTTCGGCTTTCAGGTCAAGCCCGATGGTCGCCTGCATGCGGTTGACTGCCTGCAAGACCCCACTGATGATTTCACCAACCTGGCGGCTAAAGAACTCAAACTGTTGGCTCTTTTCCGCGTCGCGGATTTTCTGCTGAATGGCCTGGCGCGCAGTACTTGCGGCAATACGACCAAAGTCAGCCGGCGTGGATTCCACCATTATGAGATCGCCAATCTGCGCGTCCGGATCAATCATGCGCGCTTCATCCAGGAGCACTTCAGTACGCGCATCAATAATCGAGTCTGACACTTCTTTTTCCGCAAAGACCTTTACAGAGCCCTTGTCCATGTCAATCTCAACTTTCACACTTTGGGCGTTGGAAGCACCGACTGCTTTGCGATATGCAGCGATCATCGCGTTTTCAAGCGCACTCATGATAACTTCGCGCGGCAGTTGTTTTTCTTCCAGAACCTCGTTGAAGGCTAAGGCAAACTCACTTTTCATTTTTTCTTACTCCAAAATTCCGTTCTTACCTGTAAATACCCCTCTGATACAAAGAAAAGTGGGAAGCTCCCACTTTTCAGACCAGAAAAGTATCGCGTTAATTAACGTCATAAGTGTAACACGTTTTCCCTCAAATGCAAGAAAAGCGCTCAGCCCAAAAAGCGCTCAGCCTTTCACAAATACTCCGCAAATCCAGCGCCCGATTGCATGTATAATTT
>ERZ1645187.3630-NODE-3630-length-12858-cov-8.501914_pt1 | contig 12858 bp, 11 predicted proteins | sample MGYA00575352_ERZ1645187 | MGnify/ENA primary metagenome ERZ1645187 (study PRJEB40837, sample SAMN11349314) | freshwater sediment metagenome | isolation source: river sediment | host: Sediment | place: India: Wazaribad , New Delhi | collected 2017-02-21 ... | reverse complement strand
TTACGCCCCGCTTCAATCAACAGCGCAATCTGGTCGCGGTCCAGCGGCAACACATCCTGCTGCTTGAACAATTTGCCGTTGAAGCGCAACACATCGGCGCGCAACGACACGGCAAAACCGCCGCTGTCCATCGTCTTCCACAAATCGGTGAGCAGCGGTACAAACTGTTGCGGCGCATTGGCGAGCGATTCAAGCAACTCGGTAAACGCACGCTTCGGCAGCAGGCCGACATCCTCGGCAAAGAACGTGAACAGGCAGCGGGTGAGGAATCCGGCCACACGCTCGGCGCCGTATTGTGCACCCTCCAGCGCCTTGGCAATGCCGGCCAGCTGTGCGGCAATCTCGCGCGTGACTTTCGCTGACTGGCGCGTGGGGTCGAGCGACAGCGGATCGAGCCAGATCGTGCGCAACCGCTCGCGGATTTTTTCCTCGCGCAAATCATCGAGCTTGATGCGGTGCGAACGCGGATCGGGGAACGGCGTGTAGGTGGCACCGCTGCGCGAGAACTCGGCGTAGATGTCGATCAGGTTGCCGACATCTACCACCAGCAGGAACGGCGGGCGGCCTTCGTGTGCCGGCAAGGCGCGGGCGTACTGCTCGGCCTGCTTGTGCGCCTTCAGCAGCGCCACGCCGAAACCCTGCGTGTGCTCGCCCTGCTTCAGCTTCTTGTTTTCCAGCACGAACGCGCCGCGCCGGTAACAGTCGATGCGGCCTTCGGCCGTGCTGCCGTCCGCATTGTTGAAAATCACGCGGCGCTCGAACACATAGGCGTTGTCGCGCGTGTCGGCCTGTGCCGGGTCTGGCACCGGCACGCCGAGCAGTTCACACAGCTCGCGGGTAAAACTCTGGGCGTTGGCGAGTTCGGAGCCGTCTGCGCCGCGCCAGCGGGCAATGAAGGCTTCTACCGGGGAATCAACGGGTAACGATGTCGCGTCCATGGTGTTTTGCAGCAATCAGGATGCGGCAAGGATACCCGATACACCCGTCACTCCACCGCCAGCACACGCAACCGCGCATGGCGACCGTCGGGCAGTGCCCAGTCAATCAGCTGCCCGACCGCGAGGCCGATCAGCGCACTGCCCGCCGGGTGGAAGATCGATACGGCATCCGGCAACGCCGTGTCCGGGCCGGGGTAGACCAGGCGGCGCACGACGGTGTCGCCCGTGTCCTCGTTGCGGAACGTCACAAGGCTGTTCATGCGCACCACGCCGGCCGGCAACGCATCGTCGGCCACCAGCGTGGCGCGCGCCAGCTCCTCTTGCAGCCCACCCAGCTCTTCCTGCCGGGCATGGGACAAGCCGGCAATGAGGGTGTCGAGCCGCTCGTAATCGGAGCGGGTGATCGTGATGGCCGGGCTGGCCTGTTCTGTATTGTTCATCAGATTCCTCCTGCGCAATGCGGACAGGACAACCGGGCGGTCAGCGGCAGGTGCGTCAGCGTCGGGCCGCGCAACCCCTGCCGGGCCGCGCGGCTGCCCCTGGTTAAGGGAGCGTGGCCGCAGCGACCCGGGCAGGCACCGGTCCGCAGGCTTTCGACAAGCCGGCGGATATGGCAGCGATGCTCTGCAGGGCGGTGCGGGACATGGGTAACTCCGGTCAATGCCGGCAGCGGCCGGACACGCAGTACCATAGCACATCACGAAGTCGATGACCCTGACCACCATGCACCGCGCCATCCACACACTGCTGCTGGCTTGCCTGCTCACCGGCAACACCTGGGCTGAGCTCTACAAATGGGTCGATGAACAGGGCCGCACCCATTACAGCGACTCACCGGCGGCGGGGCCTGCGCAAGCGGAGCTTGTCGAGCTACCGGCTGACCCGCCAGCCCCGGTCAGCGTATCCCCCGAACCCGCCACCAACACCCTGGCAGAACGCCAGGCCCTGATGCGCCAGCCGCAACAGGCGTTGCGGCCTCTCATTCTTACCATGCAGCCGTTGGCTGAAACACGGCAGGAAATCGGCACGATGCGGGCCGGCGAGCTGTGCCGCAAGATCAGTCCACTCGTGTGGCCGGAACTGCGCCAGCGCAAACGGACACTGGCGCCTGAGCCGTCACAACTGGCGCTGGCCGCCAGTCGTGCCTTGGCCAGCTTTGACTATGACGCAGAGGCGCCCGGCTTCGGCCAGGCACTGGCCGTGCAACGCCAGACCGGTGGGCCGCTGCTGCAGCTGCAGCTGGCCAGCCTGCAGCTGGATGCCTGCGCCCCTGACAACTGGGCGAGCACCCGGGCCTATGAACCACAGGCACTGGAATCGTTCCACTTCAGACGGCACATGGTGGACATCACAGTGGACTGGACCCTGCAGGCCACTGATGGCAAGCGCCTTTTCCGCGGGCAGACGCGCAGCCGCGGCGGCAGCCTGCAACACGACAGCGCCTTGAATGAGGCCTACCGTCATGCCCTCGAACAGGCAGTGATGCAGCTCCTGGGCAACCCGGATTTCCAGGCAGCCTTGCAGCAGGCAGCCCGGTCCGCCGCAGCGGCGCCCCGCGCCCGCCCGGCTCCGCCCGAACCCGACCACGAGGCCTGGGCCCCCTCGTCATGGCTGCCGCAAAGCTGGCAACGACGCAGCAGCCTGGCAGCCATCCTGGCGACCATGGCGCAGATCAAGGTTCCGATGACCGAGTACTACCTGAACGAGGGCCAGTGGCCCGTGAGTTTCGAGCAAATGCAGCTGGAAGTGGCGCCATCCGTCCATGGCGCCACCCTGATGCTGCAGCCCGGTGGCGTGCTGGTCGCGCACTTGCCAGCACAGTTTGGCGCTGGCAAGACGTTGCGCCTGCGCGCCCCCGATGACCCGACAGTCATCGGCGCCGCCTGGACCTGCGAGACCAACGCCGACGAACGCCCCGAGACCTGTACGAGTTTGTAGGGGCATGCATCCCCCCACTTGCCCACCGCCACCAACTACTGTACAAATAAACACTATCGCCACCACACAGGGCTTTGTCGTGCTGCTGCAACTGACCGTCAGGGACTATGCCGTCGCCAGGGCGCTGGACGCCGACTGGCAGCCCGGCATGACGGCCATCACCGGCGAGACCGGCGCCGGCAAATCGATCCTGCTCGATGCGCTGGGCCTCGCCCTCGGCGACCGGGCCGATGCCGACGCGATCGCCAGCGGTGCCGACCGCGCCGACATCGCCGCCCTGTTTGACCTGCAACACATCCCCGATGCGCGCGACTGGCTCGACGCGCACGGCTTCCCGCCCGAAGACCAGCAGTGCCTGCTGCGCCGCAGCATACTGCGCGAAGGCCGCAGTCGCGCCTGGATCAACGGCCAGCCGGCCACCCTCGCCCAGTTGCGTGAACTGGGTGAAATGCTGATCGACATCCACAGCCAGCACGAGCACCAATCACTGCTGAAGAAGGAAACGCACCGCCGCCTGCTCGATGCCTTCGGCCAGCACAGCGACGTACTGAAACCGCTGCAGGACAGCTACCGCCAGTGGCGGGCGATCCGCCAGCAGATCGAGGCACTGCAAGGGGCGCAGGATGACCTCGGCGCACGGCTGCAACTGCTGCAGTACCAGGTCGATGAGCTCGACCGTGTCGCCCCGCAACCAGACGAACTGGCGGCGCTCGAAGCGGAGCAGAAGCAGCTGGCCAATGCCGGCGAGCTGATCAGTGGCTGCGAACAGCTGCTGCAACTGTGCACGGAAGGCGAACGCTACAGCCTGCAGCAGACGCTGGTCAGCGCGCAGCAATTGCTTGCACGCTCACCCCTGGCCGAGGCACTGCCGCAGGTCGGCGAGATGCTGAATGGCGCGCTGATCCAGATCGAGGAAGCCGCGCACGACCTCGCGCGCTACCGCGACCAGGTCAGTATCGACCCTGAACGGCTGCATGATGTGGAAGAACGCCTCAACGCACTATACGAGCTGGCACGCAAGCACCGCGTGCAGCCGCGCGATTTGCCCGACCTGCACGAGCGCCTGCATGCGGAACTTGCCACGCTGCGCGACAGCGACGGCATCATCGCCCGCCTGCAACAGCAGCAGGCGACTATCGAAGCGCAACACGGCAAGCTGGCCAAGACGCTGACAGGCAAACGGCAACAAGCCGCCAGTGCGCTGGCACAGCAGGTCAACGCACAGCTTGCCTTGCTGAAAATGGCCCACTGCCGTTTCGAGGTGGCGCTGCAGCCGCACGAGGATGGCCTGCTGCATGCCACCGGCGGCGAGCAGGTCGAGTTCCTCATCAGCACCCAGCCCGACACGCCGGCACGCGCCCTGTCGCGCGTCGCATCCGGCGGCGAGCTGTCGCGCATCTCGCTCGCCATCCAGGTGGTCACGGCCAGCACCTCGCAAATCCCCACGCTGGTGTTTGACGAGGTCGATGTCGGCATCGGCGGCGCCACGGCGGTGGTGGTCGGCCAGCTGCTGCGCCAGCTCGGTGAACGCGGCCAGGTGCTGTGCGTCACACACCAGGCGCAGGTTGCCGCGCAGGCACACCATCACCTGCAGGTCAGCAAGCAGCTGAAAGACCAGCGCATGGAAACCACCCTTTGCACGCTGGACGGGCAACAGCGCATCGACGAGATCGCCCGCATGATCGGCGGCGAAAAAATCTCGAAACAATCGCGCGCGCATGCGCGGGAAATGCTGGCAGTTTAGGAACTGCTCAGATATCCGCGCCGAGCGCCCGCATGAACGCCAGTGCCAGTGCCATGTGGCCGGTCTGGCTCGGGTGGATACGATCCCAGCACAGCGTCATCGGATGCATGTGTTCCAGCAGCGCATCCATCGCCGCCTGTGTATCCACCAGCACAGCACCGTGCTGCACCGCCAGCTCGCGGACCACGGCAGCATAGGCATCCATCGCCTCGCGCATCGGGTCACTGCGGTTCGGCTCCAGGAAATACGGCGTCATCAGCACCAGGCCTTGCAGCTGCGGTAGGGTGGCACGAACCAGGCTGTCGAGTTCGCGCCGGTACTCGTCGATCAACACATGCTGCTCGGTGCGCAACGGCGTGTCGAACTGGCGCCAGACATCATTGATGCCAATGAAGACCGACAGCCAGTGTGGCTGCAACTCCAGCACATCCTTGCGCCAGCGGGCCTTGAGATCGCGCACGGTGTTGCCATTGACGCCCATGTTGAATACGCGAATGCCATGGGAAGGGTACAGTGCAGCGAGCAGCGCATTGACGAGGCTGACATAGCCGCTGCCGGTTTCATTGCCTTCCGCGACCGGCCGCGCACGACCACAATCCGTGATGGAATCACCGATCATCAGCAAACGGCTGCCGGGCTGGATCAACATAGGCTTTTCTCCTTTCAATGCAGCAAGGCGGGCGGCTCACCGAGTATTTCGCCGAGGTCATCTGCCGTGTAGCGGTAGTTCGCGCCGCAAAAATGGCAATCCATTGTCACCTCCGGCTGCTCGGCAAACAGTTTCTGCAATTCATCGCGACCGAGGATAGCCAGCGCATTGCGCGAGCGCTCGACACTGCAGGTGCACTGGAACTGCACCGCTTCCGCCGGAAACAGCTGCACGCCCTCCTGGTGGAACAGGCGATGCAACAGTGCCTCGCATGACAAGCCAAGCAACTCGGCTTGCGTGAGCGTTGCCGCCAGCGTATGCAGGTGATGCCACACTTCGGCATCATGCGCATCGCCAGGCAGCGCCTGCAGCATCAATCCGGCCGCCCGTTCGCCATCCGCTGCCAGCCACAAGGCCGTGGGCAATTGTTCCGACAGGGCGAAGTAGTCGGCCAGGCAATCCTGCAAGCGGCCACCTGCCAGCGGCACAATCCCCTGGTAACTGTCACCGGCATCTGGCAGCAGAGTCACTGCCAGGTAGCCATCGCCCACCAGTTGCTGCAACGGCGGGATGCTGTCCAGTGCGATGCTGTCCGCCAGCTCAATCACTCCGCGCACACCGGCATCCTGTGTGCTCTCGGCCACCAGCAGGCGCAGCAGGCCCTGCCCGCGCGCCTGCAATGCCAGGCGCCCCTGCAACTTGATCGTGCGGCTCAGCAACACGGCCGCTGCCACACTTTCCCCCAGCAGGATGCGCTCGGCAGCGCTGTAGGACTTGCGGGCAAACATGTTGCGGCAACTGGCATCCAGGTGCACCCACACGCCGCGCACGGCAGCAGCAGAAAACAGGAAGCGCACAGCGCTGTCGGTTCTTGTCACATCAGACATGGTGTCCGGTTACTCCAGTGGCACAATCAGTTCACAGCCGCGGCGGCGATATTCGTCTTTCCATTCCTGCAATTTCTTGTCCCGGTCTCGTTCCAGCACCAGCTCTTCCTTGCCATCCTTATCGACAAAGATGCCACGCTCACCGCGCGCAATGGCATCCATGTCTTTTTTCATCGCACGGCACTGCTTGCCGATCCGGTCCTCGATTTCCTGGCGCTTGCGCTGCTCAAGCTGCTTTTCATCCTCGGTCTTGTCACGCTTCGGCGGCGCTGCTGTTGCCATCTTGCCACTGGCATGGTCGACATTGGTCTTTTCCAGCTGCTGGCTGATGTCTTCCGCCGGTTTCTCCGGCGGCGGCTTGTCGCTGAACTGCAGCTTGCCGTTTTCATCGACCCATTTGTAAACCTGCGCCTGCACCTGGCCAATAGCCAGCAAGCCACAACATAAGACCAGCAAGATGTTGCGCATGATCATCTCCCTCACTCGTTGAGCAGGTCAGACAACGCCTGCCATTGCCGCCGCTCGCGCTTGTTTGGCCGATGGTCAGACACAGGGGCCGACAGTTGCTGCGCGCGACGTTGTGCGGCCTTCTCCTCGCGCAAGCGGATACTCTCCTCATCCTCGCGATACAGTGCCTGCGCCACACTGGCCGGGCCGCGCTGCTCTGCCAGCCCCAGCACCGTCACGGTCTTGCGGTCAAAACCCTGCTGCACCTGCAACACATCACCGGCGGCAATCTCGCGGCTGCCCTTGGGACGCTGGCCATCCACCAGTACCTGGCCTTTCTCGATGGCCTGCCTGGCCAGGCTGCGCGTCTTGAAAAAACGGGCCACCCACAGCCACTTGTCGAGCCGCATCCGCACGGCATACTGGCCCTGTTCACTCATGACACCGGCAACACCTGGTCGAAATCGGTGACTGCCGGGAAATCGCGCACCACCCGCACCGGCGCACTGCTGTCAGGATGGGCGATGCACAACAGCTGCCCGATGCCGTACTCGCGCGCCGCACGCAGCACAGTTTCCGTATCGTCGACAAACAGGGTGCGCGCCGGATCGAACGGATGCAAGGCCTGCAAGGCACGCCAGAACGGCTGGGTTTCCTTGGCGGCGCCCAGCTGGTGCGAGCTGATGATCCGGTCGAGCCATTGCGCCAATGGCGTGTGCTCCAGCTTGAGGTTGAGGCTGGCCATGTGGGCATTGGTCACCAGCCAGACCCGTTTGCCAGCTGCCCGCAGCGCCTCCAGGAACGCGGCGCTGTGGGGACGCATGGCAATCAGGTGGCTCACCTCACGCTTGAGCGCCACGATGTCCAGCCCCAGTTCCTGCTGCCAGAAATCGAGGCAATACCAGTTGAGCTTGCCGTGCTCCTCGGCAAAGCGGCGCTCGAGGTAGGCCAGCGCCTCGGCTGGGGAATGGCCGTGGATCTCGGCATAGCGGCGGGGCAAGTGGGTTTGCCAGAAATGGTTATCGAACCACAGGTCGAGCAACGTACCGTCCATATCCAGCAACACGGTATCCACCCTGCCCCAGTCGACCGGGGTAACAGGGCGGCTATCCTGGCGGCTTGTCTCGTTCATCACAGGTCCGGTTGGCTTGGTCAGTGACCATTCTATCCCACGGATTACCAGCGATCGGGTCACATTTTCGCCATGACGCGCCGCCGGTAGGGCGCTATAATCGCCCATTCGCGACGGCAGGCCATGCATGGCGCGCCGGCAAATCCGACCGAACACGGACCGACCCCGATCCTGATGTACCAGCTTCGCTTCAAGGACAATAGTCAGCCGCTATTTCCCGTGACAGGCAACCTGTGCACGCTCGGCCGTGCGCCCGGCAATACGCTGGTGCTGGACACCAGCACGGTCGATGAAACGCATGCCCGCCTGATCCAGCATGACGGCCGCCTGTTCCTGCAGGACAACAAGAGCCGGGTCGGCTGTTTCGTCAACGGCAAGAAGGTCAAGTACAAGGAGCTGAAGGCCGGCGACATCATCACGATCGGCAATGTCCACTTCGATATCGTCCAAATGGACGAGAGCCCGCTGGCAAGCACCCAGGTGCCGACAGCTCCGCAACGCTCCGCCATCAACACTGCTGCTGACTGGCGCCTGGTGTCCGACAGCAGCTGGCTGTCCGGCAAAGTGTTCGAACTGAAGGATGCCGGCACGATCATCGGCCGCGGCAAGGACTGCGATATCGTCATTCCCGGCAACCACCTGTCGCGCAACCATGCCGTGATCCGCAAGAAGGGCGACCACCTGGTACTGAAGGACCTGCAGTCTGCCAATGGCAGCTTCGTCAACGAAATCCGTGTGGAAGGCGAACAGGTGGTGCGCGCCGGCGACCGCATCCGCTTTGATGTCTACAGCTTCCGCGTGCAGGGCCCGGCCTCGGCGGAGATTTCCAACCCGACCATCCAGCCGCTGGCCGCAACAGCGGGCAGCCCCCCTCTCGCGGCACGCAAGCTGGCCAACCTGGAAAGCACCTTGCAGAATATCGAGGCGCTGAAGGCCCAGGAATACCAGCAGAAGGAATGGATCACCAAGCCCACCTCGCACGGCAACCGCTACCACGAGGTGCCGGTGCGCAACCACCACTTCGGCCCGATGTTCTGGATCACGATGACACTCGGTGCCGGGGTACTCGGCATCCTCGGCTATATCGTCTTCACCCTCTGAGCCCGACGGCACCATTCCACAAGGCCAAATAAAAAAGCCAGGGGGCACGCCCCCTGGCTTTTATCCTTTCAGCCTTGCGGCCGTCCTTCCCATTGTGATCCTGTGGCAGTCTTACTGCCCTGTTATTGTCTTCCGGCCCGTTGTTATTGTTATAGCCGTTTGCGTTGTTGTTGTTGTTGTTTTGCCTGTCACTCTTCTTGTTCTATAGGCCTTGGACTTGTTGTTGTGGGACCCGACTTTCTTGTTCTTGTACGTATACTACGCAATCTGTGTGCCAGTTATCACTTTTCCTGATAAAACAATCACTTAAAATCAATCTTTTGCGAACAGCGTCACAGGAGTGACAAAAACTGTTACCCAAAATCACACTTTTTGTTACCAGATGCCACGCCATGACACGGCGGTAACATCCCTGCGGCACCGGCTTTGCCAATATCGCGAACTATGGAACAATGACCGGCAGATGGAGGGTTTTTCCGTGGTAGACGCTGAAGGTTTCCGCCCCAATGTCGGCATCATGCTGGCCAACCGGCACGGTGAGTTGCTGTGGGCGCGGCGTGTCGGCGGCATGGATGCCTGGCAATTCCCCCAGGGCGGTATCCAGGCGCAGGAAGACCCGGAGCAGGCACTTTTCCGCGAGCTGCACGAGGAAGTCGGACTGGAACCGGGTGATGTCCGTATCCTTGGCTGCACGCGCGGCTGGCTGCGCTACCGTTTGCCACCCCGGCTGGTACGCCGGCACCAGAACCCGGTCTGCATCGGCCAGAAGCAGAAGTGGTTCTTCCTGCAGATGCTGGGCGAGGAAAGCCGGATCAAGTTCGACAACGGCCATGAACCACCGGAATTCGACCAGTGGCGCTGGGTCAGCTACTGGTATCCGCTGAACCGGGTCGTGCCATTCAAGCGCGAGGTCTATCGCAGCGCCCTGAAGGAACTGTCGCCCTACCACCTGGCGCTCAGTGCCAGGTCTTCCGCCGGCTAGGTTCGCGCCATGTTGAGCGCGCTGCGCAAGGTCGTACAGGAGGTCAACGCTGCTGCCAGCCTGGAGCAGGCGCTGTGGCTGATCGTCGAGCGCGTGCGCGCCGAAATGAACACGCAGGTCTGTTCCATCTACCTGCTGGACACCGCCAGCCAGCGTTACATCCTCATGGCCACCGAGGGCCTCAACCGCGAGTCGGTCGGCCGGGTCAGCCTGGCACCCGGTGAGGGCCTGGTCGGCCTGGTTGCCCGCCGCGAGGAGCCGCTCAACCTCGACGACGCCGAATCCCACCCGCAGTACCGCTACTTCCCCGAAACCGGCGAGGAGCGCTTCCGCTCCTTCCTCGGCACGCCGATCATCCACCTGGGCAAGGTACTGGGTGTGCTGGTCGTGCAGCAGGTGGAGGAGCGCCGGTTCGACGAATCGGAAGAATCGTTCCTGGTCACGCTGTCTGCCCAGCTGGCGGCTGTCATCGCGCATGCCGAAGCCACGGGCTCGCTCGACCAGGTCACGCTGCACGGCTACCGGCCACCCCAGGCCAGTTTCATCGGTGTTTGCGGGGCACAAGGTGTCGCTGTCGGCGAGGTGGCCGTCATCTATCCGGCTGCCGACCTGTACGGCGTGCCGCTGGCCAGGACGGATGACATCGAAGCAGAGCTCGGCCATTTCAATGCAGCGCTGTGCCGTGTGCGGCGCGACCTGCAAGACCTGTCCGAGCAGCTGCAACATCGCCTGCGCGAGGAAGAACGCGCCCTGTTCGATGTCTACCTCGGCATGCTGACCGACAGCGCGCTGGGCGGCGAGATCGTCAACCGCATCGTCAGCGAATCCCTGCAGGCGCGCTCGGCACTGGCCAAGGTCATCCTCGAACACGTGCGCACCTTCGAGAGCATGGACGACAGTTACCTGCGCGAGCGTGCGACGGACGTGCGCGACCTCGGCCTGCGCGTGCTGGCAGCCCTTGACCAGCAACACGAACGCGCCAAGCGCATCGATTACCCGGCCAGCACCATCCTCGTCGCCGAGGAACTCACGGCCTCGATGCTCGGCGAAGTGCCGGAAGACCGGCTCGTCGGCCTGATCTCCGTGCGCGGCTCCAGCTCATCGCATGTCGCGATCCTCGCCCGCGCGATGGGCATACCGACCGTGATGGGTGCGGTCGACCTGCCGTACCAGCAGCTCGATGGCCGGCATATCGTGCTCGATGCCTACCGCGGCCGCGTCTACACCAACCCTTCCGCCGAACTGGTGCACCAGTTCGAGGAAATCTGGCGCGAGGAACAGCAATTCTCGCGTGAATACCACGCGCTCACGCCACTGCCCAGCGAAACGCTCGACGGCAAGCACCTGCCACTGTGGGTCAACACTGGCCTGATGACCGACGTGGTGCGCTCGCTGGACCGCGGCGCAGAAGGCGTCGGCCTGTACCGCACCGAAATCTCCTTTCTGCTGCGCGACCGATTTCCCAGCGAGGAAGAGCAGCGCAATGCCTACCGCGAGCAACTGACGGCTTTTGCCCCGCGCCCGGTCACCATGCGCACGCTCGACATCGGCGGTGACAAGTCACTGCCCTATTTTCCGATCACCGAGGACAACCCGTTCCTCGGCTGGCGCGGCATCCGCGTCTCGCTCGACCACCCGGAAATCTTCCTGGTGCAAGTGCGTGCGATGCTGAAAGCGAGCGAAGACCTGAACAATCTGCGCATCATGTTGCCGATGATCTCCAGCGTGCCGGAACTGGAGCAGGCTCTGCGCCTGATCCAGCGTGCATGGCGCGAGTTGCTCGAAGAAGGCTACAACATCCAGTTGCCGCAACTCGGCGCGATGATCGAAGTGCCGGCAGCGCTGTTCCAGTCGCGCGAGCTGGCCAGGCGCGTCGATTTCCTGTCCGTCGGCACCAACGACCTCACCCAGTACCTCCTGGCCGTCGATCGCAACAACCCGCGTGTCGCCGGCTTGTATGACAGCTTCCATCCGGCCGTGCTGCGAGCACTGGTGCGCATCGTCGAGGATGTGCATGCCGAGGGCAGGACAGTCAGCGTCTGCGGTGAAATGGCCGGCGACCCCGGTGCTGCCGTGTTGCTGATGGCAATGGGCTATGACGTGCTGTCGATGAATGCCAACAACCTGCCCAAGGTCAAATCCGTCATCCGCAAGTTGCAGATGAGCGATGCGCGCAAACTGCTGGTTGAAGTCATGGCCATGCAGGATGCACGCGCGATAGGTAAGCACATCTTCGACACACTCACCGGGCTAGGGGTAAATCCGCGTTTGCTGCACAGCAAAACTGACGCCTAATAGCCGCACAGACCGGCAACCACAAGGAGCGCGCCATGCGCGTCGACGGCAGCATACTGACGACCAACCCGCTTGATGGCGCCAGCCAGGCCCGCGCGCTCGAATCACTCGGCTACGCCGGCGGTTTCACTTTCGACGGCCGCCACGACCCGTTCCTCCCGCTGCTGGCCGCCGCCTCAGCCACGGACAAGCTGGAGCTGTCCACGGCCATTGCTGTGGCTTTTGCCCGCAGCCCGATGCTGCTGGCGCAGCTGGCGTGGGACCTGCAGCTCGCCTCAGGCGGGCGCTTCACCCTCGGCCTCGGTTCGCAGATCAAGACCCACATCGAACGCCGCTTCTCAATGCCCTGGGGCCAGCCGGCTGCACGCATGCGTGAACTGGTGATGGCGATCCGCGCCATCTGGGCCTGCTGGCAACACGGCGAGAAGCTGGCCTTCACCGGCGAGTTCTACACCCACACCATGATGCCGCCGCTGCTGAAACCGGATCCGATGCCATACGCGCTGCCACCCATCTTCCTCGCTGGTGTCGGGCCGGCGATGACGGCAGTGGCCGGCGAAGTGGGTGACGGCTTCATCGTGCACCCGCTGAACAGCCCTGCCACCCTGCGCGAGGTCACCCTGCCGGCGCTGGCGGCCGGGCGGCAACGGGCTGGCAAGCAGATCGATGGTTTCGGCCTCAGCTGCCAGATCATCACCGCAGCCGGGGATACCGAAGAAGAGCTGCAAACCGCCATCGCCACCGT
>ERZ1645187.3628-NODE-3628-length-12865-cov-3.811866_pt1 | contig 12865 bp, 14 predicted proteins | sample MGYA00575352_ERZ1645187 | MGnify/ENA primary metagenome ERZ1645187 (study PRJEB40837, sample SAMN11349314) | freshwater sediment metagenome | isolation source: river sediment | host: Sediment | place: India: Wazaribad , New Delhi | collected 2017-02-21 ... | reverse complement strand
CGACGGGCGATGAGGTGAGCCGTGCGGGAAGCCGCGCGCTGGAGCCGGGCGAGGTGTTCGACGCCAACGCCCCGATGCTGATGGCCCTGGCGCGCGCGGCAGGCGCGGACGTCACCGACCTTGGCGTGTGGCCCGATGACGAAAACACGATCAAGCAGGGTCTGCGCGATGCGGCACAGCGGTTCGACATCATCCTCACGTCGGGAGGCGCGAGCCGTGGTGAGGAGGACCATATGCTGACCGCGCTCGATGCGCTCGGCAAACGGCATATGTGGCAACTGGCCGTAAAGCCCGGGCGTCCGCTGATGTTCGGCCAGATCGGCGATACCGTGATGGTCGGCCTGCCGGGCAATCCAGTGGCGGTGTTCGTGTGCTTCCTGATGTATGTTTATCCGATGCTGCGGCGGATGGGTGGCGGGCACTGGCCCGAGCCGCGCCGCTTCATGCTGCCCGCCGCATTCGAGCTGGCAAGACGCAAGACGGGGCGGCGCGAATTCTTGCGCGGCATCCTGCACATGAGCGATAAGGGTCTCTCCGTGGACAAGTATGAGCGGGACGGATCGGGCCTCATCTCGGGTCTGCGCGCCGCGCAGGGCCTCATCGACATCGGCGAGGACGTGCCGAGCGTGGCATCTGGCGATCCCGTCGCCTTCATACCATTCAGCGAGTTTGGCATTCTGGGGTAAGAAACGGAGCCACGCGGCCATGTTTCGATTTCGGGCAGCGCCGGGCCACTCGTGTCCCATCCGCGCAAAACAGCGCTGAGCCAGACGTATAGGGCTATGCCGCCTTGGGGTACTTGGTGAGTCCGGTAAGACTTGAGAACTTGGCAAGGTGCTTCAGGCCGCTGCCATCGAGACCCATCTGGTAAAGAACGCCGCCCAACGACGTCACATAGATCTGCCTGCCGTCGTGATCGACAACCAGACCGATGGCTTCGCCAAGGCCATCACTCAACACGTCCCATTTTTTGGCAATCCTGCCATCGCCGGCAATGGCCGCACGGCAAACCGAGTTGCCGCCAGGCAGATCGCCGCGGTCGGTCCAATAGAGATAACTCTCGGTGAGTTCGAGATCGATTGGCTCAGGGAGGTCGGAAAAAAGCACCTCTATGTCGCTTCGATTGTCCGAACCCTCGCCCGCCGGCAAATCATATCCGGCACGGAAAATCCTGCCTTTGCCGCCATCTGGCGTACCCTTCTGGGTCCAATAGAACTGACGGCGAACCGGATCGACGGCGATCCCCACGCACCACCGCGTCTGATCGTTCTCGTCCTGCGGCACTTGCCCGGTTTCAACGAGCGTTTCCACATTCGATCCGTCAAGGCTGCAGCGCATCACGCGCATCCCCTCACGATCGCACCAGTAGAGTTTGCCTGCCTGCCAGTCGGCGGTGATCTGCTTGGGCGTGCGGATCTGACCGCCACCTACGAGTTGGGTCAGATCGCTGCCATCCATGTTCATGCGCCAGATGGTGCCGTCATGAGCCATCGCCGTTTGTGTCTTGAAATCGGGCTTGCCCATTTGTGTAAAGTAGATGTAGCGGGCATCCGGCGAGGCAATGACACCGTCCGGCACCTTGTCCAGCCCGTCGCGCAGGATCGACAATCTGTTGCCGCGTTCATCAGCCGTGAAAACCTGCTTTGCGGCGATGTCCAGCATGATGAGGTGTGGTTGCGTGACCATTTTACTGCTCCATTGAGCGAAGAATTGGATCGTATCGAGCGAGCGGAGCGTGTTGCGCGAGCCCAACCCCACGCAACATGACGCTTGAGACCTGTTCGGGTCAGTGTTCCGCTCAGGCGGCCTGGCTGTCGGACTGATAATCGTAGAAGCCGCGTCCATTTTTGACGCCTAGCTTTCCTGCTTCAATCATGTCTTTGAGCAACCTGCGTGGTGCATCCGGCAGGTTCGGGTTCTCGTCGGCGTAGTGCTCCTCGATCGCCAGGACGACATCGAGGCCGACCTTGTCCATCATCCGGCATGGCCCTTCCTTGAGACCGAAATTCTGAGCGTAAATGGCGTCGAGGGTTTCGGGCGACGCAACGCCCTCGGCGACGACAGACAAGGATTCCCGTTTGATGGCCGCCCAGATACGGTTGAAAATGAAGCCAATGCTTTCCTTCTCGACCAGGTACGGCGTCACTCCGTATTTCGGCAACGCCTTGACCATGAGCTTGATGATCTCCGGGTCGGTGGCGCCACTGCTCATGATTTCGACCGAGGTCATTTCAGGCGGCATCATGAAATGGGTATTGAGAACACGCTCCGGCTTGCGAACATGGTCCATGAACTGGCTCGTCGGATAGGATGACGAATTGCTCGCAAGAATTGCGTCCGATGGTGCCAGACGATCGAGATCGCCGAAGATCTTCTTCTTGAGTTCGAGCTTTTCGGGGACGGCTTCGACAGCAAGCCAGACATTGTCCAGCGCGCCTTCCATTTCATCGGCGCCGACCACGTGTCCGGCCTTGCCACCGCTGCGGCTGGCGAGCACCCGGGGCAACTCATCACGGATGAAGTCCAGTCCGGCTTCACGAACTTTCGCCGCGGGGTCAAAGAGGCGAACCTCGGCACCTTGCGTTGCCAGCATCAAGGCAATGCGGCGGCCAAGAGTACCCGCGCCAAGTACTACCATCGGGCGGGTTTCCACATTCTTTGGAAGCTGAGCAGTCATTGCTTTCGTCCTTTCATTGTTTGCGAGGCGTCGGGTGCAATCTTTGATGATCAGTTTCAGCAATGATCGAGCAGAACACAAATAATGCATTTGCGCACCACATATAACAATATTGATGCCTAAACCTTGCGAGCATCACCACGTCGCGATGGCGGCCCGCGGCCGCGTTGCCGTCTGTCCGGGCGCGCAGTTGTACCGGTGACAGGTGTACCGGTGAGGGGAGTTAACGTGGACTGGCGGCGAACTGCGCAAGCACCAGTTCCTTGGCCCGCGTCAATCGCGGGCTTCGCATCGCGCTCTTGAGCCATCGCGCATAATAGGGTGTCGTCGGGTTCCCGTTGGGACCGGCGATCTCGACAAGCGAGCCGCTGTCGAGGGCCGCACCGATCAGATATCGCGGCAGCACGCTCCAGCCGAAGTTCTCAATGACGAGATTGCGCAGGCAGCGCAGATCCGGAGCGACAACGCTCTGCTCGGCGCGCCCCACATCGATCTCATTGTGATCGAGCCACAGCCGGATGAGGTAGAGACCCAGCTCGTAAGCAACGAATGGCTGCGAAGAAAGCGACTTTGCCAGACCTCGGCGAGGCTTGATCCGGGCCGCCATTTCGGGTGGTGCGACGAGCACCAACTCCTCCACCCCGATCCGCTTTGAGGCAATGCGCTCGTCGGCGGGCGCCTGCACGGTAAAGGCAAAATCCGCTTTTCCTGCCAAAAGCATCTGCCCCGTCTCGTCGCCTTGCGCGGGATACAGCCTGAGAGCCAGGTTGTTCTCGGTCAAGATGTGCAGTTTGGGCACGACCAGATCGGACAGGATATCGGATGGCCCGCAAAGATGGAGCGTGCCGGCCAGCCTGCTGGAACGCGCGCGCAATTCGGCGAGCGCATTTTCTGCACGATCGAGACCATCTGAAATCCGATGTGCCAGATCGTCGGCAACGACGGTCGGCGCAACACCGCGGGCGTGGCGCGTGAAAAGCTGGCGTTCCAGCTGGGCTTCCAGGCTGGCGATGTGCTGCGAAACCGCCGGCTGGGTGAGGCCGAGCTCCTCCGCCGCCCGGCTGATCGAACGCTGGCGATAGACTTCGACGAAGCTGCGCAAATGGGTGACAGACATGCTCTGACATAACATGATTTATGTCTATGGCAAACTCACCTAATTATTTCTTTCCCTCCGAACGCCCTACATTCCTCTCATCGGGCGAACGCAATGCCGCCCAAGCCAACAGCCAATCGAGAGGAGAACAAAATGTCCAAGCTCATCGCCGTCACATTCAAGGATCATGCAACAGCCTTCGAGCTGCGTGCAGACCTCGTTGCCATGCAGAAGGAATACCTCGTGACGCTCGACGATGCCGTCGTCGTCACCAGGAACGAGCAGGGCCAACCCAAGCTGCATCAGGCGACAAACTTGACAGCTGTTGGAGCCGTAAGCGGCGGCTGGTGGGGCCTGTTGATCGGTCTCATCTTCTTCAACCCCATCCTGGGCACGGCGATTGGCGCCGGCACGGGCGCGCTTACCGGTGCGCTGTCGGATGTGGGCATCGACGACAGGTTCATGAAGGATGTCGGCAAGAGCCTCGAGCCAAATCACGCCGCGGTCTTCGTCCTGGTGCGCGATCTCACCGAGGACAAGGTCCTTGAAGGGCTTCACAAGTACCGCGGCAAGGGCAAGATCTTCACAACGTCGCTGTCACGCAAGGACGAACAGGCCCTGCGCGACGTACTCGAAGCGGCCTGAACTCGACAAGGAGGCGCCCATTGCCATCTGCAGGCGCCTCCCGCGCCGCCAAGACAGGCTTGCAACAAATACCTGGATATTCATTGAGGAGCATCAATAATGGACCTTTCAAAGACAGCATCAGCCAATCACAAAGTTAATCTTGAGAACGGCATCGACGTGTTTCATTTTAATGCTGGGGCACAACCAGATTTGAGAATTTTTTCAACCATCCGCAAAAGGAAAGCCGCAATGGATACTTCCATGGATGCTCCTATCGATATTGGCACAGCTCACATCAAGAACCGTCTCATCAAGCCTGCCATGTCGGAACAGCTGGGCGACAGGAACAACAACCCGAAAGGCGACGAACTGGCGGCGCTCTATCACCGCTGGGCTGAAGGCGGAATCGGCCTCATGATCACCGGCAACATCATGGTCGACCGCAATGCCCTCGGCGAACCCAGCAACGTCGTCCTCGATGAGCAATCCAATCTGGAACAGTTCCGCATGTGGGTGAAAGGCGGCCGGTCCAATGACGTGAAGTTGTTCGCCCAGCTCAACCATCCGGGAAAGCAGATTCCGAAGTTCCTGCACACGCAGCCCATGGCGCCCTCCGCCATTCCGATCTCAGGACCACTGGCGAGCGGCTTCAATCCGCCACGAGAGATGACGATTGAGGATATCGCGCGCGTCATCGCCCAGTTTGCGCCGCCCGCGCGCCTTGCCAAGGAGGTCGGCTTCGATGCCATCGAACTGCATGGCGCGCACGGCTACCTGATCAACCAGTTCCTGTCCCCCGCCCACAACAAGCGCAAGGACTAATGGGGCGTGCCGACGAAGTTCGTCTACGAGGTCTACAAGGCCGTTCGCAATGAAGTCGGCTACGACTATCCCGGCATGATCAAGCTCAACTCGTCCGATTTCGAGAAAGGCGGATACAGCGAAGACGATGCCATCACCGTCATGCTGCAGATGGAGCAGGAGCGCGTCGACGCCATCGAGATCTCGGGCGGAACCTACCAGAGCCAATCCATGACCGGCGAAGGCCAAAGCGGCAAGGGTGGGTACTTCGTCGAGTTCGCACGCGGTGCCAAGAACAAGCTCAAGGTGCCGGTGATCGTAACCGGCGGCTTCCAGGATCGCGAACACATCGCGGCCGCAATCGACGATGCCGTCGACATGGTCGGCATCGGCCGCGCCTTGATCCTCGATCCCGACATGCCGCGCAAGATGATGGATGGCGATTCGAGTGAGTTCCAAAGCGACATGCGCCGCGGCTCGTGGAAGTATCTCAACACGATTTCGATGCTGTCCTGGTTCGAGGTGCAGATGGAGCGCATCGCCCAGGGCAAGGAGCCCGACCCCGACATGCATGTTACAAGGGCCGCGTGGCATGCGCTCACGCACGTCGGCCTCAAGGCCTTCGCGCCACGCCGCGGCTAGTGGCCTGTTGCTGCCCAAAATCGAAACATGGCCGCGACCGCATACGATTTTGGGTAGCAACATGAAGGTCACTAGTACCGCCGATCAGAAGTCCCTGCACCACCTGCGGCAAACTCGTTTCAGGGACTTCTGAGATCGAAAGCGGTACTAGACGCCTGCTGGAAGTTTGGAGGCCATCATCTTCCGGCGATCGAACTTTCGGCCATCGACTATGAAAGTTCCGTCGCCTACCGCATGAAGCGTCCGCCTTTCCTTGCGCGCCGGGTCCGTGTAGGCCGCCACCGCCTTCAGAACCACAATGCTGTGCTTCTTGATGATGTCGACGACCCTGCACTCTATGTTGGCTAGGCATTCTTCGATCAACGGCGCACTGACGTGCTTGCCGGGCATGGCCGTGAGCTTGAACCTGGCGAACTTGTCGGTGTCGGCGCCCGAGCATGTTCCAATCCCGACGACCTTGTCCAGGAGATCGACCGTCGGTATGGCGATCACGCACTCCCTGCTCCTTTGAAGGGCCACGAAGGAATGGTTCCAGGCACCCGTCGTGATGGCAAGCGTGGGCGTGAAGTCCAGCACCATGGTCCAGGAGATGGTCATGATGTTGTTCTTGTTCCCGTCTCTGGTCGTTACGAGAACCACCGGACCTGGCTCGATGAGGGTGAAGATCCTGCTGAGCCCAAGTTCGCGCATGGAAGTCTTTCCTGAAACAACGCTGCGGTCATACGCTTCGATATCATCGACGCTTATCAAGCGGCACTTTGCGCAAGATTGTCACGCACGGCGTGAACCCATTCGGCGGATAGTCCTGCCTGTTGAACCGAGCGGCATGCGCGTTCGAGCCCGCATCCGGTTCAGTTTGCGCGCCACTTGTCACCCAATCGCTTTGCGGCAAATTCAGGCACATGCACAGCGCCCCTGAAATCGGTCTGTTCGAAAATTGCATTCTCGATGTCGACATCCTTCAGGTTGGCGCCAATGAATAGCGCCTCGATCAGACGCGCTCCACGCAGACGCGCGCCCGTCAGATCCGCACCCGAGAAATTCACGCCCTCGGCACTTGCCCCAGTCAATTCGACTCCAATGAGCTTCGACCATCGCAGATCTGAACCAAGAATCGCACCGCGCAGCATGTAGACACCCGTCAGGTCTGCCCGTCGCATGCGTGCATTTTCCATGATCACGTCCTTCATGTGCGCACCCGTCAGATCGACGTCGTCAGCGTAGATCTCGCTCATGTCGGTGCCGAACAGGAAGGCCTTGGAGAGTTTCGATCCCGACAGATCGGCCCGATCGAGACGCGTGTGAAACAGGTCCGCGCCGGTCAGATCGGCCTGGCGGATAAGGCAGTCGGAAAGGTTGGCCCACTTGAAGTTGGCACCACGCAGGTTGGCGCCGATGAAGTCGCATTTGCCCAGCGATGCGTTAGAGAAATCAACCCGCGACAGATCCGCGCCATGCAGGTCGAGAGCCAGAAACTTCTGGCCCGCAAAACTGCAATGACGTAAGTCGGTCGAAGGGCGTGGTGCAGAACATTCCCCCTTGGCCAGGGAGCCAGCCTCGGCCGGCACAACCGCCCATGCAATCACAAGTGCAAATAGAAACCGAACTGCCCCGCACGCAACGGTATGCTGGTTGCGGCAAGATCCTATGGCATGCGTGGCTGCGGTGGTCATGGCTCGCTCCTTCAGGCGCGAAGTGCATTTATCGGCAACGGCATTGCGGCCAGCATCCGTCGCCTTGTGATGAAGTATGCACCAGCAATCGCAACTCAGCCAGGACAGGAATTGATGAAACGCCCGCGCATTACATGTCTCCGTGGTCTACGGCTATTGCTGCCCATTGCTGTCGCCAGCGTCTTCGCATCCGTTCCCTGGCAGGCCCCATGCGCCCAATCACAGGGCAACGATGCGACGTCGAACGCTCCACCGCCCAGGACAGGGATGGCAGTCGGCGACCGCGAGACCGATTTTTTACAGGACAAAAGGCTTCTGGCACGCCTCACGCAGGGAGCGATGCGGAGGTTCGTTTTTCTGGATGCGGCACGGCCCCTGCCCGATATCCAATTCGTGGATGAAACTGGCCGGGCGCACCGGCTGAGCGCGTGGCGGGGCGATATCGTTCTGCTCAACGTCTGGGCCAGCTGGTGCGCGCCCTGCCGCGAGGAAATGCCGGCACTTGCACGCCTGATGCACCGGGCGGCTGGAAGCGGCATCCGGGTCGTAACGCTCTCCATCGACAAGGCCGGTAAGGATGCCCGCGAGTTCCTGCAGACGTTGAACGCCGATAACCTTCCATTGCTGCTCGATTCCAAACATCTGGCCATCAAGCAGCTCGATGTCGACGGCGCGCCGACATCCCTGCTGATTGACAGGCGCGGCCGCGAGCTTGGCCGCATCACCGGGACGATCGATTGGAACGCCGACGAGGCGTTTCTCCTGTTGAAGGCGGTGGCTTTGAAGGCTGGCGAGTAGAACCCGCCACCCGAGATATGCCTGACACAGGTTGTGCTGGCGGCCCGACGGCCTCCAAGCCATTTTGGTTCGACTTCAGCTCATGTGCAACAGCCCCATGGTGAGCAGGAGCACGGCAGTGGAATGGGTAATGACCGTGGCCGGCATGGCAGGGATGAGACGCCCTTTGATCGCTGCATGACTGGCGATTGCGGCAGGAATGACTGCCGCCAGCATGATCCATGTCGCGCGCGGCAGCGGCGACATGACAAGAATTGAGAAGCTCGCTGCAAACCAGATCGGCAGCAGCCAGGCAGCCGTTTTGGCGCCCAGTCGGGCCGGCAGGGTCAGTTTGCCCGCATCCGTATCCGCCTCGATGTCAGGGATCGAATTGACCCACAGGATCGCCGCGACCAGGCAGGCGATAACCGCGCCAAGCCACCAGGCCTCGGCTGGAATGGTCCCCGTAAGGATCAGCATGGTTCCAGCAACCGGCAGGATACCGAACGCAATACCGATGGCGAAATCGCCCAGTCCGCGACAGACGAGGCAGGGCGGGGAGGAATAGGTGATGCCCAGTAGCGTCCCCAGAATGCCGATGGCGAGAAGCTTGGGGCCCGTCACCCACGCGAACGCAAGCCCCATCACAGCACCCGCGACCATGAGCGCAAGGCCGATGCGCAATGTCTCTCCTTCGCTCAGCACGTCATTCTGGATGAAGCGGCTCCCACCGGAGAAGGGATAGACAAAGCCCGTGTTGGACCGGTCGTTGCCGCTGACCGAATCGAAATAGTCGTTGAGCACATTGGCTCCGGCATGGATCAAGGCAATATTGACGACCGCCAGCACTAGCGCGGGAACCCAGATGCCGCCCTCTGATAGCGAGGACGCCAGCGCGCCTGCTGCGATCACGGGCAGAATGGAGGCGGTGAGAAACGCGGGGCGCGTTGCAGCCACGACCGTGAGCAGCCTGTTGGCTCGCGTTCTTCCATGGAACCGCTCGACGTTGGGTTCGCTCAACTTTGCCTCCAATAGCGTTTCCGGCCGCAGGCCGATTCAAAACTGGGGTTGGGCCAGTTGCCGTTGTTTCACTCAGGGAAGATCGCGGTTGCGGAACACAAGATAGCCAAGCGCCCCAAAAACGAGCCCCAGAACGAGCGGGTAGATCAGCGCCCACGCGAGATAACCGCCTTGGCCAAACCGGTCGAGGATGACGAAGGCCGAGGGACCGAGCATGACGAGTTCGGGGTCAAACAGCATGATGGCCGCCGCCCGGAACGCCTGCAGCGGATTCATGATGGCGATCCCGACGACCAGACCCAGTGGCGCCTGATGCTTGATCAGAAGGCCAAGCAGGATGAGATCGAGGAACAACACCAGCGTCAGCCACACGAGGAACGCAGCGCCCTGGGCAATGTCGACACTCCGGGCAAGACTGGAAATGAGAAAGCCCAGGCCCAGGAAGCAGACGGCAAGCGACAGCAACAGACCGACGTAGAACAGGAACTGAAACCACGGGATCGATGCACCGATTGCCGCGCCATAGGCAACGGCTCCCGCCATCGCCATCAGCACAGGCAGCAGCACAACGGCAAACCGCCCTGCAAAGCGGCCCCAGTACCAGCCACGCAACGAGACGGGCAGAGACAACATGTATTCGAGCACGCCTGCTTCGCGATCCCCGGCAAGCGAGCGCACGGTTGAAATGAGCACGAACACCGGCAGGATCGCCATCGACAGCTGGATGAATGTCACGAGAAGACGTGAAAGGCCCGTGAAGCCCAGCACGCGTGACTCGGCAAGTCCGAACCCGAACAGCAGTGCAACCAGCGCACCGAACACCACCGCGTAGACAAGAAACCAGCGGGCACGCAGCGATTCGGCGATATCAAGACGGATCGTCTGTAGAAATTCACTCATCAAGGATCACGTTCTTCTTTTCGGGAAGGCAATAAACAGTCGCTGCCCGCCTGGCGGCTATCTTCCGCATTGCCTCGAAGTCGACGCTGCCTTCGCGTGGGTCCGCCACGGCACCAAATCCGTGCGCCATGGGGCTTTGCAAGCCACCAAGATAGTGCGCCTTACGCGCATCGAGCCACGTCTTGCCCCTATCTACATCCATCACCCAGAACTCGACGTCTGCTTCGTCCTTCCAGGGCTGGCGATCCAGGAACAACAGGGCGTCTCCGATATCATCGAACTTGTAGGCCTTGTGGCCCGGGCCACCGCGGATCTGACTGGCAAACCTCGGATCGGAAATGATCATGCCGCAGAAGTCGCACGTATCGCGGCCATAGTGGATCTCGACTGGTCCAGTCGGTGGATCATCGGAGCACGCGCCGACCGCGACGAGCGCAATGAACATGGCGAACAATGCGGCTGGCAGCGATCTATGGGCGGTTGTCGGCTGCATTGCTGCCCTCCCCATATCGTGCATCGCTGCCGTTGACATGTGGCAGGCTGTCCACGTCATCGATCTGCAACGAAGCAATGAGACCACCGTAGCGCGTCAGCGCAGCAAGGAACCGTAACCTGTCGCCGGATGTGACGGCACCACGCCAATGAAGCAGCTCTCCGGCATCCTGCGCAAAGCCCCATGACTGGAATGTCGCCGCAAGGCCTTCGTCCGTGCGCTCCAGCACCACCCGGCAGGGGTGGCGAAAGGCCATCGTGCCAGCCGATGCAATCCGCTCATCGAGAACGACGCGGCCGCGGTCGAGTTCGATCACCCGGTTGACGATGCCAACGACTTCCTCGAGCCGATGGGAGGAAATGAGCATCGGCCGGTCTGGCCTGGCGGCCAGAAGCTCGAACATAACCTTGCGCGCGGCCGGATCGAGGTTGGCGGTCGGCTCATCGAGAATGAGGAAACGGCAATCGCGGCCCAACGCGACCGCGGCCAGAATTTTCTGCTTCTGTCCGCCCGACAGCTTGACGAACGGCTTGTGACGCACATCCCCGATTGCCAACCCGAGCGCCAGCAGAACGGTTTCGACACGCGCAACATCCGTGCGCGAAACTCCGGCGGCAAAGCGAATGAGTTCACCCACAGGCATCTTCAGTGGCGGGGCCATCTGCGGGACGAACCCCATGCCGGCCAGCACGGTGCAGCGTTCCTCGCGTGGCGAGCGGCCTTCGACGAGTATTTCTCCATCATAGACGTATTCGCCCAGCAAACATCGGATCAGCGTCGTCTTGCCGGCGCCATTCGCGCCGACCAGCGCGATGCGATCGCCCGCCTCGATCTCGAGGTTCAGGGCATCGAGCACGACATGACGGCGAAACACCTTGGTGAGCCGATCGATCCTGATCAAAGAAGATCTCCAATGCCCTTGACCTTCATGCTCAATGCGCCAGGAAGGCACGCCTCCAGGCACATCGCGCAGCGCGTGCAGTCCGGTCCAGCCTCCATCACCGACTTGTGGGCGCGGTTCTTGATCGTCATTTCCAGGACGTGAGGCACAAGGCAGACCGCGCGGCAGTTGCCCTCGTGCAGGCACTTGGTCGCGTCCCACTGGATCTTGACCGGCGAGGTCGCGCCGACAAAGCCATAGGTGAGGCCGATCGGGCAGGCGTAGCGGCACCAGAAGCGGCGAACCAGAAATATCTCGATGAGCAGAAGGAAGCCGACCCACAAGAGGGCCGCGCCACCACCGTAGATCAATGCGCGCGAAACGATGCCGACCGGAGAAATGGTCTCAAACACCGTGTAGCCGGTGATGAAGGCGAGCGCTGCGAAGACGACGTAGAGCACCGTGCGCATGCGCCGGTCGAGCGGCACATCGATCGCCCACCCCTTGGCCGCCAGCCTCAGGTGAACCATTTCCGCCAGTTCCGAAAGCAGGTGGTACGGGCAGGCCCAGGCGCAGAACGAGCGACCGCCGACAAGCCACCACAGGAACATAACGGTGACCGTGCCGATCAGCAGGTTGATGAGGATCTCCTTGTAGGCCAACACCACCTGAAGCGAGGAGTTGAGGTCGGCCATATGAAATCCGACGAATCGCGAAGCCGTAAGCGCACCTTCCACCAGCTGCACGTCGAGCCAGTAGGAGACGACGAACAGCAGGTTGATCACAATGATCGACGGCCAGCGCCATTTGCGCCAGGCGAAGGTCGGTTTGGTGTTCTCGTGCTTGTAGAGCAGCTTGCGGCGGAAGGTCCGCTGCTCGGGCGTCATCTTCCATGCCTGGATCGAGCGCATGGTCTGCGTCCACTCGCTCTTGTCGTGCTTTATTGGCGCGGCCCCGAGCATCGCGCGCGTGCCCTCGTAGAGATCGCGCAGGGTCTGCGGGCAGGTCCGCTCGCGTTCAGACAATGGCGCGGGAGCGGCAATCGCATTATCGGCAACCGTCTTCAGCTCAACCTTGCGGTCGATGGTTTCCTTTTCACGCGCAACCTCGTCACGCGGAATTATATATTTGTCGATCTCGTTCATGTGCTCGCTCCCGAGATGAATGAGTCGATAGCCGCCTGCTGCCAGATCTTGCGTTCCACAACCACGATCGCGGCGGGTTCGACCGGGCAGATCATTTCGCACATGCCGCAACCGACGCAGGCCTTCTCCACGAC
>ERZ1645187.3627-NODE-3627-length-12865-cov-11.200937_pt1 | contig 12865 bp, 8 predicted proteins | sample MGYA00575352_ERZ1645187 | MGnify/ENA primary metagenome ERZ1645187 (study PRJEB40837, sample SAMN11349314) | freshwater sediment metagenome | isolation source: river sediment | host: Sediment | place: India: Wazaribad , New Delhi | collected 2017-02-21 ... | reverse complement strand
GCTCGACGACGGTCGCCGGGTACCCCGGCGGGCCCCACCAGCGCTCGAGCTGGCGCGGATCCGCCCACACCTGCCAGACGCGCTCCGGCGGCGCTGCGAAGAGGGCGGTGAGGGTCAGACTGGTCTTGTCCGTGACCACGTGGATGTCAGCCATGGATGCCTCCTTCCTCGATCCGGTTCTCGATCCGGTGAGGCTAGTCCGGTCGACGCGGGAGGGCAAGGGTCGGCCACGCCCCTCCGAGCGCGCGGAGGGGCAGCTTCGTGGTGGTGTGGGTTTCAACCACGCACCACCCATTCGAACTCGAACCGTTGGCCCGCCCGCTCGGAAACGGGAGGCTCTCCCCGCCTGCGGAGGATCCGAAGGCTAACCAACGTCTGTTTGGCGAGGTTGTGAGCCGCTGGTTAGGTGTGTACCCCTCGCCAAGAGTTCGAAGCCTCGCCAAACAGGCGTTGGTTAGCGTTCCAGCGGGCGACCGCAATGGATGGACCTGGCGCCGCCCACCACGGCCGGTGTTGGGAGGTGCCGCTACTGCACGAAGCGGAAGGTCTCCCTCCCTGCGCCGTCCACAGCGGTGATCCGGAACCCGTAGGTGGAGAGGTCGGCCTCGAGCCGGGCCTCGTTGCCGTCCTTCCGCCACACCAGTTCGAGGCGGTCGGCCGCGGTGTCGCCCACCGTGCACTCGGCGTCGAAGCCGAACGCCGGTGAGGCGTTCCGGAAGCGCAGGAGCTCGAGCTGCTGCTGCACCACCGGCTTGGCGAGGCCCTCGGCCACGTCCTCCATGGTGAGGTTGGTCCGGTTGATCTCCTTGTGACCGCCCGAGCCGGCCTTCTCGACTGCGGCGTGGTTGTTCTTCCCCGCGAACAGGTCGAGGTACCACACCTGGGGCTTGCCGGGCATGAACAGCTGGATCGCCCGCGCCAGCAGGAGCCGCCGGTCGTCCTCGCCAAGGGCGCTGTAGTAGGTGGCGTTCACCTGGTAGTACATCTTCTTCTGCCCGTGGAGGTCCTTGACGTACCCGCCACGGCCCACCACGGTGGCGATGACGGCGTCGATCTCCTCGTCGCTCAGCAGGCCCTTCAGGTCGAGCAGCGGGATGCCGTCGTGGCAGCCGAGCATGTTGACCGTGCGGATGCCCTTGCCGAGGATGTCGCCGATCCAGCGCCGCAGCGTGGTGGTGTCCTGCCGCTCGAAGGCGTCGATGAGGAGGCCCGGCAGGAAGAAGTCGTAGGTCATGAAGCCCTTGGAGGCGATGACCTCGTGGATCCTCTGCTCGTAGGTGGAGTGGATTTCCGGCAGGAGCTTCAGCCCGCGCCGGCTCGCGAGGTCTCGGACCTGGTCGAGCAGGTCCCACGTCCCGGGGTCGTTGAGGAAGTTCTTCTCGCCCGGCTCCTTCGGCGCGTAGGCGAACGCGTCGAGGCGGACGATCTGCGCCCCGTAGCCCGCCAGCTTCTTCAGGGTGTCCTCGTAGAATTCCCACACGAGCGGGGACTTGATGTTGAGGTCCATCTGGCCGAGGTACCTCCGCCGGGACTCCAGCAGGTCGACGACGGCGTCCCGGTGGCCCTCGAAGCCGCTGAAGTCGGCGTCGCCCGGGCGGCCGCCGTCGTCGAGGACGGCGTTGAGCCGGTGGGCGAGCACGTCGGCGGAGCCGTACTGCAGGGACGTCGCCTCCATGAGGTCCTGGGCGTCCACGCGTGGGTAGCGCACCTCCTGGTAGAAGGTGTTCCAGTAGGGCTTCTCCGTGCCATCGGGCATGCGGACCATGAGGATCGGCAGGCCGGGCTTGCGGAAGAACATGTCCTTGATGAGGTCCTCATCGGGCTGGATGTAGCCCTCCGGGGTCATCTCGCCGTGGCCGTCCCAGAACGTGTTCCAGTCGATGAAGAAGTCCGCGTACTCCGAGGCCTCCCCGTTGCGCAGGATGTCCTGGAACTGCGGGGAGAGCACGGAGGCGTGGTTGAGGATGAAGTCGAACTTGAAGTCGATCCCCAGCCGCGTGAGGGCCGCGAGGTCGGCCTCGGTCGCGAACAGGTCGCTGAGCGTGTAGTCGATCACGGAGAAGCCCCGGTCGAGGTCCGTGTTGAACACGCTGGGCAGGATGTAGGCGGACTGGAAGACGTCCTTCAGTGCCGGGGTCTCGAGGAAGGCCACGAGGTCCGCGAGCGTCCCGCCGATCGAGTCGGGGTACGCGTTGATCATGGGGCCGGCCTTCGCGGTGCCCGCGCCCATGAGCTCGAGGTACGCCTCGTGGTCGAGCAGCTCACCGGACTTCGAGACGATGATGCGCGCCTTGTGCGACTGCGAGTGGAGGAGCGCCTGCTCGAGGCCCAGCACCATGGTGGTGAACGGGCTGTCGATGGCGCCGTCACGCGCGCGTGCCCGCCGGTGCGCGAGCGTCTCCTCCGGCGTGCTGTTCAGCAGGATCGGGATGTCCACGCCCTCGACGTTGTCGTTGTTCCCGTGCGTCCACTCCACGACGATCACGCGGGTGGCGGCGACGTCCACGTCGTCGTACCACAGCGCGTTGTCCTCCCGGCCCATCCGCTTCAGGAGCAGGTGCGACGCCCCCACCTTGAACTCGGCGATGATGCGGTTGACCTCGGCGAAGTCGATCTCGGCGGAGCTGCCGAGGTAGCCGGCGAGTGCCGTGCGCCCCGCTGTCTGGTAGGTGCCCAGCCACGGGTACTGCGTCACCTGCGTGGGATCGGAGTCCAGCCCCTGCGCCTGGAGGAACGCCAGCTCCGCGCGGATCGCCTCGTCGTAGGTGCCCGAGGTGACGAGCCCCTGCACCCCGCCGGCCCGGAACACGCGCAGGCGTTCGGCGTCGTTGACACGGGGGATGCGCCGCGGGTAGTTGTCGCCGGACATGACGTACGTGCCGACACCCCGGTCGTTCAGGTAGTACGCGAGCAGCGAACCGATCTCGGACTTGCCGACGCCGGAGCCGCCGTGGACGGCGACGACGGCGCGGCCGTCGTCCGCGAGCAGCGGCTGGAGCAGCTCCCACAGGCGGGGGAAGATCGACTGGGCCTTGTCGACGTGGCCCTGGGTGATCTGCACCTTGTCACCGGGCATGTCCCCCGTGGGGATGGCGTCGAGATCCGGGATGACGGGAAATTCCATGACTGCTCCTCGTGGTCGCCCCCCAATCTAGTGAGCGGGGACGCCCCATGCAGGCGAGTCAGCGGGTGGAAGCGCTCTCGTCCTCGGAGGCGTCGTCCGACGGGCGTCCCCGGCGGTTGAGGAAGGCGTCCCGCTCGCGCAGGGTGGCGACGGGCTCGGAGAAGTAGGGGACGTACAACCGGTCGTCGTGGTCCCGCCACCGCTCGGTGAGGACCGCCACGAGGTGGCCGCCGAGCGTCATGCCGACGGCGAGAGTGAGCGCGATCGTCATGGCGGTCGCGAGGCCGGTGATGCCGGCGACCACGTAGTCGGTGGTGGTGATGAGGCCCTGGAACAGGGCGACCCCCGGCAGCAGCGGGAGGACCGCGGCGTTCGTGAGCGCGGAGACCGGGATTCGCACCCAGCGCGCGAGGCTGGCGGCGAGGACACCCACCACGACGGCGGCCACCCCCGACGCCCACACTCCGGTGCCGGTCATGAGGCTGTGCGTGAGGTAGCCGCCCATCCCGATGGCAGCGCTGGTGGCCACGCCCCGCCACGGCATCTGGGTGGTCAGACTGAAGGAGAGCACGAGCACTCCGGAGGCGAGGACCATCAGGGTGGGGTCCAGCGGCCGTTCGGTGAAGTCGTAGAGCACGAGGCCCTCGACGCCGATCCTGTCGGCCACCATGACGGCGGCCTTGATCCCGACGACGAGGCCGAGCGACTTGATCAGTGCCTCGAAGACGCGCACGGATCCGGTGAGGTACCACCCGGTGATGGCGTCCTGCACGGCCCCGGTCACGGTCATGCCGGCGAGGGCGACGATGATGACCGCGACGATCACGGCGGAGACGTCCACCTCCGGGTCGATGCGGAGCCCGACGACCGCGACCCCGACGGCGATGGCCCCCACGACCATCTGGACGAAGAACCCGGGCCAGCGCCGGCCCGTGAGAATGCCCCCGAGCCAGTCGGAGAAGAGAACGGCGACGAACGCGAGGACCGCGACGTACGGAGATGCCCCGAAGACGATGCCGGCGCTGAAACCGGTCACGCCCGCCGCGACCCGGGTGACCCACAGTGGCTGGAGCCGCGCGGTGCGCAGGCCGCGCACCTCTGCCAGCGCCTGACCCGCGGTGATCTCGTCGCGGAGGTACCGCCGGACGACGGCGACCGTGGTCGCGTAGCGGCCGAAGTTGTAGGCGCGTGAGCGGACGGCCGCGATGCGGGCGTGTGCCTCGCCGCCGGCCTCCGGTTGCACGGCGAGGGTCACCTGGTCGTAGGTGACCACCACGTTGACGTCCGGCAGTCCGGCCGAGGCGCAGATGTCCATGACGGTGTCGACGATCTCCGCCGCGGCGGCCCCGTTCGACAGCAGGAGCGAGCCGGCCTCGGCCGCCAGGTCGAGGGCCTGGGGGCGTTCGGCGCGGACCGTCCGGACGGCGTCGGCAGCGGCCGCCTGGAGGCGCGACTCCTGGCGCCGGCGCAGGCGGCGGGCAGCGTTCCGACTGATGGCTGGCCCGTCCATTCCCGGATTGTCCCACGGCCCGTCCCGGCCCGGGGTGCTCGCGGTGTCGTTAGGGTTGTGGTGGTCACGGTGAAGGGATCGGAACATGGCGGACCACGAGAGCAGGCTGGCGGTCCTCATCGACGCCGACAACACCACGGCGAAGTACCTCGAGCGCCTCGTGGTGGAGATCGCGAAGTACGGCAAGGCGAGCGTCCGCCGTGCCTACGGGGACTGGACCTCCACGCAGCTCGCATCCTGGAAGGCCGAGCTCCTCAACAACTCGATCCAGCCGATCCAGCAGTTCAGCTACACCACGGGCAAGAACGCCACGGACAGCGCGATGATCATCGACGCCATGGACCTGCTCTACGCCGGCAACCTGGACGGTTTCTGCATCGTCTCGTCCGATTCCGACTTCACGCGCCTCGCCGCCCGGATCCGGGAGCAGGGCCTCACGGTCTACGGGTTCGGGCAACGGAAGACGCCCCAGCCGTTCCGGGCCGCCTGCGACACCTTCATCTACCTGGAGAACCTCGCGGAGGAGGCCCTGCCCGCGGAGGAGGAGGACAAGCCCGAGTTCAAGCCGGACAAGCGGCTCAACACGCTGCTCGCCGAGGCGCTGGAGGCGGCCTCGGGGGATGACGGCTGGGCGACCCTCTCGGTCCTCGGCTCCAACCTGTCCCGCATGGCCTCCGACTTCGACCCGCGCACATGGGGGTACACGAAGTTGAAGGACCTCATGGCGGCGCACCCCGACTACCTGGTCCAGTCCCGCCCCACGAAGGACGGCAAGAACCCGGTGGCCCAGGTGCGCCGGCGTTCCCGCCGGCGCGGCTCCGCGCGGTCCTAGGCGCCCGGTTCCAGGTCCACCATCACGAGGCTGAGGCGGCTCGGGGCGTCGGCGATCAGCGAGTGCCGTTCCCCGGGCGCGAGGTAGATGACGTCGCCCCCGACCATGGTGTGCTCCGTGCCGGCGTAGGTGAAGCGGACGGCACCGTCGAGGAGGTGGACCACGACCGCCCGTGGCGAGGAGTGGTCGGTGAGCATCTCGCCGGCGTCGAAGGCGAAGACGACGACCCGCAGCAACGGGTTGTTGACCACGACTCGGGAGGTGGTGGCCTCCGCCGTGACGGGAAGGGCCTCGAACAGGCCCAGGTGGGCGGAGGAGGTGGTGACGTCCGACAGCTTGTTCGCCATGGTGGTCCTCTCTCAGGTGGCGGGGATGGGTGAACCGCCCATCCTCGCACGCCGCTGGTCGATGAGGGCGAGGAGGAGGGCGACGGTCAGGAACGTGGCGATCACGAGGTAGGCGAGGACGAATCCCCGGTCCGAGCCGTGCGTGGCCGCGACGGCGAAGAAGACGGCCGTGACGACGGCGGTGCCCACCGCGGTCCCGATGCGTTCGGCGGTCTGCTTCACCCCGCCGGCGGTGCCTCCGGCGTGCCCCGGGATGTCCTCCATGGTGAGGGTCTGGTTGGAGGAGCCGATGACGCCCACGCCCCAGCCCGCGAGGCTGAGGGTGAGGGCGAGCCACCAGAAGCTCCACCCGCGGGTCGCGACGAGGAGCACCACGAGCGCACTGAGCAGCATCGCGGCGATCATGGCGAGGAGTCCGAGCACCACGAGGCGCCGGCCCCGGGTGAGCGCGTGCCGGCCCGCCCACCACGACGCCCACGCCGACACGACGGCGTTGGGGAGTCCCACGAGCCCGGTCGCGAGCGCGCTCGCCCCCAGGCCCGACTGCAGGTGGATGGCGAGGACGGCGAACACCGAGGTGAACCCGAGGAACATGGCGGCCGAGACCGCGGTGCCGAACGTGAAGGAGCGGTGGTCGAACAGCGCCAGGTCGACCATCGGCTGGCGTCCCGCCGCCTTGTAGCGCCGCTCCCACCACACCCACAGCGCGAGGACCACGGATCCCGCCGGCACGAACAGCCAGCTCACTCCGCCCTCCCGCGTCAAGAAGGGCCACATGAGCGCGAGCACGCCGGCGGCAGCCAGCAGGCCGCCCACCGGGTCGAGGTCGACCCGGCGCAGGGGCGCATCCGGCGGGGTGTCCCGCCGGAGACGTCGGCGCGCCCGTGCGGCCCGCTCCTGGGAGAAGGGGAACCACGCGAGGGCGAGTCCCACGCCGAGCAGGCCGATCGGGACGTTGAGGAAGAACGTGGCGCGCCAGCCGTTCTCCGGTCCGATGAGCTGGATGATCGCGCCGGCGAGGACGGGGGCCACGGCCACGGAGGCGCTCACGGCCACCCCGAACAGGGCGAACGCCTTCGCCCGGGCCAGGCCCGTGAAGTACTGCTGGATCATCCCGATGGTGGGTGGGCCGAAGAGGCCCGCTCCCACACCCTGAACGAAGCGGGCGATGTTGAGCTGGGCAGGAGATGCTGCCAGGCCGCAGGCCAGTGAGGCGAGGGTGAACACGATGACGCCCGCGATGAAGACGCTGCCCCGGCCCAGCACGTCGCCCACGCGGCCCGCCGGGATGAGGGCGACCCCGAAGGTCAGGGCGTAGCCGGCCAGCACCCACTGGAGGTCGGACGAGGTGGCGCCGAGACCGAGCTCGATCGTCGGCAGGGCCACGTTGATCGACGAGACGGCCATGAGTGACATGGCCAGGGGGATGAGCAGCACGGCGAGCACCCGGTTGCGGTGGAACACCCGGTCGGTGCCCTCCACCCTGATGATGCCGTCACTCACCCCCTACACCTACCACCTGCGGTGGGTCGCCGGGTGGCGTGACCACCGGCGACCCACCGCAGGTGTCAGCGCTCGGTGATGGGGGAGTAGCTGCGGCCGCGCTCGCCGATGTAGATCTGCTTGGGGCGGGTGATCTTCTGCTCCGGGTCGAGGACGCCCTCCTGCCACTGGGACACCCAGCCGGCCGTGCGCGGCACGGCGAACATGACGGTGAACATCTCAGGCGGGAAGTTGAGTGCCTCGTAGATGAGCCCGGAGTAGAAGTCGACGTTCGGGTAGAGCTTCCGCGAGACGAAGTACTCGTCGTCGAGCGCGATGCGCTCCAGTTCCTGCGCGATGGCGAGCCGCGGGTTCACCCCGGTCACCTGGAACACCTCTTCGGCGGACTTCTTGATGATGCGCGCCCGCGGGTCGTAGTTCTTGTACACCCGGTGCCCGAAGCCCATGAGCCTGGCCTTGCCGTCCTTGACGCCCGCGATGAACTCGGGGACGTTCTCCACGCTCCCGATCTCGTTCAGCATCTTGAGGACGGCCTCGTTGGCGCCGCCGTGCAGCGGCCCAAAAAGGGCGGCGATGCCGGCGACGGCGGAGGTGTACGGGTCGTTGCCCGCGGAGGCGACGGCGCGGACGGCGTTCGTCGAGCAGTTCTGCTCGTGGTCCGCGTGCAGGATGAACAGGACGTCGACGGCTCGGACGAGGCGCTCGTCCGCCTGGTAGTGCCGCTCCTGCCGCTTGAACAGCATGGAGAGGAAGTTCTCGATGAAGCCCAGTTCGTCACTCGGGTAGACGTAGTTGCGGCCGAGGGAGTGGCGGTAGGCGAAGGCGGCGAGGGTGGGCATCTTGGCGAGGAGCCGGATCATGTTGACCTCGCGCTCGGCGGGGTCGGCGATGTCGCGGGAGCCGGGGTAGAAGGCGTGGAGCGAGGCGACGGCGGACATGAGCTTCGCCATCGGGTGCGAGTCGTACCGGGACTTCGAGATGATGTCCTTGGCGTTCTCGTGCACGAGGCGGTGGTGGTTGACGTCGCTCTCCCACTTGGCGAGCTGCGCGGCGTCCGGCAGCTCCCCGTTGAGCAGCAGGTAGGCCACCTCCAGGTAGGTGGAGTTCTCCGCGAGCTGCTCGATGGGGTAGCCGCGGTACTCGAGGATTCCGGCGTCCCCGTCGATGTAGGTGATCGCGGAGCGGCACGACGCGGTGTTCAGGAGTCCCGGGTCGTACGTCGCGAGGGGGCCCTGGTCGGTCGTGATCTGCTTCAGGTCCGCGGCACGGATGGTGCCGTCGGTGACGTCGAGGGTGACGTCGTCACCGCCCGAGCGGATTTGGAGATTCTTTGCCATGAGTTGAACTTTACGGAACCGATCGCGCGGTGGAGTCCCGATGACCGACTGGTGGACGTGACGCGGCCCACGTGGGTTCCCACCGGCCGCGACGATCCCCGGGTCACGGCGTCGGCAGTCCTGCTCCCGCCCGCAGCATGAGGTCGAGCACCGCGGAGGTGGCCGCCCGGGGCTCGGTGCGGTTGACCCGGTGGCGGACGAAGACCCGCCGGCTGCCGAGGCCCGGCAGCGCCGCCCACTGCACGTTCTCCGGTAGCGTCCGCTGGAGGGCGAGGGCGGGCAGGAGCGCGATCCCGAGTCCCCCGGTCACCATGGCGAGAGCGACGTCGAAGTCGAGGTAGAGGTGGGCGGTGCGGGGGCGGAACGCCAGTTCTCCCGCCAACCGGCGCAGCGCGCGGTCGGCTGCCGAGCCCTGCTCGGGTCCGAGCCAGGTGGCCTCGGCGAGGTCCATCACTGACAGCGGGGTCGGGGAGGAGGCCGGGAGGACCACCACCCACGGTTCGTCGAAGAAGGGGACGTCTCGCACCCCCACGGGAACCACCTCCGGGGAGGAGACGTCGTGCTCGATCACGAGCAGGTCGAGCTCGCCCCGCCGCAGGGCCCGGCGGCCGTGCTCCTCCGCGACCTCCCGGATGACGAGCTGGACGCCGGGATGCTCGGCGGCCAGCCCGGCGAGCATGGGCACGAGGATCGCACGGATCGCGGTCTGGAAGGCGCCGACCGTCACGGTGCCGGACACGCCGCCCCCGAGCCCGCCGAGGGCCCGGCGTGCGTCCCCGAGCTCCGCCTCCACGCGCTCGGCCGTCTCGGCCAGGATCTTGCCAGCCGGTGTCAGGACGGCTCCGGCCGGCTGACGGTCCAACACCCGCAGGCCTGTCTCCTCCTCGAGTCTCGCGATCTGCTGCGAGACGGCGGAAGGGCTGATCCGGAGGGTATCCGCCGCCGCAACCACTCCTCCTGCCCTGCTGACGGCAAGGAGGATGCCAAGCCGGCGTGTGTCGATCTCCATGAAGCAGAACTGTATCCCGTATCCGCGTTTGTTCGATTGCACTTCATGGATGAAGGGCTCACGATGGTGCACGTGAACGAACTGCTGTCGACTCTCGTGGGCCTCATCGGATGGGTGGGGGCGGCCGTGACCATCGGCGCCTACGCCCTCGTGACGAACGGGCGCGTCAGCCCCAGCTCGCTGGCCTACCAGGGGCTCAACATCGGCGGGGCCGCGGCCCTCGCCCTGAGCGCGACGGCGAGCGGCGCCTGGCCGTCGGCCGCGACAAACCTCATCTGGGTGGCCATCGGCGTGCAGGCGATCCTGTCCCTCAAGCACGTGGCAGTCGGTCACCTCGCCGCCCGTGCCGCGCGGCACGTCCGCCGCCTCGTCGACGACGTCGCCCACGACTCCACGCCCGCCGCCGTCCCGGTGCCGGTCGGCGCCCTCCCCGCCCCGCTGCGCTGACCCGACTTGTCCCGCGGCCCGGCGGCCGGGGAGAGTGGAGGCATGGCAGCAGTACGCGGTGACGTCCCCCATCAGCGTCCCTGGGAGGAGGTCGTCGGGGACCTCGAGGTCGATCCGGACCACGGCCTGACCGAGTCCGAGGCACGGCGGCGCCTCGAGCGCGACGGGCCCAACGAGCTCCGCTCCGCCCCGCCGGTGCCGTTGTGGCGCCGCATCCTCGCCCAGTTCCGCGACCCGCTCGTCATCCTGCTGCTGGTGGCCATCGTCATCTCGGTGGCGGCCTGGGTGGTCGAGGGGGCGGCGGGTGTCCCCGTGGACGCGATCGTGATCGCCGTCATCGTCCTCCTCAACGCGGCCATCGGATTTGTCGAGGAGGCGCGTGCGGAGGACGCCGTCGCCGCCCTCGCGTCGATGACCGCCGCGAACTCCACCGTGGTGCGGGAGGGCCGGCTCGTCACGATCCCGTCCGCGGACCTCGTGATCGGGGACGTCCTCGTGCTGGCGGAGGGCGACGCGATCGGCGCGGACGCACGGATCCTGGCGGCCACCGGGCTGAAGGTCCAGGAGGCGTCGCTCACCGGCGAGTCCGAGGCCACGGAGAAGTCCGCCGCGGCGCTCGCGGCGGACACCGCCCTCGGCGACCGCCGCAACATGGTCCACAAGGGCACGGGGGTGGTGCAGGGCGTGGGCCGCGCCGTCGTCACCGCCACCGGGATGGACACGGAGATGGGCGCCATCGCCGGCCTCCTCGAGAGCACGGAGTCCGAGCCCACGCCGCTGCAGCGGGAGATCGCGGCGGTCTCGAGGTCGCTCGGCGTCATCGTCGTGGTGATCGCCGTCGTCGTGATGGCGGCCGTCGCCCTCCTCAACGGCGTCTCCACCGCCGAGGAAGCGGTGACGGTCCTCCTGCTCGGCGTCTCGCTCGCGGTCGCGGCCGTTCCCGAGGGCCTGCCGGCGATCCTCTCCCTCGTGCTCGCCATCGGCGTGCGGGTCCTCGCGCGGCGCAATGCGGTGATGAAGTCGCTGCACTCGGTGGAGACGCTCGGCTCCGCCTCCGTCATCTGCTCCGACAAGACGGGCACGCTGACGCGCAACGAGATGACCCTGCGCACCGTCGTCACCCCGCTCGGGCGGGTGGACCTCGACGGGATCGGGTACCGGCCGGAGGGGAGTGCGAATGTCGCGGACGCGGACGACCCGCGCGCAGCCGAGCGGGCCGCCAGCCGTGTCCTCGTCACCGGTGCCCTCGCCAACAACGCCCAGCTCACGCACGACGCCGACGACGGCTGGTCCATCGAGGGCGACCCCACGGAGGCCGCGTTCCTCGTGGCGGTCCGGAAGGTCGACGGCGCCCACGAGCGCCTCGAGCTGTACGACCGCGAGGGGGAGATCCCCTTCGACTCCCAGCGCAAGCGCATGTCCACCCAGGTGACCCACCGCAACGGGCACCGCCGCCTCTTCACCAAGGGCGCTCCCGACGTGCTGCTCGAGCGGTGCACCCACGTCCTCGTCGGCGACGACGTCCGTGCCCTCGACGCCGACGGCCGCGCCCGGGTGCTCGCCGACGTGGAGGAACTCTCGGGACAGGCGTTCCGCACCCTGGCGGTCGCCTACCGCGACCTCGCCGACGACGAACTCACCGAGGCAGGCGAGCTGGACGAGAGCGCGGAGCGGGACCTGGTGCACCTCGGCGTCGTCGGGATCATGGACCCCCCGCGCGAGGAGGTCGCCGACGCGATCGCCGACGCCCACCGCGCCGGGATCCGGACCGTGATGATCACGGGGGACCATCCCGCCACCGCGCTGCGCATCGCCACCGACCTCGGGATCGTCGGCCCGGGGGCCACGGCCCTCACCGGCACCGACCTCGAGGCGCTCACGGACGAGGAGTTCGCCGCAGCGGTCCGCGAGACCTCGGTGTTCGCGCGGGTGGCCCCGGCGCACAAGCTGCGGATCGTGGACGCCCTCCAGGCGGACCGCCACGTGGTCGCGATGACCGGGGACGGCGTGAACGACGCCCCGGCACTGAAGTCCGCGGACATCGGGATCGCGATGGGCATCACGGGTACGGAGGTCACCAAGGAGGCGGCCACCATGATCCTCGGGGACGACAACTACGCCACCATCGTCCGGGCGGTGCGGCAGGGCCGGGTCATCTTCGACAACATCACGAAGTTCCTCCGCTACCTGCTCTCCTCGAACATGGGCGAGGTGGCCACCGTGTTCCTGGGCGTGGTCCTCGCCTCCGTCATCGGGCTGACCGACGGCGGCACCGGGGGGCTCGTGGTGCCGCTGCTCGCCACCCAGATCCTGTGGATCAACCTGGTCACCGACTCCGGCCCGGCGCTCGCCATGGGCATGGACCCCGAGATCGACGACGTGATGGGCCGTGCCCCCCGCTCCCCGGACGACCGCATCCTCGACCGGGAGATGTGGGGCCGGATCCTCTCGATCGGCCTCGTCATGGCAGCGGTGACCCTCCTCACCATCGACATCGCGCTCCCCGCGGGACTGGTGGAGGGCCAGGCCTCGTTCGTCGAGGGCAGGACGGCGGGCTTCACGGCGCTCGTGTTCGCCCAGCTCTTCAACGCGCTGAACGCCCGCTCCGCGACCACGAGTGCGTTCCACGGTCTGCTGTCCAACAGGTGGCTGGTGGGTGCCCTCGTGCTCGGCGCCGTCCTCCAGGTCGCCGTCGTCGAGCTGCCGTTCCTCCAGGTCGCGTTCGGGACCACCTCCATGGGGCTGGAACTGTGGCT
>ERZ1645187.3626-NODE-3626-length-12874-cov-10.774943_pt1 | contig 12874 bp, 10 predicted proteins | sample MGYA00575352_ERZ1645187 | MGnify/ENA primary metagenome ERZ1645187 (study PRJEB40837, sample SAMN11349314) | freshwater sediment metagenome | isolation source: river sediment | host: Sediment | place: India: Wazaribad , New Delhi | collected 2017-02-21 ... | reverse complement strand
CGGGCCCGAATGATGAGCGAGGGCACGGTGTGCCCGAGCGCGTTTTGCGTTCCGGCGCCGTGCCAGGCCGGCTCAAATAGAAAGGCCCCTGAAGAGGGGCCTTTTTTGTCGCCTGCCGTCAGGCTTACTTTATGATCTTGCGGAAGCTGGCGGCTTCCATGGGGCGGGGCTCGTAGTCGCCATCGGCGCGGACTACCAGGCGCAGCTCGCGCCCCTGCACCGCGGCCAGCGCCGCGTACTGCGCCTGCACCGGCGTCAGCAGCAGCCGCACCGAGCCCTGCGCGCAGGCCGAATTGTCCTGCGGCTTCGAGACGAACAGCACCGGCGCGGCCTGTATGATGGTCGCCGTGATGGGCTCTTTGGCTCCGGCCGCCGCAGTATTATCGTAAGTAACCAGCAGGTCCACCCGGTCGCCGCGGCGCACCCCTTCCATCATATAGGCCGGGAACAGCATAGAGACGGCGCGGTTCCCGCCCAGCAGCCTGGGCGCGGCCGAGAAAGAGGAGGAGAAAGCCCCGCCGGCCGGCTGGGCCGACGGAGCCTCTACGAACAGCGCCGCGAAGGCGTCCTCGGCGTTCTTCAGCACCGCCGCCGACTTCTCGTAGAAGGTAACCTGCGCGCCTACGTCGTAGGAGCGCTCCAGCGCGTCCAACTCGCCCAGCGCCTTCACCAGGCTCGAGTACACCAGGTCGCCGCGGCCGCCGAAGGAAGCGGCCAGCCGCTCGCGGCGCAGGTTGGCCAGCGCGCGGTCCAGGCGGTCCAGCGAGTCCACGCAGGCGCCGTAGAGGAACTTGGGCTGAAGCCCGAGCCCGCCATCCTTCACCGGCTTGGTCTTGCGTACAAGTTCGGAGAAATCGCCCAGCGCGGCCAGCGGCTCACGCCACAGTTTGGCCTCGCTCCAGGTCTCCTTGCCTATCTGTATCTCGCGCGCCGTCATGGAGGAGATCTCGGCCGCCAGCCAGGCCGGGGCGTTTATGGTCTCCTTGCCGCGCGCGCAGCGGAACTTGTACGGGCCCTTCAGCTGGCCGTTGCCGGCGAGGTAGTCGGCGAACAGCGCGGCCTTGCGGCCGTAGCAGTCCATGTCCTCCAGCAGCGACTCGGAGCGGCTCTGGGCCGCTTTGGCCTCGGCCGCCTCGTCGTCAGCGGCGCGCGCGCACGGCGCGGCGAGCAGCAGGGCGCACAGAACGAAGTTCAGCTTTCTCATTTTTCCCCCTCTCCGCTACGGCCTTGGCCACATGCGGAGGAACCAGTTTAGTAAGATCGCCTTTGAAATGGGCCACGTCGCGCACCACGCTCGACGACAGGTAGGTATAGCGCTGGCGCGGCATGAAGAAAACGGTCTCGATCTCCGGGTAGAGGGTGCGGTTGATGGCGGCTATCTGGAACTCATAGTCCAGGTCCGAGATGGCGCGCAGACCGCGTATCACCACGGTGGTCTTCTTCTTCTTCACGTAATCCACCAGCAGCCCCTCGAAACAGTCCACGCTGACGTTCTTCTTCCCCTTCAGGGCCTTCTTCAGCATGGCCACGCGCTCTTCCAGCGTGAACATGTGTCTTTTTTCGCTGTGGACGAAGACGCTGACTATGAGATGGTCGAAGATCTTGGACGCCCTGTCTATGATGTCGAGGTGGCCGAAGGTCACCGGGTCGAAGCTGCCGGGGTAGACCGCTATCTTCTTTTTCATAATGAAGCCATTATACAAATTTAGACCTTCCGCCCCCGGCGTTCAAAAGTGTATCATTTAGCCATGAAAACGGCTTTATTCCTGCTGCTCGCCGCGCTCTGTCCCGCCGCCGGGGCGCAGGAGCTGATCCCCTTCCATTCCGGCTCGCGCTGGGGCTACGCCGCCCCGGGCGGCAAACTGGAGATCCCCGCGCGTTACCTCGAGGCCGAGCCTTTCAGCGAAGGCCTGGCGCTGGTGCGCAGCGGCGCCCTCTGCGGCTTCATAGACAAGAAGGGCCGCAAGGTACTGGATTTCAAATACCAGTCGGCGGCCTCTTTCAGCGAGGGCTGCGCGGCCGTGAAGCAGCGCGGCCTGTGGGGCTGCGTGGACAAGGCCGGCAAGGCCGTAGTGCCTTTTGAATACGAGGCCCTGCTCCCCTTCAAAGAGGGCGCGGCCCCGGCAAAGAAAGACGGCCGCTGGGGACTGCTCTTAAAGGACTCGCGCGAATTCCGCGGCGGCATATACGAAGAGATCTACCCGGTCAGCGAAGGCCTTGCCCGCGTGAAGGTGAACGGGAAATACGGCTACATCGGTCTCGACGGGAAGGAAGTCCTGCCGGCCGTGTACCCCGAGGCCTATCCCTTCTCCGGCGGCTACGCCTCGGCCCGGCTTGGAGACAAGTACGGTTTCATCAACCGCCAGACGCTGGCGCTGAAGGAAAAGCCGTACGCCTACATAGGCCCCTATTCGGGCGGCCTGGCCCCGGCCCAGCCCCTGGACGGCGAAGGCCGCTGCGGCTATATAGATAAGGAAGGCAACGAGGTAATACCGGCCTCCTTCGCCATGTGCGCCTCCTTCGACGAGGGCCTGGCCCCCGCGCTGAAGGACTTCAAGGGAGGCTGGGGCTTCATAGACGCCAAGGGCGCGGAGGTCGTTCCCTTTAAATACGAGCAGGTCACCAACTTCCGCGGCGGCCTCGCCCGCGTCAGGCGCGGCGGCAAGACCTTCTTCATAGACGCCAAAGGTTTCGAATACCTCAAAAAATGATCCTATCGAGGCGAAGCCTTGATAGGATGAGCACAAAAGAAAGGACCCGCAAGAAGCCCACTAATAGGGGCTGCGGGTCCAGTCATAGTATAGCAGACCCTCCGACGGTGTCAAGGCCCAAAAAGGTCCCATAAAGTTCCTTCCCGAATTGCGGATAAGCCCACACGGGATTATCGAGTTATCGTGCAGCGTCCCCTATTCATATTTTTTGGTAGAATAGTATGAATGGGCCGGGCGGGCCTTTTAAGGAGATAGCAGATGAACAAGGGACCGATATTCGCCGCGGCGCTGCTGGCCGCCGGGCCGCTGGCGGCGGCGGACGTGAGCATACAGGTTGAAACCCCGTACAGGGCGCCGAGGGACGCCTCCGCCGTGCCGGGGGCGGTGGAGGTGATACTGCCGCGCCAGCTCGAGAGCGCCGCCGGCGGGACCATCGACCAGAAGCTGCAGTCGCTGGTGCCCGGGCTCAACACCAACCGGGAAGGCATATACTACCACGGCTCCAACCTGAGCATGCGCGGCATGCCCGGCGGCGAAACCGGCCAGGCGATGACGCTGGTACTGGTGGACGGCGTCCCGCTCAACAGCGCCGCCACCGGCGGGGTACAGTGGACCGCGCTGAACTCGCTCGACATCGACCGTATAGAGGTGTTCCGCGGCCCCGGGTCCTCGGCATACGGCTCCAACGCCATGGCCGGCGTGGTGAACGTGATCACCCGGAAAGTAAAAAAGGGATACAGCCTCGAGACCTCGTACGGCACCTACGACACCTTCAGCGCCGCGGCACGGGCCGGCGTTACTTCGGGAAGGCTTGGCCTGCAGTTGAGCGGCGGATATCTCAACAGCAAGGGCTACTACCAGACCTCCGACAGCGCCCGCGCCGCCACCGACCGCAAGCTGGCCGTGGAGTCCCGCTCCGCCGGGGCAAAGGCCGCTTACTCACTAAAGGACCTCGGCGACCTCTCGATGGGCTACGACCATTATAAAGGGAACTACAGGGAAGGCGTGCAGTATCCCGGTTATCCCGCCGCGCGGCGGGAGAAGACCGAGGACCGGATGCAGGCCGGCTGGAAAGGCGCCAGGGACGGCTGGTACTGGAACGGCGGAGCCTACTACGAACACCACGCCGACGAACGGCTGTCGCAGAAGAACGCCTCGTCGCTGCCCAGTTACGCCCACATAAAGCGCAACGACCTGGGCGCGCTGACCTCGGTCTCCAAGGACCTGCCCAATGGCCTCGCCGCCTCTGGCGGTCTGGACTTCAGGTTCGGAACGGTAAACGGGCACGACAACAGCATGAACGCCGCCCCCTACTCTTACGACAAAGGCAAAACGCTTAACCTGGCCCCCTACGCGCAGCTGGAGAAAAAACTGTTCTCGGACAGGCTGGGCCTGACCGCCGGCCTGCGCTACGACAACGTCTCGGTCCTCGACGGCTACACCAGGAATACGCAGGAGGGCCTCGAGATAAACCTGCCCGACAAGTACTGGGACCAGTTCTCCCCCAAGGCCGCCGCCAGCTGGAAGTACGGCGAAAAATTCTCGCAGTACCTCTCCTGGTCCCGCGGCTTCAGGGCCCCGACGCTGGAGAGCATGGTGCTCAGCATAAAGCGCGGAACCCGCTACCAGGCGCCCAACCCGGCGCTCCGGCCCGAAACCGCCGCCACCGCCGAGACCGGCTTCAAGGCCAACCCGCTGGAAGGCCTTTACGTGGAACCGGCCGCGTACTTCACCCGCGCCAGGGACCTTATATACTTCAACTACTACACCGTCGGCGCCACGAACTACCAGCAGTACAGCAACCTCGCGAAGGCGGACATCTACGGCTTCGAGGTCCCCGTGAAATACCTTAACGGCGGGCTTTCGCTCACCGCCTCTTACGCGCAGGCGCATTCCGAGGTTAAGGAAGGCTTGGCCGCCGGAGTTTCGCTGGAGGGCAAGCAGGTGACCGGCTCGCCGCGCCATATTTACTCGGCCGGGGTCTCTTATGCCTTCGGCGAATACAGCGCCGGCGCCGGCTGGACGCACAAGTCGCGGCAGTTCACCAACGACGCCAACACCACGTCCATCGGCGGCTACTCCACGGCCTCGGCGAACCTGTCGCGCAAGTTCGGGGAGAACCTCACGGTCTCCGCCGCCTGCGACAACCTCTTCAACGAGCGGCACATGGAATCGACCAGCGGCTACCTCGCCCCCGGCCGCACCCTCACCGCCTCCCTCAAGCTCTCATTTTAGGGGACGCTGCTCAATAACTCAGTAATCACGCAAAAAAGCGGACGGCCCACAAAAGCCGTCCGCTTTTCTTTTTCCCCCTCGTTCAATGCAGCGGGGCGGTTATCGAGAAAGAACCGTGGGTCACGCCTTTCACGGCGCGCAGCGCGTCCGCCAGGCGTTCCAGGTCGGCCGGCTTGCCGGTAACGGCGGCGGTCAGCATGACGCGCCGGTCCTTCAGCAGCACGGTCTGCGAGGCCGCCACGCTGGCCGCGTGCTTCACCAGCAGTTTCTCCACCGCGCGGGCCGGGCCGTCCGAGGCCGGGTCGTACACGACGGAAACGGTGCCGGCGCAGTCCTGGCCGCGGTGCCATTCCTTCTTTACTATCGCGCGGCGGATGAAATCGGACATGGCCTGCGAGCGGCTGGGATAGCCGCGCTCGGCCACTATGCCGTCGAGCTTCGAGAGCAGGCCCTTCTCTATGCAGATCGTGAACCGGTCCATGGAGCCGTCTTTGTTGTTCATCAGACTATTATAAAAAATAGAACGGCCCGCCGGCTCACTCGCCGCCGCTCATGCGCTGCCAGGTCTGCGTCTGCCATTCCGGCTCGCCGTAGAGCCGCACCTGGTCGCGCGCGGCCTTCAGCGTGGCCTCGTTGCCGGCCAGGTCGGGCGCGAGTATGCTGTAGATCTTTATCTCGCCGTTGTCCTCGCTGATCCGGCCTTTGAAGCGTATCGGGCTATGCGTGCCCATGCCGGTGCCCGAAGGCCCTCCGGGCGAACTGCCCTCGAAATCCCTGCCGTTGAGCACCGCCGTGCCGTAGGCTACGCCGGGGAAATCCCAGCAGCGCATCATTATCGTCATGAAACTGCCGCGCAGTATGAACTCGTAGCGCCAGCAGTCCATGCCGCTGCCCCAGCTGCCGCTGAAGTCCGGCCCGCCGGGCACCTTCGAGGACGGCGACAACTGCGCGGCGGCCGCCGCCTGGCCCGCCGCGGCCGGGCGCACCCGCCTGTAGAAGGCCATCAGCTCGTCCGCCTCCTTCAGCCGCTTGGCCGAATCCAGCGCGGCGGCCAGGTTGTAATAGCATTGCCCCCACCAAGGCGCCGCCTTGAGCGCCTTCTCGTAATAGATGACGGCACGGTCGAAGTCGACATACGCCGAGGCGTCCATGTGTATGGAAACGGCCTTTATGAAATCCCGCTTGGCCTCGACCGGTATCGGCGGCTTCGGGTCCATCCTGTCCACAAGTTTTATGATGGCCTCGCGGGCCCGCTTGTCGTTGGGATTATCGGAGATAACCGAGAGCAGGCGCAGGAATTCCTGCTTGTCGGCGTCGACGCGGCCGCCCCTGGCCGCCTGGCCGCAAAGAGGCGGCGCCGCCGCGAGCAGCGCGGCGCAGGCCAGGCCGGCAAGCGCCGGCATACGGTCGAATAGTTTCCTGATACGTCCCCCTGTTAAGGATCTATCATTTAGCTCCGGAAGGTGTCAAGGCGGCCGCTAGTCCTCGCGGAGGCTGCTGAAGGAGGCGTAGTTGCGGAAGAGCCCGGCGGCGCGCCGGAGCATGCGCACGCCCATGGGACCGTCGCGTACTATGCGTCCCACCCTCGACGGGCTAAGGTAGAAGCGGCAATAGGCCCAGCGGTAGAGCAGCCGGTATTCCCGGTCGCTCATCGTGCCGCCGTTGAACGGGGCGCCGAAGTACTCGTAATCGATGGACTTCTCCGCGGCGGGCAGCTTGCCGGCGCGGCGGAACATCTCGCGGAACTCGGTGCCGGGGAAAGGGTTGGGCGTAAAGAACATCGCCAGATGCAGCCTGGACGCGGCCGCGAATTCTATCGTCGCGCGCAGCTCGGCCGGCGTCTCGGTAGGCAGACCAAGTATGAAGAAGCCGCGCGTGAATATGCGGCGGTCGGCCAGCATGTCTATCGCCCGCGACACCTTCGGCAGCGACAAATGCTTGCCGAGGTAGCGCTGCAGACGTTCGGAAGCGGTTTCCACCGCGATAGATATCTCGCCTGTTCCCACGCTCCTCAACAGTTCGGCAGAGCTCTCGCGCAGCAGGTCGCCGCGCAGGGCGTTCGGGAAGCTCAGCTTCGAATGCAGTCCGCGGTCCAGCAGCAGTTGCAGCGTCCCGTCGAAACGCTCCGGGTCGCAATTTGCGATATCGTCGAGCACCTCTATATCCCTGACGCCCAGGCCGTGCAGCACGGCGACCTCGTCCGCGACGTTCTCCGGCGAGCGGGGCCGGAAGGTCTTGCCGAAGATATTGTGACAGAAGGCGCAATGGTACGGGCAGCCGCGGGAGGCGAAGAGCGGCAGGTACGGCCGCTCTCCGAGCGTGGCCATGCTGGGAAAGGCCCAGAACTTCCGGTAGTCTATCAGGTCCCAGGCGGGGAAGGGCAGCGAATCCAGGTCGGTTATCGGGGCCCGCGGAAAGCTGCGCTCCACGCTCGCCTCGCCGCGGAAAGCCAGGCCATTCACGGCGCGCAGCAGGGCCGGGTCTTTCCAGCGCGGTCCTTCGGAAATTATCAGCCGCAGCAGCTCGGCGAAGGTCTCTTCGCCCTCGCCGATCACCGCGACATCCAGCGCGGCGTCGCCCAGGGCGCCTTCCGGATCGGAGGTAGCGTAGGGCCCGCCTATCACGACCGGCATCCCGGGCTCGGCGGCCTTCACGGCCGCGGCCAGTTTATGGGCGAGGAAGGATTCCGCCGTAAGCGCGCTGATACCCACCGCGTCGGGCCGGAACTCGCGCAGCGCCGCGGAAATGGTCCGCTCTATCCCGCGGTCCAGTTTCGCGTCGAGCAATAGCACTTCTGTGCCCATGCGGCGGCGAAGGTATGCGGCTATGTAAAGAAGGCCCAGCGGGGGCATTGCCCCCCGTACTTTAGAAACGACACTGCGGCTTTTTACCAGCAGAACCCTGTTGCGCCCCATAACCCAATGATAGCATTAACGCCCGTCCGGACAAAAAGAAAGGGTCCGCAAGAAGCCCATTAATAGGGGCCGCGGACCCAACGATAGTATAGCAGAGGATAAACGGACGTCAAGACCCAAAAAGGTCCTAACCCAATGTTTTACGCAGAGTTACTGAGTTATTGAGCAGCGTCCCCTATGTTGAAATAAACGGATTTGGGGTTGTGGAGGACGAGGGCGGAGACGGAGGCTTCGGGGTCCATCATGAAGCCGTCGGTCAGGGTTATACCGGCGTCGGGCTCCGGCTTCAGCAGGTCGAAGATTATCTTCTGGCCGGCGAGGTCGGGGCAGGCGGAATAACCGAAGGAATAGCGGCGGCCGCGGTGGCGGCTGCGGAGCAGCGGCCGCGCCGGCTGCGGTTCGGCTATGGCCCAGGCTTGGCGCATCTTGTAATGCATGACGTCGGCGAAAGCCTCGGCGAGGGAAAGGGCCAGGGCTTCCATCAGGTAAGAGCGTACATAGTTCCCAGCTTCCTTCTCCCGGCGGGAGAGCGCGGCCACGCCCTCGCCGCAGGTGGCGGCGAAAAGGCCCACGTAATCGCGCGGCCCGTCCGCGGCGGCCACGAAGTCCGCGAGGCAGAGTTTCTCCCCGCCTTTCTGGCGCGGGAAATCGTACCGGGCCAGCTCGGCGCCGGAATTGTCCATGAACTTTACGGCGTCGCCATCGGCCGCGGCCGGGAAGAAGCGGTAAACACCGCGCGCCCGGAACAACCCCTTAGCGATTATCTCATCTTTAAGGCCGGCCACCAGCGCGGCGGTCTCCCGGACCTTGGCCTCGTCGGTCTTCTTCAGGTTAAGGAAGCGCAGGCAGAACAATCCCTCGTCGAGATCGTCAAAAAGCTCGGTGAGCGGCGGCTCAACGTAATGCCGCTCCAGGTCCGCCGGGACCGGTATGTCGTCCGGGCGGAAGGCCTCGCTCATTTTTTAACGCCCCCCAGGTTCAGCGCGTAGTTCAGCGCCGCCATCGCGTCCTTGGCGTAGAACACCGGGCCGCCGTAGGCCGGGACTATGCTGCCTTCGGTGAACTTGGGGGTCAGCGCGGCGCCGCCGACCAGCAGCGGGCACTTCACGCCGGCCTTGGCCAGCTCGCGCGCCGTCACGGTCATCTGTTCGCACGAGCGCACCAGCAGGCCGCTCAAGCCCACCAGGTCCGGGGCGCATTTCGCCGCGGCCGCGGCTATGTCCTCGGGCGGCACTTTCACGCCGAGGTCCACCACCTCGTAGCCGTTGCTCTCGAAAATGATGGAGACCAAATTCTTGCCTATATCGTGCACGTCGCCCTTCACGGTGGCCAAGAGCAGCCGGCCGCGCTTCGGAGCCTTCTGCGCCTTGAGCGCCGGCTCCAGCGCGGTCACCGCGGCGCGGGCCGCCTCGGCGCTCTGCAGCACCTCGGTCACTATCAGGTCGCCGGCGGCGAAAAGCTTTCCGACTTCGGCCATGGCCTGCATCACAGGGCCGTTCACCACGTCGAGCGGGGAAGAGGTCCGCAGCAGCTCGGCCACGGCCTCAGGCACGCCGGCGCGGGTGCCGTTGAGCACCGCGAGGCGCAGCCTGTCGGCCGGCGGCGCGTCGTGCGCGGCAGCGGCCGGGGCGGCTTTCTTGGCGTCGCGGTACTTCGCGGCGAAGGCCGCGGCGGCGTCCGGCTTGCGGGCGAAGATCAGGTCCTCGGCCAGCGCGCGCTCGTCGGCGGGGATGGAGGCGTAGCGCTTGAGCTTCTCGATATTCACTATGGCCAGGTCCAGGCCGGCCTTTACCGCGTGGTGCAGGAACACCGAGTTCAGCACTTCGCGGCTGGCCGGCGGCAGGCCGAACGAGACGTTGCTCACGCCGAGCACGGTCTTCACCAGCGGGAATTCCTTCTTTATGGCCTCTATGGCCTTTATGGTCTCGTGCGCGGTCTTCGCGTGCTCGCCGCCCACGGCCACCGGGAACACCAGCGTGTCGAAGATGATGTCTTCGGGCCTCAGGCCGCAGTCCCCGGTAAGGAAGGCGTAGGCGCGGCGGGCTATGTTCACCTTGCGCTCCGCGTCCAGCGGCAGGCCGTTCTTCTTGTCCTCGTCGATGCAGCCGAACACCAGCTTGGCGCCGTAGGTCTTCACCAGCTCGGCGGCGGCGCGAGGTTTCTCAATGCCGAACTCGAAGTTCACCGAGTTCAGCAGGGCCTTGCCGGGCGAGGTCTTCAGCACCTCCTCCATCACGCCGAGGTCGGTGCTGTCGGTCATCAGCGGTATGCGCACCGCGCGCACCAGCCGCGGCGCCAGCGTGCGCACGTCGGCAAGCTCGTTACGCTCAGGGTTGCCCAGGCACAGGTCCAGCGCGTGCGCGCCTGCCGCGGCCTGCGCCTTGGCCAGCGCCACCGCGCCGTCCCAGTCGCCGGCGCCCACCATGTCGCGGAACTTCTTCGAGCCTATGGAATTGTTGCGCTCGCCCACCATCAGCGGGGGCTCTATCTCGTCGTAGAAGAGGGCTTCAACGCCGGACACCACCCACGGCGCGGCAGCGCGCGGGGCGCGGGGCTTCACGCCCTTCACGGCCTCGGCCAGGGCCTTTATGTGCGAAGGCGCGGTGCCGCAGCAGCCGCCGGCCGCGTTCAGCAGGCCGTCCCTGGCGCAGCCGGCCATCACGGCGGCGAAATTCTCCGGGGTCTCCAGGTAGCGGCCCTTCTCGTCGGGCAGCCCGGCGTTGGGCATGGCGAACATCGGGAACTGCGCGCGCGCGGCGAGGCGCTCGAGGCGCAGCCTCATGCCCTCGGGGCCGGTGGAGCAGTTGAAGCCTATGGCCGCGAGCGGGAAATGCTCGACGGCGGCGTAGAAGGCCTCGGCGTCGTGGCCCGAGAGCATCTTGTTGCGCTCGTCCATCGTCGCCGAAACGATCACCGGCAGCTCACGGCCGGCCTTCGCGAAGGCGCGGCGCACGGCGGAGAGCCCGGCCTTCAAGTTAAGGGTGTCGTGCGCGGTCTCCAGCAGCAGCAGATCGGACCCGCCGTCTATCATGGCGGTTATCTGTTCGAGATACATGGCGGACAGGTCATCGAAAGAGAGGCCGCCGGTGACGAACAGCGCCTTGTTGGTAGGCCCGACGGAACCGGCCACGTAGCGGCGGCGCTGCGGCGTGGAGAACTTGTCGGCCGCGGCGCGGGCCAGCTTCACGGCGGCGAGGTTCAGTTCGCGCACGCGTTTTTCCAGCCCGTACTCGGCCAGCACCGCGGCGTTGGAACCGAAGGTGTTGGTCTCTATGAAATCGGCGCCGGCGGCTAGGTAATCCTCGTGCACGCGCTTTATTGCGTCGGGCTTGGTGAGGCAGAGCATCTCGTTCAAGCCCTCATAACCGCCGTAGTCGGAGTCCTTCAGGCCGAAGGTCTGCAGGTAGGTACCCGTGGCCCCGTCGAAAACGGGGATGCGCTCGGCAAAAATTTTCTTTATTTCCTCGTTGGTCATACTTATCCTTGTTCGCCGCGGTTTGAAGCCGCGGTTCAAAACTCGCCGAAAAGGGCGAAGGCGTTGGCGGTGGTGGCGTCGGCGGTCTGCGTATTGCCCAGGCCCAGGTGGCCGGCCACCATCGCCGCTATCTCGGGGATGAAAGCCGGGTCGTTCCTCTGGCCGCGCGCGCTCTGCGGCGGCAGGTAAGGGCAGTCCGTCTCCAGCACGATGTTGGCTATGCCGGCCTTTTTGACGGTAAGGCGCAGGTCGTCGTTCTTCTTGTAGGTGAAAGTCCCGTTCACGCCGAGGGCCAGGCCCATGTCCAGCGCGGCGGCGGCGTCCTTCCAGCCGCCGGAGAAGCAGTGCAGCACGCCGCGGAAGCGGGCCTTCGGCGAATAGTTCCAGCCCTTCAGCACGGACAGCAGCTCGGCGTAGGCGTCCTGGCCCTGCTCCTTGCCGTTGCGGGCGTGGAAAACGGCCGGCCTGCCGAATTTGGCGCAGAGCGGCAGCTGGGCCGCGAGCAATTCCAGCTGCGCCTCGCGGCGCGCGGCCTCCCACCAGTAATCCAGTCCCACCTCGCCCAGCGCCACGGCGCAGGGTTTGGCCAGGAAAGTTTCCAGCCGCGGCAGGACGGCCAGATCGAAATCCTTCACGTATTCGGGGTGTATGCCGAAGGCGCAGCGCATGCCGGCGTTGGCGGCGGCCATGGCCTCGCCGCCGGCCCAGTCGGCCGGGGCGCAGGCTATCTCCACTATGCGCTCCACGCCCAGCGCGCGGGCGTTCTTCAGCACTTCGGCGCGGTCGGCGTCGAAGGCCTTGTCGTTAAGATGAGCGTGCGTGTCGGTAAGCAAGTCGGCTCCGTCAGTCCTCGTCGGAGGAGATGGCGCGCTTCTTGCGGCCGCCGGCCACCCACGAGAGGTAGGCGTGCATATAAGGGTCCAGCGCGCCGTCCATCACGGCGTCTATCTGCGAGGTCTCCTCGCCGGTGCGCAGGTCCTTCACCATCTGGTAAGGCATGAAAACGTAGGAGCGGATCTGGTGGCCCCAGCCTATGGCGCCCTTGGCGTCGTAGTGCTTCTCCATCTCGGAGCGCTTCTTATCCATCTCTATCTCGTAGAGCCTGGCCTTCAGCATCTTCAGCGCCGTCTCGCGGTTCTGGTGCTGGGAGCGCTCTATCTGGCAGGCCACGACGATGCCGGACGGGGCGTGCGTCACGCGAACGGCCGTCTCCACCTTGTTGACGTTCTGGCCGCCGGCGCCGCCGGAGCGGAAGGTGTCCCAGCTGAGGTCCTTCTCCTCGATCTTTATCTCGATATTGTCGTCGAGGTCAGCCAGCACGTCGATGGACGCGAAGGAGGTGTGCCGGCGCTTGTTGGCGTCGAAGGGCGAGATGCGCACCAGGCGGTGCACGCCGATCTCGCTCTTCAGGTAGCCGTAGGCGTACTTGCCGCGCACTATCGCGGTCACGCTCCTGATGCCGGCCTCCTCGCCCTGCAGTATGTCGGTGACGCCGAAGGAGAAGCCCTTCTGCTCGGCCCAGCGGGTGTACATGCGCA
>ERZ1645187.3624-NODE-3624-length-12879-cov-7.741110_pt1 | contig 12879 bp, 14 predicted proteins | sample MGYA00575352_ERZ1645187 | MGnify/ENA primary metagenome ERZ1645187 (study PRJEB40837, sample SAMN11349314) | freshwater sediment metagenome | isolation source: river sediment | host: Sediment | place: India: Wazaribad , New Delhi | collected 2017-02-21 ... | reverse complement strand
CACATCGGCCAGCCCGGCTATGTGGAAGGCTACAGCTACGAGGACGACTACGCCCCCGCCTACCGCCTGGGTTACCAGGGCCGTGGCCGCTACGCCGACCGCCCTTGGGAGCAGGCCGAGGCCGAGCTGCGCAACGACTGGGAATCGCTCAAGGGCCAATCCCGCCTGACCTGGGAGCAGGCCCGCCTGGCCAGCCAGGCCGCGTGGCACCGCGTGGAACGCGCGCTGCCCGGCGATGCCGACGGCGACGGCCGCTGAGCGCAGACCACCAGCCCGCATCAAGCGGGCTTTTTCATGCCGCGCGCCACGGCAGCGCGACAATAGCCGGGTGCGGCCGGTTGGCCGCTGGTTTTTTCGCGCATCATCCTGATCATGCAGTTGCCGTTCATCCCCTTGCCTCGCGCCCGCGCCCTCACCGCCGTCATCGCCGGCCTTGGCTGCGCCGCGCCGGCGCTGGCCACGCTCGATGTCGAGGCCATGGCGCCGCAGGAGACCTTCGCGGCGTCCGGCCCCGCGCTGCACCTCGCCCAGACCAGCACCCCGCCCGCTCCCAGCGTGTCCGAGGCGCCCGCCACCGGCGAAACCGCGCCCGGCACGGCGCCGCCGGCGCGCCGCGTGCATCAGCCCTGGGCCTACGACACCCTGCCGCAGCCGCACCGCGCCGAGCAACCCGACGACGAGCGCGTGCACTTTCTCGTCGGCGTGGCGGCCAACACCAGCCCCAACTTCTTCGGCGGCAAAAGCCAGGACTTCAAGCTCAAGCCCGTGGGTGCGCTGCAATGGGGCCGCTGGCGCCTCAGCACCGGCGGCGGCTACGGCCTGATGGGGCAGGGCCGGCGCGACCGCGGCAGCGGCGCCCAGGCCGTGCTGCGCGAAACCGACGACTTCAACCTCAGCCTGTCGCTCAACATCGACCGCGGCCGCGACGTGGCCGACACCGAGCGCCTGAAGGGCGTGCCCGACGTGCGCGCCACGCTGCGTGCCCGCGTGCGCGCGCGCTACAACCTCACCGACCGCTGGACGGCCAGCCTGGCCGCCTCGCAGGACATCCTGAACCGCGGCCGCGGCATGGAGCTGGACGGCTGGCTCGGCTACCGCTGGCCCATCAACGAGACCACGCGCATGGACTTCGGCCTTGGCGCCTCATGGGGCAACAGCCAGTACATGCGCAGCCAGTTCGGCATTCCGCAGGCGTCCACCACGGCCTCGGGCTACCCGGCCTTCAAGCCGCGCGCCGGGTTGTACCAGACGGAGATCGGCGTCGACGTGGCGCATGCGCTGTCGCGCGCCTGGGTGGTGTTCGGCGGCCTGCGCTATTCGCAGCTGCACGGCGATGCCCGGCGCAGCCCGCTCACGGTGCGCAGCAGCGGCGTGTCGGCCACGGTGGGCATTGCGTGGCGCAACTGAAGCGGCACGATCTGTCCTGCGTTTGCTATCAATAGGGGAGCTATCTGCGCAGGTGAGGCGGGCGTTGAAGCCCGATTTGGCTTTATATTGACTCGAAAGAAAGCAAGTTGAAAAACCTTTGAACGCAGAAATCGCCAAGGCAGCGCAGAAGACGCAGAAGCATCATCTGCCGCTCATCAAGGAAGATGGCCCCATCACTTGCAAAAGCTCGCGCAAGGTTTTCAAGCTTGTTCTGAGGCTTTTGCGAAATCTCGGCGTTCTCTGCGTTCAAAAAATTCAGCGCATCTTCAAGCCGATAGCTTCCCCATCAACCACGGTCGCACGGCCCCGCAGCCTCAGTACTGCGTATCCACCTCTTCGGCCGGCACGCTGGCGCGCGCCTCCTGCTCGGCCTCGTCCAGCAGCACGCGTGCCACGGCGTCGGCGGCATCGGTCACCACCACGCCCACGCCCACGCGCGGCACAAAGCGCCGCGGCCCCCGGTCGGTGCCCAGCAGGTCGATCGACTCGCCCACGTAGGCGCGCAGCCGGTTCAGCGCCGCCGCAAAGGCCTGCCGGTCGGCATCCAGCGTGATCACCACGATGAAGCAGCGCGGGTGGTAGATGCCCACCAGGCAGCGAAAGCCCGCCGCGCGGCGGATGCGCGCCGCCATCGCCACCAGGATCTGGTATTCGCTGCTGCGATCATCGCCTTCCAGCGGCTCGTACAGATTGTCCAGGTACAGCGCCACCACACCCACCTGCGCCTGCCGGCGCTTGGCTGTCCACAGCGCGTCTTCCACCCGGGTCAGCAGGTGCGAGCCGGTGGGCAGCTGCGTGGCCGGTTCCATGCCCGGCTGGATGCGCGACAGCCGTGCCAGGCGCCGCTGCTCGCGGTTGCGCACGCCCACCAGGGCGGAGGTGAGGATGAAGAAGCCCAGCGTCAGCACCACCGTGACCAGCACCGTGCCGGTGCCCAGCCAGGGCCATGCCACGCCCTGCATGGCCAGGCCGTGCAGGTACAGCCCGTGCAGGTACAGCCCCGTCGTCATGGCGCCCAGCACCGCCGTGGCCAGGGCCATCCAGCGCGCCAGCCGATCACCCAGCATGGCGGCCCGGGCGGAGGCCGCAAAGCCGGGCAGCACCGCCAGCACGTTGCACACCGCCGTCGCCATGAACACGCTGCGAAAGCGCTCCGGCGGCGCCAGCAGGGCCGCCAGCGCCAGGCCCAGCGCCAGCACGCCCATCACGGCCGCGCTCCAGTTGGTGATGCGGTTCATCACCGCGTCCTCGCGCAGGCCGCCCATCCACTGGCCCAGGTAGTACAGCGTGACGGAGGCCGCCAGCGGCCCCAGACTGGCCTTGAACATGCGCAGCACCCGCCCGTCCAGCCGCGGCCACAGCGTCTCGGGCAGGCCGACGATCAGGATCACCGCCGTGCCCATCAGCGCCACGAATACGAGATTGCGCAAGGCCGGCCGGTGGCGCCCCTCGGCCAGCCATTCGGCCAGCGCCAGCCCCGCCAGCGTCAGCAGGCCGCCCGCCAGCACGCCCCAGATGGCCACTTCTTGCATCGTCATCGGCATGGGTTCGGATTCTGACTGCTGAACGACGCGGTGGCGCAACGGATCGGGTGCGCGCACGACCACGCGGCGTTGGTGGCATGGTCCGGCGTCAGCGAACAATTTCAATGAAATGTGGCTGCAGGCCGCATCCACCAAGCGCGACCAGCTATTTTTAGTATAGTAAATAACCGGCTGTGCAGCGGCTTGACCGGCGTCGGCCCTGGCATGTACATGCCCGCCGCCGTCAGGCCGAGATGTTCTTCTCCGTAGCCACCTTGTTCCAGCGCTCGTACTCCTGCGCCAGGCGCGTCTTCATCTGCGCGGGCGGCTGGTACGCCGCCAGGGCGCCGATCTTCTGCATGCGCTCTTTCGTGTCGGCCTCGGCCAGGATGGCCTTCAGCTCCTGATCGAGCCGCGCCACCACCGGCGCCGGCGTGCCGTTGGGCACCACGATGCCGCTCCACGAACTGGAGTTGAAGCCCGCAAAGCCCTGTTCCGAGATCGCCTGCACCTTGGGCAGAAACACCTTGGCATCGGGCGAGCCCAGGGCGATGGCCTTGATCTTGCCGCTCTCGATGTGCGGCATGGCGGCGATCAGGTCGGCGTACATCACCGGCACCTGGCCGCCCAGCAGGTCCGTCATGGCCGGCGCGCTGCCCTTGTAGGGGATGTGCTGCATGGGGAACTTGCCCAGGTCCTTCAGCAGCTCCATCGACAGGTGGCCCATGCTGCCCGTGCCGGGGCTGTTGTAGTTCAGCTCCCTGGCCTTGGTGGCGGCAATCATCTGCTGCAGGTTGTCCGCGCCGGGCAGCGCCTGCGGGTTGACCACGATCACGTAGGGCAGGTCGTACACGGTGGCCACACAGGTGAAGTCCTTGCGCGAGTCGTACAGGTTGTTGCGGTACACGATGGGCGCCAGCAGCGCCGGCATGCCGAACATCGAGATGCTGTAGCCATCGGCCGGCATCTTGATGAACGCCGCCGTGCCGATGGAGCCCGAGGCGCCCGGCCGGTTGTCCACGATCACCTGCTGGCCCAGCCGCGTGGACAGCTTCTGCGCGATCAGCCGCGCCGCCGTGTCCGTCGGCCCGCCGGCCGGGAAGGCGACGATCATGCGGATCACCTTGCTGGGCCAGGCCGCATCGCCCTGCGCATGGGCCTTGAGCGCGGGCAGCGACAGTGCCAGCGCGCCGGCCGCGCCCTGGCGGATCACGTCGCGGCGGCGGGGAAGGGTGGGGTGGGTCATGGGTGTCTCCTGGGGGTGTGAACAGGCCGCCACGCGGACGGCGCTGGCCGGTTTGTACAGCACGGCGGGTTGCGCGAGTACGACGTGGAGCAAGAACCCATCACGACGCGGCACACCGCCGCACCGCGCCGGTCGTGCCCGCCTCAGCCCTTCACCTGCCGCGCCACATCCTTCAGCGCGCTCTGCAGCAGCTCTTCCAGCGTCGGGTGGTAGTAGGGCAGCTCCAGCAGCTGCTGGGCGGTTTCGCCGCGCTGGATGGCCCAGGCCAGCAGGTGGCTCAGGTGCTCGCCGTGGCTGGTGATCAGGCTGGCGCCCAGCAGGCGGCCCGACCGGGCGTCGGCGTACACGCGGATCAGGTCATCCGGCGCGCCCAGCACCTGCGCGCGGCCGTTGGCCGAGCCCTTGGCCGTGCCGATCACCGTGCTGCCGGCATCCAGCTGGTCGTGCGCCATGCCCACGGCGCCGATGTCCGGGTCGCTGAACACGATGGCCAGCGGCACGCGGCGCTGCGGCTGCTCGATGGCGCGGCCGTCGACGATGTGCGCCGCCAGCCGGGCGCTGAACAGGCCTTCGTCCACCGCCTCGTGCATCAGCGGGCGCACGCCGTTCACGTCGCCGGCAAAAACCACCGGCGCATCGCCGGCGCGCAGGCCGTCGTCGCTCAGCTGGGGGCGGCCCTTGTCGTCCAGCGGCACGCCGGCGGCGGCCAGATCCAGCCCGTCCAGGTTGGGGCTGCGGCCCAGCGCGGCCAGCACCATGTCGACGGTTTCCGATCGGCCATCGCCCGCGCTCACGGTGATGCGCTTGCCATCCGCCTTGGCCTGCATCGGCTGGCCCAGCCACATCGTCAGCTCGGGCGCAAAGCGGGCAATGGCGGCCTGGCCCACCTCGGGGTCGGTGATGCCGGCGGGCAGCGCCTTCATGTCGCCCGCCACCACGCGCACGCCCAGGCGCGACAGCGCGAGCCCCATCTCCAGCCCGATGGCGCCCAGGCCCAGCATGCCGACGCTGGCGGGCAGCTCGTCCAGGTCGAACAGCGTGTCGGTGGTCAGCACGCGTTCGCCCAGCGCCTTCAGCAAGCCTGGCACCACCGGGCCCGAGCCCGTGGCCACGATCACCGCCTTGGCCTCCACGCGGCGGCCGTCCACGTCCAGCGTGCTGGGGCCGACAAAGCGCGCGCGGCCCATCAGCAGATCGTCGCCCGCGGCCGACTGCGTGCGCTTGGCCGTGTTGCCCGCCAGCATGTCGCGCGTGGCGCGGGCGTGGCGCCACAGGTCGATGGGGCGCTGGGCGCCGGCTGGTGGCTCGGCCCCGTTCAACAGCGTGCGCAGCGTGGCCCACTGCGCGCCCGCGTGCAGCACCGCCTTCGACGGCATGCAGCCCACCCGCGCGCAGGTGGTGCCCAGCGGGCCGTGGTTGATCAGCACGCGCGACAGGCCCAGCTTGCCCAGCTCGGCAAAGGCGCCAATGCCGGCGGTGCCGGCGCCAATGATGGCCACGTCGGTCTGGATGGGGGCGGTCATGGGTATCTCCTTTTCGTATATGCGCAAATCAGCAAACACTGATTAATGCATCGTAGCGGATGTGGTGGGCGTGTGCGCGGCAGCCTGGAACCCAGCCTGGCCTGTGCCGACCAATGGCCGGATCGCCTGGTGTGGTCGCCGCGCCATGTCGCAGGGAGTGGTGAATTCCAGGATACTCCCCATATACCAGTCTTATAGCGCTTATCTATAAAGCGCTGTAGGTGGATACTCCCATGATTCTGAATCGCTGCCTGGCGACAAACTCATCAGGGCGAGGCGCTTGGGTGCTGCGTGCCAGGCATCGTGCGCTGGTGCATGGTTCGGGCGGTGCTGATGGCCGGACTGGCTGCCAGCGGTCGAAAGCGTCAGGCGCTCCAGATCGTCATGGCCACAAAAAGCATCAGGGCCAGGGCATAGAACAGCATGTAGCCCCAGTATCTGCGGGGCGCTTCGCCGCGGTCCACCAGGCCATACCGTTTGCCGGGCGGGCGCCGTCGTGTCATGACTTGCCCGCTCGTCCAACCCTTGTAGAGCAGCACGGCCACATAGACGGCGAGCGCGAGGTAAAGAATGCGGTTGAAGGAATTCATGGTGCAGCGGTCCGGCCCTGGCCGGCAGCGCATGAGGGTTCACGCATGGTAACGATCCTGATCAACGCGCGCCGCGTGCTGCGATCACATGCACCTGTCATGCCGCCGCCAGCTGGCGACGAAGCACCGGTGCCTCATGGTTGTTGTCTTTGTCGAGGCCGGTTCGTAAAGATGGCTCCGTGCCCATTGAGCAGACCGATGGAATCAGGTACGTTACCGATCGCTTCACATGGGGGACGCCTATGCCTGCTCGAACTGTTCGCCTGATCGCCACCGCCGCTGCCGCGCTGGCCTGCAGCGCCCATGCTGCCATCGTCACGCCGGCTGACCCGGCAGGCTGGGGCAACGCCGCATCGGGCGGGGGAAGCACCGCCATCACCGGCACCTTGCCACGCAGCGGCAACGGTTCGGCCGAAATCACCCTGCCCACGGTTGCGGCGCAGGCCATGTGGTGGTACGGGCTGGAAACGCCGGTGCCGCTGTCGAGCTTTGCCAGCGCGAGCTACGAGTTCTACCGGGACGGCGCCAGCACCAACCCCGGCATCCAGGCGCCGGCCTACGCGCTGTGGCTCGATCTGGACTGTGACGCGAACACCGGCGCCGATCAGACCTATCTGATCTACGAGCCCGGCTACCAAACCCCCGCGCCCACGCCCGTGCCCACCGACCAGTGGGTGCCCCAGACCATCACGCCCACGTCCATCGTCTGGCAAAACGACATCGGCGCGGTGGCCCCCTTCATGCCGCTGTCGGCGTACATCGACGGCTCTGCCGGCACGGTCAGCGGGGCCTGCATCGTCGGTGTGCTGGCCTTCGCAGGCACCGGCTGGGACGGCAGCTTCCACGGCGCCGTCGACAACGTCATGCTGAGTGCCGGCGGCCAGAGCCTTGCCGCCAACTTCGAAGTCAGCGCGCCACCGCCCCCGCCGCCCGCGCCCGCCCCCGTGCCCACGCTGGGCGAATGGAGCCTGCTGCTGACCGGCCTGCTGCTGGCGGCCCTGGGCAGTCGCCAGGCCGCCGGTCGACGCCGCACGCGCAACGGCGGCTGACGACAACCCTGGCCGCTACGCCTGCCACACCCCCATGCCGGCCGAGCGCAGGTCGATGCCGACTTCGATCTCGCGCGCCACGGCCTCGTCGTGCGTCATCGGGTTGAAGCCTTCGTACAGATCGGGCAACAGGCGCAGGCCGTACTTCAAAACGTAGGCGTTGGCCTGGATGCCGGCCTTGTGCTTGTCGAAGCGCACATCCGGGTCCAGCCCCGTCATGCCCACATACACGCAGGGCTTGCCGTCCACGTAGCCGGGGTTGCAGCGGCGAAAGCGCGGCTCCAGCAGCACGTCTTTGGAGAGTTCGATGACGTATACATGGTAGTGGGGGCGGCGCATGGTGCTGGAAACGGCCGTTGGCTCCCAAGAGTGAGCGCACATCGTAGCGGTTGACGCACGGGACGGCGCCTGGCAGTGCGGCGTGCGTTCGCCCCATCCGTTTGGAAGCATTGAAGCGCAAAACAGACTTTTTCGCTTCAATCGTGATGCGTAAATCGTAAAATACGCTTCATATGAGCGCTGACAACCGTTGGATCTGGCAAACGCCCGGCTGGCCCGCATGGCGTTTTGATGCGCAGGCGCTGCAGCCAGCGATCTCTGCCGCGCGGCTGGCGCAAGGGCGCCTGCTGGGCCTGGCCAGCAGCCTGCAGATGATCGACCTGGCCGAACTGCAGCTGACCGAGTGGACGCAAGAAGCCATCGCCACCGCCCAGATCGAAGGCGAGGTGCTGCAGGTGAACAGCGTGCGCGCCTCGGCCGCGCGGCGCCTGGGCCTGCCAAGCGCCAGCGCCACTGTGCGCGACGCCCGCACCGAGGCCACGCTCGACGTGCTGCAAGCCGCCGTCGGCCAGTGGCAGCGCCCGCTTGCGCAAGACGACCTGTTCGCCTGGCACGCGGCGCTGTTCCCCACCGGGCGCAGCGGCTTGCAGGCCATCGTCACCGGCGGCTGGCGCACGCACGCCGAGCCGATGCAGATCGTCACGCCGCGCATGGGCAAACCCGACGTGGTGCACTACCAGGCCCCCGCATCTGCCGACGTGCCCGCCCACATGGCTGCGTGGCTGCAGTGGTTCAATGCCAGCCAAGGCGCCATCGACGGCCTGGCCCGCGCCGCGCTGGCGCACCTGTGGTTCGAGGCCGTGCACCCGTTTGAAGACGGCAACGGCCGCATCGGCCGTGCCGTGGTCGAACTGGCGCTGGCGCAAGACATGCAAAGCCCGCAGCGGCTGATGAGCGTTTCCACCCAACTGCTGCATGCGCGCGCCGACTATTACGCGCAATTGCAGGCCGCCACCGGCCGTGCCGAACTGGAAGTGACACCGTGGGTGCAGTGGTTCGCCACCCGCGTGCAGGGCGCTTGCGAGGCCGCAACCCAGCATATCCAGGGCGCCCTGGAGAAAACGCGCTTCTGGTCGCGTGTGCAGGCCGAGCACTCGGGTTTGAGCGCCAGCCAGCACAAGGCCCTGGGCCGCCTGTTCGACGCCGGGCCGCAGGGGTTTGTGGGCGGTTTGAGCACCGAGAAATACGTCAACCTCACCGGCGTCTCGCGCGCCACCGCCTACCGCGAGCTGACGCAGCTGACTGAGCTTGGCCTGCTCGTACGCACGGGGCAGGGCAGAGGCACGCGGTACGGGCTGGCGGGCGATGCGGGCCTGTTATCGCACGAGTGACTTCGAGAGAAAATCGGTCCGCAGCGCTTGTGCAGCAATCGCAAGCAGCTATTAAAACGATAGTTCTGGCGCCTTGCCCAGACCTTGTATCTTCAGGCCTGCCACACCCCCATGCCGGCCGAGCGCAGGTCGATGCCGACTTCGATCTCGCGCGCCACGGCCTCGTCGTGCGTCATCGGGTTGAAGCCTTCGTACAGATCGGGCAACAGGCGCAGGCCGTACTTCAAAACGTAGGCGTTGGCCTGGATGCCGGCCTTGTGCTTGTCGAAGCGCACATCCGGGTCCAGCCCCGTCATGCCCACATACACGCAGGGCTTGCCGTCCACGTAGCCGGGGTTGCAGCGGCGAAAGCGCGGCTCCAGCAGCACGTCTTTCGACAGTTCGATGACGTAGACGTGGTAGTGCGCGCGCCGCCGTCGCGGGCGGGGCGGCGCCGCGCTCACAGCCAGGTCTGGCCCGGCGGCGGGCTGGTTTCGATGGTGAACTCGGGCGTGCCGCCCAGAACGAAGGCGCCCAGCACCAGACTCAGCAGCGACATGAACAGGCTGGCCCAGAACGCGGTCCAGAAGCCGTCCAGGTGAAAGCCGCGCACCAGTCTGGCCACCAGCATCAGCATCAGCGCGTTGATCACCAGCAGGAACAGCCCGAACGTCAGCAGCGTGAGCGGCAACGTCAGCACCACCAGCAGCGGCCGCACCACCGCATTGGCCAGCCCCAGCAGCAGCGCCGCCACCGCCAGCGCGCCGCCGCTGTCGAAGCGCATGCCCTTGAACACGTGCGCCGCCACCCAAAGGCCGAACGCGGTGATGGCCCAGTGCAGCAGGAAAGGGGTGAGATTGGCGAGCATGGGCGGATCGTACCCGCGCGCCCGGCGGGTGGTGCGCCCTGACCGGCCGGCCCGGCGCGCTGAACCCGTGGCGCAGGGCCGCAGGCTCTTGCCAGCGTACAGCGCCAGAAACAACACAGGCGGCACACCAGCCAAGGTGTCCGCCTGTGTCGTGCGCCAAGGCCGGGGCCTGCGCTCCTGCGCGCTGACGGGCCTTGCGGACCGCCGCTGCGATCAGTTGATCAGTAGCGACCGCCGCCGCCGCGATAACCGCCGCCGTTGCCGGAGCGATAGCCACCGCCACCGCCGCCACGCGGGCCGCTGTCGTCGCGCGGGCGTGCCAGGTTCACCACCAGCGCGCGGCCCGAGACCGACTGGCCGTTCAGCCCCTCGATGGCGGCCTGCGCCTGGGCGGGGCTGCTCATCTCGACAAAGCCGAAGCCCTTCGAGCGACCGGTGTCGCGGTCGGTCATCACGGTGGCCGAAACCACATCGCCGAAGGCCGAAAAATTCTGCTGCAGGTCGGCATCAGAAGCGGAATAGGGCAGATTGCCCACATAGATTTTTTGGCTCATGGATATTTCTCTCTTCAGGAAAATGGCGGCCCCGGCAATATCAAAACCCGGGCCACCGGGAAAAACGGGCGCCCAGCAGTGAGCGCGCAAGACGCCGTGGCGGCAGCGGCCGCGCGGGCGCCGGTCAAGGCTGCGTCAGGCCGCCGCCAGCGGTCGTGCGCCGCCCTGGTCGTCGAACCATTGCAGCTGCGTGACGGCCAGCAGGCGTGCCAGCACACGTGCCGCCGGCTGCAACTGGCGGCGCCGGCGCACCGGCGTCACTGCTTCAAGAAACAGAGCGCCCGGCACTTCCATCATGCGGGTCAGCATGGGTTTGCCCAGCGTGAGCTGGCGTCGTTCGGGGGCAGGCGAGGGGGTCGGCAGCGGCATCATGGCCGCGCCCATGGAGGGGGAAAAAGTGGAAACAGAAATCATGCAAATCCGCAGGCTTGCCGTGGGCATCCTGCGTGAGCCTGAAGGACAACCGCGCTGCTCAAGGCTCTTTCAAGACAGCGGGTGGCGCAGCCTGGCGGCGTGCTGCCAAGAATGCAGGCGACCCGTTGGGTGGCTGCCGTGCATATCGTTCAGAAAAAAGCCCGGAGGGATTTTCAAGCAACGACCGAAGCAGTGTAGTTGATATTTCCAGACCGTCGGACTTTTATTTTTGGGTGTTGTCCATGGGGGATTTTCGAGCGATTTTGAGGCGAGTCGTGGTCGATTTTCCGGCACTGCGCGGCCTTCAGGCGATCAATGGCCAAATCGTGCTCCCGCGCTTGTCCAGACGGCGCAAGCTGCTATCGAAAATATAGAGAAAGACCAGGCGCTGCGGGCGATCAGCCGTTGGCTTGCGGTGTCATGGCGGCCGCCCTCGTCATCGGCTGCGTGGTCTTGCAGCGCGGAAAGTTCTCGCAGCCCCAGAAGCGCTCGCCCGACTTGCGCGCGGCGCGCTCAAGCATCTTCACGCCGCAGCTCGGGCAGTTGGGGCGCCAATATTCACCCTCGAACGCCACCGCCAACAGCGCGGCCTGCTGCTCGGGCGTGAGGCGGGCGATCTGATCCAGCAGGCGCGAGCCATCCAGCGCGTTGATGCCGTCAGCCTGCGCGAACGCAAGCGCGTCGGGCGTGAAAGTGGAACGAGGTCATAGGTTCACGCACCCGCTGCGCGCAAAGCCTCGTCCACGCGCTGCGCCGCCTCGATCAGGCCGCTGACCAGGCGCTCGTCGATGTCCAGTAGTCCCTCGTATTCGCCCAGATTCCGTGTGTTGTGGCACTTGTCCAGCACGCGCCAGACTTCCGGCCCCAAGCCCAGCGTGTGCGGCAGCACCTGAAAGACGATGTAGCGCTGGCTGGGGCGATAACCCTGCCGCCGCAGCGCGGCCAGGCACAGCGCGTGCGCGGCGTTGTAGGCCAGGTCGAACCGGCTTTCGAGCGACAGCGCGGCGTTGCCCGCGTCCATCAGGCGCGCGCGGCCGGTACGCAGCAGGCCAGCGGTCTCGGCCGTGTCGGGCGGCTCGGCCTTCAGCGGCTTGCCTGGCCCGCTCAGGTTGAACAGCGAGTCAGTCGCCACGCAATACCTCTTCATCGCCCATCAGCCAGATGCGCGGCTGATCCAGCACGCGGGTGACAAAAGCGTTGTCCTGCGCGCGCCGCCGCGCCAGTTCGGCACGGGTGTACAGCGTGGGGTTGATGGCGCGGCCCAGCGTCTGCGCCGCGCCCTCCAGCGCACCAAACACCTCGGCGTAACCCAGCGCATCGCTGACGATCAGCACATCCACGTCGCTGGCGGCCGTGTCCTGCTGCCGCGCCACCGAGCCATAGACAAAGGCCGCCGCCACCTGATCCTCCAGCGGCGCCAGCGCCGCCCGCAGCACATCGGCCAGGCCCACCGTTTTCAGCACCAGCCCGCGCAGTTCGGCAAACACCGGCGACGCCGCGTTGGCTTGATAGTGCTTCTGGTTGCCCTGGTCACGGACTGTAATCAGCCCGGCCGCCAGCAAACTGGCCAACTCACGCTGCACCGCCCCCGTGCCCGAGCGCGCGAGCGCGATCAACTCGTTGGCGTAAAAGCTGCGATCCGGCGACCCGAACAGCACCGCCAGCACGCGCTGGCGCACCGCGGGGAAGAGGGCGTCGGCGGTCGAGGTCATGCTGGCAGTTTATACCCAAATTGGGTTTGATGAAACCCGAATTGGGTTGGTGATGGGGCAGCGATGCGCCTCATTGATCATGGCTGAAAGGGCGTTTTCATTTGGCCCAATAGTCACTACGGTTAGAGGCTAAAACCGGCTTCAGCGCTTGATGGTCAGGCGCGAGCAGCTATAAAAAATATACTGGCCAGCGCATCATGCGGCGCGGGAGGCAGTCACCTTGGGCAGCGCTGTCTTGCAGCGAGGACCGCGGACACACCCGCAGAAATGATTGCTGCTGTCCGAGGTGCGACGAGTAATCTTCATCTGACCCCAATTTCCCC
>ERZ1645187.3622-NODE-3622-length-12884-cov-4.903578_pt1 | contig 12884 bp, 12 predicted proteins | sample MGYA00575352_ERZ1645187 | MGnify/ENA primary metagenome ERZ1645187 (study PRJEB40837, sample SAMN11349314) | freshwater sediment metagenome | isolation source: river sediment | host: Sediment | place: India: Wazaribad , New Delhi | collected 2017-02-21 ... | reverse complement strand
GCGTTCGGCTTTGGGGTGATGTCCGGAATCGTCCCCTTCTCTTTCGCGGAGGCAGTGTTTCCGCACCCGGAAGCGAACATCGACGCCGCGATTGTCGCCGCAAAAAGCTTCCTTTGCACACACATAATCGAACACGCCCTTTCGTGAAATCAGACGGTCTTTTCTTCCGGCAGGCGGGCAGGGCGGATGAAATGAATCACTCTGTCCCGTTGTCGCTCGGTATGCATATTGTGCGAGCAACCCGATGTATGGTATCGGGTTGAAGATCTTCTGTAAAGTGGGCGAATTCGGAATAGCATGACGGATATTCGGAGGAATGATACAAGGCATCATATTCCCGATCCTGAAAGGAGGGACAAAAACGGACGTCACAGCGGGGGAAGGCGTTCGGCGCGACACATTCACTGAATTCGGAGGCCTTCGAAGCGCTCCTTTCGCGGGCGTGCTTACTGTTCGGTTTCCTGCTCCCGCAGAAGCGCTTCGAGACGCTCTCCCGTTCTGTCGGCGTAATACGCCATCTGCAGACAGCAAAGAACAAGCAACAGCTCCTGATCAGGAGCGCCCGGGATGTTCCCCGCCGTGTTCGCGATCAGTTCGCTAACACGCGCCAGGCTCTCCTGATCAAGAGACGTCTGCAATGTATACGTCTTTTTTCCGATAGTGATCGTTACATCCCTCATGGGATGTCGCTCTTACAGTTTCTTTATCTCAGCAGAAGGCGACTGCTGCGGCAGGAGAGCGCCAAGCTTGTCGCAAAGCGACTTGACCTGCGTTTCGAGTTGCGACCGCTCCTTCTGGAAGGACATTTTTTCCCGCTCCAGAGCTTCCGAGACTCGTTCGCGTTCCTTGCTTTCACGAATCCGCTCCAGATCCTTCTCGGAAAGCTTCGACCTGAGGTCGTTCAGTTCCGCGCGCAAACGATCACGTTCCTGCTGAAGCGATCGGATGTATTCCGTTATCCTGTCGGTTACGTTCTCGATTTGGGAGAGAGAGACCATTCCCGTCACTCCTTTCCGGATTTCTACCGTAGAATATACCCTTTTTCCGAAAGCTTCGCACGGACAATGTTGTTGACTTCGTCCGATTCTTCCTCGGTGAGCGTTCTCTTCGCGTTCCTGTACGAAAGAGAAAACGCGAGGCTCCGCATTCCCTCCGGAATCCCTTTGCCCTGATAGACATCGAATATCCGAAGATCCCACAGAAGTTCGGCCGCGGATGCCCGTATCTGTTCCATGACTGTGGAGACCGGAATCGCACACGGAACCAGCAGCGAAATATCGCGATACACGGCGGGATAGGCCGGAATTTCCGTAAAGGAAGGCCGTCGTTTCTCTATGAGCGGGGCGCATTCAAACTCAAACGCGTACACCGGCGCTCCGTAATCCATTTCCCGTTCGATCGCCGGTTTGAGCCGCGCGAGCCACCCGATTCGTTCTCCGTTCAGAAGGATGTCGGCCGTCTGTCCCGCATGTCCGAACGGCTCGCTTCCCTGACGGAATTCCGCTTCATACCCCCGACACGACAGAAGGGCGATGACATCTCCCTTGATGGAGAAGAAATCTTCCCGTTCCGACTGTCCGTACGGGCTCTTGAAGTCTCTCCCGGGGAACACGAGGCCGGCGCATTGTTCCCGTTCCTCGCGATTCTCGCCGTCGCCAAGAAAAACGCGTCCCTGTTCGAAGATCCGGACCGGATCTCTCCACCCTGCCGCGAGGCTTTTCGACAGCGCGTTCATGAGGCCCGGCAGGAGCGTCGTGCGCATGTCCGACTGGTCCGAACTGATGGGATTCGCCAGTTTCACCGGTTTTCCGCGCGCGTCGTCTTTCGGGAAACGAAGTCGGGCTACGGCCTCGGAGGAGACGAAGGCGTAGGTCACAACCTCGACGTAGCCCCTTCCGATCGCACACGCGCGAAGATCGAACTGCGTCCGTGTGACGGCGCCGGCGTCTCCGCGTTCATGGAACGTCTGGGGCAGGCGGGACGGCATGTCGTTATAGCCCCGGATCCGCGCGACTTCCTCGATCAGGTCCTCCTCGATGGAGATGTCGGCGCGATAGGACGGAATAACGTACGTGCAGCTCCCGTCATCCGACTCCGACCGGCGGATTCCAAGACGCCCCAGAATTCTGCCCGCTTCGGACAAATCGCTCCAGTGGAGGATCGTCTGCATCTTGCTCTTCGTCAACGACACTTTTTTCGGTTCGCGTATTTTCGAGACGGCCCGGACAACGGTCGGGAAGGCATTCCCCGCTTTCCACGACTCGATCAGGGAGAGCGTATAGGAAAGCGTGGGATCCATCAGTTCGGGATCGACGCCGCGGGCGAAGCGGAACGCAGCCTCGCTCCGTATGCCGAGGCGCCGCGAGGTCGTGCTGACGCGCTGCGACACGAAGCCGGCGCTCTCGAGTACGACATTTCTGGTTTTGTCGCTGATTTCGGAATCTCCGCCGCCCATAACGCCGCCGACGCCGATCGGAACGCCGCCGCTCGTTATGAGAAGATCTGACGATGACATCGTTCGCATCTTGCCGTCGAGCGTCAGGATGGGTTCCTTATCTTTCGCCGCCCGCACCGTGATCTCCCGGTCGGGCAGAGTGTCGAGATCGAACGCGTGCTGCGGCTGGCCGAAGAGAAGCATGCAGTAGTTCGTCGCGTCGACGATGTTCGATATCGGACGCATTCCGAGAAGCGTGAGCGCAACGCGGAAATCGATCGGCGACGGCGCGATCCTCACATCCCGTATCAGGCCGAGGGAATACCCGGGGCATCCGGCGTCTTCGATGAAGACGCCCTTGAACGGGATCGGCCATTCGCCGTTGTCCGACCTGCGCTCGATCCTCGGTGAAGTGAAGACGGCGTCGTCGAAAAGGGCGTACAGCTCCCTCGCCACGCCGACGTGGCTGAGAAGGTCTCCCCGGTTCGGCGTGATGGAAAGATCCAGAATCACATCGTCGAGTCCGAGATACGAAACGGCGTTCGCGCCCAGGGGCGCATCCGCGGGAAGGCGGAGGATTCCGAATTCGAGTCCGATCTCCGGGACGCCGAGTTCTTCCGCCGAAAGCATCATTCCGAAGCTTTCGACGCCGTCGAAGTCGCGAATTCCCATTTTCGTCCCGTCCGAAATCGTCGCTCCCGGCGCGGCGTACGCCACGACATCCCCGTTCGAGAGATTCGTCGCAGCGGTCACGCACTGCGCGTCCTCGCCCCCGAGATCCAGCTTCGCGACGAAAAGCGACGACTTCGCGGGATGCGCTTCGATTTCACGGATCTTGCCGATTCTGACGCCCGACAGTTTTTTCCCGGGCCTCGTCACCGATTCGACTTCGCTCCCCGTTTCGGTCAGTCTTTCGCAGACTTTCCCGATGTCGGATCCACATTGAACAAGCGTTTTCAGGATATTCCAGGACACTAACATGAACGATTCCTCCCTGAGAGGAGATACGGCACATTTCCCTCAAAAAGAACCCTGAGGTCGGTCAAACCGTATTTCAGCATCGCCATACGGTCAAGCCCCATCCCCCACGCGAACCCGGTATAGCGTGTCGGATCGATGCCGCCTGCCCTGAGAACATCCGGGTGCGTCATGCCGAGCCCGGCGACTTCGAGCCACCCCGTTCCCTTGCAGATCCTGCACGACGGATTCTTCCCGGAGCATTCGATGCACTCGATATCCAGCTCCAGAGACGGTTCCGTGAACGGGAAATAGCTGCCTCGATATCTCGCCGCAAGAGGGCGGTCAAAAAAGGCGTTCATCAGCGCTCCGAGACACCCCTTGAGATCGGCGATCGAGACGTCCGTATCGACCATGAGGCCCTCGAGCTGATGGAACATCGGAGAATGCGTCGGATCGCTGTCCCGCCGGTAGACCTTCCCCGGAACCACAATCCTGATAGGCGCTCCGTGCGCACGCATCGCCCGGACTTCGACGGGGGATGTATGCGTCCGGAGGACCTTGCCGTCGGGAAAATAGAAAGAATCCTGCATATCCCTCGCCGGATGCGAGGGAGGAATGTTCAGCGCTTCAAAATTATAAAAATCGTCTTCTATCTCCGGTCCGAGAGCAACGGAAAATCCGAGTCCCGCCATAATTTCGATGATTTCCCGGGACGTTTCGACAACAGGGTGAAAGCCGCCGCCGGTCCTGCCCCTCGGAGGCAGGGTCACATCTATGTGATCTTCGCGTTCCAGACGTTCGAGTTCCTTTTCTTCGAGAGAATCCTTGCGTGTCCGGATCTGTTCTTCCAGTTCATCCCGAAGGAGATTGACGAATTGCCCCGCGCGAGGACGCTCGTCGGGCGGCAAGGCGCCGAGTCCTTTCAGAAGTGAGGTGACTTCGCCCTTCTTTCCGAGAAAGCGAACTCTGAGCGAATCGAGATTTTCCAGGGTCTCCGCTGCTGCAATTTCTTCAGAGAACGCCATACGGATGTCTTGAATGTGTCGTTCAAGATCGGTCATTCACTATCCCCCTCCCTGACGCTTGCATGCTGCATGCAAACGACTTTTTCAACCGGAGGCATTAACGGCCGCCGGCGGTGTGCGCCTGGCGGCTTGCGTCCCGGTCATAAGACAAAGGTTCCTATCAGGAACACTGATAGGAACCTCGCGACAATCGTTCCCCCGATTCCGGGAGAACTGTAATTTTCAGAGTCTACTGCCCCGAGGAAGCACGGACCTTTGCGGCCAGACTCTCGAAGGCCGCCATATCGTTGATCGCCAGTTCGGAGAGCATTTTTCTGTTGATCTCGATGCCCGCCTTTTTGAGGCCATTCATGAAAAAGCTGTATGACATCCCGTTCATACGGGCCGCCGCATTGATTCGGGTGATCCACAAACGGCGAAAATCCCGCTTCTTCCGTTTCCGGTCATTGTACGCCCTCGAAAGAGACTTGAGATACTGCTGACGGGCCATACGATACGTATGTTTCTTCAGACCGAAATATCCCTTGGTAATCGCAAATAACTTTTTTCTCTTTTTATCGCTAACACTGCCGCCCTTGACGCGGGGCATGGCAAGTCACCTCTCTGTCATACGAATGTATTCAGGAACGTCGATGCCTAGGCATACGGAAGAAGCTTCTTCATTGTGTTCTCAATACCTTTAAAAACGTATCCCGTCTGGCGAAGCTGCCGTCGCCTTCTGGCGCCCTTGGATGTCAAAAGGTGCCCGCGTCCGTTTTTTCGATAGGCCACTTTCCCGGTTCCTGTCAGGGAAAACCGTTTTTTTGTGCCTGAGTGGGTTTTCATTTTGGGCATGTGTGTCTCCTCCTTCCTGAAATATTTCCGAACAAGTAAAAAGCCCGCCACAAAAGCGGCAGGCATATCATGACCTTGCCGTACCCGGGACTACTCGCCCGCTGTGGTTTCGGAGGGGACTTCCGACGCCGCTTCTTTCGCGACCGCCGTCACCGGAGAAACGGGCTTCTCGACCTTGACGCCCTTCGGTTTGGCCTGCGGAATCGGAGTGATCATAATCCGCATATAGCGTCCTTCCATACGCGGATCTCCCTCGCTCTTTCCGAGTCCGTCGCAGGCGAGCATAACACGGTTCAGAACTTCTCTCCCCTTGTCGAGGAAGGCCATTTCGCGGCCCCGGAAGAAAACGGAAACCTTGACACGATGCCCGTCTTCAAGAAAGTTCTTGATCGCCTTGACCTTGAAATCGTAGTCATGTTCATCGATCTTCGGGCGCATCTTCATTTCCTTGAGGGTCTGAACCTTCTGCTTCTTTCGGGCGTCCTTGTCCTTTTTCTGCATCTGGTACTTGTATTTTCCGTAGTCGAGAATGCGACATACGGGCGGTTTCGCCAGCGGAGCGACCTCGACCAGATCGAGCGTCCGCTGTTCCGCGAGAAGTATCGCTTCTTTCGTCGGAATAACGCCCAACTTGACGCCCTTTTCGTCGATCAGCAGAACGTCGGGGCAGGTTATTTCCTCATTGATTCTCGGTTCATCGTCGGCCTTTTGCGCGACTATTGTGCCTCACCTCCATATAAAATAAACGGGCCAGTGGTCATCCGACCGCCGGCCCGTCAAGCATCCGTCCATTCGCCTGGCCTTGACCCGTCCGGCTCAAATGCCGACAGGTGAGAGGGCGGTCCCTCTACTTTCAGTACGAAAAAGACTATACCATACTTGAATACTCCGCGCAACGGCGAATCAATGCGATGTCACCGGTTTTGCTATAATTTCCTGATCTCCGGCCTGTACTCGTTGTCCAGCAGTTCCAGGAAGGAATCAAGGGACATGTTCCCGAGATCGCCCTTCGTCCGGCATCGCGGCGCCACGCTGCCGCCGGACGCTTCCTTCTCCCCTATGACGACCATGTATGGAACTTTCTGCATCTGAGCATCCCGGATCTTTTTCCCGAGCTTTTCGTCCCGAATATCGACTTCCGTCCGGATATCGTGTTCGCCAAGCGCTTCCTGAACTTTTTTCGCGTACGGAATGAAATCGGCCGCGATGGGGAGCAGTTTGACCTGAGTCGGGGCAAGCCAGAACGGGAACGCCCCGGCGAAGTTCTCGATCAGGATCCCCATGAAACGCTCGAGGCTGCCGTAGATGGTTCTGTGGAGCATGACGGGCCGATGTTGCGCGCCGTCCGCGCCGATAAAGTTCAGGTCGAACTTCTCGGGCATCTGGAAATCGAGCTGGATCGTACCGCATTGCCACGTCCTGCCGATGCAGTCCTCGAGATGGAAGTCTATCTTCGGTCCGTAGAAAGCGCCGTCGCCCGGGTTGACGGTGAACTTCGTCCCGGATTCCTCGAGCGCTTCTTTGAGCGCGCTTTCGGCGATATTCCACTGCTCTTCGGATCCCATGGAATTCTCCGGCCGGGTGGAAAGCTCGACGCGATACGGGAACCCGAAGACGTCGGTATAAATGTAGCGACACAACTTCATGATTCCCTTGATTTCTTCCTTAACGACCTCCGGCGTGCAGTACAGATGCGCATCGTCCTGCGTGAAGCAGCGAACGCGCATCAGTCCGTGGAGCACGCCCGAACGCTCGTGCCGGTGGACGATGCCGAGTTCCGCCATGCGCAAGGGAAGATCGCGATAGCTCCGGATCTGCGTCTTGTAGATCAATATTCCGCCGGGACAATTCATGGGTTTCACGGCGAACGGACGCTCGTCGATTTCGGTGAAATACATATTGTCGCGATAGTGATCCCAGTGCCCGGACTGGATCCAGAGGCTCCGGTCGAGGATGAGGGGCGTCCGTATTTCCGAATAACCGTTCTTCAGGTGCATCTTTCGCCAGAATTCCATGATCGAGTTCATAATGACCATGCCGCGCGGATGAAAGAACGGGAATCCCGGTCCTTCGCTCTGGAGGCTGAACAGATCGAGTTCAACGCCAAGTTTCCGGTGGTCGCGGCTCCGCGCTTCTTCAAGCCGCTTCAGATGGGCTTCCAGATCCTTCTTCGCGGCGAACGCGGTTCCATACACGCGGGTAAGCATTGGATTCTTCTCGCTGCCCCTCCAGTACGCCCCCGCAACGGAAAGAAGTTTGAAAAAAGGCGTGTATGACGTGTCCGGAACGTGCGGTCCGCGGCAAAGATCCACGTACGTTCCCTGCCGATACAGCGAAACCGTCGGTTCCTCAAGATCCGAGATGAGTTCCACCTTGTACGGGTCGTTTCTGCCTTTGAAGAGTTCGATCGCGTCCGCCCTCGACATTTCGACGCGGTCAATCGGCAGGCGATCCTTCACGATGCGCTTCATCTCTTCCTCGATCGCGGGGAAACTCTCCTCGGATATGGGCGACGGGAGCCCCATATCGTAATAGAAGCCGTCCTTGATGCTCGGTCCAACGCCGAAGCTCGTCCCCGGGAAGAGGTTCTCGACGGCCTGCGCCATCAGATGCGCGGTCGAGTGCCGAATTATATCGAGTCCCTCTTCCGATTCGGCGAAGATCGGCTCCAAAACGCCTTCGCAGGTGACGACGCTCTCAAGATCAATCGCCTTTCCATCCAGTTTCGCCGCAACCGGACGTCCGGCTGCTCCCAGCGCCCGCAACAGTTCCCCGGCCTTCTTCCCCGCCTCAACAGCCTGTCCTTCCGCATTTCGTACCAGCGCCATGTGCGATGCCTCCCCAAGAATAAAATACGGCCCACATCGCTCCATGGAGACGATGTGGGCCGTATCGCGGTTCCACTCCATTTCCGGCTTCTGCACCGGCACTTGCTCCGCTGTAAGGGGCGGACCCCGACGCCTTGGCGGCAATGCCGTTTCGGCGTCAGCTCCGGGGTGGTCTTCCGGCGAGATTCCGCAGAAGGTCTTTCAGCCTGTGGACCTTCTTCTCTGTCCGTTCAACGTCGCCGTACTCTCCCCATCATCGCCATAAAATCCATATATTGACGGATATTATCATCCGGCGCAGCTATTCTGTCAACGTTTCTATTTCACTCCCGAACTCCCGAACCCGCCTTCACCGCGCTGCGTTTCCGAAACCGCAGCCTCTTCGATCCAGGACACATGCTCGGTGCGAGCCAGAATCATCTGGGCGATCCGATCCCCCCGCGTAATCGTGAAGGGCTCAAGTCCGAGATTGACGAGGATGACGCGGATCTCGCCGCGATAATCGCTGTCTATGGTTCCCGGCGCGTTCAGAACGGTGACCCCATGACGCAAGGCAAGCCCGCTCCTGGGGCGGACCTGGAATTCATAGCCCTCCGGTATTTCGACCACAAGTCCCGTTCCGACAGCGATACGCTCCCCGGGCAGGAGAACGTAATCCGCCGTCGAACGCAGATCCATGCCGGAAGAGAACGGAGTCTCATAAGCGGGAAGAGGGATATCCGCCGCGCTCTCTCCCCGGACGATCCGCACGGAAACGTCGCTCATCGCTGTCGGTCTCTTCCACCATCTCCGGAAGGCCGCCTTCTGGGGCCATCCGATCCGGGACGACGATCGCCGCCCCGGCGCTCTCCACCACCGCCGGGCCGTTCTCCCGGAGCGGGCGACGGAATCTTCACGATCTCTTCCTCTCGCGCCTTTTCAGCATCGAACGCCTCTCCGAATCCCGCTTCGCGAACTTTCGGCTCAAGATCGAAGAGCCGTTTTCGTGTCAGGTTGACGCGTCCCATATCGTCGATCTCCTTGACCATTATCAGAACGCGGTCTCCGACCTTGAAAACGTCGTCAGGTTTGGGGATGCGGTGCGTGCTGACTTCGCTGACGTGCAGAAGCCCTTCCTTGCCCGCAATGCATTCAACGAACGCGCCGAACGCCAGCATCCGCGTGACGGTTCCGTGGTAGATCTCTCCAGCCTCGAGATCCTTCGTGAGACCCCGGATGATCGAAGCCGCCTCGTCTACCTTGTCCTGGCTCGGTCCGCAGATATAGACCTCTCCGGTGTCTTCGACGTTGATCTTGACTCCGGTCTTCTGCGTAATGCCGCGGATGACTTTTCCGCCGGGGCCGATGACATCGCGAATCTTCTCCGGATCGATCATCGTCGTGAAAATTCTCGGAGCGTTTGCGGACAACGGGGCAGGCGACGAAATGGTCTTTTCCATTTCGTCGAGGATATGCATTCGCGCCTCTTTCGCCTGGGAGAGGGCCTGCTCCAGTATGGAACGCGTGATGCCGCCCGCCTTGTTGTCCATCTGAAGGGCCGTTACCCCCATGCGGGTTCCCGCGACCTTGAAGTCCATATCCCCGTAGTGATCTTCGAGTCCCTGAATATCCGTAAGAATTTGAACCTTGTCATTCTCCTTGATAAGCCCCATGGCGATGCCCGCAACGTGTCGTTTGATCGGCACCCCTGCGCTCATCAGGGACAGGCTGCCGGAGCAGATGGACGCCTGCGAGCTGGAGCCGTTGGATTCGAGAATATCCGAAACAACGCGCATCACGTACGGGAACTCGCTTTCGTCCGGAATCACCTGCCGGAGCGCTCGTTCGGCAAGGGCGCCGTGTCCGATTTCGCGGCGTCCGGGCCCCCGCATCGGACGGACTTCGCCGACGGAGAACGGGGGGAAGTTATAGTGAAGGATAAAGCGCTTGGCGGGCTCGTCGGCCTTCAGTCCGTCGAGAATCTGGTCATCCATGCCGATCATGCCGAGCGTGGTGACTCCAAGCGACTGCGTCTCGCCGCGGGTGAACAGGGCGGAGCCGTGAACGCGCGGAAGCACGCCCACTTCGCACGCGATCGGGCGAACCTGATTCATGGCCCGTCCGTCCGCTCGCACTCCTTCATCCACAATAACCGACCGCATGGACGACTTCACCATGGATTCGATCATGACGGCGATATATTCGCCGCAATCGTCGAAACGGTCGTGGAAATAGTCCAGCGCACGCGTCTTCGCGTCGCGGATAGCGTCATTGCGGGGCTTCTTCTCGTGAATCTTGACCGCTGCGCGGATATCCGCGTCGAGTTCCCGGTGCATCCATTCATCTATTTCCGGAATACGCTCCGGCCGCGGCAATACAATCTTCTCCAAGCCGATTTCCTCGCGCATGCGAAGCTGGAGACCGACAATCTTTCTGATTTCGCCGTGTGCGATCTCAAGCGCATCGATCAGCGTCTCCTCGGAAAGTTCCCGTGAACCCGATTCAACCATCGTGATCCCGTCGGCATGCCCGGCCACGAGAAGATCCAGGTCCGAGCTTTCCATCTGTTGTTCCGTCGGATTCACCAGAAGATTTCCGTCGACGCGCCCCATACGGACGGCGCCGACGGGTCCGGCCCAGGGAATATCGGAAATCGTGAGAGCCGCCGATGCGGCATTGATCGCGAGGACATTCGGAAGATGGACCTGATCGACCGCGAGCACCGTCGTGACGACATGCACATCGTGCCGCATCTCATCTTCGAACAGAGATCGAATCGAACGATCCACGACGCGGGAACTCAGGACAGCGGTTTCCGACGGCCGTCCCTCCCTTTTAATAAAACCTCCGGGGATCTTTCCCGCAGAGTAAAAGCGTTCTTCAAAATCGACGAGCAACGGGAAAAAGTCTATCCCCTTCCGCGCCGTATCCGCAATGCATGCGGTCGTCAATACGATCGTATCTCCATACTGAGCCCGCACCGCACCGTTCGCCTGCTTCGCAATCTTGCCCGTTTCAAAAACGAGCGTCTCCGCCCCGATTTCCAATGAATACTGTTTCTGCATGTTTCAGCCTCCTCCATATTCCATTCATCCGATTTTTTTCACATTGTAAGGATACCACAGGACGAAAAAAAAGTGCGAGGGCGCGAGCCCCCGCACACAAATCCTGTTTCCGTCAGTGTCTCAATTCAAGCCGCTCGATCAGCTTCTTGTAGCGGTTGAAGTCTTTGTCTTTCAAGTACCGGAGAAGCTTCCGCCTCGTTCCGACCATTTTCAGAAGCCCCCGCTGCGAATGGAAGTCCTTCTTGTGCTGCTTCAGGTGCTCGGTCAAGTCCCGGATGCGCTTTGTCAGCATAGCAACCTGAACCTCGGGAGATCCCGTATCGGAACCGTGCGTCTGATATTCCTGGATGATGGACTGTTTCACGTCTTTCAAAAGCATCGTACTCACCTCATCGACAAAATCCCGAAAACCCAGAGCGCTCATTCGGGCGTTCCGAGTAATGGGTCAGGGAGATACTAGCATCTCGCACCGGGTTTTGCAAACACGTTTCGGAGAACAGGGTGGCGACAGCGCGCCTCAACCGCATTTTCTTCCTTTCCTCATAGAGCACATCGGAAAAGCAATATGCGCTCGCTGGAATCTAATTTTGCACTCGACACAGCTTTTTGAATGTGCTTTAATGATCGCACGATCTATGAATCATTGTGCTCTTTTCAGAGGAGGATGTCCCATGTCGCTTCTTATTGTCGAGGACAACAAGGATCTTGTCCAGGTGCTCGCGGAGGGGTTTGCGGAGAATGGCTTCTCCGTTGAAAGCGCGTTCTCCGGAGAAGAGGGTCTGGAAAAATCCCGCGAAACGGAGATCGAGTGCATCATTCTCGATCTCATGCTTCCGGAAATGAACGGTCTCGAGATGCTGCGAAAGCTGCGCGAAGAGGGGAACGTTACTCCCGTCATCATCCTCACGGCGCTGGACAGCGTGGAAGACAAGGTTGAAGGACTGAACAGCGGAGCCGACGATTATCTCGTCAAACCTTTCGATTTCAGGGAGCTTCTCGCCCGCGTCCGTACGCTTGTCCGCAGAAGTTCGGATCAGCAGCGCCCTATCCTGAAGTGCGGCGGACTCGTTCTCGACCCGGTGGCGCGCGAATGTCGCGTCGACAACGTCGCCGTTCCGCTCAGACGACGAGAATTTGACATCCTTGAGTTGCTGATGCGATACGAAAACCAGGTCTTCTCGAGGGAGCGCATCATCACGCATGTCTGGCAGAAGGAATACGACGGAACAAGCAACGTCGTTGACGTTCACGTGAAGTATCTTCGGGACAAGCTCCGGAAAGTCGGATACGACGCACTGATCGTAACCGTCCGTGGCGTGGGCTACAAAGTCAACTGTCCCGCCTATAACTGAGCGGCGTCAATGAGGTTCGGGATGGGGGCCAATCCTCCCGGCCGCGATGGGAAAACGGCTGGTTTCGGATATTTCCCGGTCGTGTATGTTTTCGTTTCCGTCGGCGTCGTTGTTTCCGCCCTTACGGCCGCTTTTTTTCGACACTCCTCGCCGATCCTTGCGGTCTTTTTTTGTTGTCTGTCATTGGCGATATTTCTGTCTTTCCTTTCGTACCTCGCCGGAAGAAGAATCGTCCTTCGTTCACTCGACAAACTGACGGAAATGATGCAACCATCCGCCACGGGCGTATTTTCGTTTCGCGAGAACGATTTCCCTTCTGACCTCCTCCCCTTCGCGAAAGGTCTTTCCGCTCTGGTAGCCCGCTTTCAAACACACGAAACACAACTCAAACAACTCTCCGCCGACAC
>ERZ1645187.3621-NODE-3621-length-12886-cov-4.092900_pt1 | contig 12886 bp, 11 predicted proteins | sample MGYA00575352_ERZ1645187 | MGnify/ENA primary metagenome ERZ1645187 (study PRJEB40837, sample SAMN11349314) | freshwater sediment metagenome | isolation source: river sediment | host: Sediment | place: India: Wazaribad , New Delhi | collected 2017-02-21 ... | reverse complement strand
GCCACTAAAACTTCCGCACAGGCGGGAGCATCTGGTTCCGCTGCCAAGTCGAGTAGCTCAAAATCGGCGGCTACACAGGCTGGCGGCAAGTCCAGTAAGGTCGCAGTCGCTAGCGGCGTATCAAAAAAGACGGTGACCAAAGTCTCTGCCGAACATGCGGAAGGTCCGCGTAAGGCCGTTCACCGGGTAAGCGCGACCGATCTCGATGCAGGTCGTTTGGCCCTGTATTCTTCTTCAGCGCTTGTGCTGGATCAGGAAACAGGTCATGCGCTGATCGAGAAGCAGTCGGATGCAGTGGTTCCTATCGCGTCGATTTCCAAATTGATGACCGCTATGGTGGTTCTCGATGCCAAGCTTGATCTCGATGAGGTCATCAGCATCGGTGACGAAGATGTCGATTATCTCAAGGGTTCCCGTTCACGGATTCCTGTCGGCACAACGATGACCCGTGAAACGGCGATGTTGTTGGCGCTGATGTCCTCAGAAAATCGTGCCGCACATGCCTTGGGCCGTCATTATCCGGGTGGGCTTCCGGCGTTCGTCAAGGCGATGAACCAGAAGGCCCATGCTTTGGGGATGCACAGTTCACGCTTCGAAGAACCCACCGGACTGTCGAGCAATAACGTCTCAACGGCGCACGATTTGGCGCGCATGGTTGCTGCGGCGGCGCGCTATCCGGAAATTCGTCAGTATTCGACCACTGCAGAGGCGCGTGTCGACCTGAATGGCCGTATTCGCGACTTCCACAACACTAATGCATTGGTGCGCAGCGATACTTGGGAAATTGGCGTATCAAAGACCGGCTATATTTCAGAAGCAGGGCGTTGTCTTGTCATGCAGGCACGCGTTGCAGACAAGCCGGTGGTAATCGTGTTGCTTGATTCAGCAGGGAAAATGACCCGAGTCGGCGATGCCAACCGGATCAAGCGCTGGATGGAAAGTGCCGGGGTTTCGTCAGACCATCGGCGTACCTAGTCGAGCTGATTCGGGCAGAGCTGCAATGGCTGCCTTATCAATTTACTGTTTCAGGGTTTTCGAACCAAAATCTAGAGCACTTCGCGAATTTGTGCGACTTCTTCGTTTGGCTCAACTGAGTTCTTTCCGGGGGTATATCCCAAAGATGAGGCTCGGGAGGGGCTTGGCATTCGCTAATCTTTGAATGCTCAAAAATTCAAAATGAAACGGGGGCTGCTATACCCCCGTTTAGTTCCCTGCATGAAATCGCTGAATTGACTAACGAAAGCCGTTTCGCGAGATCTACTTGCTCTTCTTGGCGGCGGCAGCGGTTGCGCTCACGGCCTTGGTCGTTGCCGTCGTGGCGGCCTTGACGTTCGCTTCGGCGATGTCAGAGAGTTGCTTGGCCATGGAGGTCATCTGATCGAAGGCCTTGGTCGAAGCGCTCAGCAGAGAGTCCATCGTGGCAGCGAAGACTTCACCGCCAACCGGGGTCGCAGACTTGGCCTGCTCCACGGCACTGGCGGCGTTCTTGGAGAAGCTGCTGTACTGGGATTCAAACACCGTAGAAACCTCTTTTTGCATATTTGCAACGAGGTCGTAAATGCTACGGGAGTAATCGACCAGCTTGTCGACATTCGGCTTGGCCAGTTCGCTGTTCAGCTTGGCCAGTTCGCTCGGATCCTTGGCGGACAACAGCTGTTGGGCATTGGCCACGGTGCTGTTGAAAAATTCGCGCGAGGCGGCCATGTTCAGGGCGGTCAAACGCTCGACGCCGTTAAAGGCTGTGCGCAACAGGGCCATCATGACTTCGGCATTGGCTTTTTGGGCGGCAGCCACTTGCTCAAGATTCGGTTTGCTCATCGTCTTCTCCAATCAGTTTTCTACGTGTGGAAGAAAGCAGCCCCCGCATTTAGCGAGGGCCGGATTCACGATTACTTCTTCTTGCCGGCAGCAGCGGTTGCACCGACAGCCTTAACCGTTGCGTTGGTCGCAGCAGCGACGTTGGCTTCGGCGATCTCGGCAACCTGCTTGGCAGCCTTGTTCAGGTTGTCGAAAGCGTAAGTGGCAGCAGCGATGGCGCTCTTGACCGCAGCGACAGCCACATCGGAACCAGCCGGAGCGGACTTGGCAGCCTTGTCGAGCAGGCCAGCGATGCTCTGCTGGAAGTCGGAGAATTGCGACTCGACCATCTTGGACAGCTCTTCCTGCGTTTGGGCAGAAATTTCATACACGGAACGGGAGTAGGCAACGGCCTTCTCGACGTTCGGTTGAGCCAGGGAGGCCTGGATGGACATGGCTTCCTGAACGTCCTTGGCACCCATCATGGCCTTGGCGCCGGAGACGGAGTCTTCCAGAACGGAACGGGCGGTATTCAGATTCAGGGCGGCGATACGCTCGGCAGAGGCCAGAGCGGTGTTGGCAACCGCCAGCAGGGAATCAACGGTGGCCTTGTTGGCAGCAGCGAATTGCTCGGGGGTGGTGAACATGGGGAATCTCCTCAAATTGAAAGTTCATGCAGAAACGGGACAACCGCTGCAGTGCATTAGCTACGGGCTTATGCTGCACTGCACCATGGAAACCATTATAGGTTTGAAATTAAAGATGTCAAGCGATTTGGTGCACTGCACAAAATTGGCTTTGCTGAGGCAAATTCCCGAACGCAAATCTCTATAAAATCGTTCACGGCCGTATGGTTTGGGCGCCCACTCCTGTCGCAGGTTTGAGGTCGAGACGAGCCCCTGGCACATCGGCACTCGAAGCTTTGTTGCGCGGCTGGATTACAGCCCGAACGCGCCCGGATTGCCCACTTTTATCCTTTCCCTCGCCCGCCGTTACCAGATATTTTTCACTAATCGCATCGTAACGGATGTAATCACCACGAACCTGATCATCGCCACTACGCACCCAGGCCCTCCTAAAAAGTTCGGCAACCTCGGTATTGGTGCTGTACTCGATACGCTCAGCCTCACCCTCAATATATTCGTCTCGCCCTTCACGCTTTTGGCGAATGCGTGCAAGGCCACCCTTGCCCCCCGTAGCGACCCCTTTCTGGAAACCGTACTGATCCTCGGTCACCACAACGCGGTCCGCCTGAAGCATCATCGTCCCCTTGATAAGTACTACGTCGCCTTCGAGAATTTGAATTTTTTTGGCGTCGTCTATCGAGACTTTGTTGGCTTCGAGCTGAAGCGGTTTATCGCGGTCGGCGCGTTCGGCATGCGCCGTAACCGCGATTGCAAGCAGGCTAACTATAAAAATTCTGGGAAGGTTCATTTATTGGCTCGGCGAGGATAGGACATCCCGGTCACTTGGGATTTCAGCTCAATCGTGGACAAATTGTTGTCTAGGCGCATACCGACGCCTTTGACCCATGATTTGTCCTCCCTGATCTCAACAGGATGATCGGTATAGGCAATGCCTTCGTTAGGCCGCACGGTCAGTTCGGGAGTCAGGGCAACCATCTCCGAGCGCTGAGCGGTCTTTGCTCGTACGCCTCGTACATTACCCTTGAGGTCGACCTGCTCCCCCTTGCTGGTTACCTGAGCCTGATCGGCTGTCAGGGTCAACATCGGTCGCATTGGTCGAAAATACTCAAGCTTTGGACGATCAACCTTGGAGGAGTCATCGTCCGGATAATGTTCCATATACGGAGCGGTCAAACGATACTTGACTCGTCCCCGGTCATCGAACTGCCGAACAAGAAAATTTTCCGCCATGGAATCGGGATCGTGACGCAACTTACCGTCATTGCGAACCTCCGGGGGTTGCAATGCACTCTGCAACCAAAAGCCCAGCGCAGCCAGTACCGACAAGAGTGCAATTGCGAACAGCTGAGTTGAACCCATCTTCATAAATGCACCACCAGACAAATTTCGGCGCTGAACAACGGACGACAAAAATATCGTACCCGTGGCCGATTCAGGTCAATAGAGGCGAAGCCGAGATTTGAGCACATGGTCAAGCTGCGGTTATGATGGACAAAGTATACCTGACTTCATGAAACGGCCTTGAGCGCGCTACCCCTCGTCCTTCTGCTACTCGGCGCTTCCGTTCTGGCGGTTGTGATCTTCCGCCGCTTTAATTTACCCCCCGTGCTTGGTTACCTGCTAGTCGGCAGCGTGATCGGTCCACATGCGCTCAACCTGATGCACGACGTGCATCGTGCTGAATATTTGGCAGAGTTTGGCGTTGTATTCCTGATGTTCTCGATCGGCCTGGAGTTTTCGCTTGGCAAACTCTACGCCATGAAGCGTATCGTCTTTGGCCTGGGCCTATTGCAAGTGGCAATAACCATGGCGGCGATTACTGCAATTGCGATGCTGTTTGGCATTCGCTGGCAACTCGGTATTGCGCTTGGCGGCGTACTGGCGATGTCGTCTACGGCGGTAATCAGCAAACTACTTGCCGAGCGCCTGCAACTCGATTCAGCGCACGGGCGCGAAATTCTCGGCGTGCTGCTATTTCAGGATCTGGCGGTCGTGCCGCTGTTGGTTCTCATTCCGTCGCTCACCCAGCCACCGGAAAAGCTGGCCATGCTGTTGGGTGTCGCGGTACTCAAAGCCATTGTGGTACTTGCGGTCATTCTGGTTTTCGGTCAGAAACTGATGCGCAAGTGGTTCCATTTTGTAGCTCGCGCGAAGTCCTCAGAAGTGTTCGTGTTGAACGTGCTTTTGATTACGCTTGGGCTTGCTACTCTGACGCAACTCGCGGGATTGTCCCTTGCGCTGGGTGCCTTCGTCGCCGGCATGCTGATTTCCGAAACGGAATACCGCCTTCAGGTGGAAGAGGATATCAAGCCTTTCCGCGACGTTTTGATGGGACTTTTTTTCGTCACCATCGGCGTGAAGCTAGATCTGCACATCCTGGTCGGCTTGTGGTGGCAGGTGCTGCTCACTCTGGCCGCACTGCTCGCTGTGAAAGCCTTGATCGTCGGCATCCTTTCCTGGCGCTTGGGGTCTACGCCTGGCAATGCGATCCGCTCGGCACTTTGGCTTTGTGCAGGTGGTGAATTCGGCTTCGTGTTGCTTGGTGAAATTGCACGCATGCCGAAAACGGTGGAGCAGGTCATTCTGACGGCACTCGTGCTCTCGATGCTGCTTGCCCCATTTATCGTTCAGTACAGTGAAAAACTGGTGGTACGCTTTGTCGCTAGCGAATGGCTGTTGCGCTCGATGCAACTTACCCAGATCGCCGCCCAGTCTATGGGCACCGAAAAGCACGCCATCATTTGTGGCTTTGGCCGAAATGGGCAGTATCTGGCACGTTTCCTTAATCAAGAAAATATTGGCTACATCGCACTCGATCTGGACCCTGACCGTGTGCGTGAGGCTGCCGCCGCAGGTGAAACTGTCGTATTTGGCGATGCCTCGCGCAAGGAAGCGCTGATCGCGGCCGGGCTCATGCGCGCCAGCGTAGTCATCATCGCGATGAGCGATACTCCGCTTGCCGAAAAAGTACTTCATCACGTCAATGGCCTCCGCCCCGACCTTCCTGTTGTTGTTCGGGCAAACGACGAGCGCGATCTTGAGCGACTAGAAAGAGCGGGGGCAGCCGAGGTGGTTCCGGAATCATTGGAGGCGAGTCTGATGTTGGCTTCACACGCGTTGATCCTGGTGGGGATACCGGTTAACAGGGTATTTAAGCGAATTCGCCAAACGCGCTCAGAGCGTTATCGCTTAATGCGCGGCTTTTTCCACGGGCTCTCTGACCGGGAGGATGATGAAGACAGCCAGCCGCGATTGCATTCGGTATGGCTGGCATCAGGGGCTGCTGGTGTAGGCAGAACGCTCGCAGAACTCAATTTGACCCGATACGGTTGTGAAGTCAGTGCCATCCGCCGTCGCGGTATTCGAGCGGTTGAACCCGCACCGGAAACCCGTCTCAACGAAGGCGATGTGGTTGTCTTACTCGGGGAGCCCGAGGCGGTATCTGCAGCAGAAGAAAAATTGCTTCGCAAATAAAACGGGTGTTGTCAGCTATTGTTATGGTTGGTTGCGATTCGGACCCGCGATAGTAGGTCGCGATTCCATAGGTGCCCCCTCGGAAAACCACCATAACGTGCCCGCAGGCATGGTGGTCCAGGCTTCGTTGTCGGTGAGCGGCAGGGTGGCGATCACTGCCACGCGGTCATTGGGGGTGGTGACGTCGCTGAAATCGACAGTGACGTCCTGATCCTTGAGGTGAGCCTGGGTAAAAGGGGCTTGACGGACAATGTAGGCCAGCCGGGTTGAGGCATGCGCGAACAGCATGTCCCCGTTCGAAAGCAGGAAATTGAATTCGCCGTGGCGGGCAATGGCCAGTGTCAGTTCGTGTAGCGTGTCGAATAGTGCAGCGGTTAGTGGCGTTGTGGCGCCGAAACGTCCGCGGAGTTGTTGCAGCAGCCAGCAGAAGGCACGCTCGCTATCGGTCAAGCCTACCGGCACGAAACTGCCGTCGAGTTCCGGGCTGAAATCGATCAAATTGCCGTTATGGGCAAAAATCCAATAGCGTCCCCACAGCTCACGCATGAAAGGGTGCGTATTTTCCAGCCCGACCGCCCCTTGTGTTGCTTTACGGATATGGGCGATAACGTTGGTCGAGTGGATGGGGTATTGCCGCACCAGCTCGGCTACGGGTGACGAACAGGAGGGCTTGGGGTCGAGAAAGACGCGGACGCCTCGACCTTCGAAGAAGGCGATTCCCCAGCCGTCGGAATGCACGTCGGTTGCACCACCACGCGCACGGAATCCCGTGAAGGAAAAGCAGATATCGGTCGGGACGTTGCAATTCATGCCTAACAGCTGGCACATGCTTACTCCTGTTCGCTGCGCATGGCAGGGCGTTTGCCGACCTTGACCTGGAGTTCGAGGGGCTTGTTTTCACGGCGTAGCCGGAAACTGGCGCGTTCCTCGGGTTTGAGCCCGGCGATCAGGTCGAGCATGCTTTGCGGGTCTTTCACCGCTTTGCCCTCAACGGAAAGCAAAATATCTCCCGGGCGGATCCCCGCCAGATCGGCCGGCGATCCCCGAACTACTCCGGCAATCAGCGCCCCGTCGTTGTCTGGCAGTCCGAAGGACTCGGCGAGTTCTGGCGTGATTTCCTGGGCTTCGACACCAATCCATCCGCGCGTCACGGCACCGAACTGGATGATTTGCTCCATGATGTTTTTGGCGCTGGATACCGGTATGGCAAAGCCAATGCCCAGCGATCCGCCGGTGCGGGAATAAATGGCGGTGTTGATGCCGACGAGGTGGCCGTTGATATCGACCAGCGCACCACCGGAGTTGCCTGGATTGATGGCGGCATCGGTCTGAATGAAGTTTTCGAAAGTATTGATTCCGAGATGCGAGCGACCCAACGCAGAAACGATGCCCATGGTCACGGTTTGTCCCACGCCGAACGGATTGCCGATGGCGAGAACCACGTCGCCGACGCGCAGACTTTCCATCTGCCCGAAAGTGACAGATGGCAATTTATCAGCCTTGATTTGCAATACGGCGAGATCGGATTCCGGGTCGCTACCGATAATTTTGGCCTTGTAGGTGTGTCCATCGTTGAGCGAGACCTGAATGTCGCGTGCGGCCTCGATGACGTGAAAATTGGTAAGAATGTAGCCGTCGCTGCTGACCAGCACCCCCGAGCCCAGCCCGGCAGTCGGCTGCGGGGCGTTATCCGGGCGTTCGCCAAAAAAGTGGCGGAAAACCGGATCGTCCAGAAGAGGGTGGCGTTTGCGACGGACTTCTTGCGTGGTGTAGATGTGCACCACGGCCGGCAGGGCTGCGCGGGCGGCATCGCGATACGAAGCAGCACCGTTCGGATGCTCGTCATCATTGGCGGGCGAGGATTCGCGGACGGTGACCGGCGCAGGGCGCCCCGGCAACCATTCCGGCTTGAGCGTCGTCAACACAAAGAGGACGGCGAGCGCAACCGTAACTGTTTGTGCAAAAATCAGCCACAACCTGTGCATGAAAGACCGAAGCAATGAAACGTGATGAATTGGCGAACTATCTGGATGCTTTGCTGGAACCGGCAAAGTTCAGGGATTATTGCCCAAACGGTTTGCAAGTGGAAGGACGCAGCGAGGTGTCGCGTGTGGTGGCCGGGGTAACGGCGAGCCAGGCCTTGCTTGATGCGGCGGTGGCGCGCGGGGCCGATGCCATCCTCGTCCATCATGGTTATTTCTGGAAAGGAGAGGATGGTCGGGTCACCGGCATCCGGCGCAATCGTCTAAAGACCTTGCTGGACAACGACATCAATCTCTTTGCCTACCATTTGCCGCTCGATGCCCACCCACAACTGGGCAACAATGCTCAGTTAGCGCTCAGGATGGGGTGGTTACCCGAAGGTCGTTTTGGGGATCAGGATATTGCTTGGCTGGGTAGCACGGGAGAAACGACTTCCGCCGAGGCCCTTTGTCGCAAGCTTGCCTTGCTGCTTCGGCGCGAGCCTCTGTTGATCGGAGAGAAAGCTCGACCGGTACAGCGTATTGGCTGGTGCTCGGGCGGTGCTCAATCGTATTTCGAGCAGGCTGTCGCATTGGGCGTCGACGTATTTATCTCCGGTGAGATTTCCGAACAAACGGTGCATCTGGCACGCGAGAGTGGTGTTGCATATCTCGCGTGCGGGCATCACGCGACCGAACGTTATGGCGCCGCCGCCGTGGCTCGGCATTTGCAGGAATTCTGCGGGCTCGATAGCGAATTCATCGATGTCGACAACCCGGTATGAGCCTTCGCCTCAGGCCGATTGCAGACGACGCTCCAAGCCGTAGCCATCCTGCAGGGCCAGAAGCAGAAGAACGATTTCCTCGACCACTTCAAGCGGAAAGCCCGCGCGTTCGCCGTTACGTGTGTCGTGGACCAGTTCGTAGAGGTAGTCCATGCAAGCTTGGGTGCCCCAAGTCGCAGTGATTTTTTCCGTGACGTGCGGATAGTCTTCCAATGATTTCAACCCGGAGCCGCGGTTCTGCAAGTCGACCCAAGCCGGCAATTGCAGGTTGAATTTCGAACGCAACATCGGACGTAGATCGTTGTATTCCTTGTTCAGTCCGCCGCGTCGATAGAGATCGAGCAACATGAGCCACGGCCGGGGGTTGTCGGGCGCGGTGTCGGCGACGTGGCGAGCAAGCGTGTCGGTCGCTGCCTGAAGCCTGCCAAAGGAAAGCATGATTTCCGCCAAGGCGAGCGCTGTTTCATCCTGATCGAATTTGACCTCGACCTGTTGGAGGCTTTCTGGCGGTCGGGTCATCTCCGGCTCTGGGGGCGGTGACTGAGGCGCGGGTTTGGGGCGGTTCAGTGGAATGACGTTTGACTTGGCAGTTGGAGGCGTTGGATCAAATACAGTGAGCGGTGGGGGCGGAGTTTTTTCCCGCGGGGGGAGCATGGGCGGTTCGGCGTCGCCGAAGCGGGGGCGGCGGCGCCCCAGGAAATGTGCGAGCCCACCGGCCAGCGCGCCACCCAGGATTGCGCTCAGCAGGATTTCCGGCCAGTCGCTACCGGTGCGCGCGGGTGCCTGCGGGGGCGGTGGTGCAGCCGTCGCGATGGCCGCTTGTTGGGCGGATTGCAGTTTTTGCTGCAAATCCAGGGTTTCCTTGGTTAGCGCCAATGCGCGGTCAAGCGCTTCAATCTGTGTGTTGAGGGATTGAATCGTCGCCTCCAGCTTGCGTATGCGTTCACTGGTTTGTTCTTGCAGGGGAATGGGCTTTTCTCCCGGAAGCGCGCTTTCACTTGGGCTGCCCAAAACTAATCTGTCGGCTGTTTTCTTGGCCGGGGCTTCCGGCGCCTTTGCTTCGCGGCGGGGAGGGGTGGCTGGGGCGGATTTCGTGGGCGCACTTGATTCCGATACCTGTTGCATCGGTAGTGTGTCGCGTTCGGCGGCGATGCGCTGTCGAACGTCAGGGATGATCACGGGGGTGCCATCGGACAGGGCTGGTTTGCCCTTTAATTGAGGGTTGGCCCGTTTGAGTGCCGCCAGCAGGCGTCGTTGTTGAGCGAGGTTGTCAGGGGCCAGATTTTCCGCGATGCTCTCCAAAGTATCGCCTTCGTTGGCTCGGATTTGGCGCCCGGATGAAACCCCACTGGTTGGCGGAGCTACCGTGGTGGCTATTGGTGGCGGGTTGGCGATGGCCACCGGTTCCGAGGGCATTAGCACGTAGTCTCGCTGGAGCGCGACGCCGCAGCCGGCGCGAATGCCAATCAAGGCAATCGGTTCCATGATTGGTTTGCTGCCGGTGATGACAAGGCGTTGACGTCCGTTCTCCCGCAGCAGTTTGATTTTGCCGTTGGATATGACGGGCAGGTCTGAGCCGCTGAGTGGCGCCAGCGAGAAGCAGGCGGCGTCGACGTTGTCATCGCCTTCGGCATTGATCGGGATCTCGGCGCGAAGCGGTTCGCCAATCCGCGAATGCAGGACGATGTCACCCAGTCCAACCGCGGAGGCCGAATGTGCCGTCATCAATGCGGCAGCGACGATACTTAGTCGGAATATGCATGTGTTCACAATTACCCGTCCGTCTCTGGCTGATATTCCATATGCAAATAGTATCAACACAGTGGCGCGGGAATCAGGAACTATTGCACACTGCGGCATATTTGATTGGGATACGAAGAGGAGATGTCCATGGAATTTGTATTTGCCCCGCCCGCGCCGTCTGCGGTGCCGGTTGCGGGAATGCCGGCGTACTTTCCGGTACGTCGGGTGTTTTGCGTTGGTCGAAATTACGCCGATCACGCGCGTGAAATGGGGGCGCTGGCTCAGGCCGAGGGGCGTGAGCCGCCATTCTTCTTTTCCAAGCCGGGAGATGCTGTGGTTTCGGCTGATGGCGAAATCGCCGTGGCGTATCCGCTGGCGACAGCAAATTTGCATCATGAAGTGGAATTGGTCGTCGCTTTAGGGGCCGGTGGGACATCTGTCGCGGTAGACCGCGCAAAAGGCCTGATTTTCGGTTATGCCGTCGGCGTCGATCTAACACGCCGCGACATGCAGGCGCGAGCCAAGGACAAAGGGCATCCGTGGGACATGAGCAAAGGGTTCGATCAGTCTGCCGTAGTGAGCGCCATTCATCCGGTCTCGGCGGCGGGTCATCCGGACCGGGGGCGGATCTGGCTGAGCGTTAACGGTGCAATTCGGCAAGATGGCGATCTTTCGGCGATGAGTTGGAAGGTTGCGGAAGTGATTGCCAATCTTTCGACGCTGGTGACGCTCGCTCCTGGCGATCTCATTTTTACCGGGACGCCGGCAGGCGTGGGGCCGGTGGCACGGGGTGACCTTCTCGAAGCCGGCGTCGCGGGCGTCGGTACACTGAGTGCCCGCTTTTTTTAAGCTGGGAGCCTGAGCACGGCGTTCGCGCCGCACACGGCAGCAGACCCGGCATGAGAAAATCAACCCATGTTGCTCGCTGCCGCCCGGGGCTTGGTGTCCCATGCCCTGCCAATCCTGATCGCCCAGCTATCGTCCATCGGGATGATGGTGGTGGATACCGCCGTATTGGGCCACGTCAGTGTGGAAGACTTGGCAGCGGTGGCGATTGGCGGTGGTATCCATATTTCCATCGTTTTTGCCTTGGTTGGCATTCTGCAAGCGCTTGCACCCGTGGTCGCTCACCTGCACGGCGCCAAGCGCCGGGGTGAAGTTGCCAACGTCCTCCAGCAAGGCTTCTGGCTGGCCCTGGCCCTCAGTGTGCCGGGGTGCATTCTCCTGAGTTATCCGGCGTGGATGTTGGCCCCTGTGGATATGGACCCGGTGGTTGCCGAGAAGGTGACCGCTTATCTCGGGTTACTGGCGTGGGGAATGCCGGCAGCCTTGGTCTACCGGGCATTCTATTTTGCATGCAATGCTGTGGGGCGTCCTCGTGTGCTGATGCTCATCGGGATTGCCGCCCTGGTTATCCATGCGCTACTGGCCTGGGGCCTGGCGCTGGAAGGGTGGTGGCAGGCGCCGATGGGCGTGGTGGGGTGTGCGTGGTCGAACGTATTGATCGCCTGGTTGGCGTGTTTTGTGGGCGCGGCGTATCTGGCGTTCGGGCCTCTGGGGCGAACCTATGCGCTGTTCTCACACCTCTACCGGCCGGAGTGGCTGCGCCAGCGTGAATTACTCAAGCTGGGCCTGCCCATGGGGTTGTCCAATCTGGTTGAGATTACTTCATTCACCTTGATAGCGCTTTTCATTGCCCCATTGGGCGCGACTGTGGTGGCGGGGCATCGCATCGTAGCCAATTTGTCGGCATTGACTTACATGTTGCCCCTGGCCTTGGGTATCGCGACGATGTCGGCCGCCGGACAGGCCTTGGGGGCTCGGGATTTTGCCCGCTTGCGCGCCACCATTTTTGCTGGTTTGGCGATTGCAGCCGCGCTCTCGACCTTGAGCGGTTTGGTGTTGTGGTGGGCTCGGGTTCCAGTGACGGGGGGGTATACGACGGATACGGCGGTACATGGAATTGCGATTACCTTGGTGGTCTATGTGGCGATCTACCAATTTTTCGATGCGCTTCAGACGATTGCCGGCCATGCCCTGCGTGCGTATCGAATTACCTTCGTGCCCATGCTGATCCAGACATTCTGTTTTTGGGGAATCGGTCTCGGTGGTGGCTTTTGGCTGTGTTTCCACGCCGCTCATCCGATGGGTGTTGCCGGGTTCTGGCTTTCGGCGGTGCTGAGTTTGATCGTTGCCGCCGCCCTGTTGTTATCCTTGCTTTGGCGCACCATGCAGGCATTTGAATCAACGTCATAATTATGAATTTTCGCGTGCAATAAATTGATTCGAATGTGGTAACATTTTCGGTTCAAAGACGGTATAACCGGGTGGGGTCGGGGGAAGTTGTCGGCTACCGCTCATCGCTCGCAACTCAACTATACGCAAGGAAAGCGCATGAAAATTCACGAATATCAGGGCAAACAACTCCTGAAGAAATTCGGCGTTACGGTTCCGCGCGGGATTCACTGCACGACCGTCG
>ERZ1645187.3620-NODE-3620-length-12891-cov-6.082970_pt1 | contig 12891 bp, 11 predicted proteins | sample MGYA00575352_ERZ1645187 | MGnify/ENA primary metagenome ERZ1645187 (study PRJEB40837, sample SAMN11349314) | freshwater sediment metagenome | isolation source: river sediment | host: Sediment | place: India: Wazaribad , New Delhi | collected 2017-02-21 ... | reverse complement strand
GTGCAAAGCCGCTGGAAGCATTACGGCGCCCTTGCTCCGCAAGAGATCGACCGTCAGGTGGTGGCGAGCACCTTCACCGAGGATGGTGTGGTGCAGAATGTCGAACGCTTTGGCCTTGAGAACGGCAATGTCGTGGTGCTGTCGCGCCGCGTGACCGAATCCAGCATCCGCGGCGTGAGCTTCCTCAAGCAGATCTTCGGCAACATCGGCCGCCTGCGCGCCGACCAGTTCATCGAATAGCCGCGGCTTGGCGGCCCCCTTTGGCCTCACCCTGTGAAGGAATCAGGGCTGACCTAGGGGGCGGCCACGCGGGCTGCGGCAAAAGATACATGCGATCTGGACAATTTGCCCCGTTGCACCGCGCCTGCTCTTGATACAAGTCAAGGCCACGCCCTTGGGCTGCATGCCACAAGGCAAGGGAACAAGATGACCAAGGAGGCCGTGCCCCGCCGCGCGGTTCCCAGGAGAGACGCGATGAACTACGAAGCCGCCCTTGATGCCGCCCTGACCCGTCTGCACGAAGAAGGCCGTTACCGCACCTTCATCGAGATCGAACGCGCCAAAGGCCATTTCCCGCATGCCGTCTGGACCAAGCCGGACGGAACGAAGAAAGACATCACCGTCTGGTGCGGCAACGACTATCTGGGCATGGGCCAGCATCCGGCGGTTCTTGCTGCGATGCACGAGGCGCTGGAGGCCACCGGCGCCGGCTCGGGCGGGACGCGCAACATCTCGGGCACCACGGTTTACCACAACCGGCTTGAGGCCGAGATTGCCGATCTGCATGGCAAGGAGGCCGCTCTGGTCTTTACCAGCGCCTATATCGCCAATGACGCCACGCTCTCGACCCTGCCGAAACTGTTCCCCGGCCTCATCATCTATTCGGATGCGCTGAACCATGCCTCGATGATCGAAGGCGTGCGGCGCAACGGCGGGGCCAAGCGGGTGTTCCGTCACAATGACGTGGCCCACCTGCGCGAGCTGATCGCCGCCGATGACCCGGACGCACCCAAGCTGATCGCTTTCGAATCGATCTATTCGATGGATGGCGACTTTGGCCCGATCAAGGAAATCTGTGATCTGGCCGAAGAGGTTGGCGCGCTGACCTACATCGACGAGGTGCATGCCGTGGGCATGTATGGCCCGCGCGGCGCAGGGGTTGCCGAGCGTGACAATCAGATGCACCGCATCGACATCATCAACGCCACGCTGGCCAAGGCCTATGGCGTGTTCGGCGGCTATATTGCTGCAAGTGCAAAGATGGTTGACGCCGTGCGGTCCTATGCCCCCGGCTTCATCTTTACCACCTCGCTGCCGCCGGTCGTGGCCGCGGGGGCAGCCGCCTCGATCGCTTTCCTGAAAACGGCCGAGGGGCAAAAGCTGCGCGACGCCCAGCAGTTGAATGCCCGCATCCTGAAGATGCGCCTGCGCGGCCTTGGCCTGCCGATCATCGACCACGGGTCACATATTGTGCCAGTCCACGTCGGCAACCCGGTTCACTGCAAGATGTTGAGCGACATGCTCCTGGAAGAGCACGGGATCTACGCCCAGCCGATCAACTTCCCCACCGTGCCGCGCGGCACCGAACGGCTGCGCTTTACCCCCTCGCCGGTGCATGATTCCAGGCAGATCGACGGGCTGGTGCGCGCCATGGACAGCCTGTGGAAGCACTGTGCGCTGAATCGTGCCGAGTTGTCCGCCTAACCCCTTTTCTGCGCATGCAGAATCGCTTGCGGCATGCTAGGAAATCGCCAATACGACAATAAGCGAGTCGCCGGGAAAACTGCGGCTCTGACGGGACGGATTGGCATGGAGCAGCGCGCATGATCGGGCGGAGGGCAGCATCACCTCAGCCAGCGGAGGAAGGCCCCAAGGGGTTTGACGATTTCGACATGCGTCTGGGCGACCTGATGCGTGGCGAGCGTGCCACCCTGGGCAAGTCGCTTCTGGATGTGCAGCGGGATCTGAAGATCAAGGCCACCTATATCGCGGCCATCGAAAACGCCGACATCTCGGCCTTTGAAGCCCCCGGTTTCATCGCGGGTTTCGTGCGCTCCTATGCCCGCTATCTGGGCATGGACCCTGATCGCGCCTTTGCCAAATTCTGCCGTGAAGCCAATTTCGAAGTGGCGCATGGCATGTCGGCGGCGGCGTCCTCGTCGGCCATGGTGGCCAAACGCGCCCGGCTGCAGGACAGCAGCCGCGACCCGATCGCCAGCCCTGCCGTCGCCTTCGGACCGGCGCAGGAACGCTGGACCGCCCGGATCGAGCCCGGCGCTCTTGGTTCTTTCGCCGTTCTGGCGGCGCTTGTGGTGGCCCTTGGCTATGGCGGCTGGTCGGTTCTGCGCGAAGTGCAGCGGGTGCAACTGGCGCCCGTGGATCAGGCGCCCGTGGTCGTGGCCGAAATCGATCCGCTGGGCGGCGTCCGTCCGGTGGCCAATCCCAATCCCAATCCCAAGCCCGAGGCGGTCGGACAGGTGGCTTCGGCCACCGGCGTGACGGCCGATCCGTTGGACAGGTTGACCCAGCCGCAGGCGCTTGCTGTGCCGGTTCTGACTTCGCGCGATGGACCGATTGCCGCGATTGATCCGCGCAAGGCCGGGGCGCTGGCCTCGACCGAGCTTGCCGCAGCGGAAACCATGGCGCCGACCGCAGGCGATGCCGTGCAGGTCGTGGCCGCGGCCAATCCAGGTGTCGAGATTCTGGCCGTGCGCCCGTCCTGGGTGCAGGTTGCCGCTGCCGACGGCACTGTGCTGTTCGAAAAGATCCTGGATGCTGGCGAACGCTATGCCGTGCCGCCGCTGCAGGATGCGCCGGTGCTGCGCTCGGGCAATTCGGGCTCGGTCTATTTCGTGGTGAACGGCCAGACCTTTGGGCCTGCGGCTCCGGGGGCGAATGTGGTCAAGAATGTCGCGCTGTCGGCGGACAGCCTGACCCAGACCTATGCCGCCGCCGACCTGTCGGGCGATGCCGATCTGGCGGAAATCCTGAACGTGGCGGATGCGGGCGAGGCCAATCCGGCCGCGGCACCGCTGGAATAATCCGGCCCCTGCGGCCTGCGATCAGCCCCGGCGGCATTGCCCCGGGGCTTTTGCACGTCTATCTAGGGGCGACAGCAAGGAAGGCCCTGACGATGACCCACAACCCGATCCGTCCCTGGCGCAACATCGACCGTCGCAAATCGCGGCAGATCCGGGTGGGCAAGGTTCTGGTGGGGGGGGATGCCCCGATTGCGGTGCAGACCATGACCAACACCCTGACCCATGACGTCAAGGCTACGCTGGAGCAGATCCAGCGCGCCGCCATCGCCGGGGCCGATATCGTGCGGGTCTCGACGCCGGATGTGGAATCGACCGCCGCCTTGCGCGAGATCTGCCGCGAAAGCCCGGTGCCGATCGTGGCCGACATCCATTTCCACTACAAGCGCGCGATCGAGGCGGCCGAGGCGGGCGCGGCCTGTCTGCGGATCAACCCCGGCAACATTGGCGATGCGAAACGCGTGGCCGAGGTGGTGAAGGCCGCCAAGGATCACGGCTGTTCCATCCGCATCGGGGTGAATGCCGGATCGCTGGAAAAGCACCTCTTGGACAAATACGGCGAGCCTTGCCCGGATGCGATGGTGGAATCGGGGCTGGATCACATCAAGCTGCTGCAGGACAACGATTTTCACGAATACAAGATATCGGTGAAGGCCTCGGATGTGTTCATGTCGGCCGCCGCTTATCAGCAACTGGCCACCGTGACCGATGCCCCGATCCATCTGGGCATCACCGAGGCGGGGGGGCTGATCTCGGGCACCGTGAAATCGGCCATTGGGCTTGGCAGTCTCTTGTGGTTCGGGATTGGCGATACGATCCGGGTTTCCCTCTCGGCCGATCCGGTGGAAGAGGTGAAGGTCGGGTTCGAAATCCTGAAATCGCTGGGCCTGCGCACGCGGGGGGTGCAGATCATCTCCTGCCCCTCTTGTGCACGGCAGGGGTTTGACGTGATCAAGACCGTGGAAATTCTGGAAAAGCGGCTGGAGCATATCAAGACCCCGATCAGCCTGTCGATCATCGGCTGCGTGGTCAACGGCCCGGGCGAGGCCTTGATGACCGACATCGGCTTTACCGGCGGTGGCGCGGGGTCCGGGATGGTCTATCTGGCCGGCAAGCAGGACCACAAGCTGGGCAATGACCAGATGATCGAGCATATCGTCGAACTGGTTGAGGCCCGGGCCGCCGAGATGGAAGCGGCCAAGGCTGAGGCCGAGGCGTAACCCCGGTTACGCCTGCCGCCGAAGCAGCTGCGCGAGACCCAGGGCCGCTGCCCCATAGGTCGCAACACCGAAGAGCAGCGGCAGCGTGGTGCCGTCGAACATCAGCCCGACCGGCACCGCCAGCAGAACCGAAGCCACCGTGGCAATCGACGAGATGACCGAGGTCGCCATGCCCGCCACATGGCCCAGGGGCTCCATCGCCACCGCGTTGATATTGCCCAGCGTCAGGCCCATGGTGGCAAAAAGCACCACCGACCACAGGATATGGGCGTAGAACGCCCCATCGCGCCCAAGAACGCCCGTGGCTGTCAGGGCCAGATAGGCCAGCGTCACCGCCAGAAGCACGGCATAGGTCGTCCTGATCATGCCGTGCATGCCGATCCGCATCACCAGCCGGGCGTTCAGGATGGAACCGGACATCGAGGCAACAGCGATCAGGGCAAACCACAGGGGAAAGCTGCCGGCGCGGTCGAAGGTCTGGGCAAAGATGCCCTCCATCGAGGACAGAGTAGCGAACAGCATGCCAAGCGTCAGGGCCTGGGTCAGGATGGACAGCTGCACGATGCGCAGCGACAGGACCTCGCGGCAGGCGGTCAGCAAGGGACTGAAGGCCAGCGGGCGGCGCGCCGCAAGAGGCAGGGTTTCGGGTTGGCGCAGGTGCAGCCAGCTGGCCACCACCAGCGCAAAGCCGATGTAGACCAGAAAGATGGCTTGCCAACCGGCAAGGGCGATCACCCCCTGGCCCATCAGCGGGGCAATGGCGGGCACGACGGTAAAGACCATCATGGCAAAGGACATGATCTGCGCCATCTCGGGGCCTTTGAACATGTCGCGCACCATGGCGATCGTCACCGTTCGCGGCGCGGCGGCCCCAAGGCCCATCACGATACGGGCGGCGAGCAGGGTTTCAAGGCTGGGCGCGGCCCAGGCGGCGGCCGAAGCAAGGATATACAGGGCAAATCCGGCCAGGATGGTGGTCTTGCGCCCCAGACTGTCGGACAGGGGGCCTGCAAAAAGCGTGCCCACCCCCATCCCCAGAACGAAGGCGGTCAGGACCAGCTGGGCCTTGTTCGGATCGCTGGGCGACAGCGCCGCCGCGATGGCCGGCAGGGCCGGCAGCATGGCATCGATGGAGAGCGCGATGGTGGCGAACAAAAGCGCCAGAAGGGCGATGAATTCGCCGCGCGAAGGAGAGGAGGGCATGGATCACCTGGGGCCACCGCAAAGGCGCGGCAGTGGGGTTTTGCCTTTTGCAGGCGGAAAGGTCCAGAGCAACCCTCCTCGTCGGACATGCGTCCGCTCGTCGGGGGGGGGGCTGCGCGCGAGGAGGAACGAAGTTCCCGACGAGCCGGGGGTCAGCCCTTGGACTTTTCCACCAGCTCGCGGATGACCTGGCCCCAGACCTCGGGCGGCTGCGCGCCGGAGACGACATATTGCTGGGCAATCAGGAAGGTCGGCACGGCGTTCACCCCCTTTTGCCGGGCGTCCTGATCGCGGGCGCGGATATCGTCGGCATCGGCGTCCGAGGCCAGAAGCCGGGCCACCATGGCGCGGTCCATCCCCGCCTGCGCGGCGATGTCGGCCAGCACGCCCGCGTTGCCGATGTCGCGCCCCTCGCGCCAATAGGCGCGGAACAGGGCCGAGACGACGGCCGTCTGACGCCCCTCAAGCCCCGCCCAGTGAATCAGCCGGTGGGCATCGAGCGTGTTCGGGATGCGCTTGGGCGTGTCGGGGTCGATCTCGGCCCCCGCGGCGCGGCTCATTTCCTTGAGCCGCAGATGGACCTGGGTCAGCTGGTCGGCGCCGAACTTGGCGGCCAGATAGGCGTGCTTGTCCACGCCCTCGCGCGGCATCTCGGGGTTCAGCTGGAACGGGTGCCATTCGATCCGGAACGGATGTTCGGGGTGGGCCTCGAGCGCGCGGTCAAGGTTGGCCTTGCCGATATGGCACCAGGGGCAGATCGGGTCGGAGAAGATATCAAGACGGATCATCGAAACGCTCCTGCAGGAGGGCGCGCAGGGCGCGGCGGTTGAGCTTCATGTTGGCGTTGCGCGGCAGATGGTCAAGGTGGAACCACAGCCGCGGCTGTTTGTAGCGCGCCAGCTGGGCGCTGGCATGGGCGGTCAGGGCGGCCTCGTCGGCATGGCCCAGATGGGCGCAAGCCAGAACCCGGGTGCCGGGGGAGACTTCGACCTCGGTCACGCCGCAATCGGTGACGCCGGGGCAGGTGGCCAGCGCCGCCTCGACCTCTTGCGGGGCCACGCGGAACCCGCCGGGGTTCAGGATATCATCGGCCCGACCGAGATGGCGGAAGGCGCCGTCGGGGCTTTGTTCAACCAGATCGCCGGTGACGAACCAGTCCCCCTGCAAGCGGCTGGCGGTTTCTTCCGGCGCGTCAAGATAGCCCAGCATCAGCCCCGGATCGTCCCGATGCACGGCCAGGATGCCGGGGCTGCCGGGGGGAAGGGGCTGGCCTGCCTCGTCCAGAACGGCCACGCGGCGGCCGGGCTGAGCAAAGCCGGTGGCCCCCATCGGAGCGGGCCGCGCCGGGCTGCCGGACAGGAAGGTTGAACATTCCGTCATCCCCAGCGCCTCGTGCAGGTCGGTCCCGGTGGTGGCCTGCCATTGGGCGCGCAGGGCAGGGGGCAGGGCCTCGCCCGCGGAAAGACCGTGGCGCAGGCTGGGCAGGGGCGGCAAGGGCGTGGCCTTCAGCATCTGGCGATAGATGCCCGGGGCACCGGCAAGGATGGTCGCACCGTGACGGGCCGCCAGCCGCGCCAGATCGGCGGGCGCGGTTCCGGGTGCGGGCACCAGAGCCGTGGCTCCGACCGTCCAAGGGTCCAGAAGGCCGGTGCCCAGCGTGTAGGTCCAGTTCATCGCGCCGGCATGCATCAGCCGGTCGCCGGCCTGCAGCCCTTCCCAGCCCTGATGCATCATCGCCCGGGCCAAAAGCGCGCGGTGGGCATGCACAACGGGCAGGCTGCGCCCGGATGTGCCCGAGGTAAAGACAATATAGCCCGGCCGGTCGGCATCGCCCAAGGCATAGGGGCAGGGCGGCAGGCCCTGCATCGCCAGAAGGCTTTCGGCGGGCAGCAGGCGGTGGCCGCCCTCGGGCAGGGCGATGCCACCATCGGCGATCACCAGCGCCGGAGCGATCAGGCCGGCCAGCCGGGTCACCTCGGGGACGGTCAGCGCCGCCGCGGTGGGCACCGGCACGAAACCCGCCGCAATGGCGCCCAGATAGGCCAGGGGGAAGCTGGCGGAATTGCCCAGACGCAACAGGATCCGGTCGCCCGGCGCCAGACCCAGCGCCACCAGCCCGCTGCCGATGCCGCGCACGGTCGCCTCAAGGCGGGCAAAGCTCCAGACTTCGGCCCCGTCAGGCCCCAGGATCTCCAGCGCGGGATGATCGCCCAGCCGTTCGGCATGGCGCAGGGCATGGGCGGCAAGGTTGAAGTTGTCCTGTGTCATGTCCGCCTTGCTAACCCGGCAGGCGGGCGTCTTGAAGAGCGAAAATCCCCGCCCCCCGCGATGGATCTGCCAGCCCCTGCCTGCGGGCGGGCTTGAAGCCCGCGCCCTTTCACGCTAGGGCGAAGCCATGTCAAGCGACCCGAAAAAGCTGATCCGGATTGCCCGCGAAAGCGGGGGCACCAGTGCCGTCGAGGCGCTGGACCTTGGGCAGCGCGTGCGCGATCTGCGCAAGGCCAAGGGCTGGACGCTGGAACAGGCCGCCGTGCAGGCCGGTCTGGCGCGGTCGACGCTGTCGAAGATCGAAAACGGCCAGATGTCGCCGACCTATGAGGCGCTGAAAAAGCTGGCGCAGGGCATGGGCATGTCGGTGCCGCAGCTGTTCACCCCGCCGGCCAAACCCCAGGCCACCGCCCGCATGGCGGTGACCAAGATGGGCGAGGGGCAAGGCCATGCCACCACCACCTATGAGCACGAATTGCTGGCCGGCGCCCTGACGCGCAAGCAGATGCTGCCCTATCGGGCGGTGATCCGGGCGCGGTCGATGGACGAGTTTGACGGCTGGGTGCGCCATGACGGCGAGGAATTCCTTTATGTCCTGACCGGCGTGGTGCGGATGTATACCGAATTCTACGAACCCGTCGAACTGCGCCGCGGCGACAGCGCCTATTATGACGCCTCGATGGGGCATAACGTGATTTCGATTTCCGATGACGATGCCACGCTGTTGTGGGTGACCTCGCTGGCCTGAGCCTGCCTGCAGGGCTTGATCCAGATCACGGAAGACCGGGGGCAAATCATTAATCTGGCATGGCGCTTGGGCGGTTTCCGCACCGGCGAAGGGGGGAACATGCGTCTTGCGATCCTGACGGACATTCACGCCAACCGCGAGGCGCTGGAGGCGGTTCTGGCCGATGCCACAGGGATGCGGATTGATCGCTTTGCCATCCTGGGCGACATCGTGGGCTATGGTCCTGACCCTGACTGGTGCATCGACAAGGTGGCAGACCTGCAGGCCCGGGGCGCGATTACGGTGCGCGGCAACCATGACCGGGCCATCGGCGTGCCGGACGGCGCGCTGAACGCCCAGGCCCGGCGGGTGATCGACTGGACGGTGGATCGCCTCTCGGCGGTGCACAAGGCCTTTCTGTCGGAGCTGCCACTGACGGTGACCGAAGAGGACATGCTGTTCGTGCATGCCAGCGCCAATGATCCGCAGGACTGGATCTATGTCACCAATGAAAACCACGCCATGCCGTCCTTTCGGGTGTCGAAGGCGCGGCTGATCTTTTGCGGCCATGTCCACAAGCCCGCGCTTTACAGCTGCGATCTGTCAGGGCGGGTCATGGGCCATCAGTTCGGCTATGGCACCGGCGTGCCGCTGATCCGGTCGCGGCGCTGGCTGGGGGTGATCGGGTCGGTCGGCCAGCCGCGCGATGGATCGGGGCTGGCCTCGTGGTCGGTCATGGACACCGACCGCAATGAGCTGACCTTCCGCCGGGTCGGTTATGACAGCGCCACCACCGCCCGCAAGGTGCGCAGCGCCGGCCTGCCCGAGGCGCTGGCCGCCCGTCTGGTCAAAGGTTTCTGAAAGGACCGTGCCATGCAGATCAAGCCCGCCACCGGACTGGAGATTGACGGCTTTACCTTGGGCGAAAAGCTGCATACCGGCGGCTTTGCCACGATCTGGGAGGTGACGCATCCGCTGTATCGCACGCCGATGGTGATGAAGGTGCCGACCATCCTTGATGGCTTCGATGCCCCCACCATCGTGGGCTTTGAGGTGGAGCAGATGATCATGCCGCGCCTGACCGGGCCGCATGTGCCGCGCGTCATGGGGCAGGGCGATTTTTCGCAGATGGCCTATATCGTGACCGAGCGCATCCCCGGCGCGTCGATGTGGGCGCTGGCCAAACGCGCGCCCCTGCCGATTGACGAGCTGATCGAGGCGGCCGCGCGCATGGCGCAAGCCGTGCATGACCTGCACCGCCAGCATGTCATCCACCTTGACCTGAAGCCCGACAACTTCCTCCAGCGCCCGACGGGCGAGATGGTGCTGATCGATTTCGGCCTGTCGCGGCACGACCATCTGCCCGACCTTCTGGCCGAGGAATTCACCATTCCCATGGGCACCTTCCCCTATATCGCGCCCGAACAGATCCTGCGGCAGCGCGGCGATCTGCGCAGCGATCTTTATGGGCTGGGGGCGATCATCTATCACCTTGCCACCGGCAAGATGCCCTTTGGCGAGCCCGAGACCATCAAGCAGGTGCGCCAGCGGCTGTGGCGCGATCCGGTACCGCCGCGTGCCCTGCGCACCGAAATCCCCGAATGGCTGCAGGAAATCATCCTGCGCGCGATGGAGGTTGATCCCGCCCGCCGCTATCAGTCGGCCGCGCAGATGATCTTTGACCTGACCCATCCGATGCAGGTGCGCCTGACCGAGCGCGCCCACAAACTGGCGCAGGACGGGTTCTGGACGGTGTGGAAGCGCAAGCGGGCGATGAAAAAGGTCAAATCGCTGGGCGCGCCGATCTCGATGGCCGGGCAGATCGACCGGGCGCCGATCCTCTTGGTCGCCGTCGATCTCTCGCCCGAGATGGAGACCCTGTCGCACAACCTGTTCCTGTCGGTGAAGCGGATGCTCATCATCCAGCCCGACGCCCGGGTGGCTTGCGTCAATGTCATCAAGACCGCGCGGCTTGGCATCGACCAGACCACCGACGAGGCGGGCACCCACCTGCATGTCAGCCGTCTGGTCGGGCTGAAATCCTGGGCCGACTGCTTTGATCTGCCCGATGACCGGCTGACCTATTCCATTCTGGAAAACACCGATCCGGCAACCGCGATCCTTGAACATGCCGAGGCGATCGAGGCCGATCACATCATGATGGGCGCGCGCGGCCATTCGACGGCCCGGCGCTTTCTGGGGTCGGTCTCGGCCCGCGTGGTGGCCGAGGCATCCTGTTCGGTCACCGTGATCCGCCGTCCCGAAAAGCGCCGCAGCGAAGAGGCGACTGAAGTTGCCGCCTGACAGTGCCCCGCGGCGGCATCAGCCGCCGAACCAGCCTTGAACCGTGCGGGCGCCGCCCGAGACGTCCTCACCGACGCCCGCGATGGTGTTGCAGGCCGTCAGGCTGGCCAGAATCAGGACAAGCGCGATGTGTTTCATTCTTCGATCCAGAGGGTTTCCGGGTTGAAGCCGGGATAGAAGCCATAGATGGGCAGTTTTGACGGATAGTGCAAGCGCGCGTCATGGGCAATCCGGTCGCGGTCGGAATACCAGATCGGCACCACATAGCGCCCTGCGGTCAGGATCCGGTCTAGGGCCTGCACGGCGGCGCGGAAGGTCTCGGGGTCATGGGTGGCCAGCAGCTTGTCCATCATCGCATCCACCGCCGCGCTGCGGATGCCCGGCAGGTTGCGCGATCCGGGTTGCCCGGCCTGTTCCGCCCCCCAGTAAAGCCGCTGCTCATTGCCCGGCGACAGGCTGAGAGCGCGCAGCATATGGGTCATGTCAAAGTTGAAATCATTCATCCGCTGCTTGTAGATCGCGGCATCCACCGTCTGCACCCGCGCGGCGATGCCCAGCCGCTTCAGCGCCTCGACATAGATACTGGCGGCCGCGATCATGTCATCGGCGCCGTTCTGCAACAGGATTTCAAAGGCAAAGGGCTGACCCTTGGCATCGACAAGCCGGCCCTCCTCCACCCGCCAGCCCGCCTCTTCCAGAAGGGCCACCGCCCGGCGCAGGTTCTTGCGGTTGGCCTCGGACCAGTCCGAGACCGGCAGGGCATAGCCCTCGATCGTGCCGGGGGGCAGGTCGGCGGCAAAGGGCTGCAAAAGCTCCAGCACCTTGCCGGTGGCGGGGCTGGCGACATCGCCCGACAGCGCCGAGTTCGAGAAATAGGACTGGATGCGCGGCATCGCGCCCGCATTCAGATTGGCGTTCACCAGTTCGAAGTTGAAGGCAAGGATCAGCGCCTCGCGCACGCGCCAGTCGTCGAACGGCGGCTTGCGGCTGTTCATGGCAAAGCCCTCGATCCCCGAGGGCCGCTGGTGGGGCAGTTCGGCCAGCTTCACCTTGCCCGCCGCCACGGCCGGATAGGCGAAATTGACCTGCCATTTGGCCGGATTCGTCTCGCGCCACAGCGTCAGCTCGCCCGCGCGAAACGCCTCGAACATGGTCGAGGCGGTGCCGAAATACTCCACCCGGATCTCGTCCAGATTGTGCAGACCGCGGTTGAAGGCCAGATCCTTGCCCCACCAGTCGGGATTTTTCCGGTAGGTGATCGCCTGGCCCGGCCTCACCTCGGCCACGACATAGGGCCCCGATCCGATGGGCGCCTCAAGGCTGGTCTCGTCAAAGCTGCGGCCCTGCCATTGGGCCTTTTTCAGCACCGGGCGCAGGCCCAGAATCAGCGGCAGCTCGCGGTCCTGCGCGTTGAAGGTAAAGCGCAGGCTGCGCGGCCCGGTCGCCTCGGCCCGGGCGATCTTTTTCCAAGCGCCCTGATAGCGCGGGCTGCCCAGCGTGCCCAGGGTCTCGAAGGACCACAGCACATCTTCCACGGTCACCGGGCTGCCATCGGAAAACCGCGCCTCGGGCCGCAGGGTGAATTCGACAAAGCTGCGGGCGTCATCGGTTTCCACCGATTCGGCCAGAAGGCCATAAAGCGTGAAGGGCTCGTCGATTGACCGGCCCATCAGGGTTTCCACCGTCAGCCCAGTCAGTTGGCCCGGTGCCTGCCCCTTGATGATGAACGGGTTAAGCGAATCGAATCCCCCCGATTCCCCAAGCGTCAGCCGTCCGCCCTTGGGTGCATCGGGGTTGGCATAGGGCAGCGCCACAAAATCGGGTGGCAGGGCCGGCTCGCCATACATAGCTATGCCATGCGACGGCGCGGCAAGGGCGGTTTGGGCCAAGCATGCTTGAAAAAGAAGGGCAAAAAGGCCGCGACGGGCCGGGGCGAGGAACCGCTGTGCCTGCTGTTTCATTCCGGCAACATTCCCTTCTTTCGGCCAGGTCTTTGCCCTTTCCTACGCGGGGTTTCTTGGCAATTCAAACTTTTAGCTTGGATCGGCCGGCAAGGCGGGCTATAAGATGCTTACTGCTCGATAGGTTTCTTGCCTGTATGAAACCTGCCTCAACGACTGAACGCCGGCCT
>ERZ1645187.3619-NODE-3619-length-12891-cov-7.077750_pt1 | contig 12891 bp, 15 predicted proteins | sample MGYA00575352_ERZ1645187 | MGnify/ENA primary metagenome ERZ1645187 (study PRJEB40837, sample SAMN11349314) | freshwater sediment metagenome | isolation source: river sediment | host: Sediment | place: India: Wazaribad , New Delhi | collected 2017-02-21 ... | reverse complement strand
ACATCGGGGATTCGCGCTCGCTGATGTGTCACAACGCCTCGACCACGCACTATTCCGTCAGCCCCGAAGGCCGCGCCGAAATGGGCGTGACGGACGGGATGCTGCGCCTGAACGTGGGGCTGGAAGATCCGCAGGATCTGATCGAGGATCTGGATCAGGCGCTGCGCAAGGCGGGGCTTTAACGCCTAGATCACCAGCGGCCGCCCCAGGTTTGCCGCCGCGTCATTGAATGCCGCTGCGGTGGACAGCGGATGGCCGATGCAGCCGCCGCCCGCCAGTTCGCGCAAGTGCCGTGCCGCGCAGGCGGGGGAACTGGCCGCCGCCGCCAGCACGCCGACGATCCGCGCTTCGTCCCGTGTCATGCGCAGCGCGCAGCAGGGGGCCAGCTTGATCGTGCGCCGCGATACGCCGGCCAGTTCAACCACGAACGCGCGCAGCAGCACCAGTGGCTGGCGAAACCCCGCGCCGAAGGCAGTCAGAAACAGCATCGCCGCGTGGGCATCGCGGATGCCATGCGCGGCCATCCGCCGCACCGCGACCAGTACCATCCGCTGCATGGCATCGTCGGGCAGGGGGAAGGGCAGCGTGGCCGTTGGGGCATCGGTCCGGGGTTGGGCGGCATGTTCCATGGCGAGTCTCCGTGATTGTTGCCTGCAAGCTAACGCTAATGAGAATGACTCGCAATAATCAATTGAGGCTGGCCGTGATAATCATACGGTGTGCGCCGCGGTGAATTGCCCTTTCGCCCCATTGTCCCCGCGCGTTCCAATCGCTAGTTTGTGCTGCATGAAGGAGCTGTTCCAACACGCTGCCATGACCGATGGCGTCACCGTGCGGGTCGCGGTCAATTTCCTGCCTGAGCAATCGCGGATCGAGGCGGGGAAGTGGTTCTGGGTCTATCACATCCGGATAGAGAATGATTCCGACCAGCCGATTCAGCTGCTCACCCGCCACTGGCGGATCACCGACGGGCGCGGGATGGTCAATTTTGTCGAGGGTGAGGGCGTCGTGGGCGAATCCCCGTTGCTCCAGCCGGGGCAGAGCCACGACTACGTCTCCGGCTGCCCGCTGACGACACCGCACGGCAGCATGGAAGGCCACTATACCTTCCGCCGCGCGGACGGTTCGCTGTTCCAGGCGGCAATCCCCTTCTTCCCGCTCGCGGCCCCCGCGACGGCAGGCTGACGGCGTCGGCGCGAGCGGGCCAACAAACCCCATTGCCCCGCCGCGCTGCCGGCCATAGGGAGGGCGCATGAAGCGCACGCACTTGCCCCTCAACGCCTTGCGCGTGTTCGATGCAGCGGCGCGGCATTTGTCGTTCACGCGCGCGGCGGACGAGCTGGCGGTGACCCCGGCCGCCGTCGGCCAGCAGATCCGCGCGCTGGAGGATGTGCTGGGGGTGGTGCTGTTCCGCCGCACCCCCAAGGGGCTGGAGCTGACGGATGAGGCCTCGGCTGGCCTCGAAGCACTGCGCACCGGCTTCCTGCATTTTGAAGATGCGGTGCAGGCGATGCAGGCCGGGCAATCCAGCCACGTCTATACCATTGCCGCCCCGCGCGATTTCTTCGCCGCCTGGCTCGCGCCGCGCCTGGCCGAGTTTCGCGCCGCCAATCCCGAAGTGCGTTACAGCTTGATCGACGGCGAAGAGGCCGACTTTACCGAGGCCAATCTGGACCTGGCGGTGCGCTGGGCCGAAGGGCCGGGCGAGCTGGAAGGGGTGCAACTGGCCGAGGCCGCGCGCGTCACCATCGGCGCGGGGGACTGGATCGCCTGGCCGGGCGATGCCGCGCCGGGCGGCGACGGGGCCGATGCCCCGCTGACCGTGGGTGATGCGGGCCAGGCGTTTGCCGCCGCCATCGCGGGCATGGGCCGGGCGCGGGTGCCCGCGCTGCTGGCGCAAAGCTGGCACGCGCAGGGTCGGCTGGCGGAGCTACCCGAATCGGTACCCTGCCGCCGGGCCTACTGGCTGGTCGCGCCGCTGCCGCAATGGCGGCAAAAGAAGGTCAGGGCGCTCGTCGCGTTCCTCACCGGCGGCTGATTTCCGCCATTGTGCAGATGGTGTTTGCTATTTGTCCATAAAGCGCCCATTGCGGACAGGCTATCGGTTGCCACTGACGGTTTTTGGTGCCGAGACGCTCCTCTTTCCTGCCTTAGCTAACTTATGGCCCAGCGACCCGGCGTTCGGGTTCGCGACGCAAGGAATAGAGTTTATGTCCGACAATTCATCCACCACCGGCACGGTCAAGTTCTTTAACCAGGACAAGGGTTTCGGTTTCATCCAGCCCGACAACGGCAACAACGACGCTTTCGTCCATATCAGCGCAGTGCAGGCCGCCGGTCTTCACACGCTCGATAAGGATCAGCGCGTGAGCTATGACCTGACCGAAGATCGCCGTGGCAAGATGAGCGCAACCAATCTGCGCCCGGCTGCCTGATCCAGCGCGCGCAGCACTACCGCGCGGCTCTACTGAAAGGCTGAATCATGGCCACGCAGGAATTTTATCTTGCCCGCGCCGGTGAGGCCAGGGCCGAAGCAGAAGTCTGTTCGCTCGATAATGTCCGCGAGCGCGCTCTGCGCTCCGCGGCAGCGTGGGAGGCCATGGCCGCCCGCGCCGCCGAAACCGCCGAGGCGCGCCAGGTGCGCGACCTTGAAAAGGCGGCGGCGGGATTCACTTCGCCCTAGGGCCAGCGATGACCGCCGAGCGGATCAAACTGAAACGGCCGGGGTAATTCCCGGCCGTTTTCATATGTGGCTTAAGGCGCGACCACCACATTGCCGCGCGCCATCACGAACTTCATCGCCTTCAGCACTTTGACGTCGCTCAGCGGATCGCCGTCCACCGCGATGATGTCGGCCGCCTTGCCGACTTCGATGGTGCCGGTTTCCTTGTCCACGCCCAGCAGTTCGGCGGCATTGACCGTGGCGGCCTTGATCGCCTCGACCGGGGGCATTCCGAACTTCACCAGCAATTCGAATTCATCGGCATTGCGGCCATGCTTCGATACGCCCGCATCGGTGCCATAGGCGATCCGGACCCCCGCCGGATAGGCCTTGGCCAGCGACTTGCCGGTCACGCCGATGCGCCAGTCGATCTGCGCCTTGATCGCGGGCGGATAGGCGTTGGGATTGGCGGCGAGCCGTTCCAGATAGCCGTTCACCGTGCTGAGCGTGGGGACGTAGAAGGTCTTGTATTCCTTCATCAGCTTGACGATTTCGTCGTCGATCATCGTCCCGTGCTCGATCGAATCCGCGCCGACCCGCACCGCCAGCTTGATCCCTTCCGCGCCGTGGGCATGGACCGCGACCTTGCGGCCATAGGCATGCGCGGTATCGACCAGCGCGCGGGCTTCGTCCTCGAACATCCGGGTGGCCAGACCGGTGCCGGAATTGACCCCCCCAGTGGTGGCAAACTTGATCACGTCCGCCCCGCGCCCGACCTGGCGGCGCACCGCGCGGCGGCAATCGTCCGCGCCGTCGCACAGGTTTTCCGTGCCGATCAGGCCGTGGACATGGTCCGCCATGCCAACGCGCCCGTCCATGTGGCCGCCGCTGGTGGAAATCGATTCGCCCGCATCGATGATGCGCGGGGCCATGACCCAGCCGCGCCGCGATGCTTCCTTCAGCGCCAGCACCTTGCCGTCGCTGTCACCCAGGTTGCGCACCGTGGTAAAGCCCGCGCGCAGGGTCTTCATCCCGTTCCAATAGGTTTCGTGGGCGTTGAGCGGCAGGCTGTCGGTGACAAAGGCGGTGATGCCTTCGTTGCCCGCGCGGTCGGAGGAGAGGTGCGTGTGGCTGTCGATCAGGCCGGGCAGGACCGTGCGGGCCTTCAGGTCGATGGTCTCCGCGCCGGCCGGGGCGGGGGTATAGCCATCCTGCACCGCGACGATCTTGCCTTCGTCCACCACGATGGTCGTCGCCCCGCGCGGCGTCTGACCCGGCACCGCGATTACCCGGCCCGCATGGATATACGTCGGCGCGGCGAGCGCGCTGGTGGCAGACAGCAGCGCGGCGGTGAAGGCGATGGCGGGGCGAAGCATGAATGATTTCTCCGGCTGAACGAATGTTGCGCGCAGCCTATCGCCGCTACGCAGGCACCGCAACGGATAAGGGGTGACAGCGCGGCGCGGCAGGCGTAGGGGCGCGGGCGATGACGTTCTGGCGCGCCTTGCTGCACCACCACCGCCCCGCCGCAGCGCTGTTGCTGGCGGCGGTGCTGGCGCTGCGCGTGGCCGTGCCCGGTGGCTGGATGGTAGAGCGCGAAGGCGGTGAACTGACCGTCGCGCTCTGCGCCGATGCCAGCGGCGGGCAGGTCTTCGTCACGATCCCGCTGGGCGATGACACGCCCGACCCGCATGAGGGCAAGCAGGCCCCGTGTTCCTTCACTGCGCTGGCCGGACTGGCCGATCTGCCGCAAGCCGCTGCGCTCGTGCAGCCGTTGCCAGTCAGGGTCGCACCCGCGCAGCCATCGGCCGAAACTGCCATCGGCCAGGGGCTGGCCGCGCCGCCCCCGCCGCAGACCGGTCCGCCTGCAATCGCCTGAACCCTCCCTTGGCCCGCCGCCGCGCGGGCCTGCGTTCATGCGATTATCAGGATACTGTTCATGCAATTCCATTCCCTGCTGCGCGCTTCGGCGTGCCTGTTCGCGCTGGCAGCCGCCGCGCCCGCGCTGGCCGATGAGGCCGATGCCGATGCCCGCACCATCGTCGTTACAGCCCCGCGTCTGACCACCACGCCCACCGCTGAAGCCGTCACGGCGGACAGCCAGCCCGCTACCGCGCCCGATGCCGCCGCGTTCATTGCCCGCCTGCCGGGCGCTGCGCTGGTCGATAACGGGGTGCTGTCTGGTCAGGTCCAGCTGCGCGGGATGTTTGGCGAGCGCATCCTGCTGCGGATCAACGGCCAGCACTTCGCCAGCGGCGGGCCGAACGCGATGGACCCGGCGATGCACTATGCGCCGATGGTGCTGGTTGACCGGATCGAACTGGCGCGCGGGATTTCCCCGGTGCGCGACGGGCCGGGACTGGGCGGCGGCGTCAACGTGGCGCTGAAGGAAGTGCGCTTTGGCGAGGGGGGCGGCCTGGCCCCGCAACTGGATGCGACCGCGCAATACCGCTCCGCCGATGACAGCTTTGCCGTCGGCGGGCTGGCAGGCCTTGCCAATGATCGCGTGCGCCTTGGCGTTTTCGCCAGCCGCGAGGAAGGCGATGACACCCGCTTTCCCGGCGGGCGGATCGGCGGTACGTCCTACAACCGCTCCGTCTATGGCGTGCAGGCGGGGCTGCGCGCCGGGCCGGGCGAGCTGAGCGTGGAATACCGCCGGCAGGAAACCGGCCGCGCGGGCAATCCGCCGTTTGCGATGGATATCGTGTACTTCCACACCGATTTCCTGCGCGCCGGGTTCAAGGGCGATCTGGCCGACGGCGTGAAGCTGGACGTTCACGCGCACTATGCCGGGGTGGAGCACCGGATGAACAACTACAGCCTGCGCCCCGCGCCCGCGCCCACCGCCACGCGCCAGTCCGACACCACTGCGCGAACGCTCGGCACCGGCCTTGCGCTGGAGATCGGGACCGAGGCCCGCCACTTCCGGCTGGGGGCGGATTTTGAGCACGTCGACAAGCAGTACCAGCTCTATAACCCCAACAGCCCGACGTTTTCGATCTTCCCGCTGGACAAGGCGCGCTCCAGCCGGGTTGGCGGCTATGTCGAATGGCGCGGTGCAGTGGGCGGGGTGGAAGTGGAAGCGGGCGGGCGCGTTGATGCGCATATGGCCGCAACCGATGCCCCGCGCTTTGGCCCCGGCGTGCCGATGGGCCCGGCCAACCTCGCCCGCGCCTTTGCTGCTGCCGACCGCGAATGGACCGGCACCACGGTCGACGGCGCGCTGCGCGTGTGGTCCGATCTGGGGGCGTTCACCCCGCGCCTGACGCTGGCGCACAAGACCCGCGTGCCCAGTCTGGTCGAGCGGTTCAGCTGGCTGCCGACCGAGGCAAGCGGCGGGCTGGCCGATGGCAACATCTACGTCGGCAATGTCCAGCTGAAGGCCGAGCGCGCCTGGCTGGCGGAAGCGGGGTTCGACTGGTCGAACGACACCGCCTATGCCCGCCCCGCCGTGTTCTGGCGGCGCGTCCACGACTACATCCAGGGCGTCGCCTATGACGCGACGCCGGGGGTGCTTGATACGCCGGTGGAAATGGTCGCGGCGGCCAGCGGCGATGCCACCCCGCTGCGCTTCGCCAATGTTGAAGCCGAGCTGTGGGGTGCGGACGTGGCGTTCGGCACGAAGCTCGCCGGGCCGCTGCGGTTGGACGGCGTCGCTAGCTGGGTGCGCGGGCGACGCGTGGATATTGCCGACCCGCTCTATCGCATCGCGCCCGCATCGGTGCGGCTGGCGCTGGGCTGGGATGGGCCGAACTGGGGCCTGTCGCTGGAAGGTGAAGGCGTGGCCGCGCAGGACCGGGTGTCGGTGACCAACAGCGAGCAGCGCTCCACCGGCTATGTCACCGCTGCGTTGCACGGCCATGTCGTGCTGAGGGACGGCGTGCGGATCGATGCCGGGGTCGAGAACCTGTTCGACCGCCACTACGCTGAGCATCTGTCCGGCTATAATCGCAATGGCTTTGGTGATGTTGCCATCGGTGCGCGGCTGCCGGGGGCGGGGCGCTCGGCCTATCTGCGCCTGCGGGTGGCGTTCGGGGGTTAACCCCCCAACGCCCGCCGCAGCATCGCCGTCAGGTCCGTCCGGACGGCCGCAGGGTCGGCAAGGCGGTCGAAGCCCATCGTGGTTTCGATCGCCACCCCGGCCAGCAGGCACCCCACCATGAACGCGGCGTGCTGGGCGGGCAGGGTGGGGGGAACTTTGCCCGCAGATTGAGCTGCCACGATCAGGCCTTCGAGCCGCTCGCCAAAGCGGATCTGCACTTCTTCGAACACGGGGCGCGCTTCCAGCCGGTTGGCGATCATCGCGCTGAACAGCACGAAATAGGCCCGGACCGAAATGTCGCGCTGGACCAGTTCGACGAACCGGTCGGCCAGTGCCAACACCTGCTCCAGCGGGCAGGCGATTCCCGCAATTGCGGCGTCGGCCTGTTCGTGGACGTGGGCGGATACGCGCCAGATCACTGCCTCGATCAGTCCGTCCTTGGACCCGTACTTGCGGCTGGCCAGCCCCCGGCTGAAGCCTGCCCGTTCCCCCACGCGTTCCAGCGTGGCAGCCAGATAGCCTTCTGTCGCGATGATTTCCGCCGCCGAATCCAGCAGGCGCTGTTCGGATTGCGCGCGCCGCTCTGCCTGCGATCGGCGTTTGGGGGGCAGGGGAGGGCGCACGGGCATGTCCATCGTCGTCGTTAATCCCCAAGGCGGGCGGCGATGCAACCATAACTTAGTTGTTGACCGTTCACCAACTGTAAAATAGGTTCCTTGCATAACCGGCGCCTGAACCGCCGATCCAGCAGAGGACGCTTCCCCATGGCATTGCCGACTGAACTTGCGCAGACGATCATCGACCCCAAGGCCTATTCGCAGCGCGAGTTGGTGGACGAAGCCTTCCGCCAAATCCGCGCCACCGCGCCGCTGGCCAAGGCGGAGCTGGACGGGTTTGAGCCGTTCTGGGTCGTCACCCGCCACGCCGACATCAAGGAGATCGAGCGTCAGCCCGACATCTTCCACAACGGCGACAAGTCCACCTTCCTGTCGAACATCGAGGGCAACGCGCGGGTGAAGATGCTGACCGGGGGGGAGCCGAACCTGATCCGCAGTCTCGTTTCGGTCGATGGCAAGGAGCACAAGGATCTGCGCGGGATCGTGTTCCCGCACATCACCCCGCGCGCGATCAAGCCGCTGGAAGAGCAGATCCGCGCCATCGCCCGCGAATTTGTGGACCACATGCTCAGCTTTGACGGCGAATGCGATTTCGCCGCCGACGTCGCCTTCCTCTATCCGCTGCGCGTCATCATGACCGTGCTGGGCGTGCCGCAGGAGGATGAGCCGTTCATGCTGAAGCTGACGCAGGAACTGTTCAACAACGCCGACCCGGAACTGAACCGCGCGCGCGCCGAACTCTCGCCGGAGGATATGCTCAAGTCCTTGTGGGAAACCACGATGGAACTGGAACGCTATTTCGCCGCCGTGACCGAAAAATTCCGCGCCAACCCGACCGAGCATATCAACAGCCTGATCGCCAACGCGAAGATCGACGGCGAATACCTCAACCACCGGCAGATGATGGGCTATTACATCATCGCCGCGACGGCCGGGCATGACACGACGTCGAACACCACGGCAGGCGCTATGTGGGCGCTGGCGGAAAAGCCGGAAATGCTGGCACAGATGAAAGCGGACCCGTCGCTGATCAACGCCTTCGTCGAAGAGTCGATCCGCTGGGAAGTGCCGGTGAAGCATTTCATGCGCAGCGCCGTGTCCGATTGCGAGATCGGCGGGCAACAGATCAAGGCGGGCGACTGGCTGATGCTGTCCTATCAATCCGCCAACCGCGACGAGAGCATCTGGGCCGACCCGTTCGAATTCCGGATCGACCGCGACAGCAACCCGCAGATCGCGTTCGGGTACGGCGTCCACGTGTGCCTTGGGCAGCACCTCGCGCGGATGGAAATGCGCATCCTGTGGGAAGAACTGTTCAAGCGGCTGGAATCGGTCGAACTGGCCGGGCCGTGCGAGCGCACGATTTCCAACTTCGTGTGCGGGCCAAAGCACGTGCCGATCCGCTTTACCGCGAACTGAGCGAGGAGGGCGGGGGACATGGCCGAAGGCTTTCGCCAATGGCGCTGCCGCAACTGCGGGTTCATCTATGACGAGGCCTTGGGCTGGCCGGACGAGGGCATTGCCCCCGGCACCCGGTTCGAGGACATCGACGACGAATGGTATTGCCCCGATTGTGGCAGCGAAAAGCAGGACTTCGAACTGGTGGAGTGAGGGGCCCGTCAACTTATCCCCTCATCGTCATGCTGAACTCGTTTCAGCATCCATCGTGCCCCAATCGCAGGGTTGTGCGGGTGGAGGGATGGACCCTGAACCAAGTTCAGGGTGACGGTTCGGAGTGTGCGCGTATGCTGTCCACGTACTGGTTCCGCCTCATTCAACCGCCAGCGTAAACTACTACCTCACCCCCCAAACCCGCTCGTGCTGAGCTTGTCGAAGCACCGTCCTTTTGCGCGGGTCAAACAGGCTAGGTGTGGGCCTGACCGGAACCGCCTCGGCCCAATTTAACCGCGCGGCTAAATCCGTGATTGACCGGGCCGCGCGGCGGGGGCATCCCGGTTGCAACATGAAACCTGAAACGATCCGCATCCCGATTGGCGAAGGCCTGACCATCGCCGCCGATATCGCCGGTCCGCGCGGTGCGCCCACGGTGATCCTGGGCCACGGCGGCGGGCAGACCCGCCACAGCTGGGACAAGGCCGAACTGCAACTGGCGCAGGCGGGCTACTTCGCGATCAACTATGACTTGCGCGGGCATGGTGACAGCGACTGGTCGCCCGATGGCGATTACAGCATCGATTTGCGCGCGAAGGATCTGGAGCAGGTCGCCGCCGTTGGTTCGCGCCCGGTCGCGCTGGTCGGCGCATCGCTGGGCGGGGTGACCTCGCTGGTCGCGGCCTCGCACGGGCTGGAACCGGCAGCGATCGTGCTGGTCGATATCGTCCCGAAAATGAGCCAGGAAGGCGTGGGCCGGATCAAGGCGTTCATGTCGGCCAATCCGGGCGGGTTCGCGGACCTCAACGAAGCCGCCGATGCCGTCGCCGCCTATTACCCCGAACGCCCCCGGCCCAAGGACGTGTCGGGCCTGAAAAAGAACTTGCGCGAAGGCGATGATGGCCGCCTGCACTGGCATTGGGACCCGCGCATGATGGACGATTTCCGGCGCGATCCGCACTACCTGCTCGACCTGATGGACGCCGCCGACTGGACCGACCGGGTGCCGACCCTGCTGGTGCGCGGCATGAAGTCCGACATTGTCACCGAAGACGGCGTCGATGACCTGAAACGCCGCATCCCCGCGCTCGAAATCGCCGACATCAGCGGCGCGGGCCACATGGTTGCGGGCGACAAGAACGACGAATTCAACAGCGCGGTGATCGAATTCCTGACCCGCGTGATGCCGTTGGGGTAGGCGCGGGCACCCACCCCGTTACGGCCCCGATCCGGCCGCCTCTCAGTCCGGAATGTCCCAGCGCACCGCCGTATTCCAGGTTCCCGTCACTTTCGCGCCGGTCTGGTCGCTGGCCGGATCGAACCGCGCGCGGCGCAGCAGCTTGGCGCAAGTCGCCTCGTCCAGCACGTCATGCCCGCTGGATGTGGTAACGGTGCAATCGCTGGGCTTGCCATCTGTGCCGATGGTCAGGCGCACTTTGACCAGCCCTTCCAACTCGCCGCGCAGGCCTGCCGTGGGGTAATCGCTGGTCGACACCCACAGCCCCGGATTGCCCTTGGGCCGCGCCGCGCGCGGGGCCACGCCGGGGGCGGGGGTTGGCGTGGGGAACAACGCCTCGCCCACGCCCCCGCCGCCCACTTCGCCTACCGGGCCGGTCGGGAACGTTGGCGCGGGGCCGGTGGCGGTGAAGGCGAAGGGATCAGCCGGGGTCGGCGCGGGCCGGTCTGGCGCGGGGCGCGGGTCCTGCGCGGCGGGCTGCTCGGTCGGGGTGGGTACTGGCTTGGGCTTGGGCGGATCGATATCGAACGTGCGCAAGATCTCGCGCGCCTGCGGCATGAAGCTCGCCGCGAGGCCATTGACCAGCGCAAACCCCGCCGCGACGTGGATCAGCGCTACGCTTGTCAGCGTCGCAATCCGGTGGTTGGAAGTGTGAGTATCGACATAAGCCATGGTGGCACCCTCCGTTCTGGTGACGGCGCCCCGGCGGCTTTTGCTTGTCCGAGTCGCACCGGGGCGACGCATCAGGTATGTTACAACATAACATAACCGTCAATGAACGAATCGCGTATGCCGTAACGGAAAGCAGTCCCGGATCGCAATCGATCCGGATGGTGCTAGGCTGGGCAAAAGGGAGCTGCCGATGCCGATTCTCTATGACTACCCCCGCGCCCCCAGCCCGCGCCGCGCGCGGATCGTGCTGGCGGAAAAGGGGATTGCCCATGACACCGTGATCGTCGACCTGGCCACGGGTGAGCAGCTGGGCGAGGGCTTTCGCGCCGTTAACCCGGCCTGCACCGTCCCCGCGCTGGTGGTGGCGGAGGGCGTGCCTGCCTTGACCGACAACGCCGCGATCCTCGCCTGGGCCGAAGCGGTAAAGCCGCAGCCGCCGCTGCTGGGCACCACCCCGCTCGACAAGGCCGAGATCGCCAGCTGGAACGCGAAGATCGAGGCCGAATGCTTCATGGCCATTGCCGAGGCGATGCGCAATACCGCCCCCGCGATGAAGGACCGCGCGCTGCCCGGCCCGGTCAACTATGCCCAGATCCCGCAGCTCGCCGAACGCGGGCGGGCGCGGCTGCTGGATTTCCTCGATCGCTTCGATGCCCATCTGGCCACCCGCGACTATGTGGCCGCCAGCGGGTTCAGCGTGGCCGATATCACTGCCGCCGTCGCGATCGATTTCGCCCGCGTCCTGCGGATCGACCCGGCCGAGGGCCGCCCGAACCTCGCCGCCTGGCGCGCCCGGCTGGCAGAGCGGCCCGCCTTCAGTCTCTAGCCGCGTCCTCTCCGTCCTCCTCCTCCTCCTCCTCTTCCGGATCATCCCCGGCCAGCAGCGCGGCGTTGGCGATGGAGTTCGCGCGCATCTGGTCGATCATCGCGTCGATGCTGTCATAGACCGCCTGCGCATCGGCGGCGTCCTGCGCCTCCCATTCGCCGCGCAGCCGCTCGTAAACCGGATGGCCCGGCTGCAATGAGGCATAGTGCGTACCCACCGCCGCCCAGCGCTGCCCCCGGCGCTGGCGCAGCAGGAACAACAGCAGCGCCGTGTCATAGCGCCGCCACGTCCCCACCACCTCGCCCCCGCGCACGATCGGGCGCTCCTCGCCCGCAATCGCCCGCTCCAGCGCGCAATCCTCCAGCCGCGCGATGCCCCGGTCGATGGCCAGCTCCCACGCGGCGGCAAAGCCTTCCGCCCCCGGCTGGTGGCGCAGGCGGTACAGCGCCTCCAGCGAAGCCCCGATCCGCCGCGCCGCCTGCGTCACGATCCCCGTCGCCGCCAGCGCCGCGATAAATTCGCGCTGCCGATCCGGCGTGATCGAATTGCGGCGCGGCTGCTTGTGCAGATAGGGCGCGAACCCCAGCAAGGGATCGTCCGGCTCCGGCGGCAAGTCGGCAAAGGCGGTGCGGCTGGTCCGCTTCCACGGGCGCAGCGACCGGCACAGCGCCGGGTTCTTCTCATCAAAGGTATCGGGATTGTCCAAGGAACCATGCTCCATCCAGCGTGTTGGATTCCCCCTTGGAAGATCACCCTGACACAAGGCGGGGGCTGTAGGAAAATGGTTTGCGCGTTCGCGCGGCAAGGCGTCAGCCGCAGCCGGGGCTGGGCAGAGGTGGGGAAGGGGAGAAGGGCGAAGGATGCGAGGGCCATTGCCCTCGCGCTCCCGAAAACGGGATTATACCGGGGTGGATACGCCCCCTCACCGAACGTCCGAAACGCTTCCGCTTATTGGGCGGCAAGTGAATGCTGCGCATCCGCCGTCCTTATTACCACACCACCCTTGCACTGCAAGCGCCCCCGCGCCACAACCCGGCCATGACCAACCGGCTCTATTATGGCGACAATCTGGATGTGCTGCGCGATCAGATCGCCAGTGAAAGCGTGGACCTTGTCTATCTGGACCCGCCGTTCAATTCGAACGCCAATTACAACCTGCTGTTCAAATCCCCGGCGGGCTTGTCGGCAGACAGCCAGATCGAAGCGTTCGAGGATACCTGGCAC
>ERZ1645187.3617-NODE-3617-length-12893-cov-19.631640_pt1 | contig 12893 bp, 13 predicted proteins | sample MGYA00575352_ERZ1645187 | MGnify/ENA primary metagenome ERZ1645187 (study PRJEB40837, sample SAMN11349314) | freshwater sediment metagenome | isolation source: river sediment | host: Sediment | place: India: Wazaribad , New Delhi | collected 2017-02-21 ... | reverse complement strand
CGTACACGGGGCTCTTCGAGGAGGTCTGGGGCCGGGGCTCGCTCGACTGCGAGCGTGACGCAGCCGGCTCCTACGAGCGGGTCGCGCGTGCCATCGCCGCCTACGAGCGCTCCCGGGAGTTGAGCCCGTTCACGTCGAAATACGACGCCTACCTCAAGGGACAGGTGACGCTCACCCGGCAGGAGGCGTGGGGGCTCGAGCTCTTCGAGGGCAAGGGTCTCTGCAACGCCTGCCACCTCAGCGCGCCGAGGGAGGGCGGGCTGCCACCGCTGTTCACGGATTTCACCTACGACAACCTCGGGATCCCGCGCAACCCCGCCAATCCCTTCTACCGGATGCCCGGGGAGTGGAACCCGGACGGCAAGGACTGGATCGACCCCGGGCTTGGCGGGTTTCTCGCGAAGACCGAGCACGCGGGTGTGGCGGAGGAGGAGTGGGGCAAGCACAAGGTCCCCACGCTGCGGAACGTGGACCAGCGTCCGTCACCGGAGTTCGTGAAGGTGTACGGGCACAACGGGTACTTCAAGAGCCTCGAGGAGATCGTGCACTTCTACAACACGCGGGACGTGGACCCGGCATGGCCCGAGCCCGAGATGGGGGAGAACGTCAACACCGAGGAGATGGGGGACCTCGGGCTGACGCCCGAAGAGGAGGCCGCGATCGTCGCATTCATGAAGACGCTCACCGACGGCACCGCAGCCCAGGCATTGACAACGCCTGGCGACGGTGCACGACAATGAGCGGTCGGGGCTGGGCGAGGGGGAGGCGGCCGGGCGCACCGCCAGCGGCCTCCTGGGGACCATGATTGGGAAGGGAGGGCATCGACCGTGAGAACGCTGTTCTCGTTACTGCTCTGCATCGTCTCCGCCGGCCTGCCGACGGCGCACGCGGCGGGCAAGCCGCTGGAGCTCAACTACTCGATCTTCTTCCCCGCGACCCACGGGCACACCTTGCTCGCCACCGAGTGGGCGCGGGAAGTGGAGAAGCGCACCGACGGTGCGGTCAAGATCAACATCTTCGCCGGCGCCACGCTCACTCCCGCCGACCAGACCTATGACGGGGTGGTCAAGGGGATCTCCGACCTCGGCATGTCGGTGCTGAGCTACTCGAAGGGGCGGTTCCCGCTCACGGAGGTCCTGGACCTCCCGGTCGGGTACACGAGCGGCCTGCAGGCGACCCGTCTGGCGAACGCGTATTACGCGAAGTTCCAGCCGAAGGAGCTCTCCGACGTCAAGATCATGTTCCTGATGGCCCACGGGCCGGGGATCCTTCACACGAAGAAACCGGTCGAGAAGCTCGAGGACCTCGCGGGCCTGAAGATCCGGGGAACCGGTACCAGCGCCAAGGTCGTCGCGGCCCTCGGCGCCACCCCCGTGGCCATGCCCCAGAACGAGGCCTACGACGCGCTCCAGAAGGGAGTCGTGGAAGGACTCGTCTCCCCGGTCGAGACCCTCAAGGGGTGGAAGTACGCCGAGGTGGTGAAGTACACGACGCGGAACCTCGGGTCCTCCTACTCGGTCGGCTTCTTCGTAGCCATGAACCGCGGGAAATGGGATTCCCTGCCGAAGGCCGCTCAGGAGGCCATCGAGGCGGTCAACCGCGAGTGGATCGACCGGGCGGGCAAGGCCTGGGACGATTTCGACAAGGTCGGCGCCGAATTCGCGCTCTCCAAGGGTGTGAAGACCATCGAGTTGTCGCCGGCGGAGGACGCCCGTTGGGCCGAGCGGGTCAAGCCGGTCCTGAACGACTACGTCGCCGCCGCGAAGGCGAAGGGCCTGCCCGGGGAGGAGGCGCTGAAGTTCGTATCGGACTGGCTCAAGGCGAATCCCTAGAGCCGGGCTGCGGACGGCCATGCTCGCTCTCGTTCGCCCGCTGGCCCGGGCGCTGCACTGGGCCGGAGCCGTCGCCCTGGCGTCGATGATGTTTCTCACCGTGGCCGACGTGGTGCTGCGCTCGTTCCGGCAGCCCATCGTCGGTACCTACGAGCTGGTGGGGTTCCTCGGCGCGCTCGCGATCGGTTTCTCGCTTCCCCAGACCTCGCTCGACCGCGGCCAGGTGCTCATGGACTTTCTCGCCCGGCACCTGCGGCCCGGCCCGGGCCGGGTCCTGCAGGTGTTGACGCGCGCGGTAGGGGTCGGGCTCTTCGCTGTCCTCGCCTGGAACCTGGCCGCGATGGGCTTCGACCTGAGGGCGAGCGGCGACGTGACGCCGCTGCTCAACCTGCCGCTGTGGCTGCTGGCCTTTGCCATCGCCCTGGCCTGTGCCCTGGAGGGCCTGGTGCTGGCCGCGACTGCCGCAGTGCGCACGGAGGAGGAGACATGAGCCCGGCGGAGGTCGGCGGTCTCGTCATCCTCCTGCTGTTCGTCCTGTTCGGACTCGGTGTGGAGGTGGGGTTCGCCATGGCGATCGCCGGCGGCACGGGCTTCGCCATCATGGTGAACACCGACGCGGCGCTGAACATGATGGCGAAGGACATCTTCAGCGTGTTCAGCTCGTACGGCTTCACGGTGATCCCGCTGTTCGTGTTGATGGGGCAGATCGGGGCGGTCGGCGGTATCGCCCGCAGCCTCTACGAGAGCGCCTACCGGTTCCTCGGGCACGTGCCCGGCGGGCTCGCGATGGGCACGGTGGCAGCCGCCACCGCGTTCAAGGCGATCTGCGGCTCCTCTCCCGCCACCGCGGCGACCTTCGCCACCGTCGCGGTCCCGGAGATGGAGCGCTACGGCTACGACCGGCGCCTCTCCACCGGAACGGTGGCCACGGTCGGGACTCTGGGGGTGCTGATACCGCCGAGCGTGACCCTGATCGTCTACGGGATCCTGACGGAGACCTCGATCGGCAAGTTGTTCCTCGCCGGCATCATCCCGGGCCTGATGATCGCGGTGTCCTTCGCGCTCACGATCTACGGCTGGTGCCGCCTCAACCCCGCCCTCGGGCCGGCGGGCGAGCGGTCCGGCTGGGGGGCGCGCCTGCGGTCGCTGCCGCCCATCTTCTGGGTGGCCGTCCTCTTCCTCCTGGTCATCGGTGGGCTGATGACGGGCTTCTTCACGCCCACCGAGGCGGGAAGTATCGGGAGCTTTGCGGTCCTGATGCTGACGCTGGCGCGCCGGGACATCAACGCCCGCCAGTTCGCCAAGTCACTGCTCGATTCCCTGCGCATCGCCACGATGGTCATCACCCTGATCGCAGGGGCGACCATCATGGGGCACTTCTTCGTGGTCACCCAGGTGCCGATGCGGGTCGCCGAGTGGCTCGGCTCCCTCGCGCTGCCGCCGCTGGCGGTGATGCTGGCGATCGTCGTGGTCTACCTGATCGGCGGCTCCTTCATCGAGGACCTGGCGTTCATGATCCTGGCCACGCCGATCTTCCTGCCGGTGGTCCTGGAGATGGGCTACGACCCGGTGTGGTTCGGGGTCATCGTGTCGGTGGTGACGATGATCGGGGTGGTGCTGCCGCCCGTGGCGATCAACGCCTTCGTCGTTTCGGGAGTCACCGGGACCCCGGTGGGCACGATCTACCGGGGCATCTATCCCCATCTCGCCGGGATGGCCCTGATCCTGCTCGTGCTGCTCCTGTTCCCACAGATCTCGCTCTGGCTGCCGGCGGTCTTCATGCCCTGAGGAGGCGCCCATGCTGCCCGAATACAAGAAGATCCTCTGCGCGACGGACCTGGGTCACACCGCCCCCCAGGTCCTGCGCCACGCCCTGAGCATCGCCAACCGCTTTGGCGGGGACGTCGTGGTCCTGCACGTCGTGGAGCCGCTCGGCCCCTCGGCCCAGCACATGTTCGAGCTCTACGCCGGAACGGAAGTGGCGCGCCAGGCGGAGGCCCGCTGGCAGAAGGTGCAGGACGAGGTGCGGGCGCTGGTGCGGCAATTCCTGGAGCGCGAGGGGCGGCCGGGCGCGGGCGGACGGAACCTGGTGGCAGACGCCCGGGTTCTGCGGGGAAGGCCGTTCGAGGTCATCGTCCAGGAGGCGGCGCGCCTCTCGGCCGATCTGATCGTCATGGGTGCGCACAGTCACACGACGGTGGGCGAGATCCTCCTCGGATCGACCGCCCACCGCGTTGCGCAGAATGCCTCCGCGCCGGTCATGCTCGTACGTCTGTCGGAGCCCGACGGGCCGGTGCCCTGAGCGAAGCTCTCCTTCCGAGACGTACAACCGACCCCGCGCAGGGCGTTGAGAGGGGCCCTGCCGGGTGCGCTGACCCTGCTAGGTGCGCTGACTGATCTTCGCGACCACGGTCCGCACGGACTGCACGGCCCAGTTCTGGAAGTCCCTCGCCCAGACCGGCTGCGGAAGGTTCCAGCCGATGAATACGCCGATTGCCAGGATGATGAGCGTGTACATTTCGTTCTCGTGGCTCCCGCCGCCGTTGCGTGCCGTTCCCGCCCAGTACGGGCGGCCCCTGAGGTGGCCGTCTCCCCCGGGCCGGGGTGCGCGCGCCGGGTGATCGCCCACGAAGTGGGCATGCTCGCGCTTGACGTGAATCAGATCAACCCCGGTGCGGCAATTCCCTCCCGGGCTTCCTGATCCCGGACGGGCCGATCCCTGCTACAGTGAGGGCACAGGACGGAAGCTGTGCCAGGACCTCCTGCAGGCCGGGGAGTCGCCAGTGTCCAGCAACGTCATAGATGCGGGGTCGAGACCCCGGGACCGAGCGTGAGGAGGAGCCCTGCCGTGCCTATCACCCCAGAAGAGCCGAAGGGGCTCTCGGTCGCCCAGGTCGCGTTGGCCGGCATCCTGCTGAGCGCGCTGGGTGGCGCCGGTCTTGGCATGGGACTCTTCATGTGGAGCATGGGAGGCGACATGACGAACATGACGCAGACCGTGGTCCAGATGGGGAAGGACGTGACCTCCATGTCCCAGGACATGGGGGCGATGACCGGAAGGACTCAGGTCATGCGCGGGGTCCTGGAGGACGGCACGGCCAAGATGAGTGGCGACCTGCACGCCGTCCGCGGCGGGATGGATTATACGACCGCGGCCATGGGCATCATGGGCCGGGACATGAACACCATGCACGGGAACGTGGGCACGATGACGGACGACGTGGGCGAGATGTCGCGGGCCATGCAGCAGATGGACGTCCTGATGGCCTCCATGAACGGCTCCATGGCCACGATCCGCGACACGATGAATCGGGTCAGCTACGACATGGGGAAGATGGTCCGTCCCGAGACCATCATGACGCCGTTCCGCTGAGGGCCTCCCGGCGCCCACGCGCCACGTCGATCCCCGCGAGCACCAGCAGGCCCACCAGGAAATAGCTCCCGGTGAGCAGGATCGCGAAGCGGTGGTCGCCGCCCGAGAGCCAGCTGGCGAGCCCGTAGGTCAGCGGGCCCAGGATCGAAGACAGCTTCACCGCGAATCCCCACAGGCCGAAGAACTCCGCGCGCCGCGCCCGCGGCGCGAGCCAGCCCACCAGGGCGCGGCCGGCCGACTGGCTCGCGCCCATGCAGAGCCCCGCCAGGTTGGCGGAGACCCAGAAGAGCGGCGGCGTGGTGGCCGCCCACGCGAGCAAGACCATCGCGATCCACCCGAGCAGTGTCAGCGCGAGCGTGCGAACGTGCCCCAGGCGGTCCTGCAGATGGCCGAAGGCGAGGGCGCCGAGGACGGCGGTGACGTTGACCACGGCGATGAGGGTGATGATCTGGGGCAGCGTGAAGCCCATCGCCTGCTGCGCGTAGATCCCGGCGAGCGCCACGACCGCCTGGATCCCGGCCTGATAGAAAACGATGCAGACCAGGAATCGGCGCATGTCCACGTAGTGCCCGGTGTCGCGCAGGCCCTGGCGAAGCCGGGCGAGGGCCCCGGCGAGTGCCCGTCGCGCGACCGGACCGCCTCGTGGCGCGGCGCGCTCCCGCAGCAGCAGGAAGGTCGGAAGGGAGGCCGTGGCGAACAGGAGGGCGGTGATCACGAGCGTCACGGGCACGGCCGCCTCGTTGGCGACGCCGTGGGCCTCGGCCCAGGCGAGCCAGCCCAGAGAGAGCGCGAGACTCACGAGCCCACCGACGTAGCCGAGCGCCCAACCCCAGCCCGACACCCGGCCGAGCCCGTCCGCACTCGCGAGTTCCGGCAGGAACGCGGCGACGAGAGTCTCGCCGCTGCCGAAGAAGTAGTTGGAGACGACCACGAGGACGAGCGCGAGCACGACGTCGCCCGGCCCCGCGAGCGCGAGCGCGGCGGTGGCGGCGACGCACCCGACCGTGGTCGTGAGCAGGAGCCGTTTCTTCGCGGCGTGGGCGTCGGCCCAGGCGCCGAGCGCTGGGGCGGTCGCCATGATGAGGGCGTAGGAGACCGAGAGGGCGCTGGTCCAGGACAGGGTCGCCCATTGCGCATTGCGGGCGATGCCCGAGACGAACCAGGCGTTGAATACGGCCGTGATGACGATGGTCGTGTAGCCGGAGTTGGCGAAATCGTACATGGCCCAGGCCCAGACCTCCCGGCGGCGCACGCCGGGGGCAAGGGCAGGGGTGAGGCGCGAGTCAGAGGCGGGGCGCACCGGGGTCGGTTCCGGGTGGACCGGTCCCGCGGGCCGGGTGCCCGCGCCGGCCCGGGCCCCTAGGCTCCGAGCCTCTCGAGGCGGCGGCAGGCCTCGATCACGTTCTCCCGGTGGCCGAAGGCGGAGAACCGGATGAAGCCCTCGCCGGCGGGGCCGAAGCCCGAGCCCGGCGTCGTCACCACGTGGCAGTGGTCGAGGATCTCCGCGAACACCTCCCAGCTGGAGCGGCCGGGGAAGTGGGCCCAGATGTAGGGGGCGTTGTCGCCGCCGATGCAGGTGATTCCGAGCTGCTCGAGGGCGCGCCGGATGAGGGCCGCGTTGCCCAGATAGAAGTCGGTCAGGGTGCGCATCTCCGCCAGGCCCTCGGCCTCGAGGGCGGCGAGGCCGCCGTGCTGGCTCACGTTGCACGCGCCGTTGAAGACGGTAGTGCACACGCGGTTCCAGTCGGCGTGGATCGAGGCGCCGTCGGCGTACGCGAGATCCCGGGGCACCACCGTCCAGCCGAGGCGCACGCCCGTGAAGCCGATCGTCTTCGAGAAGGAGTTGACCTCGATGGCGCACGCGCGCGCCCCTTCCACCTCGTAGATCGAGCGGGGCAGGGCCGGGTCGCGGATGAATTCCGCGTAGGCCGCGTCGTAGACGATGAGCGAGCCCTTCGCGGTCGCGGCGCGCACGAGTGCCCCGAGCTGGGCCTTCGTCGCGACCGCCCCGGTGGGGTTGTTCGGCGAGCAGAAGTAGACGAGCCCGTTTTCCGGGAGCGCCTCGAGGTCGGGGAAATAGCCGTTGGCGGCAGTGCAGGGGAGATAGCGGATGCCCCGGTAGCCGGGGCGCCCGCCGCCCCTGCCGTCGTCGTAGGGTCCGGCGGCCCCGATGATGACCGAGCCGTCCACGTAGACGGGGTAGGAGGGGTCCTGCACCGCGACCTCCACGTCCCGGCCGAAGAGCAATTGCAAACGCCCGATGTCGCACTTCGCTCCGTCCGAGACGAAGACCTCCTGCGCTGCGACGCTCCCCGCGTAGAACACCTCGGCGATGCGCTCGCGTAGCGCGGTGAGTCCCTGCTCGTCGCCGTAGCCGGAATAGCCCTCGACGGTGCCCAGTCGCTGCGCGTATTCGGCCATCCGCCGGTCCACGTGCGGGGGGATCGGCTCGGTCGTGTCCCCGATGCCGAGGCTGATGAGCTTCGCGTCCGGGTGCGCGGCCAGGTAGGCCTTGCGGCGCCGGGCGATCTCGGGAAAGAGATAGCCTGCGGTGAGGTTCGAAAAGCCGGGATTGCGCCGAATCATCCTCGTCCCCTACGCGTCGAAGGCGGCGAGCGCCTCGAAGTCGATCGTCGCGAAGTAGTCTTCCATGGTCTCGCTGCGGCGGATGCGCATCAGGGTGCCGTCCGGGCGCAGCAGGACCTCCCCGCAGCGCAGCTTGCCGTTGTAGTTGAATCCCATGGCCCGGCCGTGCGCGCCGGCGTCGTGGATCACGACGAAGTCCCCCACGTCGATCCGCGGCAACTGGCGCTGCACCGCGAACTTGTCGTTGTTCTCGCAGAGGCTGCCGACGACGTCGTAGGTCTCCGTGCGCGGGGCGTCGTCCTTGCCGGGCACGCTGACGTGGTGATAGGCCCCGTACATGCCGGGACGCATCAGGTCCGACATGCACGAGTCCAGTCCGACGTATCTGCGGTAGATGGCCTTCTCGTGGATGGCCGTCGTCACCAGCCAGCCATAGGGGCCGGTGACGATGCGCCCCCATTCCAGGCGCAGCCCCAGGGGGTCGAGCCCCGCGGGCACGACGATCTCGTCGTAGGCCCTGCGCATTCCCCGGGCGACGTACTCGATGTCGAGCTCCTGCTCCTCCGGCCGGTAGGGGATCCCCGCGCCGCCGCCCGCGTTCACGAACTCGAGGCGGATACCGATCTTCCTCTTCAGATCCACCGCGAGCTCGAAAAGGATGCGCGCGGTCTCCACGTGGTAATCGCCCGAGAGCTCGTTGGACGCGACCATGGTGTGCAGGCCGAAGCGCCGCGCACCCTTCTCCCGCAGCCGCGCGTAGCCCTCGAAGAGCTGCTCGCGGGTGAATCCGTACTTCGCCTCCTCCGGCCGGCCGATGATGACGTTCCCGTCCTTCAGCGGACCCGGGTTGTAGCGGCAGGAGACGAGCTCCGGGACCCCGCAGGCCTTCTCGAGATAGTCAATGTGGGTGATGTCGTCCAGGTTGATGACCGCGCCCTGGGCCCGCGCGAACACGTACTCGTGCGCTGGCGTCTCGTTGGAGGTGAACATCACGTCCTCGCCCGACATCCCCGCCCTGCGGGCGAGCACCAGTTCCGGCAGGCTGGCGCAGTCGGCCCCGAAGCCTTCGTCGGCCAGGACCTTCAGCACGAACGGGTTCGGCAGGGCCTTGACCGCGAAGTGCTCCTTGAACCCCGGAAAGACCGAAAAGGCCCTGGCGATCCGCTTCGCGTTGGCGCGGATCGCGCCCTCGTCGTAGAGGTAGAAGGGCGTCGGGAAGCGCTCGACGATCTCGCTAAGCTGCTGCCTCGTAAAGGGAAAATGCTTGCTGCTCATGGGGCGATCCTACAGGGGCGCCGGCGGCTTGAGAAGGGCGGGCCGAGGCGGGTTGCGGGGGTGGCGATTCTGGTATTCTTTCCGCTCGTTTTACAACAACGATCCACATTGCGGGAGGCAAGCCATGAGACCGGGTGCATTCTTCTCTGCGTTCGTGGCCCTGATGGCGGCGCTGATGGCACCGGCGCGGGCCGAGACCATCACCCTTACCTACGCTAACTTCCCGCCGGCGGTCACCTTCCCCAGCGTCCAGATGGAGCGCTGGGCGAAAGAGGTGGAGAAGCGCACCCACGGCGCGGTGAAGGTGAAGACCTTTCCCGGGGGCACCCTGGTCGGTGCCAAGAACATGCTCGAAGGCGTCACCTCGGGGATCGCCGACATCGGCAACTTCGCCATGAGCTACCAGCCCGGGCGCTTCCCGGTCTCCGAGGCGGTGGACCTCTACCACGGCTTCACCAGCGCCCGGGTGGCGAGCCAGGTGCTGCTGGACCTGGTGCAGAAGCACCAGCCCAAGGAATTCGAAAAGGTGAAGATCCTCGCGCTCTTCACCTGTCCGCCCACCAACCTGATGACCAGGACCCCGGTGCAGTCGCTGAAGGACCTGAGTGGCATGGAGCTGCGCGTGGCCGGCACCAGCGCCGAGGTGCTGAAGCTCCTGGGTGGCGTGCCGGTGGCGATGCCCCAGTCCGACACCCCCGAGGCGATCCAGAAGGGGGTGGTCAAGGGGATCGTCTCCTCCCTCGAGATCCTCCAGGACTTCAAGTTCGCCGCCTACACGCCCAACGCGACGCTGGTGAATCTCCCGGTCGTGTCCTTCGCCGTGGTGATGAACAAGGCGAAGTGGAATTCGCTGTCCGCCGAGGTGCAGAAGGTCATGGATGACCTCGTGGCGGAGCAATCGGTGTGGACCGGCGAGTACGTGGACCAGCACGTCGAGGAGGCGCTCGCCTGGGCGACCAAGGAGCACGGGCTGCGTCAGTTCACCCTCCCGGCCGAGGAGCAGAAGGAGATCGGCGCGCGGCTCGCACCGCTCGCCGACGCGTATGTGCAGCGCGTGAGCGCCCAGGGACTGGATGGCCAGCAGATCCTCTCCGACGTGAGGGCCCTGAAGGCGAAGCACGAAAAGGGGAGCCGGGAAAAAGGGAAATAGTCCCGGCCCCGGGACCGGAGCCGTCACTCCGTGGAACGCTTCGTCAACTTCCTCTCGCGCGTGCTCCTGCTCGTGGGCGGCGTGGCGCTGGCGCTTCTGGTGCTGCTGGCCACCGCCAACGTTGCCTCGCGCATGCTCCAGATCCCTTTCGCCGGGACCTACGAGATCGTCTCCTTCCTCGGGGCGCTCGTGACCGCCTGCGCCCTTCCGTTCACGCAGCTGCGGCGTGACCACATCATGGTGGACATCCTCACCGAGCGTTTCCCGGTGCCGGTGAAGCGGGCGCTCGCGGCCGTGAGCGACCTGCTCGCCGCCCTGCTGTTCGGCATCCTGACCTGGCAGCTCGTTCTCTGGGGCGAGAACATCCGGCTCGCGGGCGAGAAGTCCGAGACCCTGCAGCTCGCCTTCCACCCCTTCATCTACGGTGTCGCGGTGGGCTTCGGTCTGCTGACGCTCGTGCTCGTCCTCCAGATGTTCCAGGCGCTCGGCCGGACGGGGGAGCCCGCGGAATGAGCGGCCCGCTGCTCGGTGTCACGGGCATCGCCGTGATGCTCCTGATGCTCTTCTTCCTGCGCATCCCGGCGGCGTTCGTGATGCTGCTGGTGGGCTTCGTCGGCTTCGCTCTGGCCACCTCGCCGGAGGCGGCCTTCACGATGCTGGGGAGCGAGATCTGGGGCAGCTTCTCCAACTACGGGCTCACGGTCATCCCGCTCTTCATCCTGGTGGGGGAGATCGTCCACTACGCCGGCTACAACGACGGCCTCTATCACGCGACCTACCGCTGGTTCGGCCACCGGCGGGGCGGTCTCGCCATGACGACGATCCTGGCCTCGGCGGCCTTCTCGGCCATCAGCGGCTCCAACACCGCGACCGCGGCCACGATGAGCGCGGTGGCGATCCCCGCGATGCGCGATTACAAGTACCACCCGCTGCTGAAGGCGGGATCGGTCGCGGCCGGCGCGACGCTCGGGGTGCTGATCCCGCCCAGCATCGTGCTGGTGGTCTACGGGCTCTACACCGGTCAGTCGATCGGCAAGCTCTTCTTCGGAAACATCATCCCGAGCATCATCCTGACCCTGCTCATCCTCGCCACGGTGGTCTTCATCACCCGGCGTCATCCCGACTGGGGCCCCGCCGGCCCGAGGAGCACCTGGCGGGAGCGCTTCCGGGCCCTGCCGGAGGCGCTGGACATCCTCGTGCTCTTCGGCGTCATCATGTACGCCCTCTTCACGGGGCTGGTGACCGCCACCGAGGCCGCGGCGGTGGCGAGCTTCCTCGCCGTCGTCATCAGCACCCTGCGGGGCAAGCTCTCCTGGAAGAAGCTCCAGGGGGCGATCCTGGCCACCCTGCGCATCTCCTGCATGGTCTTCATGATCGTCGCGGGCGCGCTCATCTTCGCCAAGTTCCTCACCGTCACCGGACTGCCCTCGGGCATCGCCGAGTGGATCAGCGCCCTCGAGCTGCCCTCCTGGGTGGTGCTCTGGGTCATCCTCGGCTTCTACATCCTCGGCGGCTGCATCATGGACGCGCTGGCCTTCCTGCTGGTGTCGCTGCCGATCTTCTATCCGCTCGCCATCCAGCTCGGCTACGACCCCATCTGGTTCGGGCAGGTCATCACGCTCGTCACCACCATGGGCTCCATCATGCCTCCGGTGGGCATCTGCTGTTACGTGGTGTCGGGGATGTCCGGGATCCCCCTGAAGACCGTATTCCGGAGCGCCTTCTACTATATTCCGGCGTATCTGCTCTCCATCGTCATCCTGATGGTCTTCCCCTACTGGACCGTGACGGTGCTTTCCGACATGGTCAAGTGAGGAGGGGCGTCGGGCACCACTGCACCGAGGTTCTGGCCGGCGATGAAAGAAGACTACCTGTTCTACGTGACGCTGCTGGGCCTGGCCCTGCTCGTGGTCGGCTGGCTCTGGATGGTGGTGGTAGCCTGGAGGCAGCGCGCCGCCTGGGGCGTGGCCGTCCTGCTCTTCCCGCCGGCGGGGCTCCTCTTCGCCGTCGGGCACTACGCCGTCTCCCGGGGGCCGCTCGTCCTCGGTCTGGTGGGCCTGCTGGCCGCGGCGGGTCCGCCGATCGTGAACCGCCTGCTGCCCGTGGACCTCGGGCCCCGCGACGCGCTCGTGGACGGTGAGCGCCACCTCACCCTGACCGGCTGGGACCGCAAGGACTACGGGATCCTCAGGGAGCGCAGGGACGTGGTCGTCCTGCAGATGGCGAATGCCGACGTGACCGACGAGACGCTGCGGGAGCTCCAAGGGCTCGACCGGGTCCGGGAGTTGGACCTGAACGACACGCAGGTTACCGACGCCGGGCTGGCGGTCCTTGCGGGTCTCCCGGCCCTCGAGCGCCTGCGGCTGGCCAACACCCGGGTGAGCGACGCGGGTTTCCGGCAGCACCTGGAGACGCACCCGGGGCTCGTCGAGCTCGACCTGCGCGGCACCGGTGTGACCCGGGAGGCGATCGCGGCCTGGAAGAGCTCCCGGAGCGGCCGCCGCGCGCTGCGGTGAGCCGCACCCCCGGCACTGCTTGACCCGCGGAGGACAGGAGGACAGACAAGCCATGCCCCTCGACAACTCGATCCCCGGACACCTGCCCAACGTGCGATTGCTGGCCAGGGCCTGCCAGTTCGCCTACCTCCCCGAGGCGGAAGGGGCGGCCGCCTTCCAGG
>ERZ1645187.3616-NODE-3616-length-12895-cov-4.763240_pt1 | contig 12895 bp, 14 predicted proteins | sample MGYA00575352_ERZ1645187 | MGnify/ENA primary metagenome ERZ1645187 (study PRJEB40837, sample SAMN11349314) | freshwater sediment metagenome | isolation source: river sediment | host: Sediment | place: India: Wazaribad , New Delhi | collected 2017-02-21 ... | reverse complement strand
GGGCTATAAATTTTGGAAAAGATTTTGCAAATGGTTCAACTTCTAACGCTGTTGCAGAAAATCAATCTTCTGCGACCATGACTGGGGGAGCCGGATCAGATAATTTAATTTCAAAGGTAATTTCTACTGGATCTGGCTATAATGTTGTACAACGCCCTGACGGTTCTATAGAAAGACAAACTGGTGCTAGAAATTGGCGTAATAACAATCCTGGTAATATTGAATATGGCGAATTTGCAAAACAGAATGGTGCAATAGGAACTGATGGGCGATTTGCTATTTTTCCAGATTATAAAACTGGACGTCAAGCTAAAGCATCATTAATTTTTAATGGATCAAATTATAAAAACTTAGATCTTAAAAGTGCAATCAGTCGTTACGCACCATCATTTGAAAATGATACAGGTGCATATCAATCAACAGTGTTAGCTGCTGTTGGTGGTCAAAATAAACGAATGTCGGATTACACTCCTGCTGAACAACAGAGAATTATGGATGCAATGCAACGGCAAGAAGGATTTCGTGCTGGGTCTATTGCAAAATTGCAAACACCACCTAACGGTATTACATTAGCATCTACCGGTGTAACAAGTCCACGACTTTCTATGCCAGATATGTCAGCTATGACAGTTCCAACAGCTCCAACAATTTCTACTGATTCAACATCACCATCAGTACCAAAAGCAAGAGCTGAAGAACAAGCAATAATGATTGCTTCGCTTACAGATTCAGAATTGAAGAAACAAACATCGTTGTTGGCTCAGCTTGTTCAAAATACTGCTGGATCTAGTAGACAATATGCAATGTATGATAGTTACAAGAAAGACCCAGCTACCGTTATGAGTGGAGTTGCAGGATAATCAATTTTTGCATATACTAAATAACATAATCACTCTAGGATTTTCAAATGGCAGGTATCTACACAGATTTTTGGCGAATCGTAAAGCCGGCACCGGCTAAAACGAATTATGTCCAATCAAACTCAGAAGCTGCAAAATTATATAGCAACTTCTCTTGGTATACCAAGGTGATGAAGGGGGCTTCATCACGGTTTTCAAAATACAATCAGTACAAAAACATGGACAGCGATGTCTTTGTTGCTCGAGCATTAGATACCATTGCTGAAGAAATGACGCAGATCAATGCAAAGACAAATATGCCTTTCGAGATCGAGTATCAAAATGAAAATAACAAAGAAGTGCCAGAATCTATCACGATGACTGTTCGTGCTGCTCTACGGCACTGGATCGAGATCCAAGATTTTAACACCATCATCTTTGACGTTGCAAGAGTTACGGTGAAGTTTGGTGACTGCTTCTTTAGAAAAACATCTGACTTTAAACGCTGGCAGTATCTTGACCCTTCTGATATCATCGGTATATCAATCTCTGAAGATGGAAAGCCTGAACACTATCACCTTCGAGTCGGTGAAAAGAATAAGCAAGGTGCTTTTGGTGACGTGATCATGGTACCAGCAGCTGGTATCGTGCATTTTACGTTATCAAGTTCCATGGGTGAAAACGGTCCATTTGGTGAATCGGTTCTGTTCCCTACTATCAAAGCGTTTAGACATCTCTCGTTATTAGAAGACTCAGTTATTATCTATCGAATCGTTCGAGCACCAGAGCGTAGAGTGTTTTTCGTTGACGTTGGTAACATGCCACCACAACGTGTTAAGTCATATCTTGAAGCTATCAAGAATGAGTTAAAACAAAAACGTGTACCGAATGAATCTGGTGGCACAGATAAGATAGATTCTGTGTACAATCCGATGTCAATGGTTGAGGATTATTTCTTTGCACAAACTGCTGACGGACGAGGCTCAAGAGTTGAGACTCTTTCTGGGGGTGAAAACTTAGGAGAGATCGCTGATTTGAATTTTTTCCAAAATAAGTTTTTACAAGGTTTGCGCATTCCAACATCTTATATGCGTGGAGCTGCTGAATCCGGTGGTTTGATCAGTGAAGGTAAAGTTGGTATCGCTTATATCGAAGAACTTCGATTCGCGAACTACGTTGCTCGTTTGCAAGCAAAGATGAATGATACGTTTGACAATCACTTCAAAGCTTACCTAAAATCTGCTGGTATCAAGGTCGATCAATTCTTGTTCAAGCTAAAGCTTGTGGATCCACAAAACTTCATGGATTACAAACAGGCTGAAGTTGATGAAAAAATGATCGGTAACTACAGCAACGTTAAGGACAATCTGTATCTATCTGAACGTTACAAACAGAAGCACTATCTCGGTCTCAGTGAAGATGATATTCAAGAAAATGAAGTTATGCTGAAACAAGAACGCGGCATTCCAGATGGTGGACTTGGTGAAGGCTTTACAGAGCTTCGAATGATGTACGATCCAGCTTGGGTGGAAAAGCGGCCTGAAATTAAGGTGTCTGATGACTATGATAACTTCGAGGACATCACAACCAAGAAAAAACCAGATGAAGAACCGCCACCTGACGACTCATCTACAGAAGATGCTGCTGATGATACAGAAAATACAGATACGAAGAAGAGTTCAGCTGTGGATGCGGAAGGCGGTGGATCATCTAATGATGAAACTGCACCCAAAGATGAAAAAACTGATAAGCCAGAGAAATCTCTTGACAGTGTAGGTAAAGAAATTAATGACTTATAAGAATATCTGGATAAATATTAACTGAATGCTCTAAGAGCTTAAAGGAAACACTATCATGAATCAAGGCTTAGTCCTCATCGAACGTCTCTCTCCGATTACCGCGAATTTGATGGTGGTCGAAAATCAAAAGACCAATGAATCATACCTTAGTGGTATCTTCATGCAAGACTGTCTAAATGGAAATGGTAGACGGTATCCTATCTCCGAACTAACCAACGCTGTAAACAGCGTCAACAAGCGAATCTCTGAAGGTCTATCTGTCTACGGAGAGCTGAATCACCCTGACAACCTAAGCATCGATCTCAATAATGTTTCACACATCATTACCGAGATGCATATGGATGGCGGTAACGCCATGGGTAAAGCAAAGATCCTGAATACTCCAAAGGGTCAGATCGTTAAAGCTATCTTAGAAGGCGGTGGAAAGCTTGGAGTTTCTTCACGCGGATCTGGTAATGTTGTTGAAGGTACTGTCAACACGTTCAACTTGGTTACTGTTGACATCGTTGCTACACCGTCTGCGCCAAATGCATACCCTGACCATGTGATGGAAGCTTTGTCTGAAAACCAAAAGATTCAGACTCTTGCAGAAGCAGTTGTCCATGATCAGAATGCTCAAAAGTATTTAGCTCTTGAGATTAAGAAATTTTTTGCTGCATTGACTGGAAAATAAATGGCGGGTGATCCATTATGGGGTAATGTGATCACCTCTATGCAATTTAATGGAACTAATGGCGCAGGACCAAGTTCCATGATTGATGGTAAAGGTCGTACATTTACAGGTACCGGCTCTCCCATCATCAGTACGTCATGGGGTATAACTGGAGGATCGTCACTTTATCTTAACGGTTCATCTCAAATTAGTACTCCATTTTTTTCTGGTATTAACTTTGGTACATCTAACTTTGAGATAAATTGTTGGGTTTATAACACATTAAGAGCAGCAAATCCAAGTTGTATTTTAGATTGCAGTACAGATACACCAGCCGTCGGTTGGCGATTTGCTATCGGTACAGATGGATCTGTTTCTTTTTATTCAATCGGTCTTGGTCAAGTTAGCACCGCAGCTAACAAAGTGCCGGTAAATACACAAACGCATTTAGCTGTTACACGAGTATCAGGTACTTTGAAGATATGGGTCAACGGTGTTGAATCTGCTAGCGGAACATTGGGAAATTTTAATACCACTGGACAACCTCTTTGCTTTGGCGGAGCTATCGGTATCTATTGGCCGTTCTATGGATACATAGATAGAGCAGAAATCATAGTAGGTGATGTTCGGCATACTTCAACATTTACACCAGAAACTACTCCACTTGTTCAGTATAGAGGTGAATTAATAGGAACGGTTACTGATGAATATGGCGTTTCTTGTTCTAGAGTTGTGCGAGCCTATGATAGAGCAACAGGAGATCTTCAAAGTTCGACAACATCTGATCCAATCACAGGTGCGTACATCTTGACTACTCAAACTATGAACCAAGCTTTTATCATAGGTCTTGACGATGAGGCTGGGGCTAAACTCAATGCTATTGTAAAAGATCGAATTACTCCGGTTTAAAGATGGCTAGCGATCCTTATTTCTCAAGTACTAAACTTATACTTAATGGAGACTATACAACTATAGCCGATCGAAGTGCTGCAGCACAGACTATTTCTCAAAGTTCTATATCCCCAGTAACAGTATCAAATGTTCAGTCAAAGTTTGGTGGTGGGTCGATGCTGTTACCTGGTATAACACAGAATACTTATCTAGGTTTTGGATCAAGCACAATATGGAAACTTAGTGCTCCTTTGACTATAGAATTCTGGATTTATATCAACGCTTATAATTCTAACGGTGCTCGTGTTTTATCTGCCGGCGGCGGTACTGTTGCATGGAATTCTACTACTGGTATTCATTGGTTATTTCAAATTACTAGCAATGGGGTTGCATTTAGTTATATCACTTCTGGATGGACTGCTAATGGGGTTTCAATTACATGTTCTTTGTCTACCTGGACACATGTAGCAGTTACATTTGATGGTACTACTATACGCATGTTTAAGAACGGAGTTCTTACATCATCATCAAATACAGCCCCCGGGGTTCCATCAGGTACTCCTAATGGGCATCTTGGTGCAATTAACGGTGAAGGAGGAACAGCTTCTACATATGCAGCTAATGTATATATTGATGATATTCGTATTACAAGTGTATGTCGAGCTATAAGTGATTTCCCGGTACCAACTTCTGCTAATCAAGATGGAGCTTTTGCAATTGAAGGTATTGTATATGATGACACAGCGTCACCATGTTCCCGCACAGTGAGAGCATATGCTAGAGATACTGGAGAATTTCTTTCCAAGACTATATCTGATCCTATAACTGGACGATATACTTTATGGACAACAAGAAATACTCCATGCACTGTAGTATTTTTTGATGATGATGTTGGTGTATCATATAATGCTCTGGTTTTGGATAGAGTATCTCCACAAACATAAAAGTTTAACAGCACCAATAACTTAGATTACTTTTAGTATCATTTTGTTCATCTGGGGAGCTTCAATAATTGAAGCTCCCTTGTCATTTTTGTGGAAAAATGATGTTTTTTGAAGAAAAAAGTTGCTCTTTTCTAAATATCTAAGCAATAACAATAGACGATAAGTCTCAACCAACAGACTGAGTAAAGCAAGCTTTGGATGAAATCCTGAAAATACTGCTAGTATCCGATCTTCTTAGCGTAGAGTCCAAAGCGGAAATTTCTACGCAGTTTAAAACTGCTGTGGATGAATATCTTGCAGAGGAACGCTCTAAACTAGAAGTGGAGATTCGGTCCACCCTGACAGAGGAATTTGTCAAGGCGCGGGATGAGCTTGCCGAAGCCGTCGATACCAAGGTTGAAGAGTTTCTCAATAAGGAGTTCGAAGAGCTCCATGAAGATATCAACAAGTTCCGTGATCTCGAAGTTGAGTTTGCAGAAAAGCTTGTTGAAGAGAAAGAGAATCTCGCTCAGATGCTCGGAGAGCAACTGAATCAATTGGTCGACAAGCTTGACGCTTTCCTCGAGGTTCGCCTTGATGAAGAGATGTCCGTACTAACGGAAGACATCGCAGACGTTAAGAAGCTTGAGTTCGGTCGGAAGATCTTCGAAGCAGTAGAAGCAGAGTTCAAAAAGTTCCGCAAGAGCGATTTGACCGATGTTGAACAATCCCTTGCAGAAGCAACGGATCGTCTTGCTGATGCTGAGAAGAGACTCGCAGACATTGAACACGAGCGCCTGGCCGAGGCACGTAATACAAAGATGGACGAATTACTGTCTGCCCTTAGTGGTAATGCTAAGGAACAGATGAAGATCATTCTTTCTAACGTTGCAACAGAAAAACTTGAAGAAGCGTACAAGGTTTATATTGGCCGCGTTCTGAAAGAATCTGTTGTTGATTTGAAGAAAGATGAAGTTCAACCAGCAAAGGTTATCTCTGAAGCTAAGAAGGTCGTCGAAGCAGCGCAAGCTACCTCGAAGATCGTTACTGGCAACGAAGAAGAACTAGAGTTAGTTGAAGATGTGAAACCAAGCAATCAGACCGCTCGTATGAGAGTTCTGGCTGGGTTAGCAAAATAACACCAAGGAGTCTTACACCATGAAGGAATTGTTCGAAAACTGGCAAGAGACCAAGTCTGCCCTACTGGAAGGCCTTGATGCTCGCCGTGCTGCGATCGTTTCGACGGTGCTGGATAACCAAGCCAAGTACCTCTCCGAAACTGCCGGCGCTGATGCCTCTTCTGTAGGAGCTATTGGCTCTTTCCAGAAAATCATCCTCCCGATGATCCGTCGTATTATCCCTGGAACTATCGCGACTGAAGTTGTTGGCGTTCAGCCAATGACAGGTCCGACTGGTCTAGTGTTCTCTCTGCGTTTTGTTTACAAGAACGCAGCAACTACAACCGAGTCTCCTGATGGCGACATCGCTGTTAATGACGAAGTCTTTGGAAATACTTCGGCCACCGCGCCTTATGCTTCCAAGATGCGTCGTTTCTATGCTGGTGGCGTTACACCTGGTGCTTCTGGTGGTCTGTATGATTCAACCTTTGGTGTGAACCAGGGTGGTGCATATACGCCAGCGGGTTCATTCAGCACAGCTTCTTCGCCGCTGTCTGGCGAAGCAGGTGACGTTGTTGATATGGAATCGTTCCCTGGCCGCGCAATGGGTCTGCAAGTTCTCCGCCAGCCGGTGATCGCAAAGACTCGTAAGCTGCAAGCTAAGTGGACGATTGAAGCTATGCAGGATCTTTCTGCACAGCACGGTCTCGATCTTGAAGCTGAAATCACGCAGGCTCTGTCTGCTGAAATCGTTCACGAAATCGATAACGAAATCGTTACCGACCTTATCCGCCTTGCGGGTACGACGGAAACCTTCGACATGTCCGGCTCCTTTACAGGTGTTCCGCACTATGTTGGTGATCGCCACGCAGTTCTCGGTGTGTTGATCAACAAGGTTGCTAACGAAATCGCTGCAAAAACACGTCGTGGTGCTGGTAACTTCATCATCGTGTCTCCGCAGATCGTTTCGGTTCTTCAATCTGCTGCTAAGTCGGTGTTCGCACCTGCTGTTGCTGGTTCGTTCGAAGGTCCTAACAACACTCGCCTGGCTGGTACTTTAAACGGTACGATCAAGGTTTACAGCTTCTTGTTCAACGCTTCCTTCGGAACTGTTGCTCAAGGATCGGCAGTGCCGGGTGGAGCAACCGCTTCTTCCGACATCGTCGTGGTTGGATTCAAGGGTGGAACGGGAGAAACTGATTCCGGTTACTTCTACTGCCCGTACGTTCCGCTCATGACCAGCAACACGGTTGTGGATCCGTCTACGTACAACAACCAGCTGATGGTTATGACCCGCTACGGTAAGGTTACATTCACCTCGAATGCTACCTCTCTCGCTAATAGTGCCGATTATTACGGTAAGATCGTTGTTAACAACTTGACCTTCATGTAAATGAATCAAGACTAAACTGGAGAAATTCAGTTTAGGTTAACCAGAAAAACAAAGGCCGCGTTTGCGGCCTTTGTCAACTTTGGTAGAAATGGACATTAAAGGATGTCGCCTTTGCGGGTGAGGATGAGACAAGTCAGCCAACCAAAGAGTTCGCCCAATCGAGCGCAACAGAAATGAAATGATTAATTGACTGGAGTCACGTTCGGAACAGCAGTAGTATCAACGTTTGCAAGCATCCGCTTAATCATACCGCGAATGTCTGCTGGGCAGTTTCCCCGAGCTTCATATCGAACCTTGAATGATACCAAACAGCTTGAAACGCCAACTCCGGTGCGTGTAACATTGTCTTGAACCAGCGTCATCTTTGCCCGGATGTTTTTGAATCCGCTCAAGATAGCATCAGTGATCACTACGGCTTTTTGGTGAGTGGTCGGACCGATCTCAACCAGATAGGTACGATCTTTAAACTTTTTCTGCTTTACAGCTGGAGCTGTAATAACATCACAAAGCTTCTTGATCAAAGAACCATCATTATCTTTCGTGATGGCTTGTTTAAGTCTATCGATATCTGCGACTACAGTAGGAACACCATGAAATCCGATTGTTGTTACTTTTGGTTTGTTCAAATCAAATTCAGGTTTTGCATCGATACCTAAGATCAGCATTGCACCGATCGCTTGATTCAGATCACTATCACTTTTGAAGATAAGTTTTGCCATTAGATTTTACCAGTTAAGGATTTTACTAGCCACCTCCGATGTCGGAAGCAGATCAACTTCAATATGAAATTGATAATCAAATTATAAACTTCACTTTTTGTAAAGTACATTAAATATGAAATGTTACTCACAGAACTTAAAAATTTTCCCGAAAAGCACGATTCCACTTTTTCAGATGCTCTTCAGCAGTTTATAGAAAAGCATGGTGTTAAGAAGTTTGAAGGTGGCCAAGCTGTAGTAATCGATCGAGGTTCGTATGTATGGAGAGCTTGGTTTGACGATCCTGGTTACGAGCGTTTCTTGAAGTATATAGAAACGAATCACGGAAACAAGTTTCTTCCTAAGATCTTGAGCAAGGTTCGCGAGGAACCCATCCAGTTCAAAAGAATGCCAAAGGGAAAAACGATCAAGTATGTAAAGATTGAAAAGCTGACACAAAATATTCAGTCAGATCTATCAGCTGCTGTTGAATATCTTTATATGAACTTTCTGAAACCGACTGATTTACCAGATTCAGGAAAAGAACTTGCGAATCTTGCTACTAAGCTTAAAATTCCAAGAGATGTAAATCCTGATGATCTTAAGACTGCAATCTTAAAGAATCAAGACTTTTTTACGGTCGTCTTAGATCTTATCAAACATCATGATGCTAACGACATCAACAGTGAAAATGTGATGTTTAGAGGATCTACGCCTGTAATTATCGACCCATTCAGAGATTAACTATGCTAGTACGTGATTTATTTGAAACAGTTCCGCCAAACTACGACGCAACATTGACATTCACAAAACCATCTGCAATGCTACCATGGATGGCTATGATCAAGGGAAAAGAGCCTAAATCGTTTGATCAAAAAGCCAAAGCAGAAAAATACATCGGCGACCATGGTATGATCATGGTCGCCGACTTTAGTGGAGTAAAGTACTATCGCAAGCGATAGTTATTCTTTGTCATTCTTGTTTACTTGTGTTTGTATTTGTGTTTGTGATAAATGTCGGAATCAGCATATGCTTCAGAATCGGAATGATCATGAACAGTCCGACTGTATCCCAGAACGGAATTGACAAATAAACAGGTGGAAGCCAGTAAAAATATGTTGGAGCCAAACTATTCCAGATAAAGAAGAATGGAATTGCAAGTGAGATTGAAAAGAAAAAACTCATCAACCAACCGATGACAGGAATTGCGTTAAGCATATTTCTCCTAAAAGAAATTCATTATATCACAAAGTATGTTGATTTTTACCAACACAACCATCTATCTAGATAAATACTCAGTACAATGATTCTCATAAGAGATCAAGAGGAGTTAAACAAATGCCAACTTTAGTAAGCCCTGGAGTTTCGGTCACTATCATCGACGAAAGCTTCTACATTCCGGCGAGTGCGCCAACTGTGCCGCTTTTCTTTATCGCAACTCGTGCTGACAAGAAGAAAGTAGATGGTATCACTGATGCTCCTGGATGCAAGGAATCAAGCGTAGTTAGAACTATCACATCACTTAACCAATCAGTGGATACCTATGGGGTTCCATATTTTTGGCAAGATAACGCTGGGGCAGAACAACATGGTGATTGCCGTAATGAATACGGCTTGTTTGCTCTGAACCAATATCTTAACATCGGAAATCGTGCATATGTTGTGCGTGCTGATGTTGATACTTCTGACAATCCTATTACTACGTTCACCACAGATACACCGGTGTTAACCGGTGTTGGTAACGGCACCATGACGAGTGTTGCAGTTGATCAGAATACTGCAATTGCAGAACTCTGGACTGTTACAGCAACATCTCCTACTGTATTCTCTGTCACTGGATTTATCTCTGGTCCACAAGGTAACGCTACAGTCGGAGTTCCATATAACAATGGTATCGTTTCGTTCACTCTTACAGCTGGTGGTACTCCATTCCAAGCTGGTGATGTGTTCACGTTCAACGTGACTTCTAGCACCGTCAATGATCCATTAGGAGCAAACGACGCTGCCAAACGTGTTACCATCGTTACTGCGTTACAAGGTGAAATCAACTCTAATCAAGATGTTCGTTCTGACATCTTTGAGTACAACTTGATTCTTTGCCCTGGATACCATGAAGTTGTTGATGAGATGTTAAATCTCTCACAGTCTATCAGTGAAGAAGCTTTTGTTATCGCTGATACTCCGTTCAACAAGACACCAGAAGATACTGCTAACTGGTCAATGACGGTGGCTCGCTATCGCAGTCAGGATGTAGCTTACTACTATCCGCATGCTATCGCATCTAACCTCGATGGACGTGACGTTTTTGTTCCAGCTTCTGGCTGTGCATTAAAGATCTATGCTTACAGCGATAACGTTGCTGAAGTTTGGTTCCCACCTGCAGGATTTAGACGCGGGGTTCTGACTGGAGTTGCGAACGTTGGTTATGTTTCAGGTACTCTTGGAACTGCTACAACGTTTGTTCAAACTCCGCTCAACCAAGGTCAGCGTGATATCTTGTATGAGTTCCAAAAGAACATCAACATCATCCCGTTCTTCCCGGGACGCGGAATCGTGGTGTTTGGACAGAAGACTTCTTATAGCTTGACTTCGGCACTTGATCGTGTTAACGTCATGCGTATGTTGATGAAGATCAAACGTGACATCCGTAAGGCTGCCATGGCTTATCTGTTCGAATTGAACGATAAAATCACACGTGATTCTATCAAAGCCATGATCGATGGTTATTTGAACGACATTATGATGCGTCGTGGTCTGTATGACTATGTCGTTCTTTGTGACGAGTCAAACAACACACCGACCAGAATTGATCGAAACGAACTTTGGGTAGATATCGCTCTTAAGCCTGCTAAGGCTGTTGAATTTATCTACATTCCAATTCGGGTTGTTACCACTGGTGCAACAATCTAAGAAAAGGGGACTAATAGTCCCCTTGAAAGAATCATATGAGACTTTTTGAAATCATCATGCAAGAGCGTAGATATGGCGATTGGGCCATTCTACCAGCTACTATGGCTCTTTATAATAAGAGAACTGTTGACCTAGTAACTGCAGCTTCCGAATGGAAAAACAGTTCCACGACCATCTTGATTTGTTCAAAGACTGAAAGAACTAGCGCTGCATCGACTAAAGAAAGAATTTGCTTTATCTCTAGTGCAGGTGATTCGTTTGAACATTATAAAAAGAACATTGGTAATAGCTACGAAGCATACCACGATCAGACGATGCAATCAAAAGGCTTGTACAAGATTGTTAATGTTGTGGTGTTAAAAGACGGTGAGATCATCAAGAAAGCTAATGATACTGGACTAAACGTTAAAGCTTCGCTTAGCGTATTCAAATGAAACTTCGTGAACTTTCAAATGATCTAATCTGTGTATTAGAAGCGATTTCTATTTCACAGGGTAAGCTTGTCATATCTTCTACAAATTCCAAAGAAACTTCTACAAGAGATTTGATCTCGACATCGTTTAAGCGAATCCCTTACAAGTCAAGCATCAAAGGATCTGAGCCAATTTATTCGGTTCTGTCGTATCTTAGTAGTGATGATACGACAAACATGCTTACATCACTAAAAGGTAAGGGACCATACGTCACAAATCCTAAACAGGTAGATCAGCTCTTAGATGGTGCAGTTGGTGCATGCAAACAGATCATGAACCATCTTAAGCCTGAGGTGATCATTTATCCGAAATCAAGCTCTACGTTGGTTAAAGACTTTGTTGACCGGCTTCACAAAGCATACCCTGGTATCAAGATTGTTGATGAGGGATTTGTCAAGAAGCTAATCAATGCCGGCGATGAAGAAGCGCTTATTAATACCAGCCACCCTGACTGGAAAAAATTTGCAGATGAGAATCCAAAAGCTGTAGAAGATCTAAAGAAATCTCTCAAGCGTAACATCAAAGATGGAACGATTGAGATGAAGAAGTTGTACAAACCGTACGTAAAGTTCATCAAGAACTTCGTTGAAATGAAAGATGCATCCAACACACTTGACCAGGTAATTGGAAAACGTGTGATGGTAGTTGATGACATTCTGTCAACCGGTACAACAATCCTTGAAATTTTCCGCCAGCTACGCGAATTTGAACCAGAAGATCTATCTGGACTAACAATTTTTAAGAGAACTACAGATTCTCACCGATAATTTGTTTACTTTTTAGAAGCTCATGATATAATTTCCATATCGAAACTGATTTGGAGGCTTCAAATGAGTAACAAGGCACTGTTTGAACAGTGGTTGGCTCGGGAAAATCATCTTGCGAAAGTCTTTCGCTCCAAAACCTACGACAAGTATCGCATCTCTGCAGCCGACAAGACTGAACTACTCGAACAGATCGACTGTCAGCTATCTCCCGAAAATCTGACCTGTGACGGTGAACTTAGTGCTTCACAGGTTCGCGAAAAATCAAACCTTCTCCGTGGTGCTCAAGCTTATCTGGAGACGCTATGATCACCATTGATTATCCTGATTTTGAACTGCAAAATGCTGCTCGTCGGGTTTCGAACGTCTATGTTCGAATCGTCAATCGTCGTTTGGGATGTACGATTCCACTTCCACTTCCATTGAAGTTCGATC
>ERZ1645187.3615-NODE-3615-length-12896-cov-11.004750_pt1 | contig 12896 bp, 11 predicted proteins | sample MGYA00575352_ERZ1645187 | MGnify/ENA primary metagenome ERZ1645187 (study PRJEB40837, sample SAMN11349314) | freshwater sediment metagenome | isolation source: river sediment | host: Sediment | place: India: Wazaribad , New Delhi | collected 2017-02-21 ... | reverse complement strand
GCCTGCAGCGAACCTTATTCAGCCATCCTTTCCCGCCGCCACAATAACAGCAATATCCTCTGCCTCGGCGCACGCGTGATCGGCACGGGTCTGGCCTCCCTCATTACCGAAGGCTGGTTAAATGCCTCATTTGAAGGCGATCGCCACCAGCGCCGGCTGGACATGATCACACGCATCGAACAGCGCAATCAATTCCCGGTCGAGCGTGCACCACTTCAACCCGAGCAGCCCGCAAGCGAACAACCCGGCCACGCTCCAGAAGATACCCAGCCAGTTTAAAGCCTGCTGATTTCCATTCCGGAGTGTGTCTGAGCGATAATTCTTGGTATACTTTATCGCGTCCAACCATGTGTTCTTAGTAGAGAGGAGTTTTTATGCGTTACAAGATTTTTGGTGACAAGCTGCCCGGCGTAACCATTCAGTTTGATTCCGGGGAAAGTATTTATACCCAGGCTGGCGGCATGACCTGGATGACTGACAACTTCAACATGGAAACCAACATGAAAGGCGGATTAATGAAGGGCCTGGGGCGGGTGCTTAGCGGCGAATCGCTCTTTATGGCCACTTATACCGCCAATGCCTCCGGCGCAGAAATGACCCTGGCTTCATCCCTGCCGGGTGAGATCATCGCGCTTCAGCTGGATGGCACGATGGAATATATTGCCCAAAAGCAGGCTTTTTTGTGTGCCACCCCCGGGGTTGTGCTTTCCACTCACGTCAATAAAGCCCGCGCCGGTTTTTTTGGGGGTGAGGGTTTCATCATGCAGCGCTTAAGCGGGCATGGCCTTGTTTTTCTGGAAATTGATGGCTCGGTTGTTGAGAAAGAGCTGCAGCCCGGAGAACGCCTGAAAGTGGATACCGGCAACCTGGCCCTTTTTGAGTCCCGCGTCCAATATACAACTGAAACCGTTAAAGGGTTTGCAAATGTACTTTTTGGTGGAGAAGGGCTGTTTTTAAGCGTAGTCACTGGCCCCGGCAAAGTCTGGCTGCAGTCGATCAATGCCAGCAGCTTTGCCCAGCGGCTGATTCCTTACCTGCCGCACAAAGATTAGAAACCAGCACTAAGACCCGGGTCTCACAGCCCGGGTTATTTTTTTGCCTTCAAATCCTTGACCATATACAGCGCGCCGTTCACAAACCCCCGTGCGGCATAGTATTCACGCGTACCAACAGCTGAGATAACCGCCAAGTTGACATAACCGCGCGCAATGGCAATTGCCTCAGCTTGCGCAATCAGCTTCCGACCCAGGCCGCGGTGTTGGGCTGCGCCCGATTGATCCGCTCCAACCTCGAGCGACTGACCGTAAACATGCACTTCGCGGATGATAGCAGCCGATTCCAGATCGGGGATCGCCAGTGGGTTCTCATTGGGCAGCGAGAGCCGTAAAAACCCTGCCAGGTGATCATCGGGCGTGTCAAAGCTGATGAAATGTTCTTCGGCGCCGCCAGCCGGGTAAACCAAATCATGCAAAGTTAACTCAGTGGCTTCCACGGCTTCGGCGCGCACCTCGCGGCAGCGGATGCACTGACAGTGCGTACCACGGCGGGCCATCTCTTTGGCCACATCCTGCCGCAAGCTGGTGTTGCGGTTTCCGGCTACCACGTTCGGGGAAGGTATGTCGCGGATTACACGGTTGATCCGGCAATAACGCGGCACCTGGGTTTTAATGTCAGCCAACAAATCCAGCAGAGTCTCCTCACTGTACGGAAGATACTCTCCCCTCTGCCAGTAGGCGTAAAGCGGGGCACTCCGCAGCAGTTGGCAAGGGTAAATCTTCAGTTCATCCGGATCCAGGCCGCCTTCTTCCCACAAACGCAAAAAATCCTGCCGGTCACTGGCCGGTGTCGCCCCAAGCAGGTTGGGCATCCAATGAGCCACCAGCTTAAACCCGGCAGCCCGCGCCAAGGCAAAAGCCTGGCGGGCTTCATCGGCGCTATGGCCGCGGCGGTTAAGCTCCAGGATTTGATCATCCAGGCTTTGGACGCCGATCTGCAGCTTGGTGACACCCAGCCGGCGGTATTCGAGCAGTTCGGAACGATTGATCAGATCGGGACGGGTTTCGATTACCAGCCCTACGTTGCGGTGCCGGCCGTGTGAGTTGCGTTCTTGTACTTCAGCCAGCGAAACATCCCCGATATCATCCTGCGCATTTTCTTCATTCAGCGCTTCGAAGCAGCGCCGCACAAACCACTCACGGTAAGACCGGGAATAGGCGCCCCAGCTACCACCCAAAATCAGCAGTTCCACTTTGTCGGTGGGGTGGCCCACTTCACGCAGGGCCTGAAGACGCGATGAAACTTGAAGCCAGGGGTCAAAATGATTTTCAACTCCCCGCCGTGCACCGGGTTCATCCGGTAAATACGATTGCGGCATGTCGGTTTCAGAAGGACAGAAGATGCATTCCCCCGGGCAGGGGCTTGGCCGGGTGAGAACGGTGATTGTCGTCACACCGGAAAGCGTACGCACCGGTTTCATTCGAATGGCCGCCAATAGTTGCGGGTCTTCATGTAGTTCACCGCTGGCAACCATATCGCGATATGCCGCTACCAGGGCGTGCTTGGCCAAAAAGCCAGCTCCGCCTGGCAGCGGATGCGCCCGCAGCGCCGCCCGCGGCTCTGCCCCGGATCGGATTTCTTCCAACACCTGGCGTGCCAAAGCCAGTTCTTCCGGGCTGATATTCCGCTTTTTAACCCAGGCTTCACGTGATTCCATGGTTTAGATTGTACCTGTTTTGCCTGGCGGGATGCTGGCCTGTCAAGGCTGTTATACTGTGGGCATGCATCCTGATGTCATTCAGCAAGTGCGCGCAATGAACCAGCGCTTCTATCAAACCTATGCACGGTCATTCTCAGCCAGCCGGCAGCGGGTGCAGGCCGGTGTGGGCCGTCTGCTGCCCCGCTTGAAGGATTGCACCCGGGTGCTTGATCTGGGCTGCGGCAACGCCAACCTCTTCCCGGCTTTGCAGGGGACTGGTTTTAAAGGAGAATATGTCGGTTTGGATGGCAGTTTGGAGCTGCTTTCAACGGCTGAAAGTCTAGCTCCCGAAGTGGAAAGCAACCAGCGCCTGCGCGTTCAGGCAGATCTGAATGCGCCTGCCTGGCCCATTCCAGCGCAGGAGGGCGTTTTTGATGCAGTCGTATGCTTTGCCGCCCTTCACCACATTCCCGGCACAGCCGCCCAAGCCGCACTTTTTCGTAGTGCCTTCCAGGCTCTATCGGCAGGGGGCATTTTTTGCGTGTCCGTCTGGCAGGTACGCAGCAGCCCACGCCTTACAGCACGCATCGTGCCTTGGAGCACAGCTGGCATCCACACCGACCAGGTGGACGAAGGCGATTTACTGCTGGATTGGCGCGCAGCGCCGGCCTTACCAGCCGAATTGCGCTATGTGCACCACTTCACAGAAGGCGAGCTGAGCGCCCTGGCTGAAGCGACCGGTTTTAGCTTGTGCGAAACGTTTTATTCCGATGGCCGCGAGGGTAACCTGGCTTTGTATGCCGTCTGGCAAAAACCGCTGGCTTAACCCAACGCCACGTCAAGCAGCATCATCATGGCAAAACCGAGCATGACCCCAATGGTCGGAATATCTGAATGCGAATACGCCTCACGTTTGGACTCTGGAATTAGCTCTTCAGCCACTACGTAAATCATGGCGCCCGCTGCAAAAGCCAGCGCATACGGCAGCAAATGCCGCATCGAAGTGACCGCCGCGGCTCCAAGGACCGCCGCAATCGGCTCTACCAGGCCGGAAAGCTGACCGATGGTAAAAGCTTTACCCTGGCTGAGGTTTTCCCGCCGCAGCGGGACGGATACTGCCATGCCTTCGGGAAAATTTTGGATTCCAATGCCCAATGCCAGGGCGATCGCCGAACTAAGCGAGGCATTGTCGAGCCCTGAAGCGGCTGCACCGAAAGCGACGCCGACGGCCAACCCTTCCGGGATATTGTGCAGGGTAATGGCGAAAACCAGCAGTACACTGCGCTGCCAGGAGCTTTTGGGCCCTTCTGCGTCATCCTGGCCAGGGTGCAGGTGCGGCAGCAGCTTGTCGACAGCCAATAAAAACGCACCGCCACCCAAAAAGCCCAAAACAGCCGGCATCCATACTGGAACGCCAATCCCAGTGGAGAGCTCAATCGCTGGCGCCAGCAGCGAAAAATAACTGGCTGCGATCATCACACCGGCTGCAAAACCGAGCATACCGTCCAGCACTTTACGGCTGATTTCTTTCCCCAGAAAAACCCCTGCTGCTCCAGCTGCCGTCATGGCGTAAGTAAACACCGTAGCCAGCAAAGCCTGCAATACCGGCGTAAGTTGAGATAAAAAGTTTGTCATAAAACACCTTGCCAATGTTATGATTGATTCGGAGGGTATTTTACCTTGATATCAACCCAGCAGCACAACAAGTATCTTTTCCCCCAATCCACGGCACTGGTGGACCAGTTGGCGCGTTGCCTGGAAGCACGCCGCAAACATATCGATTGGGAAGCCATTCAAGCCTTGCGACTGTTCAATGGCTTTTATGAAGGGCTGCCCGGGCTGACAGCCGATCTTTACGGCCACACGTTGGTTCTCTCCAACCACCAGCGCCAGCCGGAAGAGCTGCGCCCGGCACTGCATACCGCCGCGGATTACTACCTGAAGAGCGTACCGGAGGTCCAAACGATATTGGTCAAAGAAAGGTATGCCGCGGGCATGGAGGCTCGCCAGGGAATAATGCTGAGCGGAAGCCAACTGCAAGACATCACCAGCGAAAACGGCGTGCACTACGCACTCGATCTGAGATTAAATCAGGATTGCAGCTTTTACCTGGATACGCGCCAATTGCGCTCCTGGCTTTACGCGAACTGTGCCGACCAGACGCTATTAAATTGTTTTGCTTATTCGGGGGCATTGGGGGTAGCGGCGCTGGCTGGCGGGGCGCGCAGCGTCATTCAGACGGATTCCAACCCGGCCTATCTGCGCCTGGCAGAGCGTTCCGCCGGGCTGAACCCACATCGTGGCAGCCACACCCTGCTGCCCATGGATTATTTTAAAGCCATCAGCCAGCTCAAGCGGCAGGGGCGCCTTTTCGATTGCCTTATCCTCGACCCGCCTTTGTTTTCAGATTCTCCCACCGGCCGGATTGATTTACTGCACAGCTGGACCGGCCTGATTAATAAAGCGCGGCCGCTGGTCGCCCACGGCGGACGTCTGGTGGTAGTCAATAACGCCCTCTTTCTGAGCGGAGCAGCCGTGGCGGCGGAGATCAATGCATTGGAACAGACCGGCTATATTCGCTTGGAAGCAACTGTGCCGGTTCCACAAGACCTGTCCGGCTGGCCCGAGACCCGCCAGGCGGACCCCCCAACTGACCCCAGCCCATACAACCATCCGACCAAAATCAGCATCCTACACGTCGAACGAAAAGATCGCGCACTGGCCAACTGAGCTTCCAACTTTTTCCGAAATACTGCAGTACATTGCCAGACAAAAGGCCTGCCGCCAATTGACCAAAACACATGACAGCGGCTTGAACCTCTCAATTGTGCAGTTCTATAATGCCATTCAGATTTGGATTCTATATTTGAAAGGTCGAAAATTGTACACCATGAAAAATACAATGAAAATCCTGCTTGCTGCAAGTGCTTTCATCCTGGCGGTCGCGGGCTGCCAGGCTCGCCCAGGGCGCTGGGATCAACCAACTGAACCTCTGCCCAGCGGGACCCAGCCAACTGAGGCACTGCCCAGCGGGACCGAGCCAACTGGCGCTGATGGCCAATTGGGCCCGGGGGACTATAAACTTAGCCTCAGCTCCGGTGGGCAAGACCGCCGATATTTGTTACACGTCCCGGCTTCATATGACAGCGCGCAACCTGTGCCGCTGATTTTGGTTTTCCATGGTGCCTTTGGCAGCGCTGAAACAATGGCCGCAGCCCATGGATGGATTCGCAAATCAGATGAGGCTGGTTTTGTGGTCGCCTTTCCAAATGGCAGCAGCCGCCTGGCTTCGGATCAGTTTGCCACCTGGAACGCCGGCGATTGCTGCGGTTATGCCGCCCAAAGCGACAGCGACGATGTCGGCTTCGTCCAGGCGGTAATTGCGGACCTACGCCAAAAAGTGAACGTAACCGCCATCTTTGCGGCTGGCATGTCCAACGGCGGGATGTTCTCCTATCGCCTGGCGTGTGACATGGCCGATACCTTTTCTGCAATTGCCTCAGTGGCCGGCACGGAAAACTATACGGAATGCAATCCGGCCAAACCAATCTCCATTTTGCATATTCATGGCTTGCAGGACGAGCGTGTGCCCTTCAACGGTGGCTGCGGACCAGAATGTGACATCCGGACTGAAACCAATTATGTTTCCGTTCCCGATACAATCGCCCGCTGGGTCGAACGCGATGGCTGTGACCCGACTCCGCAAAAGGAGACCATCAACGAGAACGCCTGGTCTGAATCCTATGGGCAGTGCCTCGATGGCGTACAAATCAAACTGTACGTGGTAGAAGATGGCTCGCATTCCTGGCCTGGCGGTGAAAATGCTTCTAACCCCCTGGAGAAGGATACCCCTTCCAGCGCAATTAATGCCACCGATGTGATCTGGGAGTTTTTCAGCGCCAATGGCGCTGCCCGCCCCTAAAACAGCCATCAATCAAAGGTCATGCTGCAGTCAGACGGACCGGTTGAACCTGAAAGACAATTGTCTGCCCCGTCCGTCTGATTGCGGTTGACTTTTAAAAATGCTTGTGTTAAAATGTTTGCCGCTTCACCCAAGGGTGAAGATTAATAGAAGTTGCGGGTGTAGTTCAATTGGTAGAACGTCTCCTTGCCAAGGAGAAGGTCGTGGGTTCGAGCCCCATCGCCCGCTCTAATAGAAACTGATATAATCGCTATATCAGTTTTTTATTAAGGCGACGTGGCCAAGTGGCAAGGCAAGAGTCTGCAAAACTCTCACCATGGGTTCGAATCCCATCGTCGCCTCCTTTTGTTTAATTCCGTGATCCTGGTTCGACCTTGCCGCCGTTACGAGCTAAAATCCGCCCATTGCACTTTTTTTTATGCCCAAAAGATGAACCCCTGAAGAATCCAATTTCCTGTGGCATCCTACTGGGGCAAATCGGGAGACGGCGGCTGAAGCACCAGCGCGCTGCTGTCTGCGCCCTGCTGCGTCAACAGCGTGATCAAATCTTGCAAGTTTTCGCAGACGACATCCGGCTGGTAAGGGGACGTTACCAGATCCTGCCGGCTGGTTTCACCGCTCAGTACCAAAACCGTCTGAACGCCCGCAGTAGTCCCCAAGGCGATGTCGGTATACAGGCGGTCCCCGACCATCACCAGGTCTGCTGTGCGCACGCCCCATTGATGGGCCAGCTGCTCCAAAATCTGGGGGTTGGGCTTCCCGACCACCAGGTCGGCTTTCCGGCCGGTGGAGGCTTCGATCAGGGCCATCATGGCGCCGATATCGGGCACGTAACCTCCCGGCGCGGGGCAATTAATGTCGGGGTGGGTGGCGATGTAAGGCAGCCCCTGGTTGACCCAGCGCGTAAACTGGCACAGGCGGGCATAGGTCAGCTCTGTGTCATAACCCAATACGCAGACTTCTGCGTCATCTTCCACCAGGCGAATACCATTGGCAACAAAGCTCTCCGCCAGGCTGCGCGTTCCCATCAGAAAGACGCGCCGGTCGGGGTAAAACGCCTTCAGGTAACTGATCGTGGCGTCCCCGGCAGTGTAAACCCGCGCGTCCGCCATTTTCACCCCCAACCGCGTGAGCTTGCCAATATAATCCTGCTTTCCACGCGAGGTATTATTGGTCAAGAAGCTGAATCGGATCTCATGATCATTCAAGAACGCCAGCAGCTCCAACGCTCCCGGGAGAAGTTGATCCCCAAGGAAAAACGTCCCGTCCATGTCCAAGACCATGCCCGCAAAGGTTTTCAATGCACGCATTTGTAGGATCCTTTCGTTGACTTCAGCCTGAATGACACTATACTATTTACTAGGTTAAAGTATAAAAATTACCATGAGGTTAAAAAATGAACCAAGTAACTTATTCTATCCCCAATATCTCCTGCAATCACTGTGTGATGCGCATTAAAACCGCCCTGCTAAAGCTGGATGGCGTGCAGGATGTGGAAGGCGATCCGGAAAGCAAGCAGATTCGGGTTGAGTTTGATGACCCATCAAGTGATGAACTGCTGCGCGAGACATTGAAAGAAATCGACTACCCAGCGGAGTAAATTTTATGGCAGAAATCCGGCAGGTAAACCTGCCTGTACTTGGCATGACCTGCGCCAACTGTGTGGCGACGGTTGAAAAAAGCTTGAATAAAACCGAAGGTGTACAGGAAGCCTTGGTCAACCTCTCGTCCGAGCGGGCCGCAGTGCGTTTTGACCCACAGGTGGTGAAGCTTTCCGACCTGGTGGAAAGAATTCGTTCGGTTGGCTACGATGTGGCAATTGGCGACCTCAGCCTTGTAGTTGAAAACATGGCCGATGCGGCTGACGCACAGGCCCTCGAAAAACTGCTCAACCCGCTGGAAGGCGTGCTCTTCAGTCAGGCAAATCCAGCGACCGAAAAAGTAACGGTGCGCTACATCCCGACTGTGATCAGCCCAACCGAAATTCGGCAGGCCATTCGCAAGGCCGGCTACCGTTTGGCTGAAGAGACCGCCGACTCTGAAGATGCCGAGGCTGTCGCCCGCCGCCGGGAAATTTTGCGCCAGCGGCACATGCTGACGGTCGCATTGGTTTTTACAATCCCGCTTTTTGTCCTTTCAATGGGACGTGACCTGGGATTGCTGCCGATGGCCATCGCGCACGCCCCCTGGATGGATTGGCTATTCTTCGTGCTGGCTACTCCGGTTCAATTTTATGTTGGCGCGTCTTATTACGTGAACGGCTTCAAGTCGATCCGCAATCGCTCGGCCAATATGGATGTTTTGGTTGCCATGGGAACCTCGGCAGCCTATTTCTACTCCGTCCTGGTCCTTTTGGGCGTCTTTCCGGGTCACGGTTACTTTGAGACTTCAGCTGTGATCATCACACTGGTACGCCTCGGAAAGTACCTTGAAGCCAAAGCCAAAGGCGGAGCCAGCGAAGCAATCCGCAAGCTGCTCTACCTGAAACCGAGCAAAGCCAGCGTGCTGCGCGACGGGATCGAGGTGGAGGTGAACGCCGAAGAAGTGCAGATTGGCGATGTGGTCATCGTGCGCCCGGGTGAAAAAGTGCCGGTAGATGGCGTGGTGCTGGAGGGCGAATCGAGTGTGGATGAGTCCATGCTGACCGGCGAATCTCTGCCAGTTGAAAAACAGCCCGGCAGCCCGGTCTATGGTGCCACGATGAATCGCAATGGGCGCCTGATTTTTAAGGCAACCAAAGTCGGACGAGATACCGTTTTGGCACAAATCATCCAGCTGGTTGAAAACGCCCAAGCCAGCAAGGCCCCCATCCAAACCCTGGCGGATAAAATCTCAGCGGTGTTTGTACCCGTCGTCATTGGCATCGCTCTGGCTACCTTTGCCATCTGGTATTTTTTGGTGCCACTGCCGGCAAATTCGGAAGTAACCCTGCTGGCACGGGCAATTATCAACATGGTGGCGGTATTGGTGATTGCCTGCCCGTGTGCGATGGGTCTAGCCACACCCACAGCGGTAATGGTCGGCACCGGCCGGGGCGCAGAATTGGGCATTTTGGTAAAAAACAGTGAAAGCCTTGAGCTGGCAGGTTCAGTTACCACGGTTGTCTTGGATAAAACCGGCACGGTCACGCAGGGCCTCCCTCAGGTGACCGACCTCGTACGGCTGGACCAAACCTTATCCGAGGAAGAGCTCCTCACGATCGCCAGCTCAGCCGAGAGCGGCAGTGAACACCCCTTAGGCGAGGCTATTCAAGCTGCGGCCCGCCAGCGCGGGCTGAGCCCACTCCCGCTCACAAAATTCCGCTCGATTGCTGGCCGCGGGGTCAGCGCCCAGGTGGACGGGCACGAGGTTATGATTGGCAGCCTGGGCTTACTCCAAAAACAGAACATCGCGCTGGACGACGCAGCCCAACTGGCCGTCCGCCAGTTGGAAAGTCAGGCCAAAACCGTTGTACTGGCCGCTGTGGACGGGCATCCCGCCGGAATTTTCGGCATCATGGACACGCTGAAAGAAAATTCGCAGCAAGCCGTGCAGCAGCTGCGTGCGCTTGGGCTCAATACGGTCATGCTCACCGGCGACAATGAAGCCACGGCCCGCGCGATCGCTTCACAGGCAGGTATTGAACAGGTGTACGCCAGCTTGCTGCCGGCAGACAAAATCCGCCAGATTGAAAAGCTCCAGGCGGAAGGCCAGCGGGTGTTGATGGTAGGTGATGGTATTAACGATGCCCCGGCATTGATGCAGGCTGACGTTGGCATGGCCATCGGCACGGGCACGGATGTGGCAATCGCCTCGGCTCCAATCGTTTCCATCAGCGGAGATTTGATGGCTGCCCCACTCACCGTACGGCTTTCAGGCAAAACTCTGCGCACGATCAAGCAGAACCTCTTTTGGGCTTTCTTTTACAATGTGCTGCTCATTCCGGCAGCTGCGCTTGGCATGCTAAACCCCATGCTCGCAGCTGGCGCAATGTCATTCAGCAGTATTTTCGTGGTGACCAACAGTTTGCGCCTAAAGCGCTTTAAGTAATGACCCTGCCGGGTGCACCCTCAGTTGGAATGCGTTTCAACTGAGGCCATGCCCCCAGGGCTTTTTCTGCCGCCCGCATGAGCCGGGCGGCATTTTTATCCCTGGTCAGAAGTGGGCAATGAGCGAATGGCGCGCACGGCCAGCTGATCAGCCCGCTCATTCAGCGGGTTGCCGGCATGGCCTTTAACCCAAACCCAATGAACGGAATGCCTGCCAAGCTGTTCGTCAAGCGCCTGCCACAAATCAGCATTCAACAAACTGCCTTCCTTGCGCCGCCAGCCACGCTGTTTCCAACCTGGCAGCCATTCGGTTGCTCCCCGCACCAGGTAGTTTGAATCCGTATAAAAAGTGACATCACTGGTCCGCTTGAGTGCCCGCAAAGCTTGCAAGGCCGCCGTTAGCTCCATGCGGTTATTGGTAGTCGCTTTCTCTGCCCCAGAAAGCTCCAGCTTGTGACCCTCATAGCTCAAAATGGCCGCCCAGCCACCCGGACCCGGGTTGCCCTGACAGGCGCCATCGCAATAGACTACCACCTTGGGCAGCTCAACGTCCATCAGTGGGCCTCATTTCTTCCAGCATTTGATCCAGCATCTCTAAAATTTGCGGAAAATACTGTGCTTCAAGGCCGTACACCCTTTGGAAGGCATCCTGCAGCAGCAAGCGCGAAACCGCCCAATTTGCCTGTTCTGGGGCGAAATTAATATCATGCCTGCCAGCATAGGCTGAGGCCCAGGCTGCGTGCTCGGAAGCATAGGCAGGTGCGCTTGCCTGTGGGGGGCCACCCGCTGGCCAAAGCCAGTGCGCGCGGACGAATACATCCTGCGCCTCAGGTGAAAGCAGCCAACGGCTGAAAAGCCAGCTGGCAAGTTGCTGGCTATAGCTGCCCGCCCGGATGGCAGCCGAGAGTGTCTCAAAAGCCAAGCTGCCGCTGCCTGACGGATTCGGATAAGGGATGGTGACCCACTGATCTGCATATGGGCTTTGCGAAGAATACGCTTCCTGCAACCGCAGGTCGCTCAGATCGCCTTCATATGCCAGGGCAAAACGGTCGGCAAAATAGGCATACGGGGTGTTTAACGCACCAACCCAAGACGCGTCAGTCTCATACAACGTTTTAAGGTATTGAAACGCAGCGTCAAGTGCCTCAGGCTGAAATACCGGCAGCCCATCCTCAGCCTTAGGCTTTCCGCCAAAAGCACTGTACCAGCTAAGCGCGGAAAGTGGGGTTTTGGAGAGCCACAAACCGCCAGTGCCATTATTATTGAGATTCTCGTCCGCCAAAAGTGCCTGCAATGCGGCGGAAAGTTGTTCCTGCAGCTCTTCTGGGGTGGCAGGGGCGTTCTCAAAGCCCAGTTCGCGCGCCCAGGTTTGGTTGTAATAAAGCAGCCCAGGGTTAATGGCCAATGGTAGCGTCCAGCTTGGCCCGGCCTGACTGAGTGGATTGACCAGACTCTCCGCCGAGTACAGACCCGAAACTCCCAGCGCCGTGTCCGTCATAAATAGCGCCAGGTTAACCCAGGCGCCGCTGCTGCTCAAGCCTTCCAGGTCTGCGGTCCAACACAACGCGGCATCCTCGCTGACACCGAGCTCACGGTAGGCCTCGGCCATCTCCGTGCAGCTGGGATAGCGCACCGGCTGCACTTCAAAGCCCCAGGGATTGGTTAACGAGAATGTATCGGCCAGGGCTTCAAAGGCCAGAGCCTGTTCATCAATCCAGGCATATGCCACCCGGATCACCAGCCCGTTTAGATTTGCCGCCGGCAGCGTTCCGACCGGGGTGGCGGTCACAGTTGCCTCAGCCGGCGGGGTGTTGGTTGGCTGCAGCTTGGTTTCAGTCGGCGAAGTCTGGGCGGGCGGAGTGAAATAATGCACCTGGCAGCCGGCTAAAGTGACCGCCAATAGCAGCAGGACGACTTTCACTTTTTTAGATCGCAAATTGATCAAAACTTGCTCCTTGGAAAAAAAGGCGGGAATGGATGGGAGTCGAACCCACGACGGCTCTCTGCGACCCGACACTGATTTTGAAGACCAGGAGGCCCACCGGGACCTTACCATTCCCGTAAACAAGGATAATTCAGACGGCGCGTGCTTGTCAACCCAAAAGGCGAAAGGGTTTGGGGCGCAAACCGGGTGTGCCAGCTAAGGCCAGCTGGCCTACGCGCAGCAGCAGCTTGCCCCTTGCAGCACGCTTTGGATGTCAAGGCTAATTAGAAATGTCCTAATGCTGGCAATTTAGAAATGTCCTATTCA
>ERZ1645187.3613-NODE-3613-length-12903-cov-50.802849_pt1 | contig 12903 bp, 13 predicted proteins | sample MGYA00575352_ERZ1645187 | MGnify/ENA primary metagenome ERZ1645187 (study PRJEB40837, sample SAMN11349314) | freshwater sediment metagenome | isolation source: river sediment | host: Sediment | place: India: Wazaribad , New Delhi | collected 2017-02-21 ... | reverse complement strand
TCCGTTTTCGCATCCGCTCCAGGGCCCAGAACAGATTGACCGCAGTCGGACGGCTGGCCGCCAGCACGTCAAAGGCCTGATGCATCGCGGCACGGTGCAACGCGTTGTTCGTCCGGGCCAGGCGCTGCGCCTCAAGCGCCACCCCGTAGGCTGCCGCGCACCCGATCGCCGGCGCACCACGCACCACCATGTCCCGGATGGCCTGCGCGACCTCGGCAGCGGAATCGCAGGCGACGAATTCGATGCGGGCGGGCAGCAGGCGCTGGTCCACCATCTCGAGCCGACCGTCTCGCCAGCGCAAGGTCTCGACCTGTTGTCCGGGCTGTGGCTTCATCGGGGCTGGTCCTCGTCGATGCGGCTTCGACCGTAGTGCCGGAACCGGTCGATGACCTCGTCCATCTGCGCGTCGCTCAGGATCCGAGGCGCGCCGAGCTGGCAGGCGCGCCAGTACATCTCGCACAGCGACTCGACCTCGACGGCGAGCGCCAGCGCTTCGTCAAGGTCCCGGCCAAGCGCAACCATGCCGTGATTGGCAAGAAGACAGGCTTTGCGCCCCTGCAGGGCCTGCACCGCCCGATCAGACAGCGCCTGGGTGCCGAACAAGGCATAGGGCGCGCAGCGCAGAGTGCTGCCACCGGTCACCGCGATCATGTAGTGGAACGGCGGCACATCCTGGCCCAGGCAGGCCAGGCTGGTCGCGAACGGGGCGTGGGTGTGAATCACCGCATGCACGTCGGGCCGGGCCGCCAGCACGTCGCGGTGCAGGCGCCATTCGCTCGATGGCCGTCCGGTGCCGAGCACTTGGCCTTCGACGTCGAGCATCACCATGCCATCTGGGGTCAATTCCTCCGCCGGAACGCCGGAGGGCGTGATCAGGATCCGCGCCCCGAGACGTACGCCCGCGTTGCCGGAGGTGCCGCGGTTCAGGCCGAGAAGGACCAGTTGCCGCGAAACATCGACCAGCTTCCCGCGCTGCCGAGCTTCGAAATCCCTTTCCATGGCGTCGATGTGTCCGGGTCAGCGATTCAGGACGCGCCCCGCCACGGCGGCGAGTTGGGCCAGGACGGCGGGATCGCGGGCGGACGGCGCCGTGATCAGTGCGTGGTCAAGCGCATGCCGGCAGCTGCATCGCGCCGCATCCGCGTCGTGGGCCAATGCCGGCGTGACCTGCCGGACCAGGGTGCGCGCCTTGTCGGCGTTGGCCAACAGCACCCCGATGACCTGGTCCACGGTGACGGCGCCATGGTCTGGGTGCCAGCAGTCGTAGTCGGTGACCATGCCGACGCTGGCGTAGCAGATCTCCGCTTCTCGCGCCAGCTTCGCCTCCGGCATGTTGGTCATTCCGATCACGTCGCATTTCCAGCTCCGGTAGAGCTCAGACTCCGCAAGGGTGGAGAACTGCGGTCCTTCCATCACCAGATAGGTGCCTCCGCGCACGACCGGAATCCCCAAAGCGCGAGCCGCCGTCTCCAGGTGATCGCCCAATCGAGGACACACCGGGTGCGCCATCGAGACATGAGCGACCATGCCGGTGGTGAAAAAGCTCTTTTCTCGGGCAAAGGTCCGGTCGATGAACTGGTCGACGATCACGAACGTGCCCGGGGCGAGTTCCTCGCGCAGCGAGCCCACCGCGCTGACCGAAATCAGGTCTGCAACGCCGGCGCGCTTGAACGCATCGATGTTGGCTCGGAAGTTGATCTCACTCGGCGGGATACGATGCCCACGGCCGTGGCGCGGCAGAAACACCAGCGGCTGGTCGCCCAGCGTTCCGAACAGCAGTTCATCCGACGGTGCTCCGAACGATGTTTCGATACGGACCCAACGCTGGTCCTGAAGTCCGTCAATGTCATAAATCCCGCTGCCACCCAGAATGCCGATGGCCGGCCGGGTCGGGGCGCTCATTTCAGCCACCCCCGGCGCCGGAAGTACCACATGGGCACCAATGCGCTGGCTACCATCAGCGCCAGCGCGAAAGGGTAACCCCAGGTCTCGCGCAGTTCCGGCATGAACTGGAAGTTCATGCCATAGATGCTGGCGATCAGCGTCGGCGGAAGCAGCGCCACGCTGGCGACAGAGAAGATCTTGATGATCTTGTTCTGGTTGATGTTGATGAAACCCACGGTTGCGTCCATCAGGAAGTTGATCTTGTCAAACAGGAAGGCGGTGTGCGAGTCCAGCGAGTCGATGTCGCGCAGCAGTTGGCGCGCGTCTTCGAACTGGTCGGCGTTGAGCATTTTGCTGCGCATCATGAAGCTCACGGCGCGGCGCGTGTCCATCATGTTGCGACGGATGCGGCCGTTCAGGTCCTCCTGGCGGGCAATGCCGCCGAGGACTTCGCCGGCCATCGCGTCGGTCACGTCGCCCGACAGCACCAGCGTGCCGGCCTTTTCCAGTTCGTCGTAGATGCCTTCGAGCGTGTCGGCCGAGTACTCGGCATCGGCGTCGAACAGCTTGAGCAGCACCTCCTTGGCGTCTTCGATCAGTCCGGGTGCTCGGCGCGCCCGCATGCGCAACAGTCGAAAGACCGGCACGTCTTCGTCGTGAATCGAAAACAGCACGCCGCGGCTTTTCAGTTCGGCGTTGTGCTGGTTCAGGATGAAGGCGACCCGAACCTGTCGGGGCGCTTCGTCATCGGCGATCAGAAAGTCGCTGCGGATGTGCAGTTCACCGTTGTCTTCTTCGTAGAAGCGGGCGGACTCCTCGATGTCTTCCGACATCGCGTCGTCAGGAATGGACAGGCCGTAGTACTGCTTGATCCAGCGCTTTTCCTCGATCGTCGGTGATTCAAGGTCCACCCAGATCGGCTGGAACCTGGACAGCTCTTCGAGCGATTCGATCTCTTCCTGAAAGAGGCGCCCGTTGGCAAGCGTGAAGATGTTGAGCATGGCTCACTCCCGTGGGTTGGCAGGGTCTGATGGGTTGGGCTTTCGCTTCCAACCCCATGCCAGCAGGGAGTTGGAAGCTACCGACTCGGGCAGGGTTCCATGAGGGGCTCCGGACAGAATTGAGAATTATCGCACTGCAGCAAGGCGAAAATCCGTGCGATGGCCCGTTATGGCGTCGAGCGAACGGGTTCGTGCACCAGGCTGCGGCAGCCACAAATCCGTTTCGCGGGCTTGGACAGCCCGATGACCCCGTACCGTTCAGGGGCAATGTCATCGCGGTGCCGAACGGAAAACATGATGCCGCTCAAGGGTTTGCGTGAATCCTGGCGGAAGGGCCGGACGAACGCACTCGGCAGACGGCGGCGGGATTGCAAATCAGTGCCAACCGGGGCATAGTGACTCAAGGGAAGCATTCGGTTCCCTTGGCCGTTTGAAGAAACGGCGGACTTTTCAACCCAGAGAGCAACAGGAGGCTCCTCATGAACTTGACGATCAGCGGTCACCATCTCGAAGTCACACCCGCCCTGCGCACCTACGTGACCACCAAGCTTGATCGGATCACCCGACACTTTGACCAGGTTGTCGACGTCAAAGTGCTGCTTACCGTGGAAAAGCAGAAAGAAAAGGAAAAGCGCCAACGGGCCGAATGCAACATCCATGTGAAGGGCAGCGATCTGTTTGCCGAGAGCTCGCATGAAGATCTGTATGCCGCAGTGGACGAACTGGTGGACAAGCTGGATCGCCAGGTCGTTCGTCACAAGGACCGGATGCAGGACCACAAGCACGAAACCGCCAAGCGCCTGATGTGAGTTCGTCCATTCCGGCATGGGGCCGCCTTGTTTTCAGGCGGCCTTTTTCATGGCCCGGCGCACCATGTTCGTGCAGGCGCGAACCGAGCGATGAGCCATGGACAGGCCTCAGGTCAGATGCATAATGCAGCTTCTTCGAACCATGAACCGACTCGCCGCCATACTTCCCGCGCCCCAGGTCCTCGTGGGCGTTGATGCCACCAGCAAGAAGCGCGCTTTTGAGGAAGTGGGGCTTTTGTTCGAGAACCTGCATGGCCTGGGTCGTGCGATGGTGACCGACAGTCTGTTCGCCCGCGAACGGCTCGGCTCGACCGGGCTCGGGCATGGCGTCGCCATTCCACACGGTCGTATCAAAGGCCTCAAAGCGCCGATGGCCGCCGTGTTTCAACTCGCGCACCCGATCGGGTTTGACGCGCCGGACGAACAGCCCGTTGGTTTGCTGATCTTCTTGCTGGTGCCTGAGGCCGCGACCCAGAAACACCTGGAAATCCTGTCGGAGATCGCCGAACTGCTCAGTGACGGTGCCTTGCGCGAGCGCATCAAGGCCTGTGGCGACGCGGCCCAGCTTCACGACATGATTGCCGGCTGGCAATCCGCCCAGCCGGCCTGACGCCTTGAAACCCACCGTCGTCAGCGCGGACGTCTTGTTCGAGGAACACCGGGGCACCTTGCACTGGGAATGGGTGGCTGGCTTGGGGGCCTCGGAACGTCGCTTCGACGAGGTCGCCGTCCGCCAGGCCCGCTCCGGGGCCGATCTGGTGGGGTACCTGAATTACATCCATCCGTACCGGCTCCAGATTCTGGGCGAGCGCGAGATCGCCTACCTGAGCAATGCCACGCCGGAAGACTGCGCGCGCCGCATCGCGCGCATCGTGACGCTGGAGCCGCCGGTACTGGTGCTGGCTGACGGGCAGGTGGCGCCACCGGCGCTGCTGTCGATGTGCGAACGCGCCCAGCTGCCGATGTTCGCCACGCGTGAATCGTCGGCGTTTGTGATCGACGTGCTGCGCGCGTACCTGTCGAAGCACTTCGCTGACCGCATCAGCATGCACGGCGTGTTCATGGACATCCTCGGGCTCGGTGTGATGATCACTGGCGAATCAGGGCTGGGCAAGAGCGAGCTGGGCCTGGAACTGATTTCACGCGGCAACGGCCTGGTGGCGGACGATGCGGTTGACCTGTACCGCATCAACCAGACTACGATCGAGGGACGCTGCCCGGAACTGTTGCAGAACCTGCTGGAGGTGCGCGGGATCGGACTGCTCGATATTCGAGCGATCTTCGGCGAGACCGCGGTGCGTCGCAAAATGCGGCTGAAACTCATCGTGCACCTGGTGCGGCGCGAGACGATGGAGCGGGAGTATGAGCGACTACCCTATGAGCCCTTGACCCAGGACGTACTGGGCGTGCCGGTGCGCAAGGTGGTGATCCAGGTGGTGGCCGGGCGCAACATTGCCGTGCTGGTGGAAGCCGCCGTGCGCAGCGCCATTCTGCAGCTTCGTGGCATCGACACCTACCAGGAGTTCGTCGAGCGGCACCGCCGCGCCATGGAAAAGGGCTTTGGCCACTGACATGCTATCTAAAATATAGCTGTTGATGGCCGGCTGGCGCTGGAATCTTCTGTTTTCTCTGAAATTTTCGACCTGGAGGACCGTCCGGGGCTATCGGGCGCGGTGGGGACAGTCGGCGCGTGAGCAGTGCGCATACAGGCTCAGTGCGTGGTCGGCAATCACGAATCCCTTGGCCGTTGCGACATCGTTCTGGCGCTTTTCGATCTCGGCGTCGTAGAACTCTTCCACCCGACCGCAGTCCAGGCAGACCAGGTGGTCATGGTGCTGGCCTTCATTGAGTTCATAGACGGCCTTGCCGGATTCGAAATGGCTGCGACTGAGGATGCCGGCCTGTTCAAACTGGGTGAGAACACGGTACACGGTGGCCAGACCGATGTCGGAGCGCACGTCCAGCAGGATACGGAAAACGTCCTCGGCCGTCATGTGGCGTTGCCGGCCTTGCTGAAAGATTTCCAGAATTTTCAGGCGCGGCAAGGTGGCCTTGAGCCCGGTGCTCTTGAGTTCGTCAATGTTGGCCATAAGGTGAAGTCTCCGTCGCGCGGATGGCTGCCGGGCCTGAACCCTGCCGCTACAATGGGGCGATCATATCGTCAGACTTCAATTCCATGTCCGAGCTGACCCGTCACGGTGCCCGTCGTGTTCCCATCTTGGTGCCAGCAGCCTTTCTGGCGGCGGCCCTGCTGGGCGGTTGTGGCTCGTTCGATCGCGCGGTCAAGCTGATCGATCCCTACAGGAACGACGTGGTGCAAGGCAACTTCGTCTCCCGGGAGCAGGTGGAATTCATCAAGCCGGGCATGACGCGCCAGCAGGTGCGCGACGTGCTGGGCACCCCGCTGGTGGCCAGTGTCTTCCATGAAGACCGCTGGGACTATGTCTTCACGCTGGAGCGACGCGGCGTGGAGTTACAACGTTACCGTCTGACGGTCTACTTCCGCGGTGACTCGCTGGAGCGGGTGGTCGGTGACACCATGCCGACCGAGGCTGAATTTGTGGCCCGCTTCGACGCGGTCAAAAAGACGGTCAAGGTGCCGTTGCTGCAGGCCTCCGAGGATGAACTGGGCAAATACCCGGTCCCGGAGGCCGCTCTTGCGGCGCCGCCCGGTGGCATCACGCCCGGCGTCTATCCGCCGCTGGAATGATTCGCCTGCCACGCCTGCCGCGATCGACATGAACCCGAACGCCCTTCATCAGGTGGCTGTTGCCGGTGCCTCCGGTCGCATGGGCCACATGCTCATCGAAGCCGTGCTTGCGGCCGACGATTGCCAGCTCGCCGGCGCGCTGGACATGGCCAGCAGCCCGGCCATTGGCCAGTTCGCGACCGGTTTTCTCGGTCATGCGTCCGGCCCGGTCATCACCGCCGATCTGGCCGCAGGCCTGTCCGCCGCCCGGGTGCTGATCGATTTCACGCGGCCCGAAGGCACGCTGGAGCATCTCAAGGCCTGTCGAACCCACGGCGTGCATGCGGTGATCGGCACCACCGGTTTTTCCGAGGCGCAGAAGGCCGAAATCGCCGCGGCGGCCAAGGACATCGCGATCGTGATGGCGCCCAACATGAGCGTGGGCGTCAACGTCACGCTCAAGCTGCTGGAGATGGCGGCCAAGGCCCTGGCCACCGGTTACGACATCGAAATCATCGAGGCGCACCATCGCCACAAGGTGGATGCACCCTCGGGCACCGCGCTGAAGATGGGTGAGGTGATCGCCCAAGCGCTCGGGCGCGACCTGAAGGAATGCGCCGTCTACGCGCGCGAAGGTGTCACCGGCGAGCGCGATCCGTCGTCGATCGGCTTCGCCACCATTCGCGGCGGCGACATCGTCGGCGATCACACCGTGCTGTTCGCCGGCATCGGCGAGCGCATCGAGATCACCCACAAGTCGTCCAGCCGCGTCACCTACGCGCAGGGCAGCCTGCGGGCCGTGCGGTTCCTGGCGAACCGCGCGCCGGGCCTGTACGGCATGGATGACGTGCTGGGCCTGGCATGAGCGCAACGCCGGGCCGCCACCGTCACGCTCACACCGCCGAGCGCAGCACGGAGCTTGCCCAGTGAGCTTCTTCGAGCTGATCGCACAGGGCGATGCGGTCAGCCGGCTCGTTGCGCTGCTTCTGGTCGGCATGTCGGTGGCGAGTTGGGTGGTGATTCTCTGGAAGGTTTGGTTGCTGCCGCGGGCGCGGCGCGGTGTCGGGCGTAGCCTGGCCGCTTTCTGGCAGTCGGGTTCGCTGGAGGACGCACAAAACCGCCTGGTCGCGTTCGACTGCGAAGCGCTGGTCCTGCCCCTGATCCGCGCGACGCGGACCGAAGGCGCCGGGACCCTGGCCGCGGCGGGCGACCGCTCGCAGCAGTTGACCCGGATGCTGAGGGACGCGCTCCATGGCGCCATCAACAAGCTGCAATACGGCCAGGTTCTGCTGGCCACCGTGGGCTCCACGTCGCCGTTTGTCGGCCTGCTGGGCACGGTCTGGGGCATCTACCACGCGCTCACGGCGATCGCCAGCACGGGTCAGATCACGATCGACAAGGTGGCCGGTCCTGTCGGCGAGGCGCTGATCATGACTGCGGCCGGATTGGCGGTGGCGATTCCGGCCGTGTTGGCCTACAACATCTTCGGGCGCCAGATCGCCCGGATCGAGGCCGATCTCGAAGGCTTCGCGCGCGACCTGCGCGAGCTGCTCGTCCATCATGCCGAGGCTGCGTCATGAGCGTCGTCGACGCACCGGGCGGCACAACACGCCCGATTTCTGCGGATATATCGCGACGGCCCTGGCGCGATCGTCCAGGGGGCCCCCATGGCGTTCGGACGCCTTGAGCGGCGCGAAGGGCCGCAGCCCTTCAGCGACATCAACGTCACGCCACTGGTGGACGTGATGCTGGTGCTGGTGGTGATCTTCATCATCACGGCGCCGCTGATGGCCAGTTCGATCCGCCTGGACCTGCCCCGCTCGGACGGTGCCAGGACTGCTGACACCCCGGCATTTGTGGCGGTGGTGGTGGACAAGGCCGGTCAGGTCTACCTGAGTGACCAGCCGGTGGCCCCAGCCGAGCTGGCGGCTCGTTTGGCCGACGTGGCAGGTCAGCGTGCCGACACCGAGGTCCAGCTCCGGGCCGACGACGGCGTGCCCTACGGGCGCGTGGTCGAAGTGATCGGCATCGCCCAGAAAGCCGGACTGACCCGGATCGGCTTTGTGACCGACCCCCCCAGGGCGGCGCCCGCCGCGCCCCAGCGCTGACGGCTCCGACCGTCGCCCCGAGCGCCTAAAATCCCCGGCAGTAGCCCCCATCTGCCGCCCGCAGGCGGCGTTCAAGACTGTTCCCATGCAAGACAAGTACAACCACACCGAAGTGGAACGCGCCGCACAAGCCCACTGGACCGCTCGTGACGCGTACCGCGTCACCGAGGACCCGGGCAAGAAGAAGTTCTACGCCTGCTCCATGCTGCCTTACCCCAGCGGCAAGCTGCACATGGGCCATGTGCGCAACTACACCATCAACGACATGCTCACGCGCTACCTGCGCATGAACGGCTACAACGTGCTCATGCCCATGGGCTGGGACGCCTTCGGCCTGCCGGCCGAGAACGCCGCGCTGAAGAACGGCGTGCCGCCGGCGAAGTGGACCTACGAGAACATCGCCTACATGAAGCAGCAGATGCAGGCGATGGGGCTGGCCATCGACTGGAGCCGCGAGGTGGCCACCTGCGACCCGAGCTACTACAAGTGGAACCAGTGGCTGTTCCTGAAGATGCTGGAGAAGGGCATTGCCTACCGCAAGACGCAGGTCGTCAACTGGGACCCGGTGGACCAGACCGTGCTGGCCAACGAGCAGGTCGTCGACGGCAAGGGCTGGCGCACCGGCGCGGTTGTGGAAAAGCGCGAGATCCCCGGCTATTACCTCAAGATCACCGACTACGCGCAGGAACTGCTGGACCGTGTGCAGATCGGCAACGACAAGGCCACGCTCAACGGCTGGCCCGACCGCGTGCGCCTGATGCAGGAAAACTGGATCGGCAAGTCCGAGGGCGTGCGCTTTGCGTTCACCCACGAGATCCGGGACAGCGAAGGCCGGCTGATCGGTGATGGGCGCATGTATGTCTTCACCACACGGGCCGATACCATCATGGGTGTCACCTTCTGCGCGGTGGCGCCGGAGCACCCCCTGGCCGTCCAGGCAGCCAAGGCAAATCCGGAACTCGCGGCGTTCATCGACGAATGCCGCAGCGGTGGCACCACCGAGGCCGAACTCGCCACCCAGGAAAAGAAAGGCATGGCCACCGGCCTGCAGGTGATCCATCCGCTGACCGGCAAGCCGGTAGACCTGTGGGTGGGGAACTACGTGCTGATGAGCTATGGTGACGGCGCGGTGATGGGCGTGCCGGCGCACGACGAACGCGACTTCGCCTTTGCCCTCAAGTACGGCCTGCGCATCGTGCAGGTGGTGCATGTCGATGGTCTGCACTACGACTACCACCAGTGGAACGACTGGTACGCGGACAAGCAGCGCGGCGTCACGATCAATTCCGATGTGTTCAGTGGCCTGTCGTACCAGGAGGCGGTGCATGCGGTCGCCCACGCGCTGGCCCGAGAGGGACTGGGTGAGCGCAAGACCACCTGGCGCCTGCGCGACTGGGGCATCAGCCGCCAGCGCTACTGGGGCACACCGATCCCGATCATCCACTGCGCGGAACACGGCGCGGTGCCGGTGCCCGAGAAGGACCTGCCCGTCGTTCTGCCGCAGGATTGCATCCCCGACGGCTCCGGCAACCCGCTGCACAAGCACGAAGGCTTCCACGCCGGCGTGGTCTGTCCGGTGTGCGGCAAGCCGGCCCGTCGCGAGACCGACACGATGGACACCTTCGTCGATTCGTCGTGGTACTTCATGCGCTACTGCGACCCGGCGAACGACCAGTCCATGGTGGCCGGCGGCGCAGACTACTGGATGCCGATGGACCAGTACATCGGCGGCATCGAGCATGCGATCCTGCACCTGTTGTATGCGCGCTTCTGGACCAAGGTCATGCGTGACCTGGGCCTGGTGAAGGTCGACGAGCCGTTCACCAAGCTGCTGACCCAGGGCATGGTGCTGAACCACATCTACTCGCGCAAGGGCGACAAAGGCGGCATCGAATATTTCTGGCCCCAGGAGGTCGAGGATGTTCTGGACGCCGGTGGCAAGGTTATCGGCGCAAAACTGAAGCAGGCCAAGGGCAATCTGCCTGCCGGCACACCCATCGACTACGAGGGCGTGGGCACCATGTCCAAGTCCAAGAACAACGGTGTCGACCCGCAGGACCTGATCGAGAAATATGGCGCCGACACCGCGCGCCTGTACACCATGTTCACCGCACCGCCCGAGGCCACGCTGGAGTGGAACGACGCTGCGGTGGAGGGCAGCTACCGCTTCCTGCGCCGGGTGTGGAACTTCGGCGCCAAATTGAGTGCTACAAATAGTGTAGCTGTCTATGGCCGATCGGTGCTGGGATCCGGCCGAGTTTCCATCGATTTCGGCAAGAATGCGAAGGCGTTGCGCCTGGAAGTCCACACGGTGCTGAAGCAGGTGGACTACGACTACCAGCGCATGCAGTACAACACCGTTGTCTCCGGCGCGATGAAGATGATCAACGCGCTCGAGGATTTCAAGGCCGGCGACTCCGAGGGCGACGCGACCGCGGCAGCGGAATGCTTCGGCATCCTGTTGCGCGGCCTGTATCCGGCGACGCCGCACATCGCCCACGCGCTGTGGCAGGCGCTCGGCTACGACGCCCTGCATGGCGAACTGCTCGATGCGCCGTGGCCCCAGGCGGACGATGCGGCTTTGCAGCAGGATGAAATCGAGCTGATGCTGCAGGTGAATGGCAAGTTGCGCGGTTCAATCCACGTGCCCGCGAAAGCCTCCAGGGAAGAGATCGAGACCATCGCTCTCTCCAGCCAGGCATTCCTGAGTCAGGCTACCGGCGGCGCGATCAAGCGGGTGATCCTGGTGCCCGGGCGACTGGTGAACGTGGTGGTCTGAGATGAGCCGGTTGCTCGAGGACGTCGGGGGGGCGTTTCAGGATGTGGCGGGTACCGCTGGACGACAACGCCGCGGCCTGTTGGTAGCCGGCGCGGCACTGATGCTCGCCGGTTGCGGATTCAAGCTCCGCCAGGCGCCGAATTTTCCTTTCAGCACCCTGTACATCAATGCCGGATCCGGCCTGCCGCTGGCCGCCGAATTGCGCCGCGCCATCGAGTCCGCCGGCAAGGTGACCGTTCTCACCGCACCCGGCGACATGGCCCGCGCCGACGTGGTGCTGGACGTGCTATCGAATCCGCAGGAGCGCGTTGTGGTGGCGCAGAGTTCGAGCGGCCAGGTGCAGGAGTTCACGCTGCGCATGTGGGTCAAGTTCAACCTGCGCACGCCAGCCGGTCGGGTGGTGATTCCCGACACCGAACTGATGCAGCAGCGTGACGTCAGCTTCAACGAATCCCAAGCGCTGGCAAAACAGACGGAAGAATCCCTGCTGTTACGCAGCATGCAGTCCGAACTGGTGCAACTGATCATGATCCAGTTGGCGTCGGTGCGCGAGTTGTGAACACCCGCCTGTGTTGCCCCGCCTGTCCCTGCCTGCCGCCAGGTCGCTGAACCCATGCAACTGCCTGCCGCCCAACTCGCCAGCCATCTCGGCAAGGGCTTGCGGTCGCTGTACGTGTTGCACGGGGACGAAGCCTTGCTGGTCCAGGAAGCCGCCGACACCCTGCGTGCCGCAGCCCGTGCACAAGGCTTTGGCGAACGCACGGTGCACACCGTGGCTGGCGCCCATTTCGACTGGAGCGAGGTGCTGGCCGGGGGGGGGTCGCTGAGCCTGTTTGCTGAGCGGCAACTGATCGAAATCCGTATTCCTTCCGGCAAACCTGGCAAGGATGGAACCATGGCCATCCAGCAGTTGGCCGACAGCGCCGCTGGCAACGAGACCACCCTGCTGGTGTTCATGTTGCCCCGCTTGGACAAGGCCGCGCGCAACACCCCGTGGTTCAGCGCGCTGGAAGCCACCGGCGTGAGCATTCAGATCGATCCGGTGGAGCGCGCCGCATTGCCGCAATGGATTGCCCAGCGTCTGCAGCGTCAGGGCCAGCGGGTTGTGTCCGGTGAGGAAGGCCAGCGCACCCTGCAGTTCTTCGCCGACCGCGTGGAAGGCAATCTGCTCGCGGCACACCAGGAGGTGCAGAAACTGGCCCTGCTCTATCCCTCGGGCGAACTCCGGTTTGACCAGATCGAGAACGCGGTGCTGAACGTGGCGCGCTACGACGTGTTCAAGCTGTCGGAGGCGGTGCTGAGCGGTCAGGTCGCGCGCGTGCAGCGCATGCTGGACGGCCTGCAGGCCGAGGGCGAGGCGGAGGTGCTGGTGCACTACAGCCTGGCGGAGGACATCCGTGCCCTCAAGCGAGTGAAGGACGCCCTGAATGCAGGGCGCCCGGTGCCAATGGCTTTGCGCGAGGCACGAATCTGGGGCCCGCGCGAGCGTCTGTTCGAGCGCGTGTTGCCGCGCCTGTCGGATGCGCAGATTGCGCAATGGCTGCACGATGCCCATGTGGTGGACGGCATTGTCAAGGGCCTGAAGCAGCCCGACTGGCCGGCCAGCGGCTGGCAGGCGCTGCACCGGCTGGCG
>ERZ1645187.3612-NODE-3612-length-12903-cov-127.757005_pt1 | contig 12903 bp, 11 predicted proteins | sample MGYA00575352_ERZ1645187 | MGnify/ENA primary metagenome ERZ1645187 (study PRJEB40837, sample SAMN11349314) | freshwater sediment metagenome | isolation source: river sediment | host: Sediment | place: India: Wazaribad , New Delhi | collected 2017-02-21 ... | reverse complement strand
TCTGGCCTCTCATCATCATCGCGGCGGAATCGCTGCTGCTGATGGTCGTTCTCCTGGTGCTCATCGCCTACATCCTCTACGCCGACCGCAAGATCTGGGCGGCGGTGCAGATGCGGCGCGGCCCCAACGTCGTCGGCCCGTGGGGACTGTTCCAGTCCTTCGCCGACATGATCAAGTTCGTGCTCAAGGAGCCGACGATCCCGGCCTCGGCCAACAAGGGCATCTTCCTGCTCGCGCCGCTGGTCTCGGCGACGGTGGCGCTCGGCGCCTGGGCGGTGATCCCGGTGGCGGACGGCTGGACCGTGTCTAACATCAACGTCGGCATCCTCTACGTGCTGGCGCTGTCGTCGCTCGGTGTCTACGGCACCATCATGGGCGGCTGGTCGTCGAACTCGAAGTATCCCTTCCTGTCGGCGCTGCGCTCGGCGGCGCAGATGGTCTCCTACGAGGTGTCGATCGGCTTCGTCATCATCACCGTGCTGCTCTGCGTCGGCACGCTGAACCTGACCGAGATCGTCCGCTATCAGGAGACCCACGGTCTCGCCACCAAGCTGGGCATCCCCTGGGCGTCGTTCCTGAACTGGTACTGGCTGCCGCTGTTCCCGATGTTCGTGATCTTCTTCATCTCGGCGCTGGCCGAGACGAACCGCCCGCCGTTCGATCTGGCGGAAGCGGAATCGGAGCTGGTCGCGGGCTTCATGGTCGAGTACGGCTCGACGCCCTACATGGTGTTCATGCTGTCGGAGTACGTGGCGATCACCGTGCAGTGCGCCATGACGACGATCCTGTTCCTGGGTGGATGGCTGCCGCCGTTCGACTTCGCGCCCTTCACCTGGGTGCCGGGCATCGTCTGGTTCACGCTGAAGTCGCTGGCCGTCTTCTTCATGTTCGCCATGGCGAAGGCGATGGTGCCGCGCTACCGCTACGACCAGCTGATGCGTCTCGGGTGGAAGGTCTTCCTGCCGATCTCGCTGGGCATGGTGGTGATCGTCGCCGCGGTGTTGCAGGTGATGGGCTGGGCGCCCTGAGCCGCGGGAAGAGAGGGGAGGGACGATATGGAATTGTCTCTCGCCGGCCTGATCGGGGCCCTCTTCGGGTTGGTGATCGGGGTCATCGATTTCGGCTTCGTCGCAATGATCCTGCGGCGGGCCTCGGAAAAGCGGATCGACGCCGGAGGGCAGGGGCTCTCCGAGACGGTCCTGAAGGTGGCCTTCGTGGTCAACGCATTGGTCTTCGCCGGACTGGGCTACTGGTTCGGCGTGGCGATGGCGGGCTGACGAGGCCGTGAGACACGCGGCCCCCCGGGCGACCGGGGATGTGGGAGCGGATGGAAGATGAGACTCGACCGGGCGGCAAAGTCCTTGTTCCTGAAGGAGTTCGTATCGGCGTTCTTCCTGTCGATGCGCTATTTCTTCGCGCCCAAGGCGACGTTGAACTACCCCTTCGAGAAGGGGCCGATCTCGCCGCGCTTCCGCGGCGAGCACGCACTGCGCCGCTATCCCAACGGCGAGGAACGCTGCATTGCCTGCAAGCTGTGCGAGGCCATCTGCCCGGCGCAGGCGATCGTCATCGAGGCGGCGCCGCGCGGCAACGACCAGACGCGGCGCACCACGCGCTACGACATCGACATGGTGAAGTGCATCTACTGCGGCTTCTGCCAGGAAGCCTGCCCGGTCGATGCCATCGTCGAGGGGCCGAACTTCGAGTTCGCCACCGAGACGCGCGAGGAACTCTACTACGACAAGGCGAAGCTGCTGGCGAACGGCGAACGCTGGGAGCGCGAGATCGCTCGCAACATCGAAATGGACGCGCCCTACCGCTGAGAACCGGTCCGGCGGGTTCGCCCGCCCACGGCCGTCGGGGATGACCGATGATCCTGAAAGCCCTCTTCTTCTATCTCTTCGCGGCGATGACGGTCGGGTCGGCCTTCATGGTGATCTCGGCGCGCAACCCGGTGCATTCGGTGCTGTTCCTGATCCTCGCCTTCTTCAACGCGGCGGGGCTCTTCGTGCTGATGGGCGCCGAGTTCCTGGCGATGCTGCTGGTCATCGTCTACGTCGGCGCGGTGGCGGTGCTGTTCCTCTTCGTCGTGATGATGCTCGACGTCGACTTCACCGAGCTGCGCGAAGGCTACCTGCAGTATCTGCCGATCGGCTCGGTCATCGGCCTGATGTTGCTCGCCGAGCTGCTCATGGTGGTCGGTGGCTGGGCGATCGATCCCGGCCTCGTCGGCAAGGGTGCGGTGCCCCATGCGGCCGGCACCGGCAACGTCCAGGCGATCGGCGAGGTGCTCTATACGAAGTACGTCTTCTTCTTCCAGGGGGCCGGGCTCGTCCTCCTGGTGGCGATGATCGGCGCGATCGTGCTGACGCTGCGCCACAAGCCCTTCGTCAAGCGGCAGAACATCTCCGAGCAGGTGGCGCGTGGTCCCGCGACCTCCATCGAGATCGTCCGCGTGGAGTCGGGCAAGGGAATGTGAGGGGGCGCCGGCCGGCTCCGCCGGTCGGGTGTCCGGTCCGCGTCGGAAGGCCGATGCGGTGGTCGGTCGAGGTCGGATCCGGGTCAACCGGGCGCCTCGGGCAAGACGGGGGAAGACATGGAAATCGGCTTGTCGCACTACCTCTCGGTGGCCGCGATCCTGTTCACGCTGGGGGTGTTCGGCATCTTCCTCAACAGGAAGAACGTCATCGTCATCCTCATGTCGGTCGAGCTGATCCTTCTCGCCGTCAACATCAATTTCGTCGCCTTCTCCAGCGCGCTGGGTGACCTCGTCGGGCAGATCTTCGCCATGTTGATCCTGACCGTCGCGGCCGCCGAAGCGGCGATCGGTCTGGCGATCCTGGTGGTCTTCTTCCGCAACCGCGGCTCGATCGCGGTCGAAGACGTCAACGTGATGAAGGGGTGAGCGGTCTCATGTTCACGGCGATCGTCTTCCTCCCCCTCCTCGGCTTCCTCATCGCCGGCGCGATGACCCTGTTGCCCTATGCCGCCGCCCCGATGGGCGCGGCGAACCTGGGCCACGGCGATCACGGCCACGGCGACCATGGTCACGACGCCCACGGCCACGACGCCCACGGCCACGACGACCATGGACACGGCCATGCCCTGCACGAGGAGAAGGCTCTGGCCCGCCCGGCGGAGCTCGTCACCTCGGGCTTCCTGCTCCTCGCCGCGGCGCTGTCGTGGGTCGCCTTCTTCCAGGTCGGCTACGGCCACCAGGCCGGCGCGATCAAGGTGCAGCTGCTGCCGTGGATCCACACCGCCGGCCTCTCCGTCGACTGGTCGATCCGCGTCGACACGCTGACCGCGGTGATGCTGGTGGTGGTCAACACCGTCTCGGCCGTCGTCCACGTCTATTCGATCGGCTACATGAGCCACGATCCGGATCGGCCGCGCTTCTTCGCCTATCTGTCGCTGTTCACCTTCGCCATGCTGATGCTGGTGACCTCCGACAATCTGGTGCAGATGTTCTTCGGCTGGGAAGGCGTCGGTCTCGCCTCCTATCTGCTGATCGGCTTCTGGTTCCAGAAGCCCTCGGCCAACGCCGCCGCGATCAAGGCCTTCGTCGTCAACCGTGTCGGCGACTTCGGCTTCGTCCTCGGCATCTTCGGCGTGTTCTGGCTGTTCGGCACCATCGACTACGACACGATCTTCGCTGCGGCCGGCTCGATGAAGGGCAAGGAGATCGTCTTCCTCGGCGCTCACGTCGATGCGATGACGACGCTCTGCCTGCTCTTGTTCCTCGGCGCGATGGGCAAGTCGGCGCAGTTCCTGCTCCACACCTGGTTGCCGGACGCGATGGAGGGCCCGACCCCGGTCTCCGCCCTCATCCATGCCGCGACCATGGTCACTGCCGGCGTCTTCATGGTGGCGCGCCTGTCGCCGCTGTTCGAGCAGTCGCAGACGGCGCTGACCGTGGTGACGCTGGTCGGGGCGCTCACCGCCTTCTTCGCCGCGACCGTCGGTCTCGTCCAGAACGACATCAAGCGGGTGATCGCCTATTCGACCTGCTCGCAGCTCGGCTACATGTTCGTCGGCCTCGGCGTCGGCGCCTACGGCCCGGGCATCTTCCACCTCTTCACCCACGCCTTCTTCAAGGCGCTCCTGTTCCTCGGTGCCGGCTCGGTGATCCACGCCGTCTCGGGCGAGCAGGACATCCGCAACATGGGCGGGCTGAAGGGGCACATCAAGCTCACCTACCTGATGATGATCGCCGGCACGCTGGCACTGACCGGCGTCGGCATCCCCGGAACGCCCTTCGGCTTCGCCGGCTACAACTCCAAGGACGCGATCATCGAGGCGGCCTATGTCGGTGAGAACGCCGTCGCCGGCCTCGCCTTCGCGCTCCTGGTGATCGCCGCGCTGTTCACCTCGTTCTACTCCTGGCGCCTGATCTTCAGGACCTTCTGGGGTGAGGCCCGGGCGTCGAAGGAAGTGATGGAGCACGTCCACGAGAGCCCGTCGGTGATGACGGTGCCGCTGATGGTGCTGGCCGCCGGCGCGGTCTTCGCCGGCATGCTGTTCACCGGCCACTTCATCGGCCACGAGTACGGCGAGTTCTGGAAGGGCGCGCTGTTCACCGGGGCGAACAACCACGTGCTCGAGCACATGCACCACGTCCCGGCGGCGGTGACCTTCGCGCCCTTCGTGTCGATGCTGGTCGGCCTGATCGTCGCCTACTGGTTCTACGTCGCTTCGCCGGCTCTGCCCTCGAAGCTCGCCGCGACCGTGCCGGGTCTCTACCGGTTCCTGCTCAACAAGTGGTACTTCGACGAGCTCTACGACTTCCTGTTCGTGAACCCGGCGAAGAAGCTCGGCCGCTTCCTGTGGAAGGAGGGTGACGGGCGCGTCATCGACGGGTTCGGGCCGGACGGCGTGTCGGCGCGGGTCGTCGACGTCACCAACCGCGTCGTCGCGCTGCAGTCGGGCTACGTCTACCACTATGCCTTCGCCATGCTGATCGGTGTCGCGGCGCTGGTGACCTATGTGATGTTCGGGGGAGTTCGGTGATGGGCAACTGGCCGGTGCTCACGATCGTCACGTTCCTGCCGCTGGTCGGCGTGCTGTTCCTCGCGCTGGTGCGCGGTGACGACGACGTGGCGAAGCGCAACATCCGGGTGATCACCCTGATCACCACGGTGGTGACCTTCCTCGTCTCGCTCCAGGTCTGGGGCCGGTTTGATCCGTCGAACCCCGGCTTCCAGATGGTCGAGAAGTCGACCTGGCTCGGCGGGCTGTTCAACTATCACATGGGCGTCGACGGTATCTCCGTCGCCTTCGTGATCCTGACCGCCTTCCTCATGCCGTTCTGCATCCTCGCCTCGTGGGACAGCGTGCAGAGCCGGGTGAAGGAGTACATGATCGCCTTCCTGGTGCTCGAGACGCTGATGATCGGCGTCTTCACCGCGCTCGATCTGATGCTCTTCTACGTCTTCTTCGAGGCCGGCCTCATCCCGATGTTCATCATCATCGGCGTGTGGGGTGGACCGCGCCGGGTCTACGCCTCGTTCAAGTTCTTCCTCTACACCCTGCTCGGCTCGGTCCTGATGCTCATCGCCATGCTGGCGATGTACTACGAGGCCGGCACGGCGGACATCCCGACACTGCTCGGCCACAACTTCCCGGCGACGCTGCAGACCTGGGCCTTCCTCGCCTTCTTCGCCTCCTTCGCGGTGAAGATGCCGATGTGGCCGGTCCACACCTGGTTGCCCGACGCCCACGTCGAGGCGCCGACGGCGGGTTCGGTGATCCTGGCGGGCATCCTCCTGAAGATGGGCGGCTACGGCTTCCTGCGCTTCTCGCTGCCGATGTTCCCGCTGGCGTCCGAGTACTTCCAGCCGATGATGTTCACGCTGTCGATCGTCGCCATCGTCTACACCTCGCTGGTGGCGCTGGCGCAGGAGGACATCAAGAAGCTGATCGCCTATTCGTCGGTCGCCCACATGGGCTACGTGACCATGGGCATCTTCACCTTCAACGCCGCCGGCCTGCAGGGCGCCATCTTCCAGATGGTCTCCCACGGCTTCGTCTCGGGCGCGCTGTTCCTCTCGGTCGGCGTCATCTACGACCGCATGCACACCCGCGACATCTCCGCCTACGGCGGTCTGGTGAACCGGATGCCGTGGTACGCGGTGGCCTTCCTGGTGTTCACCATGGCCAACGTCGGCCTGCCCGGTACCTCGGGCTTCGTCGGCGAGTTCCTGACACTGCTCGGCGCCTATCGCGCCAACACCTGGGTGGCGCTGTTCGCGGCGACCGGCGTGATCCTGTCGGCGGGCTACGCCCTGTGGCTGCTGGCGCGCGTCATGAACGGCAAGCTCGAGAAGCCGTCGCTCGCCGGGATCCTCGATCTCGACTGGCGCGAGCGCATCGTCGTGGTGCCGCTGGTGCTGGTGACGATCTTCTACGGCGTCTATCCGGCGCCGGTGCTGAACGCCTCGGAAGCCTCGGTGCAGGCGCTGGTCGCCAAGACCCAGGCCGTGCTCGGGGCGGCGGCCAAGGTCGCGACGCTGGCGAACTGAGATGCACGCGGGGAGGGGGCTTCCTTCTCCTCGCGAGACGAAATCCGGACGACCCGCGGCGGGCGGTTGCTCGCTACGGGGTGTGACGACAGGGGCTGAGAGGCCGAAATGACACTCGATCTGATGCCGGCGATGCCGGAGATCCTGCTCGCGATCGGCGCCCTGGCGCTTCTCATGGTCGGCGTCTTCGTCGGCGAGAAGTCGGTCGGAGTGGTGACCTGGGGCGCCGTGCTCGCCCTCGCCGTCGCGTTGGTGTGGGTGCTGATCGGGCCGACCGCGGCGTCCGCCTTCGGGGGCACCTTCGTCGTCGATCCCTTCTCCACCTTCATGAAGGTGCTGGCGCTGATCGGCTCGGCCGTGGCGATCGTGCTGTCGGCGCGGCCGGCGGCGACCGACCACTGGTCTCGCTTCGAGTATCCGGTGCTGGTGATGCTGGCGACGGTCGGCATGATGGCGATGATCTCGGCCAACGACCTGATCTCGCTCTATCTCGGCCTCGAACTGCAGTCGCTGGCGCTCTACGTCGTCGCCTCGATCGATCGCGACAACCTGAAGTCGACCGAAGCGGGCCTCAAGTACTTCGTTCTCGGCGCGCTCTCCTCGGGCATGCTGCTCTACGGCGCCTCGCTGCTCTACGGCTTCACCGGCCACACCGGCTTCCCCGAGATCGCGGCCCATCTGAAGGCGCACGGCGTCTCGGTCGGCCTCGTCTTCGGCCTGGTCTTCCTGCTCGCCGGCCTCGCCTTCAAGATCTCGGCGGTGCCGTTCCACATGTGGACGCCGGACGTCTACGAGGGCGCGCCGACGCCGGTGACGGCGTTCTTCGCCGCCGCTCCCAAGGTCGCGGCGATGGCGCTGCTGGTGCGTTTCGTCATGGTCGCGTTCCCGACCATCTCGGCGCAGTGGCAGCAGATCATCGTGTTCGTCGCCATCGCCTCCATGCTCTTGGGTTCGTTCGCGGCCATCGGGCAGACCAACATCAAGCGGCTGATGGCGTACTCGTCGATCGGCCACGTCGGCTTCGCGCTGGTCGGCCTCGCCGCCAACAGCGAGGAGGGCGTGCAGGGCGTGCTCATCTACATGGCGATCTATCTCGTCATGACGCTCGGCACCTTCGCCTGCATCCTCGCCATGCGCCGCAAGGACGAGACGGTCGAGGAGATCTCGGAGCTGTCGGGCCTCGCGCAGACCAACCTGCCGATGGCGTTCGCGCTCGCCATGCTGATGTTCTCGCTCGCGGGCATCCCGCCGCTGGCCGGTTTCTGGGGCAAGTTCTACGTCATCGCCGCAGCGGTGAAGGCCAACATGACGACGCTGGCGGTGATCGCCGTGCTGGCGAGCGTGGTGGCGGCCTTCTATTACATCCGCATCGTGCTGGTGATGTTCGTCGAGGAGCCGAAGGAGAAGTTCCTCGCCGTCGAGGGCAAGGTCGCCGTCGTGATGGCGCTGGCGACCATCTTCGTGCTCGGCTTCATCGTCTATCCGGGACCGCTGGTGGAGGCCGCCGCCGCTGCCGCCAAGTCGCTGAGGCTCTGAGGCGTTGGACCAGTCCACGGCCCCGTCCGGCATCCGCTGGCGCGAACTCGCAGAGACTGATTCGACCAATGCCGAAGCCATGCGGGTCGCGCTTCAGGGTGAGCGCGGCCCGCTCTATATCCGCGCCGACCGCCAGAGCGCGGGCAAGGGCCGCTCGGGCCGCGCCTGGGAGACCTGCACGGGTAATCTCGCGCTGAGCCGTCTCGGGCCGCTCTCCTGCCCGCCGGCCGCCGTGCCGCAGCTGGCCCTGGTCGCCGGGCTCGCCGTGCACCGGGCCATTGCCGAGCTGTTCGACGCCGGAGCCGGCGCCGATGCGCTGCGGCTCAAATGGCCGAACGACCTGCTGCTCGACCACGCCAAGGTGGCCGGCATCCTCGTCGAAAGCTCGGCGTTCGCGGGCGAGCGGGTCGCGGTCGTCGGCGTCGGCGTCAACATCGCCGAAGCCCCGGACGTGCCGGGCCGATCCACCACCGCGCTCGCCGGGCGCTTGGCGCAGACGCCGTCGCCGCGCCAACTCGCCGCACGGGTCGCCCGCCATCTGGAGGGGACGCTCGCCCAGTGGGACCACGGACGCGGCTTCGACCTGATCCGCGCCGGCTGGCTCGCTGCCGCCCTGCCGCTCGGCACGGCGCTTTCGATCAATACCGGGCAGGGGGTGGTCAGCGGCCGCTTCGCCGGGCTCGACGAGGGCGGCGCGCTGCGGCTCGACATCCCGGACCAAGGGCTGAAGACCTTCAGCTTTGGCGATGTGGCCTTGATCGGCGGCTGACGGCGTTGCACAAGGGCGCCATGAAAAAGGAAGAAAAGAAGAAAGCGCCCCCGGTCCGCCGCTCGCCTTCGACCGCCGACGAGCTGGTGCTCGCCGCGCTCGGCGGCCTCGGCGAAATCGGCATGAACTGCTACCTTTACGGTATCGGTCCCGCCAGGCAGCGCCAGTGGCTGATGGTCGACCTCGGCATCACGTTTCCGGAGGGCGAGTTCGATCCGGGCGTCGATGTCATTCTCCCGGACATCAAGTTCCTCGAGGGCCAGCACGGCGGGCTCGCCGGTATCCTGCTGACGCACGCGCACGAAGACCATATCGGCGCCGTCATCGATCTGGCGCCGCGGCTCAAGGCGCCGATCTATGCAACTCCGTTCACCGCCGGCATGCTGCGGGCGAAGCTCGCCGAGTACGGCGGCTCGGTGAAGCTGCCGATCAACGTCATCCCGCTCGGGGCGAGGAAGACCATCGGCCCGTTCGACGTCGAACTCGTGTCGATGACACACTCGATCCCGGAGCCGTCGGCGATCGCCATCCGCACGCGCCACGGCACGGTGCTGCACACGGGCGACTGGAAGCTCGACGATGCGCCCTACGTCGGCACGCCGGCGAACGAGACGCGCCTCGCCGAGATCGGCGCCGAGGGCGTCCGCGCCATGGTGTGCGATTCGACCAACGCCATGCGCGAAGGCCGCTCGCCGTCGGAGACCGAGATCGCGGCCTCCATCACCGAACTGGTGAAGAAGGCGCCGCATCGCGTCATCGTCACGACGTTCTCGTCCAACGTCGCGCGCATCAAGGCGGTCGCGGAAGCGGCGCAGGCGGCGGGGCGGCGCCTCGTCGTCGGTGGGCGCGCGCTGCATCGGGTGATCGAGGTGGCCATCGACACCGGCTACCTGCCGTCCGACTTCCGCTACATCGACCAGCAGCAGTACGGCTATCTCGAGCGCAAGGAAGTGGTGCTGCTGTGTACCGGCAGCCAGGGCGAGCCGCGCGCCGCCATGGCGCGCATGGCCGACGGCGAGCACCCGGATCTCTCGGTGGCGAAGGGCGATCTGGTGATCTTTTCCTCGCGCACCATTCCGGGCAACGAGAAGGGCGTCGGCCGCATCCAGAACGCGCTGGTGCAGATGGGCTGCGAGGTCCTGACCGATGCCGAGGCGCTGGTGCACGTCACCGGCCATCCGCGCCGCGACGAGCTGAAGCAGATGTACGCCTGGATCAAGCCCGAGGTGGCGGTGCCGATGCACGGCGAGGCCCGCCACATCAAGGCGCACGGCGATCTGGCCCGCGCCGCCGGCGTGCCGCAGGTGGTGTCGGCCTACAACGGCGAGGTCGTGCGCCTCGCGCCGGGGACGGCCGAGATCGTCGACGACGTTCCTGTCGGCCGGCTGTTCCGCGACGGGCGGCTGATCGTCGACTCCATGGAAGGCCCGGTGCGTGATCGCCGCCGTCTGGCGCAGGCCGGCATCTGTGTGGTCGCCGTGACCATGGACAAGCGCGGTGGCGTGCTCGGCGAAGCGCAGGTGATGCTCGACGGTGTGCCGCAGACCGACAACGAGGGCGAGCCGATGCAGGAGCGGGTCGAGGACGCCGTCGACGGGGCCCTCGACAGCATCCCGCCGAAGCGGCGCAAGGACGTGGAACTGGTGCGCGAGGCGGTGCGCCGCGCGGCCCGCGCCGCCATCTCGGAGGTCTGGGGCAAGAAGCCGATCTGCAAGGTACTGGTCAACCAGATCGACGGTTGAAGCCGGAGCCGCAAACCATAATATCGCAGTGCAACACATGGCCGGCCCGCGATCGCGGAACGTCTCGGAACAAGCGGCGGCCTCGAAGGAGCCAAGTGAACATGATCGGACGCCTGAACCACGTCGCCATCGCGGTCAAGAACCTCGAGGCCGCCTGCGCCACTTACCGCAACGCTCTCGGCGCGGTGATCTCAGAGCCGCAGGCCGAGCCCGCGCATGGGGTGACGGTGGTGTTTGTCACGCTGCCCAACACCAAGATCGAGTTCCTCGAGCCGCTCGGCGACAATTCGCCGATCGCCAAGTTCCTCGAGAAGAACCCGGACGGCGGCATCCATCATGTCTGCTACGAGGTCGACGACATCATCGCCGCGCGCGACCAGCTGAAGGCGCAGGGCGCGCGCGTGCTCGGCGATGGCAACCCGAAGATCGGCGCGCACGGCAAGCCCGTGCTGTTCCTGCACCCGAAGGATTTCCTCGGCACACTGACCGAGCTGGAGCAGGCGTGACGCGCCCCGATCGTCGCGCGCGCCCTTGCGCGCGGCGTGAATCGGTGGCGCAACACAAGAAGCATCGGCCCCCCATGACCCTCACCTTCGGCCTCGCGATCTACTTCATCATGTGGTGGCTGACGCTGTTCGCGGTGCTGCCGTTCGGACTGCGCACACAGCACGATCAGGGCGAGGTGGTGCCGGGCACGCCGGAAAGCGCTCCGGCGAAGCCGCGCCTCGCTCGCGTTTTCCTGATCAACACCGCAGTTTCGGCCGTGCTGTTCGCGCTGTTCTGGCTCGGCGTCACGCAGGGCTGGCTCGATCCGGAGACTTTCCCGCTGGCGCTGCCGGTCGAAGTACCGAAAGTCTGACCCGCGACGAAGCGTCCCGCGCCAACGTGGAAAGCAGAAAGGCAGAAGCCCCGGCGCGACTGTCGATGACAGCAGCGGCCGGGGCTTCTTTTTGCTCTGTGCTGGACACCGCGGACTGCAGGCGGAGGCGAATGACCTCTCGCAGGGCGGTGGCAGCATCAACTCCCTAGACTTGGGCCGATTGCCATACCGAACATGGACTCGACCCTTCTTTCGATTGCGCGCGCACCCTAGCTCAGAATGCCCTGAAAGTCACGGGAATAGATGCTTCGCAGTTGTGCAGAAGCGTGTCCTTTCGGAGCACTCCGGGGCAGGAAACGGCGGGCGCCACCATTGCTTCGGGCGCCGTTCATCGTTAAGAGCCGAGCCACTCGCCGCGAGCACGACGTGTCGTTCGCTCCTGCCGCCGCTCGTGGCCTCGTCCGCGCACTGCAAGTCGTTCGTCCGTTGCCCCCATTCGAAGTGAGCCCCATGCGCCTATCCAGCCTCCACCGCTCCGGCCGCCTGCTCGTGACGGAGGCTGCCCGATGAGCAAGCGCGCGCTTTCCGTTTCCCGCGAGAACTTCCCCGAGTGGTATCAGGCGGTCGTGCGCGATGGTGACATGGCCGAGACGAGCCCCGTGCGCGGCTGCATGATCATCAAGCCGTGGGGCTGGGGGGTGTGGGAGCGCATCCAGCAGGAGCTCGACCAGCGCATCAAGGATACGGGGCACGAGAACTGCTACTTCCCGCTGTTCATCCCGATGAGCTTCATCGCCAAGGAGGCCGAGCACGTCGAGGGCTTCGCCAAGGAGATGGCGGTCGTCACGCATCACCGCCTCAAGAACGTCGGCGGCAAGCTCGAACTGGATCCGACGGCGAAGCTCGAAGAGCCGCTGATCGTGCGGCCGACCTCCGAGACCATCATCGGCGATGCCTTTCAGCGCTGGGTGAAGAGCTATCGCGATCTGCCGCTGCTGGTGAACCAGTGGGCCAACGTGGTGCGTTGGGAAATGCGCACGCGGCTGTTCCTGCGCACGGCGGAATTCCTCTGGCAGGAGGGGCACACCGCGCATGCCGATCGTGACGATGCCATGGCGGAAACCATGCGCATGCTCGAGGTCTATCGCGAGTTCGCCGAGAACGTACTGGCGATGCCGGTGATCGCCGGTGAGAAGCCCGCCAACGAGCGCTTCCCCGGTGCCGACAACACGTTCTCCATCGAGGCCATGATGCAGGACGGCAAGGCCCTGCAGGCCGGCACCTCACACTATCTCGGCACGCACTTCGCCGAAGCGCAGAACATCCAGTACCAGAGCGCCGAGGGTAAGCTGGAGCACTGCCACACGACGAGCTGGGGTGTTTCCACGCGTCTCATCGGCGGCGTCATCATGACCCACGGCGACGACGACGGCCTGCGCGTACCGCCGGCCATCGCGCCACGCCAGATCGTCATCGTGCCGATGCTGCGCGACAAGCCGGAGGATGCGGCGCTGG
>ERZ1645187.3610-NODE-3610-length-12910-cov-36.919253_pt1 | contig 12910 bp, 12 predicted proteins | sample MGYA00575352_ERZ1645187 | MGnify/ENA primary metagenome ERZ1645187 (study PRJEB40837, sample SAMN11349314) | freshwater sediment metagenome | isolation source: river sediment | host: Sediment | place: India: Wazaribad , New Delhi | collected 2017-02-21 ... | reverse complement strand
AGGCCGAGGCCCGCACGGTGCGGCCGTCGGGCAGGAAGACCTGGTCGCGGTGCGTTCGGTGGCCCACGCGTTGGCGCACGAGGCGGACGAAGTTCTGCGCCCCACCGGCCAGCTGGAAGCCGATCAGGTCGGCCCCGAGCAGGCCCTCGAGCACCTGACGCCGCCACGGCAGCTGACCGAACAGCTCGGTGGGCGGGAACGGGATGTGCAGGTAGAACCCGATCCGCAGGTCGGGGCGCAGGTCGCGCAGGATCTGCGGCACCAGCTGCAGCTGGTAGTCGTGCACCCACACGGTCGCGCCCTTGGCGGCGACCTGGGCGGCCCGGTCGGCGAAGCGGTGGTTGACCGTGACGTAGGAGTCCCACCACTCGCGGTGGAACTCCGGCTTGGCCACCACGTCGTGGTACAGCGGCCACAGGGTGGCGTTGGAGAAGCCCTCGTAGAACTCCTCGACCTCCTGGGCGCTCAGCGCCACCGGGATCAGGTCCAGGCCGTCGACCCGGAACGGCTCGCACTCCTCGTCCCCGCCCGGCCAGCCGATCCAGGCGCCCTCGTGCTCGCGCAGCACCGGCTCCAGGGCGGTGACCAGGCCGCCGGGGGAGCGGCGCCAGCTGGCCGTGCCGTCGGGCGCGGTGACCCGGTCCACGGGCAGCCGGTTGGCGACGATGACAAGGTCCGCCGAGCCAGATTCGGTCACGGTGGGGAGCCTAGTCGGTGCGCGGCGGGTGGGCGGTGAGCCGATGCCGACGGCGAACCGGCCGAGGTGGCGCGGCATCTGTCCAGACACTCCAGTCAGCGAATGACATCGGTGTGGTTTGTCGCTTACAGTGGTCCGAACCGCCGTACCAGCCAGACCTTGGGGAGACGCATCATGGACGCCGCGAACGCCCTCCACGACCGCAATGATGCCGAGCCGTCCGGGAGTCTGAGCGCGCGCGATCGCGACATCCTCGAGTTCGAGCGCCACTGGTGGAAGTACAGCGGCGCCAAGGAGCAGGCCGTGCGGGAGAAGTTCGACATGGGCTCGACCCGGTACTACCAGGTGCTCAACGCCCTCATCGACCGCCAGGACGCGCTGGAGGCCGACCCGCTGCTGGTCCGCCGCCTGCGTCGGCTGCGCTCGCAGCGGCAGCGCCAGCGCTCGGCGCGCCGCCTCGGCTTCGAGATCTGAGACGGGGCGTACTCATGGCATCCGGCGTGACGCGCCGCCGCAACCAACGCGGCTTCGCCTTCCCCTCACCCCTGGTGATGCTCAGCATCATCGCCGTCGCGATGGCCAGCATCGCGTTCGTGGCGACCAACGAGCAGCCCAACGACGAGCGGCTGGTGACCACGGTCGCCCGCGACCAGACCTCGGCGACACCCACGCCTACGCCCACCCCCACGGCACCGGCCCCCGCGCCGGAGCCGGTGGTCCAGCGCGGCAAGGTCTACGTCGAGGTCTACAACAACTCCGGGATCACCGGCCTGGCCGGTGAGACCGCCGAGAAGATCGGCGCCGCCGGCTGGCAGGTCGTGGGCACCGACAACTGGTACGGCACGGTGCCGGCCAACACCGTCTACTACCCCAAGCGGCTCCGGGACGCGGCGAAGCTGCTGGCCCTCGACCTGGGGATCCAGCGCGTGGAGCCGGCCGTCTCGCCCATGAAGCTGGATCGGCTGACGGTCATCCTCACCAACTGAATCTGGTTGAGTGGGGGCATGCAGTTCCCCACGCCGGAGGCGGCGAGGCAGTACGCCGACCTGGTGCGCGCCGCGCCGCAGTTGGTGATCGGGCTCGACTTCGACGGCACCCTGGCCCCGATCGTCGAGGACCCCAACCAGGCCCGAATCCACCCCGACGCCCCCGAGCTCCTCGTCGAGCTGGCGTCCCTGGTGCGCGGCATCGCGGTGATCACCGGGCGGCCCGCGCGCCAGGCGCTGGCGCTGGGTGACCTGGACCTGATCGCCACGCGGGTCGCCGAGGCGGGCAAGGAGTTCGTGGTCCTGGGCCAGTACGGGAACGAGCGCTGGACCTCCACCGAGCGCCGGGTGATCTCCCCGCGTCCGCCGGCCGGGCTGGCGGCGTTCCTGCGCGAGGTGCCCTCGCTGCTGCGCCGGGCGGACGCCGCGGAGGCCTACGTGGAGCAGAAGGGCCTGGCGGTCGCCGTCCACACCCGACGGCTGGCCGACCCGGCGGGAGCCTTCGCCAGGATGCGGCCGCTGCTCACCGACGCGGCGGACCGGCACGGACTGACGGTGGAGCCCGGCCGGCTGGTGGTGGAGGTGCGCGCCCCGGGGATGCACAAGGGCCTGGCGGTGCGCGACCTGGTACGGCGCCTGGACGCCGAGGCGTTCCTGTTCGCCGGCGACGACCTGGGCGACGTCGAGGCGTTCGCCCAGGTGCGCGAGCTGCACGAGTCCGGGATGCCGACCCTGGTGGTCTGCTCCGACGGTGGGGACGGGCCGGACATCCTCAACCAGTTGGCCGACGTGGTGGTCGACGGACCCGACGGCGTCCTGCAGATGCTGCGCGACCTGGTCGTGGACATCGCGGGCGCCGCGCAGTCGCGGTCCTGACCCGCCCCGGGACCGGCTCAGCCCAGGCTCACCTTGCCAACATGTGGGACGCATGTGCACATGTTGAGACGAACCCGTACGCTTCTTCGCAGCTCATCAAGAGGGACTGAGGGAACGGCCCGTCGAAGTCCCGGCAACCGCCGCGAGCCTCCTGTCGATCCGGTCGGCAGTCGCGGAAACGGTGCTAATTCCGGCCCGCGACGACCTACGCCGTGGGGCAGATGAGAAGGAGGATTCTTCATGAGCATCGCCACTGCCGAGTCGCCCTGTACCACCGAATCGCCCTGTACCACCGATTCGCCCTGTACCACCGAGTCGCGGGCAGCCGGCGGCTCGCTTCGCGCCGGGGCCTTCGGCCACGCCACCGCCCTGTCGTGCCGCGAGTGCGGGCACCAGGTCGAGCTCGGACCCCACTACGCCTGCCCGGAGTGCTTCGGCCCGCTGGAGATCGCCTACGACTTCCCGGCCGTGACCCGCGCGGAGATCGAGGCCGGCCCGCGCAACATCTGGCGCTACAAGGCGCTGCTGCCGGTGCCAGAGGACATCGAGGAGAGCCCCAACATGGAGCCGGGCTTCACCCGGCTGCTGCGCGCGGGCAACCTCGGCCGCGAGCTCGGCATCGACAACCTGTGGGTCAAGGACGACTCCACCAACCCCACCAACTCCTTCAAGGACCGGGTGGTCGCGTGCGCGCTGAGCGCCGCGCGTGAGTTCGGCAGCTCGGTCTTCGCCTGCCCCTCGACCGGCAACCTGGCCAACGCCGTGGCCGCGGCCGGCGCCCGGGCCGGGATCAAGACCGTGGTCTTCATCCCCAGCAACCTCGAGCAGCCCAAGCAGGTCAACTCCGCGGTCTACACCGACTCCCTGGTGGCGGTGGAGGGCAACTACGACGACGTGAACAAGCTGGCCTCGGAGATCGCGGGCGAGGAGGAGGGCTGGGCGTTCGTCAACGTCAACGTCCGCCCCTACTACGCCGAGGGCTCCAAGACCCTGGGCTACGAGATCGCCGAGCAGCTCGGGTGGCGGCTGCCCGACCAGATCGTGATCCCGGTCGCCTCGGGCTCCCAGCTGACCAAGGTGGACAAGGCGTTCCGCGAGCTGATCGCGCTCGGCCTGGTCGAGGACAAGCCCTACCGGGTGTACGGCGCCCAGGCGACCGGCTGCGCCCCGGTCAGCGTGGCCTACAAGGCCGGCACCGACGCGATCCGTCCGGTCAAGCCCGACACCATCGCCAAGTCGCTGGCCATCGGCAACCCGGCTGACGGCATCTACGTACTCGACATCTGCCGGCGCACTGGTGGCGCGGTGGAGGACATCACCGATGACGAGGTGCGCCAGGGCATCCTGCTGCTGGCCCGCACGGAGGGCATCTTCACCGAGACCGCCGGCGGCACCACGGTCGGCGTCCTGAAGAAGCTGGTGCAGAGCGGTCAGCTGGACCCGACCCTGGAGACCGTGGTGATCAACACCGGCATGGGCCTGAAGACCCTCGACGCGGTCGCGGGCGAGGTCGGCGCGGCGGCCACGATCGCCCCGACGTACTCCGCCTTCCTGGCCACCGGCCTGACCGCCTGACCCGACCCGACACCGATCTGACCCGACCGAGAGGGGCAACCCGGATGAGCGTCTCCGTGCGCATCCCGACCATTCTGCGCACCTACACCGGCGGCGAGTCCGAGGTGACCGCCGAGGGGGAGAGCCTGGCCGCGGTCCTGGAGGACCTCGACGGCCGCTACCCCGGCATCAAGGGGCGGATCCTGGACGAGGCGGGCCAGCTGCGGCGCTTCGTCAACGTGTACGTCGACAACGACGACGTGCGCTTCCTCGACCTACTGGCCACCCCCACACCGGCGGGCACCCAGGTCTCGGTGATCCCCGCGGTCGCCGGCGGCAGCTAACCTCGCGCTTTCAGGTCGACGATCGCGGCGTTGCCGCGCGAGTCGATGCGCAGCTCGGCGATCCCGCCGGAGTCCATCAGCTCGCGCTCCAGCTCCGCGGCCTCGTCCTGGGGGACGAACCAGCTCTCGATGCCGCACCGGAGGCTCCAACTGCCGTCCGAGCAGCTCAGGAACACGCCCTCCTCGGGGCGCTCCCGGCTCCAGTCGGTCGCGACGTAGACCCCGTCGCGCTCGGTCAGGCTGACGAACACCCGCCCCTCGGGGCCCTCCAGGTCGGGCAGCTCCGGGGTCTGCTCGGCGTCCCGGGTGGCCGGCAGGTCCGGGTAGGCGAGCGCGACGTACGCCCCGCGGAAGGGGTCGATCGGGTCGTACAGCTCGACCCGGACCAGGTAGCTCTCACCCGTCACCCGGGCCGAGAGCTGGGGCGCCACCGCCGTGGCGGTCAGCGCCAGCTGCGCCGCGGCCACGCCGGCGACCAGCACGTAGCGGTTCGGCACGTAGCCGTTGAGCACAGTGCGGTTCATGACTGGGTCCCTTCGGTTTGCTGCTGCGGGCCGGCGGCGTCCGGGGGCGCCTCGTCGTCGAGGGCGGCGGCCAGCCGGCGCCGGCCCCGGTCGAAGCCGATGCCGGTGGCCAGGAAGATCAGGCCGAGCACCACGAACAGCCAGGCGCCCTGGATGATCGGGGCGAAGACCGCGAAGCTCTGGAAGGTGGTGAAGACCACCAGGCCGGCGGTGGCCATCGCGGTCAGCAGCCACGAGTCCCGCAGGGTGCCGATGGCGGCGATGCCGACGGCCACCACGACGTAGGTGACGACTCCCAGGATCGCGTGCGCCCAGTCCTGAACCTCGACGTCGTTGGCGTCGCCGCCGGCGCTCCAGGCGGCCAGCACCAAGCCGATGGCCAGGACGGCCACGGAGCCGAGGACCTCGTAGCGGGAGAGGTCGCGGGCCACGGCCAGGGCAGCCGCCGCGGCGAGGGCGCCGAGCACGGCCAGGGCGACGACCCACCAGGTCCAGGTGATCTCCCAGCCCTCGTCGACCGGGAAGCCGGCCACGAAGAGGCCGACCAGCACCAGCCCCGCGCCCACGTGGCGCCAGGGTCCGGCGAACGCGTGGCGCCAGCGCGCCTGCGCCACGGCGTCGTGCGGCCTCCCGTCGTGGAGGGCCGCGACCGCGACCGCGACCACCGCGCTCAGCGTCAGCACCAGCACGGCCCGGGTGAAGGTCGGGTCGGGCCAGTGGAGGCCCTGCCAGACACTGAAGGTCGTCACGGCGGCGATGCCGACCAGGAGCGGGCTGTAGGCCCGCAGCACGTAGGCGTGGACCAGGGCCCCGGCCCCCCACAGGCCCACCAGCTTCGGCTCGTACGCCGGCACCTGCAGGCTCTGCGCGGCCTGGAAGATGACCGCCCCCAGCCCGAGCGCGGCCAACAGCCTGACCGCCTCGGTCACCAGGGGCGAGCCGCCGCGGGCCGCCAGGGTCTCGGCCCCGACCAGCGCGGCCAGCCACAGCACCAGCACGACGGCGAACCGGGTCAGCGGCGAGAACTCGTCGAGGTTGGCCGCGACCAGCCAGATCAGGCCGACCCCGGTGAACGTCGCACCGACGCCCAGCAGCAGCCGGCCCAGCGAGAACCGGCGGCTGGCCTGGTAGCGGCCCAGGATCGAGGCGGCCTGGTCGGGCTGCACCAGTCCCTCGGCGACCCAGTCGTGGGCCTGCTTGCGCAGCCAGTTGAGCTGGCCGCTCGTGGCCGGCACCTGGTGCCGGGCCGGCGAGGCCGAAACCGGGGTTGCCGAGCCGGTGCTTTCCGAGCCAGTGCTTTCCGGACCTGGGCTTGCCGGACCAGGGGTTGGACGTGTCTCCATGACTCCATGGTGGCGGGTGGCGTGGACAGAAGTCATGAGGCCGGCTACTCAACCGGCGGCGCGGCGCCGGGCAGTTAGGCTGACCTTCGTGCCCGCACCCCCAGAGCCGCCTGAGACTGCCGGGCATTCGCGGGCGAAGGCGGACCTGACCGCGCTCGCGCAGCGCTTCGGCACCGACAAGTGGGGCGTGCACCGCTACACCCCGCACTACCAGCGCCACCTGGAGCACCTGCGGGACCGGGAGTTCGTCCTGCTCGAGATCGGCGTGGGCGGGTATGCGCGCAGCGGCAAGGGCGGGGCCTCGCTGAAGACGTGGAAGTGGTTCTTCCCCAAGGCCCGGATCGTGGGCCTGGACATCGAGGACAAGTCCTTCGTGGACCGCAACCGGATCACCACCTACCAGGGCGACCAGACCGACGAGGCGGTGCTGCGCCGGATCGTGGCCGAGCAGGGCGCCCCGTTGGTGGTCATCGACGACGGATCCCACGTGCCGGCCCACGTGCGGCGCACCTTCGAGATCCTGTTCCCGCTGCTGCCCGAGGGGGCGGTGTACGCGATCGAGGACACCCAGACCTCCTACTGGCCGGAGTGGGGCGGTGCGGAGGATCGGCTGGCCCAGGGCACCACGATGGACCTGGTCAAGGACCTGATCGACGGGCTCAACCACGAGGAGTACGTCGTGCCGCACGAGCCGTCGTACACCGACGTGTGGGTCAAGGCGGTGCACTGTTTCCACAACCTGGTGATCATCGAGAAGGGCGACAACCGCGAGGGCACCAACAAGTTCAGCGTGCTCGCGGAGCGCTACGCCGAGGAGGAGCAGTGACATGAGGCCCACCTTGAGGGTGGCGCTGGCCACCTGCACCGAGTTCCCCGAGGGGGAGCCGGGCCACGAGCACCTCGACGCCGAGCTCGAGCGGCGCGGGCACGAGGGGAGCTGGGTCTGCTGGGACGACCCGGACGTGCCCTGGGCCAGCTTCGACCTGGTCGCCGTCCGCTCCACCTGGGACTACGTGGCGCGCCACGAGGAGTTCCTGGGTTGGGCCCGGCGGGTCGAGCGGGACACGGTGCTGCTCAACGGCGCCGACGTGTTCGCCTGGAACCTGGACAAGGCCTACCTGGCGCGCCTGGGCGAGCTGGCCACAGAGCCGGGCGCCGGGTCGCCGGCGGTGGTGCCGACCGCCCTGCTCGGCGACGGTGCGCCGGAGCGGGCCGCACTGGTGGCCGCGCGCGCGGAGTTCGGGGACCTGGTCGTCAAGCCACGGGTCGGAGCCGGCGGCGTCGGGGTGGTCGTCGTACGCCGCGACGCGGACCTGGACCAGGTGGCGCTTGACCCGGTGCCGTCGGTGGCCCAGCCGCTGGTGGACTCGGTCCGGACCACGGGCGAGCTCTCGGTCTTCGTCCTGGACCAGCGGCCGGTCTCGATGGTGATCAAGGTGCCGGGGACCGGCGAGATCCGGGTGCACGAGCACCTGGGCGGCAGCTCGCGGCCGGTCGACCTCGACCCGGAGCTGGGCGAGCTCGCCGTGGCCACCCTGCGGCTGAGCGAGCGGGCGTGCGGTCGGCCGTTGACCTACGGGCGGGTCGACCTGCTGCACCACGACGGCCGGTGGCGGGTCAGCGAGGTCGAAGTGACCGAACCGGGCCTGTATCTCGACGTCGTCGCGGATAATGCGAGTGCCTTCACCGACACCCTCGAGCGGGCGGCTGTCTAGACCTGGCCGGGTCGGTGGCGAGCGGTTCTGACCGGTCCCGAGCGGGGTCGAAATGGACCGGCCTAGACCGGCTCGGACCAATTCTCCCGTTCTCGGGAGTTATCGCAGTTCGGTTCCTACACTGACGAGATGGGGCCGTACTGGGCGAACGGTCCAGCGCTCTTGGTACGCCCACGACCGTTCCGGGAGGACCAATGTCATACCGCCTGACAGGGCGCCGCAGGGTGCACTGCGACGGGATGCCCTCCGACCGAACGCTCACCGGTCGCCGCAGCGAGCGGGGCGCCGCCGCAGTCGAGTTCGCCCTGGTGATGCCGATCCTGTTCATGCTGATCTTCGGCATCATCGACTTCGGCTACGCGATCAACCGGTCCTCGATGATCAACAACGCCGCCCGCGACGCCGCCCGCGAGGGGAGCCTCAACGGGACCAAGGCCGACATCATCGCCGCCGCGAACGGCAGCCTCTCGGGCATCGCCGGCGCGACCGTGAAGGTGACCTGCACCAAGCCCGCGGGCGGTGCGTGCGGCACCAACTACGACGCCGACGCGGCCAGCGGGGGCACCACGATCGTCACGGTGGAGTACACCCACGAGATGATCACGCCGATCAGCATCATCTTCGGCGACTCCATCAACCTCGACCGCACTGCCAAGATGAGGATCGAATGATGCAGCACCTGCGAAGCCGCGTCTCCCGGGCCCTGGACGCCCGCCGCCGTCGCCGCGATGAGCGCGGCGCCACCGCGATCATCATGGCGCTGATGCTGGTCATGCTGATCGGGGTCGCGGCCCTGGGCGTGGACATCGCCAGCAACGTCGAGTCCAAGCAGCAGTTGCGCGACACGATGGACATGGCCGCCCACGCGGCGGCCTTCGAGCTTCCGGGCAACGACGCCGGCGCGGTCACGGTGGCCATCAACACGGCCAAGACCGCTGACCCGGACGCCAGCCCGGCCGGCAAGCTGTTCTGTGTGGTCGGCTCGACCGGCGGCACCACGCCCCGAGCTGTGTGGAGCCAGGTGCCCAGCACCTGCTCGCCCGGCGTCGCGCCGTACAACGACTCCGCGTACCCCTACAAGTCGACGGCGACCCCCAACGGCTACACGTGCAACCAGTTCATCTGCGCGATCCCGTGCAACCCCGCCACCGGCGTCTGCAACACCATCATGGTCTGGGACGAGAAGACCGTGGACTACGACTTCGCCCCCGCCATCGGGTACGAGACCGGAAGCACCGGGCAGGTGGTCGCGACCGCCTGCAAGGGCTCGTGCGGCTCGGAGATCCCGAACCCGATGGACATCGTGATCATGGCCGACCGGACCGCGTCGATGGCCTACGCCGACCGGCAGGCGATGAAGACGGCGATCCTGGACAGCCTCAAGACGATGACCCCGTCCATGCACTTCGTGGCCTTCGGCACGCTGCACAAGTCGCGGATCACCGCGTTCACGCCGAAGGCGAGCGCCAAGGGCCCGCAGACCGACAGCTCCGGCACCTACGACGGGCACTGGGACGGGACCGGGGACACGAACGGCGACGGGCGCTGTTACACGGAGGCGTACAAGCTGCCGAAGGACTCCAAGGGCAACCTGCTACCCGCCGCGGACTACGTCACCGAGGGCACCTGGATGCCGGTGGAGTTCCAGAACAACTACCTCACCACCTCCGCGACGCCCACCCTGAACAACTCCAGCCTGCTGGTCGACGGCATCTCCTGCCTGCCCCAGTCCAAGTCCGGTGAGTTCGGCACGCACCTGGCGGGCGCGATGAAGGGTGCGGTGCGCTACCTCACCGGCCGGGTGCCGAACAACCTGGCCGCCCTGAACGCGGCCACCCCGCGGCCTGGCACGGTACGCAAGGCGATCATCTTCGAGACCGACGGTATGCCCGACGAGGTGAAGAACTTCGGTGACGTCTCCCTGAGCACCGGCGACCTGGGCTCGGGGACGCAGTCCTCCAGCAGCAGCGCCGGCGAGAACGGCTGCACGAAGTTCAAGCAGATCGCCACGGCCGCCAAGGCCGAGGGCATCACCATCATCACGATCGGCTTCGGCGAGGCCGCCACCCAGCGCTGCCGCAAGGGCAGCAGCAGCACCAGCTACTCGCGGGTGCGTGACGTGCTGGCGGCGGCCGCCTCCAACCACCCCACCACCAACGCGCCCAGCGCCGCCTCCGACTGCAGTGTCGCCGCCCAGCGGACTGCGGAGAACGCCGACGGTGACTACTTCTTCTGCGCGGCCGGTGGGGCCGAGCTCGGTGCGATCTTCAAGACCGCCCTCAGCTCCCTCGGTGGTGGCGTCAAGCTGATCAAGGTGCCCAAGTAGCGGTCTGCCGGGCCCCAGCCGGGGCCTAGTGCGGGCAAGTTGCGTTTGCACTCGACAGGGTCGAGTGCTAAACATGACGCTGGCACTCTCCACCTGAGAGTGACAACGCGCAGGGTGACGTTGAGGTCCGAAGCGCCGGCGGGAAGGGTCCGTCGGGCAGCCGGGTCGTCCGTCGCGGGCAACTCACCGTGCGCGACACCCGAACTCCCGAAAAGGAATCGCAGGAGCAATGCCGAAGCTGATTGCTTTCAACGAGGAGGCCCGTCGTGGTCTCGAGCGTGGCATGAACACGCTCGCCGACGCGGTCAAGGTGACGCTGGGCCCCAAGGGTCGCAACGTCGTCCTCGAGAAGAAGTGGGGCGCGCCCACCATCACCAACGACGGTGTGTCGATCGCCAAGGAGATCGAGCTAGAGGACCCGTACGAGAAGATCGGGGCCGAGCTCGTCAAGGAAGTCGCCAAGAAGACCGACGACGTGGCCGGTGACGGCACCACGACCGCCACGGTGCTGGCTCAGGCGATGGTCCGCGAGGGCCTGCGCAACGTGGCCGCCGGGGCGAACCCGATGGGTCTGAAGCGGGGCATCGAGGCGGCCGTCGAGGCGGTCTCGGAGCAGCTGCTGGCGCTGGCCAAGGACGTGGAGACCAAGGAGCAGATCGCCTCGACGGCGAGCATCTCCGCGGCCGACACCACCGTCGGCGAGATCATCGCCGAGGCGATGGACAAGGTCGGCAAGGAAGGCGTCATCACGGTCGAGGAGTCCAACACCTTCGGGCTGGACCTCGAGCTGACCGAGGGGATGCGGTTCGACAAGGGCTACATCTCGGCGTACTTCGTCACCGACCCCGAGCGCATGGAGACCGTGCTCGAGGACCCCTACGTGCTCATCGCCAACTCCAAGGTCAGCAACGTCAAGGACCTGCTGCCGCTGCTGGAGAAGGTCATGCAGTCGGGCAAGCCCCTGGTGATCATCGCCGAGGACGTCGACGGCGAGGCGCTGTCCACCCTGGTGGTCAACAAGATCCGCGGCACCTTCAAGTCCGTGGCCGTCAAGGCCCCCGGCTTCGGTGACCGTCGCAAGGCCATGCTGCAGGACATCGCGATCCTGACCGGCGGCCAGGTGATCTCCGAGGAGGTCGGCCTCAAGCTGGAGACCGCCGGTGTCGAGCTGCTCGGCCAGGCCCGCAAGGTCGTCATCACCAAGGACGAGACCACGATCGTCGAGGGCGCCGGCGACGCCGCCCAGATCGAGGGTCGGGTCAACCAGATCCGCGCGGAGATCGAGAAGTCGGACTCCGACTACGACCGGGAGAAGCTGCAGGAGCGTCTGGCCAAGCTGGCCGGCGGCGTTGCGGTGATCAAGGTCGGTGCGGCCACCGAGGTGGAGCTCAAGGAGCGCAAGCACCGCATCGAGGACGCGGTGCGCAACGCCAAGGCCGCCGTCGAGGAGGGCATCGTCGCCGGTGGTGGCGTCGCCCTCGTCCAGGCTGCCCGGACCGCCTTCGAGAAGCTGGACCTGACCGGCGACGAGGCCACCGGTGCCGAGATCGTCCGCAAGGCGACCGAGGCTCCGCTCAAGCAGATCGCGGTCAACGCCGGTCTCGAGGGTGGCGTCATCGCGGAGAAGGTGCGCGGGCTGGAGGCCGGTTACGGCCTCAACGCCGCCACCGGTGAGTACGTCGACATGATCGCCGCCGGCATCATCGACCCGGCGAAGGTCACCCGCTCGGCGCTGCAGAACGCCGCGTCGATCGCGGCGCTGTTCCTGACCACGGAGGCCGTCGTGGCCGACAAGCCGGAGAAGGCCGCCCCGATGGGCGACCCGTCCGGCGGTATGGGCGGCATGGACTTCTGAGCTGGACCGCAACAAAGCACAGGGCCCCAAGTCTCCGACTTGGGGCCCTGTGCTTTGTGCTGTGGTCCAGCTCAGAAACCCCGATGCGTCATACGGTTGGAGCCAACTTCGGCTCCGCCCGTATGACGCATCCGGGGTTCAGCTGATCAGCTGGGGCGCGGGGCGCCCGGGCGGGCGTAGCGCATCCAGGTGATAACCAGGCACATCACCGCGAAGGCGATGCCGATCGCGTAGAACGTGCGCGGCTCCATGGTGGTCAGGCCCATGCCGAACAGGAACGGCCCGAAGGCGGCGATGGCTGCGGTCCAGCCGATCACCCCGCCGGCCTGGCGGCGCTCGAAGATCATCGGCATCTGCTTGAACGTCGAAGCGTTGCCGATCCCGGCGAACAGGAAGATCGCCAGCATGCCCCACAGGAACTTGGTGAAGCCGTCCTCGAGGGCAGCCGCCGAGGAGGTGTCCGGCACCAGCGCGGTCATCGTGAACGCGATGGAGGCGATGAGGCCGATGGCCGAGACCAGCGTCCACTTCGCGCCGCCGAAGCGGTCGGTCAGCGGGGAGAACAGCACGCGGGCACCGGCGCCGACGAGCGGGCCGAAGAAGACGTACTTGACCGGGTCCGGAACGGCGTACCCGGCGCGCCGGCGACGTCTTCTACCGCGACCGCTGGAGCCACGACAAGGTGGTGCG